>Ga0210384_10007802_pt1 | contig 11250 bp, 8 predicted proteins | sample IncBWH2MmetaG_FD_160574 | JGI IMG/M metagenome (GOLD analysis project Ga0210384, IMG submission 160574) | Forest soil microbial communities from Barre Woods Harvard Forest LTER site, Petersham, Massachusetts, United States - Inc-BW-H-2-M | ecosystem: Environmental > Terrestrial > Soil >...
TGGGCAAATACCTCGACAAAATGCGAGACCAAAGGTTGTATGTCCTCTCGGCGTTCTCGCACGGGTGGAACCAGGACAGGGAAAACATTCAGCCGATAATAAAGATCACTGCGGAACTCATTCCGACTGACCATCTCTGTGAGATCACGATGTGTGGCTGCAATCAGGCGGACGTCGATCTGATGGGTCCGCCCGCTTCCAAGCCGCTCGAACTCCTTTTCTTGCAGAACCCGGAGCAGCTTTGGCTGTAACGCCAGAGGAATATCTCCGATTTCATCAAGAAACAGTGTTCCCGTATCCGCCATTTCGAAGCGGCCAATTTTTTGCGTGACGGCCCCCGTGAAGGCACCCTTCTCATGGCCAAATAACTCACTCTCCAAGAGATCGAAGGGGATAGCAGCGCAGTTAACCTTGACGAAGGGGCGTCCGCATCGCGGGCTCAGATTGTGAGTGGCATGGGCGATCAATTCCTTCCCCGTTCCGGTTTCTCCCAGAACCAGCACAGTGGAATCGGTCGGTGCTACACGTTTCACCTCCGCCAGCACCGACTTCAGAGCAGGGCTGTGGCCGATGATCTGTTCAAACTCGCACTCAAGGCGATTCTGTTCATTTTGAGGAACTCTGTTGTATTCCATAACTCACCCCACATTCCATAACTCATCTCACCGGGATCTCCTGTAAACCAGGAATTAAAGCGAAATCACGTGATGTGTACATCTGTGGACTCCTTGGTTACTTGGTAATCGCAGTGCCGTCGTCCTGCCGCAAGGCTGCACGAATGATCTGGAGCAGGAGTTCGTCACTGAACGGTTTACCTAAGAATGCGACGGCACCAGCTTGCAATGCTTGCTGACGCAATTCTTTGTTGTCGTGAGCAGTGATGAAAATGATAGGAATCTTGTAGCCAGCGGCGGCAAGATGGCTTTGCAGTTGTAGCCCATTCATGCCTGGCATCTGAATGTCAATGATGAGACAGGATGTCTCGTGCAGCCGGCCAGCCTTCAGGAAACTTTCGGCAGATTCGAACGCCGCTGCGTGAAAACCAAAAGACTCGATAAGCAGGGTTGTGGTCCTGCGGATGGACTCGTCGTCGTCAACTAGCGATATGAGATTCTTTCTTCCTCCCAATTGTCCCCCTAAAGCTGAACAAATGGTTTGAAGTAAAATCTCGTCAGTAAACGGCTTGCCGAGGAATGCGACAGCACCAGCTTGCAATGCCTGCAGACGGGATGCATTATCGTCGTAAGCGGTGATAAAAATGATTGGGATCTTGTAGCCCAGGGCAGCGAGATGGCTTTGAAGTTGTAGCCCACTCATACCCGGCATTCGCACGTCAACGATGAGACAGGATGTCTCCTGCAACTGGTCAGATTTCAGAAAAAGTTCCGCAGATTCGAACCCTACCGCTCGAAACCCAAGAGACTCGATGAGCAGCGTTGTGGTCCGGAGGACGGACGCATCGTCGTCGACAACCGAGATTAGATTCTTTAACATTCTCAACTCCAACTGAAGTGACATTATTCCTAGAGGGGAAAGAAATCTATTGGGTGTTGGTATTTCTGGATTGGCAAAAAGGAGGATGCCCGTAAGCTTTGGCTTACGAGGCTTTTTCCGAAGGAGCTTTGACCTTCTCGACCATTTTTATCAGTTCGGCAAGCGATGCCGCTTGCATCTTCTCCATCGCCCGGCTGCGCTGAACCTTTACGGTGCTTTCCGCGGTTCCGAGTTCAGCAGCAATTTGTTTGTTTAGCATTCCCGCAACGACCTTGGAAACTACCTCCTGCTCGCGAGAAGTCAACGAGTCGAAGCGCTGCCGAAGATCCGCCACTTCCTTGTCTTGTTTGCGCCTGGTACGGTCCCGGTCAAGTGCCACGCGAACAGCATCCAGAAGATCCTGGTCACGAAATGGTTTAGTAAGAAATTCGACCGCTCCGGCTTTCATAGCACGAACGCTCATGGGAATGTCGCCGTGACCGGTAAGAAAAACTATTGGGATACAAATGTTTCGCGTCGCAAGCTCTCGTTGGAAATCGAGTCCACTCAATCCCGGAAGCCGGACATCCAACACAAGACAACTAGGAATATCAGCAGGCTTTCTGCGGAAAAAGCTATCCGCCGACTCAAAGGTTTCAGCCTGCAGTCCCACTGTGCTCAACAGGAACTTGAGAGAGGAACGTACAGATGGATCGTCGTCTACAACAAAAACTAAGGGAGCCGCGGTCATGAAGGAATCTCGCCAGCTGCTGGCAGCATAAAGGAAAACACAGCGCCGTGAGGCGAGTTGGCTGTGGCCCAGAGTCGTCCGCCGTGACTTTCAATGAGTGAGCGGCTAATGGGCAAGCCCATCCCCATACCATTTGCCTTTGTTGTAAAGAAAGGAGTGAATAAACGATCTGCTTCCGAACCGAGGCCCGTGCCCGAGTCGCGTACCTCAACCAGTACGTCGCCAGATTCATCGATCCGGGATTCCACACCGAGTACTCTGGATTGATTAGTGGCTCCAGTCATGGCTTCAATGCTATTCATGATCAAGTTCAACAAGACCTGTTGTAGCTGAATGCGATCAGCCCGCACGAGTGGCAAAGTGTTTGTCAATTGGCACTCGACCAGGACTTGATTCTTGTGAAGCTCATGGCCGGCTAGAGCCAGCACCTCCTGAATGATCTTGTTTATGTCCAGTTCAGTCCTCTCTACAGGTGCTTTCTTTATAAACCCGCGAATCCGAGCTATGACAACACTCGCACGAGTACCGTCGGCAACAATTTCTTCGAGAGCCCGCCGGAGAACTTCAGGGTTGAGACTACGATTGGCGAGCAGTCTCAGGCATGCGCTACCATTATTGGTAACAGCAGTTAAAGGTTGATTGACTTCATGGGCGATGGATGCTGCCAATTCGCCCATCGTCGTCAGCCTGGAAACACGCGCAAGTTCTGCCTGGGTCATCCGCAAAGCTTGTTGAGCCTCTTTCCAGTCATGCAGATCCACGACTGTTCCGAACCATTTCAGAATTCGACCGCTTAGGTCTCGCAGCGGCAGAGCTCTCGAAATGCACCAACGATATGTCTGGTCTGCCGCTCTCAGGCAGCGAAATTCTTGCTGAAACGGTTCGCCACTGGAAACTGCGCCCGTCCAAGCCCGAGACATACCTTCAATGTCGTCCCGGTGGACGGTCTTCATCCAGCCAGCGCCTCGCACCTGTTCCGCCGATAATCCCGTGTAGTCCAGTGCGCGCTGATTGCAATAGTCAACTACTCCGTCTGGTTCAGCGCTCCAAAGCATCTGCGGAATGGTCTCCGTTAGTTCGCGGAGAGTGCGCTCGCTTGCCCTCAACTTTTCCTCCGCATGTTTTCTCGCACTGATATCGCGGATGAAACCGGTAAATACCTTATGACCATCTCTGGTCTGTTCACCAAAGGAGACTTCCACCGGGAATTCCTCGCCATTCTTCCGCAACGCGGTGAGTTCCGTGCCTTGCCAGTTTATGTGCCGCTGGCCAGTAGCCAGGTAGCGCCTGAAACCACCATCATGCAATTTGCGCATCCACTCCGGCATTAACACAGTCAATGGCTTCCCGATCAATTCCGTCGGATCGTGACCAAAGATTCTCATGGTGGCGGGATTCGCGAACCGAATTGCGCCCGTCTCATCCATGCTGACCACGGCGTCACTGGCAGTTTCTACTACCAGTCGATGGCTCTCTTCGATGTAGCGGCGGGCCGCCTCTTCGCGCTTACGTTCAGTAATGTCCGTGACAATTCCGCCGATCCCATAGATCTCACCATCTGCGTTGAACACAGGAAACTTCTGCACAATCCTCGTATGCCGCCCGTCTTCCTCAACTGTGACCTGCTCAAACTCTATCGGTACCCCTGCTTTGAGCACCTGTCGATCACTGGCCTGAAAGACCGAAGCCTGTTCGGTTGGAAATAGTTCTGTGTCCGTCTTACCGTTGATGTGTCCTTTGGTGACGTGTCGGACACGCTTGAACTCCCGGTTGGCGTAGAGATATCGACCCTCCCGATCCTTCAAGAAAATCACGTTGGGGCTGTTTTCAAAAAACGCCTGTAGCTGGATTTCGCTTTGTCGCTGCTTAGCCTCAGCCTGTTTGCGGTCGTTGATGTCCTCGCAAGCAATCAAAGTGCGCAGCGACGAGTCGCCGCCTTGATTGGGGGGAATAGCTAGAGCTTTTCGGATTAAGAACCAATGATATTGGCCATCGGCGCGCCGCATGCGCACTTCAGTCGCGAAGGGTTTTCCGCTTGACAGACTTGCGTTCCATTCTTCAGCGAAGCCGCTGACATCGTCAGGGTGGATGGCGGTCTGCCAGCCTGAACCCCTCAGTTGTTGCAATGAGCCGCCTGTATATTCTTGCCAAGCCCGGTTGGTAAACTCAACCGAGCCGTCGGGCAACGCGCACACCACCATTGCGGGAATTGTCTCAATCAGCATTTGCAGGTCTAGCGGTTCGCTAGTCTGGGCAGCTGATTGTGTTTCAGCGGTCATGTTTTTGCAGGTGCTAGGCCGCTACGCTCTTGTGTTCCGTCGCGTAGTACGGGTTGTGCCGCAGCGCGCCACGGCAAACAGCGAGAGGGTGTGTTCCAAACCCCCCATCTAGAACAAGACGACCAGAGACTGTATTTACGTCGTACATGCAAACGATTACACACGGATAGCGAAGTGCGAGAGCTGTCGCGCCGCTCTCAAGGTCAACTACCTCGTCCGCGCCCCTACCCGGCAACTGAGCCTGGCCCATTCCAAGGTTGCCCAAGTACCTGATCGCGGTTGCCCCCTTGGCCACAGCATCAGAAAAGGCGGCGTCGATTTTCGCTAGTGTCTCCGACGCAGAAGATTCGCGGCGCAAAATGACGAGTCGCCCCTCCTGAAGGATGCGACCAAGGTCATAGCCTCGCGTCCGCAGAATCTCTAAAACGCGCTGGTTCGCTTCGTTATGGCCGAAAAGAACGCAATACTCGGATTCGTCCGCGATCCCGAGCTCGAGAAAGCTAACTCCGCGCTCGAATTCGGCGTCAGTGTGCCAGAAATGGATCAGGTGACTGCCTAGCGGGACTTCATCGTCGGTAATGCCAAGTGCGATTTTGTCGGAAGAAACTTTCACTATGTTCACCACGGCCGCGATTGTAGATTCGGCAAAGAAGGCTCTTGCAAGTTGACTTTGAATTTTCCGGGGACACGACCACAAGTGTATCTTAGACCCGAAACCAGCAATAGTCTTCTACAGTGTTTCCTGTATTTGCGGCAGACGGCACTGGCTGCTGGTGCAGTGGTCAAAACAGGGCGGAAATCGATTAACGTCTTAAAATTCCAAGAGGTTGACGGCTCGCTTGTCCATTCGTTTCTGGCAACTTGGGTCGTGGGCGCAACGATGTCAGCTATTCGGAAGGTGTCGTGTTCGATGGCGACTGGAGGCACTGATGTCGGGTGTATATCAATGTCCGAGCTTCACGCGACGGAGAAGCTGCGCGTTGAGCGCCACAATAATCGTGGAGAGATTCATCGCTATTGCGCCCACGCTCATGGGAGGATCAATTCTCCAGCGGATAAACATCCCGGCAGCCGCCGGAATGGCAATCACGTTATAGACAGTCGCCCACAGCAGATTCTGCACCATTTTTCGATAGGTAGCTCGCGACAACTTGATCGCGCGGACAACGTCGCGGGGATCGCTGCGCACGAGAACAATTCCGGCAGATTCCACCGCAACATCCGTGCCAGCGCCAATGGCAATTCCAACATCCGCCGTCGCAAGTGCCGGCGCGTCGTTCACACCATCGCCAACCATTGCAACTGTCTTGTTTTCGGCCCGGAACCGCTCGACCGCGGCCGCTTTATCAGCAGGTAGAACCTGTGCCGCGACATCATCAATTCCAAGTCGCTTGGCAACCGACTCTGCGACCGGCTGGGAGTCCCCTGTGATCATTGCCACCCGGACGCCGAGTTCGTGCAGGGCGGCTACTGCATCGGCGGACTCGGGCCGAATCTCGTCTTCGACTGCGAGTACGCCGATCACGGCGCCGTCTCGAACGACATAGAGAACTGTACGTCCTTCGGACACCCAGATACCGACAATCTTATCCAGTTCGGGCGGAATAATGGCCTTCGTGTCGATAAGTAGTCTGGGGCCTCCGACGGCCACGCTCTGTCCGTTCACAGTCGCACGTGTCCCGCGTCCTGGCAACGCCTCGAAGTCCAGCGCTGACTCTGGCCTGACGCCACGACGAACGGCGCCGCTCACAATGGCTTTGGCTATGGGGTGCTCGGAGTCGGTTTCCACCGCCGAGGCAAGCGCCAGCATTTCTCTTTCATCCATATCTGTGACAACGGCAGCTCCTGAAAGAACCGGGGCTCCGCGGGTGAGCGTTCCCGTTTTGTCGAAGATCACCACGTCCAAGCTGCGGGCCCTTTCGAGTGCCAGGCGATCTTTCACGAGCAACCCATTTCGAGCACCAATGGAGGTTGAAATCGCAATCACCAGAGGAATTGCAAGCCCCAGTGCATGCGGACAAGCAATAACGAGTACTGTGGCTGTTCGGATGAGCGCGTGTTGTCTGTCACCCGCCAGCCACCAGTAGGCAAACGTCAGGGTGCCCGCTGCAACCGCAATATAGAAAAGAAATGCGGCCGCGCGGTCGGCCAGAGCTTGCGCACGCGAGCCGGAGGCCTGCGCGGCAGCGACTAGCCGCATAATGCCGGAAAGTGCCATCTGTTCCCCGACTGCCTTCACTCGCAATCGGAGGCTACCACCTTCGGCAACGGTTCCACCCACTACTGCGGCACCTGGCGCTTTCGGAATTGTCCGCGACTCACCAGTGATTAGGGATTCATCGACATCAGCCGTGCCCTGCACCACGATCCCATCCGCAGGCACACGAGATCCGGGCCGTACGAGGACGACATCACCGATTCGCAACTCTGCAAGAGGCACTTTTTCTATACCTGTCTCCGTTATCCGCTCAGCCATGTCTGGCAGCAACGCGGCCAGCGCATCGAGAGCCCCTCGGGCTTGCGCAGTGGCCTTCATCTCTAGCCAGTGGCCGAGAAGCATTACTGTGATCAGGGTTGAGAGCTCCCACCAGACATCAACTTCGAAAAAGCCGAGAGTTGCCGCAACGGAGGCAGTAAAAGCAACCACGAGAGCCAGGCTGATCAAGCTCATCATGGACGGTTGGTGAGCGGAAAGCTCTGGCCATGCGCCCTTAATAAAAACGCTGCCCCCGTATACCAGGATGACGGTGCCCAGAATGGCGGGAATTAACTGCGAGCCCGTAAAGGTGGGGGCCTGGTAGCCAAGCCAATGCTGTACGTCACCCGACCAAAAGACCACCGGAAGTGTAAGTGCCAGGCATAGCCAAAACTTGTCCCGAAACTTGGCTAAGGTGTGCCCGGTATGCTGATCGCGGCCCGAATGCGCACCCATATTTCTCGGAGGCTCGTCGTGATAGCGGTGATTCTCGTGCGGAACAGCGTGATTCGCGTGGCCATATTTGAAATTGGTTTCCATAAAACGCTCCAGTGGCGGACCCCCCACGATTGTTTTTGCCGTTTCTGAATTCCTTAAGCGAGTCGTAGCGGCAACCTTGTTTTTCCCTGTTGGGAGGAATCGCGCCACGGTGAACAAGCCGAAGCCCCTCAAGACTTCCTCTCCGCGATCGCTCTCCGATGCAAGCCACTCTACCCAGCCACTCGCTATAGAAGTGATGAGTTCACCGCAAGAATCACACCGCCCGCCATTGAATTCGTGCACCTCGATAACGTCATTACCACCCATTTCTCTAATCCGAAGTCGTCCAGTCCATGTGAAGCCCTCTCGCTACGCGACCGGTAATGCGGGTGGTGAAGCAGAATCAAACTGGCGGCGAGATTTGCACCGTTGGCATAACCAACGACAATCAGTCTTCTTTTTCTGAAACCGTATCGCTTGGAGGCGGCACCAATAAACTGAGCAAGTTCTTCCGCGCTGGACTTGAGATCTCCCATGTCGGCCTCGGTGAACCGTCCAAAGGATGAGGACAAGTCATTCTCCAAGACCTTGCCCCTCAATGCGAGGAGCGCGGCACCGGGCCACAGTTCCTTTCCCACGGGCAGAAGAGCGTTCTCGTCGCCTCCAGTTCTGTGCAGAAGCAGAAGCGTCACTGGATCGGAGACAACTGATTCCGCAGGTACCCACTTATGAATGAAAAGTAAGGCATCAGTCGGCTGCATGAGATTCCGTCCATGGATCAATAATTCAAAGTCCGCTGCTGCGCGACACGATCCCATCCTTATGCAGCGCCGGTACCCACAGCAGGCTCTTCTGCCTTAACCAAGGGCACGTTTACCGTGGCATATGCTGCAATCCAGGCCGTAATGTGTACCTCCCGCTTCAATGCTGGCGTTTATATCTATTGGCCGCTGGGGAATTCCCTGGCGGTTGGCCAAGCAAATGACAGAGTGTTGGGCCAGATTCGCTATGCGTGTTTCAAGAGGGCCCGGTTCTTGCAGCGCCGTCAAACTGAAATGCATCAGTTCAATCCCGATCAGCAACACACCAGACGTAACCATTCTCCAAATGATTCGCGACTCCATTAGGTTCTCTTCCACGGCAGGTTACAAACCGCGGTGTGCAGAGCTCTTTCTGCAACTGAGAGACCAAACCAGAGAATATAAGCTGGTCAAAGAAGTGGGCAGCTCCAACGGCTGGGTTGATCGTCCCGTCCGCATCGACTCTCATCGAGCAATAGTCCACAGCCATGGATTGGGGGAGCCGGAATCCGCAATCAACGGGGCCGAGTTGCGTTGCGTCTGAAACACAAATTTCTATCGGGCCAGCGTTGCAACGGGAATCGCCTAGTTCAATCCACTGTGTCGCAATAACAACGCGGAGGCGGTACCACAAGTCGCTATTAAGTCACCGGCGCAACTTCCGCACGCCGTCATCACAAAGTGATGAATTCATGCTCGTGGTTCGACGGCTTCGTGCACGCTTGATAACAGCCATACAGAAGGGAATCAGACTGCAGTGTTTTATGGCGAAATGCGTTTGGCAGATCGCTTGCTGACATCGGGTACGCAGCGGGACACGTTGCGAGGAACCCACAGTGACTAGAAATAGTATGTCGGCCGTTGAGAACAACGGGTCCATCGTTAAGAGCACAAAGAGCGGACTGGATCTCTTCAGTTATAGGCCGACAGATTTTGAATTTGCCGAGTCCTTCGGCGGCGGCTCCGAATATTTGCCCTTTCGGCGACCACCGTTCAGCTTGATTCGCTTATTTGAAGAGGAGGATGAATAGATGTCCGGTCGCATTGCGTCGCTAATTCTTGCCCTCGTTTTTTTAACCGGCCAACAGCCGGCCCGTTCCCAAAGTAAGGGCAGCGCCAACGGCTTTGATCTTGTCGACAAGATGGGAAACATTCGCAAGCCGGCTGATTTTAGAGATCTCTATCAGGCGCTTGGAGTATATACACCGGTTGATTTCAACAACAACACCGAGATGCACTACACGTACGCACCGCCGGGCACAGCTGAGTATTACCGCAAGACTGGAAAGTTCGCCGACGGAACCGTATTAGTGAAAGAGGTCTTTGCAACTGATCACGCGCAATTGACGACCGGGGATGCACATTGGGCTACGGGAACGAAAGTGTGGTTCGTCATGATCAAAGACGACAAGGGACGCTATCCCGGCAATCCGCTGTGGGGCGATGGATGGGGATGGGCCCTTTTCAAATCCGATGCGCCCGATAAACAGGTTGCAACGAACTACAAAAAAGACTGCCTGGGTTGTCATGTTCCAGCTCAGTCAACCGATTGGGTATACGTACAAGGTTACCCGGTCCTCAAGTCGAAGTAAGCAGAAGGCTCTACGGAAACTCGTTTCTGAAAACGCTTCACACGGAGAATTGCAATGCAAAAGCATCTCTTGGCAATTATCGTTGGACTTGGACTGACCGCCTCAGGCGTGTACCTCCTGGTCGCGAAACCGGTGGCGGCTGCCCAGAGTGAACAGTCGAGCGCCGTGTTCGATTCTGACGGCAAGTTAGAGTTGCCAACCGGTTTTCGCAAGTGGGTTTTTGTGGGGGCTCCACTAACACCTAATGCCCTCAACAACGGAAAGGCGAACTTTCCCGAATATCATCACGTCTACATTGAGCAGAAAAATGTTGATGCATATCTGAAGACGGGTGAGTTTCCCGAAGGAACGGTCGTTGTAAAAGAACTGACGCGCGTTCTTAATCCGACTTTTCCAGACGGCTCGCGTACAGAACCATCCGGCAGGGGCTACTTTAACGGCCAGTACAACGGGATCGACTTGACAGTAAAAGACAGTAAGCGCTTTGCAAAAACAAACGGCTGGGGGTTCTTCACTTTTGGGCATCATCCAATGCCGTATGAAAAGACCGCAGCTGAGAAGCCCGTGAGCGAATGTGCCGGATGCCACATCGCCAATGTCGCCGCCACCGACATGACCTGGATCCAGTTCTATCCGTTGCTTCGTGACAAGCCAGGGTACTAGGTAATGAGATTTCTGTCAGCGTGGCTGAGACGCGCAACAAATCGAATTCAATTTGAAAGGAAAAAGGAGATGAATATGACAAAAGATATGGGTATGTCGAAAGAGATGGGGATGTCAAGAGAGATGGGCATGAACGGTCGTGGTGGCCATCTCTACATGCAAACCAATGAGGTCAAGAACGCAATCATTCACTACCATCGCTCCGCCAACGGCACGCTCACAGAGGTGGAACGTGTCGCCACCGGCGGTGCAGGTTCGGGGACTTTCAAGCCGATTAGCGGCCAGGAGAGCGCGCCCAACGCCTTTGAAGGTGCGGCTAGTGTCATCCTCTCACCAGATCACAAGTTTTTGTTTGCCACAAACGGCGGGGACAATTCGGTTTCCAGCTTTGCTGTGGGCGACCATGGCAAGCTCAGGCTGATCGACACCAAGCCGACGGGGAATGCTATCGAGGGGAAGAGCGGTACTGCCAAATCGCTGGCATATTCTCCCTCGAAGGACATGCTTTACGTGGTCCACTCCTTCGGACCCGATCATATCCGGCTCATGTCGGTCTCCAGTGATGGCAAGCTTACGCCGCGCATGGAGCGATACACGGCGAATACATCGGAGAAACCCCACCGTGTTCCAACTATGGGTGTGCTCTCACCAGATGAGAAGTTTCTCCTTGTCGGCACCACGTTCGATCTGCCCATTGCGATCTCTGGCACCTATCCGGACGGTTCACCCATTCTCT
>Ga0210384_10007803_pt1 | contig 11250 bp, 8 predicted proteins | sample IncBWH2MmetaG_FD_160574 | JGI IMG/M metagenome (GOLD analysis project Ga0210384, IMG submission 160574) | Forest soil microbial communities from Barre Woods Harvard Forest LTER site, Petersham, Massachusetts, United States - Inc-BW-H-2-M | ecosystem: Environmental > Terrestrial > Soil >...
CGGCGGCATGCTCGCGGTTCCCTACGCCTTCACTGAGCGGACTCTGCAAATTCGTTACTTCCACGGCCGCGCTTCCGACCCACGCCGTATGGAACTGGAGCAAGCAACCGCCTCGCACCTCATCGTCGGAACTGACAACGAGCCAATGTTCTCTGCGAATTGAGTTTGGAGATACTGCCCGAGTTGGGAGCAGAAACGGCGCCGCCCCGTCTATGGCCATCCGGGAATTGCACCGCGAGACGGCTTGCTCCCACTCAGGGGTGTAGTGCACCAGTCGATAAGTCACTAGAACCGATCTCGACGCCCCGAGCGTTCATATCTAGGCGGTACCGTAGAAGAGCTTGTGCACCAGCCAGCGCCGTTCAAGTCTGCGGCGCTCGGCATCATCGAGCACAAGCTCACCTTGTTGCTGTCGCATGTAGTCAAGTATCTGACCTACGGGTACGAACCATCCCGGGCGGCGAGAAAGTCGTTGCATCAACGCGACGAACCGCTTATCAACAGCGCCAGAATAGTAGCCGTGACCGAAATGCGTATACATGATGCACAGACCACCTTCCGATTCGAGTCTCTCCTGGTTTCGCTCAGAGACCGTTTCGCAGAACCTATCCCTGTTGGACCCCTCACTCGAAATGTACCAGTACCGTACAAACGGGCGCTGAGGGTCATGGTACGGGAAGTTGCGCCATCCTCTTAGCGTATTGATATCCTTGAAGGTGAAGCTTCGGCAGTACGTGATCCGGTCCCGACACAGGTCACCCCAAAAATAGGGGTGATCCGTCTTGTCTCCGAAAAATTTATTGTGATTCTTAAATCTGGTAAGAACGTTATAAGCGAGCCGACGCCAGCCACTGACTCGCCCATCGCCCCAATATAGATTCTCATCGCAATAATAGTGTTGCGCCATCGTTCGCGGATAGCAACCAAACCGCGCGCGAAAATGCTCTAAGCCGGCTTGCGTCTCGGCGCGATCGCACGTATGTGATGTTGCGTTGTGGTACCCAATCTCAAATCCTTGTTTGGCCAGCTCCTCGAGCCACTTCGCGTAGCCAGCGAGCGCACACGTAACGCCATGATCACTTGGCTCGCGGATCGGGCCCATCGGCCAGACACCCTTTGTGGTATGAAAGCCGAGATCGGTCAGCAGCGCGTAGATCTCGCGGCCGGCCTCCCACGTCTGGGAATCTGGATCGTCGAATATCGTGAATGCAAAACGCTTGCCGTCCGGCCAAGCTAACGGCGAATCTGATGATAGAGTCATTAAGATACGTACCTACTTACTTCTTCCTGCAGCGCCGAGAACGACGTGAACTCTGCGTAGCGTTCGAGAGGTAGTTGAATACTGAGCTCTTCTTCTATCAGGCTGATCAGCGTGACCTGAGCGATCGAATCCCACTTAACCATCGACGTCGCTGAGGCCGTGATCAGATCCTCATCGGGAACGCCTGGAAAAACGATTCGGAAGCACTCGAGAAGCCGCTCAGTAACTGCAGATTCGTTCATACCTTCTCCGAGAGGATGTCGGTCAACTATGCGATGCGGAGCTGTGAGTACAGAATCGGACAGTTCTGCTCGAATATCGGTCGATTTAGTCTCACCGCTCCTGCTTCCGGTATCTGCGTAAGCAGTCCGCGTAGGAAGTGTCGCATCGGACCATTTCTGGACGTTGACTTCCATACAAACTCTATCGCGTCCGCGTGGGTCTGGGAGAACAGGCCCTTGACAATCGAGTACTCGATCCGTCGCGAGAATGCGCGGCAGCTCAAAACCCAGCTGTCCAATTCAAGTACTCCGCTCTTGAGCGAGCCAGCAGCGACGGCGATTTTACCCAGCGGACCGAAGCGATCGGTGTATGAAGCGACGCACACTACGCTGTCTGGCGCCGACAGGAACCGTCTAAACTCGCTCTCCTCCCACCGCTTCCCGTTCAGATTGAACTGATTCGTCTTGTTGAGCAGCTCGAACGCCCTCGCGTCATAGGACGCTCGAGAGAACGCCAGGCTCACCTGTCCATCAAGTCCTGCAATCAGGCTTTCAGGGTCTGAAATGCCAGTGCTCTCCGTCAGCTCTGTAGCGCGACGAATTGTCTCCAAGCGCACACGGTCTTCGTCGGTTACGCCTTCACGAGCGAAGCGCGAGCGCAGCGTTGTGACGAGCTCCAGCACCTTGACAGGATCACTTGCAGGAAACAGGTGACATTCGACATCCGGTAGAACAAGCTGCACTTCAGCCAGCTCGAGGGGGTTATCGTCTACGAACACGATCGCGCTGAGATCGATGTTCCAGGTTGAGGCTATTCGGCGGATCGCTTCACTCTTGGGTCCCCAGCTCGTTTCGACCGGAAACAGGGCCCTTGACGAGAGCAGCAAATCGGGCCGCGCGAGCGCATCTGCAACCGGCTGTCGATCATTCTTGCTTGCGATGCCTACCAGCACGCCTTGACTTTGAAGGCCACCCAGGAATTGCTGGAAAAGCCCATGACCGCGAGCCTTTTCTTCTAATGACCAGTGCACGTTGGCAGCACCGTCGTCCCCAACGACACCTTGCCAAAGCGTGTCGTCAAGGTCAGCGATGAGTCCTTTCTTTGGCGCGCTCGGTAGGAGCAGAGCAGCGATGCCTTCGGCCAACGAATCCGCGTACGAGATCGGAAATGGAAAGCCTGTGCTTAGATGGGCGCGAAAGTCATAGGCGACGCGAGGTATCCTGGCAACGACGAGCGCACCCGCGCGAGCGCAGCGGGCTGCGAAGCCATTGACCAGTGCTTCGAGCTCCAAGGAAAGGGCGGAGCTCTGCTCCGGCAACCCAGGCAGCCACGGCGGCAACGGGAAACTGGGAAGGGCGATCACGACTCGCCGTTTCCCAACTGATTCAGAGAGTAATCGTTCAAGCCCGGCAAGGCGGCCAGGCGCCTCGGATAGAATGCCTGATTCAATATCGGACGTGACAGGGTAACCTTCTCTAAGCCCCAGTCTGGGGTCCAAGTCAGTCCAGTCAACCACTGCTACGACTGGTACCGGGTCAGCACTCTCCATTGCCCGTCGAACGTTGCCGTTCAGGTCCCCGAAAAGTCCCGTCGATACGTCAACGGCGCGGCCGACGCCACCGCAATTCTTGCCCAAGCGCAATTGCAGATGCGCCTTTAGGAATGTGCAGAGGTGCAAGGGCTCGAAACTGCAGCAGAGACAGATCCGGTACGTCTCTCCCTCGACTGCTCTTGCCGCAATCAGTAAAGCTTCCTTGAGTGTCATTACCAACCGAGTCGGGCTGCTGACTGGAGATTGACCAGCCCGCTGAAGCTTCAGAAGCATACGATCCCGCAAAGTGCGTGTCCATGATTCGCAATTCATCGTACCTGGTTGTAGGCGATTTTCGGCAGCACGACTCACGAGTTCGCTGAAGGACCTGCTGGAGTTCAAGGCGGCGCACCGTGTGCTCATGACCGGCAACACTTTTCAAAACGAACCCCGCTGCCGCGCAGAACGATTTCGCTATTCTGGTCACACGGCGCAACCAGAGTGGCACCGCCGCCCTGGGCGATCACCAGCGACATCGCGAACCTCGGCGACACGCTTAACAACTTCGGTAGCGGCCTCAACCTCTCGGGCCAGGACATGCCCATCCGAGCTCACTGACCTCGAGGGTGTTGATCCGTGCCAATATCATTGGCATCACCTGCGGCTCAGCGGCTGAAGCCGCCGTCGATGGCCTCCCAATCGCCGACGCGGCTGTAGGAATGGACGCCTTCGAGCTGCGGCAGCCAGCCGGGGTCCACGCGGCAGATGGTTCGCTCGCGATACGGATCGGCCAGCGAAACGATCTCGTTCAGTATCAGTGCGTATCCGTATGAAACGCTGCAGTCCTGGCTCGGCCGTATGAGACGGCTGCCGTCGGTGAACACTGAACCGGCGCCGCGCGCGATGCGCACGTCACTCGCCACCAAACCTCCCGGCTGAAATCTCCACGGGCCTATGATGCGGTCGGCGCCGAGCAGCCAGGTTATGGGCGCGTGGCCGGGCACCACCTGGGGAGAGGTCGTCATCCACCAGGACCCCCCGGACTGAAAGATCGAGGAGTCCACGCAGCGGAAATCGAGCAGCCGCTTCTCGAGGACCCATTCGTCGGGGAAACGGGCGGCTCGGTAGAGGTCGCACCCCCCGCCCTGCGCGCTCTCGGGCAGCATGAACATCTCGCCGTCGGCACAGATGATCTGGGGAAAGGACAGGTGGTGCGGCTGCTGCAGCACCGGTCTGACATCGACGAGCGCTCCGTCGGGCGTCAGGCGGCCGCAGCAGATGTGGCCGACCCGGCTGGGATCGACGATCTCCTCGAAAAAAAGCCAGGTCTCCCCTTTGAGCTCGCAGACCGCCGGATCCACCCAGTGGCGGTCCGGCGGGGAGTCGATCCAGCGGAACGACTGCAGCGCCGCGCGCGAGGCGTCCACATAAAGCGGTGAGCGGGTCTGGCGGATCGCGATACGCCAGTGCAGCGGGCGGTCGACCCTTCTGAAGTGGGGGATGGCGCGCGTACCGAGCTCTCCCAGCATCCAGCGACCGAACTGGCCCAGGGTCGGGACGACGCGCTCCCCACGCCGTCCAGCGAAGCCCTTCGGCTCGGCTGCGACCGCCTCGACGGACCCGTGCTTCAGGGACCAGAGGCTCTGTATGACGAAGTGGCGCGAGCCCCAGAGGGGTCCGAAACGGTTTGCCTGGCGCGAAGGGAAAGGGACGGTGCGAAACAACGCCCGCATCAGGGTCACATCGCCCTCGGCCGTCGTGCTGAGGCGAACCAGCTCGATACCGGTGAGCGGGCTGCCATCGATGATCTCCCTCAGGAAGCCGGAGCCGAGGGGGTAGTGTTGCCGGTCACCGAAGTGATAGCGCCAGACGCCGTCGCGGGCTGACACGGGAGGCTCGCGGACGGGCCGCGCGGTCACGTCGATGACGACGTCCAGGGGCGCCCCGGCGATCACGGCTCCCATCGCGACGCCCTGCGTGCAGGCGGCCGGCGGCCAGTCGAGTCGCGGAACTCCGGCCAGAAGATCGTCGCAATCCACGGGCTCGAGCGGATCGGGATAGATGTGGTAGCGCGACTCGACCAGCGCCGCGTAAGCGCGCAGGACGATCCCGCCCTCACGTGAGTCCAACTCGCCGCCGGCCGGAGATTGTACGCCGACGAATGCGATGTCCACGTAGTCCGCGCGGCAAAGATCCTCTATGACCCCACGCGCGTAGGCCGGAATGCGGCCCTCATCGACGAGCAGCCCGACCCGCAGGCGCGGTGCCGCAGTCTGCGAATGGAGGAATAGGTGCGACACGACAGGAGGCAGTCTCTTTACGCCTCCCGCCACGCGGGTGGAACGGGCGCGGGTTTCCGTCGCGTCGGTTACTGGCGCCAGGGGCGGGCGACCGAGCCGCCCGTCGGCGAACGCAGCGAGCCAGTAGTTCAGAACGATCAGTCGCCAGAGGAGCACGCTGTGATCGCGGCGCCCGATCAAATGCTCCTTCACTAGGCGCTCGACCGCCTGCACGTTGAGGTATTGCTCGATAGCCGCAGGCGGGCTGCGCAGAGCCTCGATGCGGTGCCGGAGAGAGCTCCTGAACCACTGCGCGAGAGGCACGGCGAAACCGCGCTTCGGGCGGGACAATACGAAGTCCGGCACGATGCCGCGGATCGCCCGCCGGAAGAGGCGCTTGCTCTCGGCGGCCGTCACCCGCAGGTCGCCCGGGATACGCAACGCGAAATCGACCAGATCGAAATCGAGCAGCGGCACACGCGCCTCGAGCGAAACGGCCATGCTGGTGCGATCGACCTTGGTAAGAATGTCCCCGGGAAGATAGGTTTGGAGATCGAGGCGCATCATCAGTGCAGCGAAGTCCTCGCCTTCATCGGCGGACACGAAGCAGTTGAGCTGTTCGTCGACGGTGCGTCGCCCCGCGGGGTGCCAGGCAGACGCGGCACCGCCCTCATCTACCCGGACCGGCTGCACCACGCTCGATGCGTAACGGCCGAGTCGCGAGCGACCGAGATCGACCAGTCGATTGCGGCCCGGAAAAGCATGCGGCAACATCAACCCCAGCGCGCCCAGCAGGCGCGAACCCGTGCCGCTTTTTCCTCCGCCGCGCCTCAGCGTGTCCCCGTAACGGGTGTATCCGCCGAACAGCTCATCGCCACCGTCGCCCGAGAGCGCGACCGTCACGGATCCCCGGGCGAGTTGGGCAACCAGGAAGGTCGGGATCGCCGAGGAGTCCGCGAAGGGCTCGTCGAACATGGCAGCGATGCTTTCGAAAATCTGTTCAACATCCGGCCGCACCCTCAGCTCTGTATGATCCGTTCCCAGTTGGTTCGCCACAGCACGGGCGGCCGGGGATTCGTCATAGGCTGCCTCCGCAAAGCCGATGGAGAAGGTCTTGACGCGCCCCGAGGCGTGGCGGCACATCAGTGCCACCACCGCGGAGGAATCGGTCCCTCCAGACAAGAAGGCGCCCAGCGGCACCTCCGACTCAAGGTGGGACACGACGGCCGCCTCGAGCCTGCTGCGAAGCTCCTGTACGAGCTCATCCTCGTCCCGCAGCGCCGGGTCGGGCGGCGGCGGGCTCCAATAGCGGTTCACGTGCACGTCGCGACCCGGGCTCCAGAGCAGGAAGTGGCCAGCGGGAAGCTTGCACACGCCTTCGAAAATACTGTCCGGGTCAGGTACGTAACCGAACGCGAGGTACTCCATGATTGCGCCGGGCGCGATACGCAGGGCGGAGCGATCGAACGCGTACAGTGCACGCAGCTCCGAGCAGTAAACGATCCCCTCACCGCGGAGCGCGTAGCTGAGCGGCTTTATGCCGGTGCGGTCACGGGCAAGAAGGAGACGCTGCCGGCGGGAGTCCCAGATCGAAAAGACGAACATCCCGTGCAGGTGGCGCACCATCTCCGGACCGTGGGTCTCGTAAAGGTGCACGAGCACTTCCGTGTCGCTGCGGGTCGCGAAACGGTGACCCGCGGCCATAAGCTCCCGGCGCAGCTGATGGTGATTGTAGATCTCGCCGTTGAAGATGACGGCGATAGTGCCGTCCTCGTTAAAAATCGGCTGGTCGCCGCCAGCGACGTCGATGATGCTCAGGCGCCGCATACCCATTGCAACGTCTTCGCCCACGAAATAGCCGTCTGAGTCAGGACCCCGATGCTGGATGGCATTGCACATCGCACGCAGGCGACCCGTGGCCTCTTCTGCCGACAGTCCGATGCCCGCGAATCCGGCGATGCCACACATGTCAGCGAGCCCGCAGCGCTCGTCGTGCGGGCGGTGCGCCGGGCTCGGTCGTGTCGCTGCCCAACACGTTGGAAGCCGCCCAGACAATCCCAAGGAAGAGATAGAATGTCGTGAGGCCGGTGTAACTGCCGAAGAAACCAGCGACGAGGAACCCGATAACCGCCCTCTCAATCCACAAGACCTGTATCGAGCGGTCATCCGCCTCGAGAATCGCGCGCCGACGTCGCACCTGAGCCAGCACCGACCCCACGAGACCAAGCCAGAGCAGCAAGCCGGGGAACCCCATCTCCGCGGCCAGACTGAGATAGGTGTTATGCGCATCCCGTTCCCCCAGCTGTGGCGCATAGCGCGCATTCGCCTCGCGGTAGCAGCCGATGCCGACCCCTACGACGGGGTAACTCGCGGCGATGTGTAAGCCGGTCTTGAGGATATCGAAGCGCTCGCGTGCCGAGCTCGAGGCGAATTGATCTAATCGGTCTTCGCCGGCGGGCGGCCGGCCCCGCTTATTCGCCCCGCCGATCGTCTCGGTGAGGTTGGTAATACCCTCGAACCGATGCCAGGAGGCCGCCGGAACCAGTACTGCGATCACGGCAACGACAACCAACACCGGCACCGTGCTGGAGGGCCGTTTCCTCAATCGCGCCAGCAGCGGCGGCCCAAAGCCGACGAGGAGACCAAGAAATACCCCACGCGATTGGGTGAGCAGTATGATCAGGAGTGTCACGGGCACGAGTGCAGCTGCCGCCCGACGCACGCGTGCGTTCTGAGTCTTGACGGTGGCGATCGCCAACGCCAATCCGAGCATCAGGAGCGTGATGGCCGCGAGGTCGTTGGAATTCTTGTAAATCTGGTTCCAGATCGCCCGGCCGTGGAGGGTAATACCGTGCACGTAGTTCATCAGTGTGCCGCGCGCAGGATAGATCACGAATGCGACCAGGATCAGGAGTATGTAGAAGCGCAGCTGCTGCGGCGTGCGCAAGGTGTTCACCACGACGAAGAAGACCACCAGCGCCTTCAGCCGATCGTAGAGCGCCGGCCATGCCGTCTCGGGCGCAATGGCGAAGAGCGCCGTCACTAGTGCCCAGAGCAGAAAAACCACCGCCCAGCGCAGCGGCGGCGGGAAACTAAGCCCCTGCGGGCGCAGCACGAGTCCCAGCAGCGCCAAGTAGATACCGAATTCGGTGAACAGTTCGGGCAAGCGCTGGGTGACGAAGAAAAACGTAAAGATCGCGAGCCCGTACCACGCCAGCGCGTTCGCCGGCGCGGTCACGCCGCGTTGCAATCGTCCCGACAGCACTCGCCCGCTACGGATGTTCACGTGAGTGCCACGCTCTGCTTGCCGTCTATGCGCGCGAGCTTCTGATACAGCGCCTCCAGCTGCGCGATGACGACTGTCTGGTGGTACCGGCTGCGCACGCATGCCGGTCCCGCTTCGCACAGACGCTCGCGCAGTCCGGCATCGCGGCGCAGCTCCTCGACGCTCGCAGCGAGTGCATCGGGTTGGTCGATGGGGACCAGCAGGCCCGTTTGGCGTTCGATGATGACCTCGGGAACACCCCCCACCGGTGTCGCGACCACGGGGCAGCCCGCCGCCAACGCTTCGAGGACGGTATTTGGAAACCCCTCGCTGCGGGAGCAGAGTACGCTCACGTCGAAGAACTGATGCAGGTTCTCCGTCTCGACCAGCTGCCCCGTGAAGTGCACGCGTCGGTCAACGTGCAGTTTCCTCGCCAGCTCCTCGAGCGCGCGCCGTGACGGCCCCTCGCCGATCAGGACCAGGTGCACATCCTCGTCGAGACGCTGCAGCGCGCGCAACACCAAGGCGTGATTCTTCACAGGCGCGAGACGTGCCACTGTGCCGATAACAAAGGCGCCTTGCGGAACATCCCAACTGCGGCGCCGGGCGCTGCGCACCTCGACGGGGACGTGATTAAAGGCGCGCTCCTCAAGGAAATTCGGCAGCTCAAGGACGCGCGCCGCCGGCACGTGCTCCTTATCTATCAGTAACTTTACGCCGAGCGAACTGTTGGCGACCACGCGGTGCGCGCAACGATAGCTCCAACGATTGAGTGGTACGAGACCCGCTCGCGGGCTCGAATCCAGCCAACGGCGACTCGCAATGACACGACAGCCGGCCAACCGCGCCCAAGGCGCTGCGAAGATGTTGGTATAGAGATCGTGCGTGTGAGCGACCTCGATCCCTTCGCGCCGCAACAACCGCAGGAAGCGCACACCCTGTGCCGCCGTGCGCGGTGAATACAGCGGGCCGATCGGCAGGTGCACCAACTGCAGCCCGAGGGCTTCGTAACGCGCACGCAGCGGACCGGTCTCGCGCAGGTGAAAAACGGTCACCTCGAAGCTTCGCCGATCGAGTGCCTCGACTGTACGCACCGCATTCAGCTCGGTCCCGCCGATGTCAAACGAATCGATGCAATAGCCCACGCGGATGGCGCGCGAGAGCGCCCCCGGCGCAGACGCAACACAACCCGTGCTGGGCACCACTAGGGGCTCGAACCGCTGGGTGGGTGGTGGCGCACCACCCACTCAATCCGGAGATCAAGGCACGTCATAGGCAAGCTTCTTCGGGGCACCGTCAGCGCACCCGCAGATGCGCAGCCAGAATGCCAGCACGCCTTGGGCTTTCACCGATTCCCCAGTCGATCGAGCTCGATCCGCGATGGAATTGCGCGGCCGTGACGCACGGCCTGGTAGATCCAGGCAAACAATGGCGCATTGACCATGCAGAAGTAGTAAGGAAGGCGGAGGATCTTCGGCTTCAGGTCTGCCGTTCCCCCCAATACCGCAAGGCTGTAGAAAAGCGCCTGTCCAACCAGCAACCAGTTGTATGGAAATTGGCCGCGCAGAGCGATATTCGTTGCCAGCGCGATCAGCATGAAGACCGGCACCAGCAGTCTTCCGGTCTTGTGGGAGAGCAAGCAAAATAGGACAAACGGCCGCGGTGGCCACAGCAGGCTCTTGATTTCGCGCAATTGCTCGATGTTGCCGGCGGTGATGCGCACGCGCCGCGAGAATCCTTCCATTTCGTGGGCCTCTTCGAAGGCCACGGCAGCGGGTTCGTAGGCCACGCGGTGTCCGCGCTCGAGAATGCGCATGGGAATCGTGAAATCGTCGTTGATGGTGTTTTCGGAGGGAAACGGATAGAGCGCGCGGCGGATGGCGAACAGCGATCCGTGCGCACCGGTGAATGCTCCCAGCCGCGCTTCCTGCACCTTCAAGAAGGTCTCATACTTCCAGTAGACACCTTCCTGCGGTCCGAGCTGCGCCTGCTCCTTCTTCAACAGGCGGTAAACGCCGCTGGCCGCGCCGACGTGGGGATCGCTGAAGCTCTGGACCAATATACAAAGCGAGTCGGCGGCCAACATGCTGGTAGCGTCGGAGAAGGCCACGATGTCGCCGCGTAATTCCCGGATCGCGTCGTTCAGAACGGCCATCTTGCCGCGATTTTGGGGATAGCTAAGAAGCCGAACTCGTCCGTCGCTTTCGGCCTCAAACGAACGCACGATTTCCGCAGTGGCGTCTTCGGAGCCATCGGAGGCGACCACGATTTCCAGTTTCTCGGCCGGATAGTCGAGAGCGAGGCTGTTGCGGATCTTGTCGGCGATGACTGCGGCTTCGTTGTAGGCAGCTATCAGCAGCGAGACGGAAGGCTCGATCGGCTGCTTGCGCGGCGCGCGGCGAACGAGGGCTTGCAGCAGCCACAGAAGCAGGGGGAAGCCGACGTAGACGTAGAGCGGAAAAGCGACGGAGATCCAGAACAAGGGCTTGGTCATCGCTCAGACGGCTGCCGAGCGGACGCAGAACAGTTGCCCCAGAACCTCGTGCGTCTCGACGCGGAAGCCGGCGCGCTTCAGATCGTCTTCCACCTGCGGCAAAGTAAAAAAATAAACGGGGCAGCCGTCGGCCTTGAGGCGCACCCTGCGAATGGCAGCGCGCAGGGTCGCGGCGCGCGGCCAGGCTGAGAGAAACGT
>Ga0210384_10007804_pt1 | contig 11249 bp, 10 predicted proteins | sample IncBWH2MmetaG_FD_160574 | JGI IMG/M metagenome (GOLD analysis project Ga0210384, IMG submission 160574) | Forest soil microbial communities from Barre Woods Harvard Forest LTER site, Petersham, Massachusetts, United States - Inc-BW-H-2-M | ecosystem: Environmental > Terrestrial > Soil >...
CGAGGACAGGAGTTGGTATCCGCCCGCGTCGACTCGCAAGCGGGTGCTTTGGCGAAACAACCATGGACACCCTAACTGACAGCAGCACTTCATGGGTAAGTTGCGGGGGTATGAGCGCCCATGACCCCACGACACCGATGGCGCAGCGCCCGTCGAGCACGGGCTCAATCACGGCGCTCGACTCAACGTCGAATCTGAGCAGCGTCGCCGGAAATTCCTTCTGAAAGGCCGCGACCGCGTGGGTAAACGTCGCGTCCGGAAACATGACGTCGACGGCCACGCTCAATTCAGGTTCAAGACCGCCAGCCAAATTCTTCGCCCGCGCTTTGAGCAAGTCGACATCGCCCGCCACCGCACGTGCATTGGCGAGAAGCGCGCGGCCTTGATCCGTCAGCACCGGAAGATGTCCGCTTCGATCGAACAGTTTCACGCCCAGTTGACCTTCAAGATTGGCCAGCGACTGGCTCACGACGGACTGCGCGCGACGTAAGCGGCGGCCGGCCGCCGAGAAACTACCCTCATCTGCAGCCGCAAGAAAAGTGCGGAGCTGATCCAGTGATACGCCGTCAAGCATATATCTACCCCCGTTTCGGAATTTTACGTTGCAAGTGGGCGCGACCTACCAAAGCACTGCGCAAGTCACCTTCGGATTCACGATTCGCGCTACTTTCTGAACACGGCGGGTCGTTGGTTGATTCGTTCGGTCGCAGTGAAATGAGTGAGCAGCGATGAGATTTCATCGCTGCTCCAGGTATTGGGCGGCCAGGGACTGTAGTTCCCGGAGCGCGGTTGAACGGCCGCTTAAGCCCTCCTCGTCGTTGAGCGCATTTGCAGCCTTCATGAGCTGCAACAGCACGATTGCGCGGTCCCGCGCGCGCTCCGCGGAGAGTGTCGGCGAGCGTGCGCGCAGGATCAAGGCGATACGCTTGCGCAGCACATAGCGAAATGTCTCGCGACGCGTACGCTCATCCATTCGGGCTTCGACTAAGGGCAATGTCGCCGCACGCTCCTGCGGGTGAGCCCGCAGCACTCCAAAGAGCCCCTCGATGAGGGCCGCGGTAGACAGATTCCGCGCCTGAGCCTCGAGCGATTCTAAGTCTGCGGTGAGCAACGCGATATAGCTTTGCACCAGCGTATCCGCGAGTGCTTCCTTGGAGGGAAAGAACTGATACAACGAGCCGATAGGCGCCTCGGCACGCGCAGCAATTTCCGTCATGGTTGCGGCCGCATAACCTTTCTCAGCGAAAACGGCCGCGCCGGCGGCGAGCAGTTCGGCGACACGTTGCTTGCCGCGCTGACGTTTCGGCAAAACCGCCGCGGCGGCCCCTGCTTGACTTGACATTTATGAGCCTCCCCTCATAATAAGAGTTATATGATGATACCCTCATATAAGCGGGTCGTATACCCCCCGAGCGATGTCCCCTTTTTCTAATTTTGCGAGAGACACCATGCAACTGAATTCGAAGACCACGGCTCTGGTACTGATCGACCTGCAAAAAGGCGTCCTGGCTAGGCAGGTTCTCCCCCACGCTGCGAGCACTGTTTATGCGCGCTCGAAGGCGCTCGCATCCCGCCTTCGCGCGGCCGGCGGCCCGATCGTCTGGGTGCGCGTGTCTTTTGCCAGCAATTTCGCGGATGCGCCGCGCGCAAGGGTCGATCAGGCGAGCGACATGGGGTCCCTACCGGCTGGTTGGGATGAGTTTCCTGAAGCCCTGCCCCCATCCGATCTGATGGTGACCAAGCGTCAGTGGGGCGCCTTCTACGGCACGGATCTTGATTTGCAGCTGCGGCGCCGGGGTGTGACTACCATCGTGCTCGGTGGCATTGCCTCGAGCATCGGGGTTGAGTCCACGGCGCGAAGTGCCTGGGAGCACGGCTACGAACTCGTCCTCTGCGAGGATCTTTGCTCTGATTTGAGCGAGGAGACGCACGCCCACAGCTTCAAGTACACCTTTCCCCGCTTGGCACGTGTGGTGAATTCGGAGTCGATTGCCTTCGAATGAGCACACCCGAGGTCTCTACTAAGCTGCCAGCCAAATCGCGACTCGGCAGCTGGCCCGTCCCGCTGCTCTGGCTCGCACTACTGGCGCTGTCGGTGTCGATTTGTGCGGGCTGGAGCGCCTTGAGATTGCCGGCAGCGCTCCTGCTCGGACCCATGATCGGTGCAATCGTGCTCGGCGTGAACGGGGCAAAAATCCAGGTGCCTCGCATCCCGTTCCTAGGCGCGCAAGCGCTCATCGCCGCCATGGTGGCGAAAAGCATCACCCGCTCGATCCTGGTGACATTCAGTCATCAGTATTGGCTCTTCTGCACGGTGATATTAGGTACCCTGCTAGGCGCCACCGGCATCGGCTGGTTGATCAGTCGAACGGGATTGATCAGCGGTTCAACCGCCGTGTATGGCACCTCGCCGGGCGCGGCGAACGTAATGGTCATTCTCGGCGAGGCGGAAGGCGCCGATGCGCGCTTGGTGGCCTTCATGCAGTTCTCACGTGTGTTGCTGGTGGCCGTGGCCGCCGCGCTGGTAGCGCGCTTCTGGGTGCATGTCGGAAATGCGCAGGCCCCCACTGCACCCTGGTTCGACCCGGTCCCTTGGGGCAACCTTGCCCTGGTACTCATCCTTGCACTGATCGCTCAGCAATTCGCTCGAGTACTGCGACTACCGGCGTGGGCGCTTTTGGGCCCGATGATTCTGCTCTCAGTGCTACATGCCGCCGGATGGCTTCAGATTGATCTGCCACGTTGGCTGCTGGCCGCGGCGTACGCCTGCCTAGGTTGGCAGATCGGCTTAGGGTTCAGGCGCGAAGCGCTCATCCATGCGGGCCGCGCCATGCCGGTCGTCATCGTCGCGGCGCTCACTTTGATGGGATTTTGTGCGGCATTGGCACAGTGCCTCGTCAAATTTACCGGGACCGACGCACTCACCGCGTATCTTGCAACCAGCCCGGGAGGCCTTGACTCAATAGCCATCATTGCGAGTTCGACCCCGCAGGTCGATCTGCCGTTTGTGCTGGCCCTGCAATCGGTGCGACTGCTGTTCGTGATCGGCCTGGCGCCGCTCATCACGCGGTTTGTCGTCAAACACTCACCGCATCTGCGAAAGCCACGGAGTTGAATGTCCGATATGGCCCGAATGGCCCCTCGAATTGCAGAGACGGGCTGCGAAAGCCAACGGCGATAATTGTCTATTGGTCTACGAACTTCTCATGAAATCTTCGTGCGGTAAGCAATCCAAGTGCAGACTACGGACAATGCGAACATCACCGTGCACGTCATAAGCGCAGGTCCGATATCGCTATCGGTGGCAAACATGCCCGCCACGAACGGCCCAGCGCTACTCCCGAGAAGGATCGTGCCCGGGAGAAGCAGCGCAGCTCGCCGAGTCGGGTCCAGCTTCAACATCAAAGGCAGAAGAAGCGACATCGTAATTGTCCACAGCGCTCCGAAAACAAGGGTCGTCAACACGAACGCGGTGCCTGAGTGTCCCCAAGCAAGGGCCGCGGTGACAAGCAGATAAGTCAGCGCAACGCCGGCAACGCCTGCGAACGGGGGCACCCGGCGAATGATCGCCGCTATGGCGAGAGCGCCGATAACTTGCGCTCCCAGCGATGCCGCAATGGCGTTAGAAACAACGGTCGGAGATATGCCCGCCGCTACCGCGATCGGTTCGACAAACACCCAGGCACCGACGATCCCCGCCATGACCAAAAAGGAGGCAGCAAGCCCAAAGAGGCTTGAGTGATGGAAAGTCGAACCTTTGCTAGCCGTATCACGATGGAATGACAACTCGCGCGGGAGGAAATAGATCAGCGGCAACACCAGCACGGCCGTGCCCCCGAGGACAGTGAGGGACGCATTGGCGGCCCAGCGCGGGGTTAGGAAGACGGGAATCAGCGCTGCGCTGATGCCCTGGGTGACCGATTGAGCGGAGAGAAATATCGCATTGACCCGAGGCGCGTCCGCGTGCCGCGTGATGATCACCGCTGTAACCCACAGCACGATTCCGCCCCCGAAACCGGCCATCGTGCGAGTCATGATGAAGCCAGCGCCGCTGGCAGCCAATCCCATGGCGTTCGCTGCAATCAAGATGGCGCAGCCGACGAACGTCCACAATTTCAAGGATCGAGGACGCACTCGTCCCGCCAACCAGGCTGAGACGCATCCTAGAGCCAGTAATTCAAAGGTGGCTGCAGCCCCCATCTGCGGGATGCTCAATCGGCCTGCAGATTGCAGAGCGCCCAGAGCAAGCGGCTGAATTCCACACATGAGTAGAGCCACACAGCCTAGGGCGATGCCGGCGATCAAGCCTTCCAAGCGTATCTCGACACCGGTCCGCTGACTTTGCGCCGACACTGTCGAAGAGACAGCTCCGCTCAGCTCGATGTCCGCGCCGGGATGCAGCGGTGCGGGACTGCTTACCTTTGGGAGTTCCAGTTGGGCCTCTTAGTTGACTGCAATTAAGCTGGGGATAGCAGCGCGCTGAGCTTTGCGTTCGGGGGGAGTTGGGACCGGGACGCTGCCAGCGCCCCGAATGCTCCATCCGCCGCGACGATCGTCGCCTCCACTGTCTGCTCCGACATGGCCGTATTGATGAACATGTTATGCCAAGGATGCGTATAGATGCCGCGCCTGAGCATTTCGGAACACCAAAAAAAGCCGGCGCGAAAATCCGGATCATCCGCAAACTTCCAGAGTGGCATCGTAACCGGACCGCTCTGCTCGAATCCAATGCCGTGTCGGAAAGCGACCTCACCGAGCCCGGTTCGCAATTGAGTCCCTATCCGCTCGATGGTTTCAAGATAAGGCGTCTCGCGGATTCTTCGCATCACAACAAGCGCCGCGGCCATCGGCGCGGCTGAAAACCAAAATGACCCGGTCACGAAGATAACTTCTGCACCCGCGCGCGCTCGGGCGCTGCCGAGAAGCACAGACAAGCTATGACCGTTCGCGAGGACCTTCCCCCACGCTGAAAGGTCAGGCGGCGCTCCCAGGCCGTCCCACAACCCGTCACGCGAGCATCGAAATCCGGTACGCACCTCATCCGTGATCAAGTATGCGTCGCGCTCATCGCAGATTTTTCGAGCGGCTTTGGCGTACTCGGCAGTAGGCAATTGCTGGGTCAGAAACGCGTGCTGATTTAGCGGCGTGGCGATTATCCCCGCCAGGTCAGGACCGGCTTCGGCGGCAGCGGCAGCGAGGCTGGCGACGTCATTGAAATCGAAATAGATCTGATGGCTTCGATCTTCCTTGGTGGTCCCTGCCTGCAGCGGAGTGCACCAAGGCGATGTGCCGTGATACGACCCTCGGGCTCGAAGAATGGTGCTACGGCCCGAGGCGGCGCGCGCCGCCATAACGGCGGCCGTGGTTGCATCGGTCCCGTTTTTGCAGAACAGCGCCCATTCGGCATGGGAGATTTGCTCGACAAGTGCCTCGGCGAGCTTCACCAGCACGGGGCTGGGCCCAGTCATCGTATCGGAGATGCGCAACTGCGCGATGTAAGCGTCGTCGATTTCGGAGTCGCCATAGCCGAATAAGTTCGGGCCGAAAGCGCACATGTAATCAACGTACTCGTTGCCGTTGACGTCCCAAATTTTAGTGCCGGAGGAACGCTCGAAAAACTGAGGATAGGAATCCGGCAGCAACCGTGTGGACAAATGACCGTACATGCCACCCGGCACAACTCGTTGTGCTCGCTCGCGCCAAGCGGCGTCAGCAGTTTTCGCAGCCATAACGTATTTGCTCCTCCAATGTCCGAGCCAAATCTACACGGCGAGTTGCACACATTCAATCAAAAGCCGTTATAAATCGAATTCGATGAATGAAATATAGCGCTTAGGGAGGTATTATCGGCTGTGAGGTGTCGATTTTTGATGTATATCGTGTTTTGGCCCGTCCGTTAGCACAGCAACCACGTATTAATTGGGGGAATGAAGTTGGAGCGGCTCGAGCTCGCCATACTGGCCGATGACCTGACTGGCGGAATGATCATAGCCAGCCTGCTCGAAAAAGGAGGCGTGGTCTGTCCCCTGCTAACCGATGCCGACGGAGTGCACAATAGCAGTGGAGATCCGACCGCCCTTGTTCTCGCGAGAAAAATACGCTTGGTTGAGCCGGCGCTCGCTCGCAAGGAAGCAGCCGTTGCCGTATCAGCATTCCGAGCGCGCGACGCGCGAACGATCTACTACAAGTACAGCGCCCTCTTTGACTCCACATCCAAAGGCAATATCGGCCCCATCGCCGAAACACTACTGACGGAGACGGGCGCAGCTCAGACCATCTTTTGTCCGGCCTACATAGACAGGACGGTCACTGTGTACCAAGGACATCTGTTCGTGGGCAAGACGCCGTTGGCGGAATCGTTCAAGCGCTACGATCCCGTCACGCCGGCAGAAACCTCTGATCTTGTTGCGAAACTCTCTTCACAGACGCATTGGAAGGTGGGGCTGATTAATCACCAGGCCATGCGTGCGGATGTCGACGCTGTTCGCGCGCATGTCGAGAGCCAGCCTGAGCATCGATTTTTCATTGCCGACGCCGTCGATGAGGGCGATGTCAGTAAACTCGCCGCTATGACCCGCGATTGGAAGGTGGTCACCGGCGCCGATTCATTGGCTCCCGCCGTGATGGCCGACCGCCGAGAAGGTCTCGGACGCCAACCCAATAGTGGCCGCCGCCTGTTGCCGCCCGCCTCCGGCCACGAAGCCCTTCTTGTCGGCAGCTGCGCCGAAGCGACGCGCACTCAGCTTCAGTCCTTCGAAGAGCATCATCCGGTATGGCACATCGATTTGGCGCGTGACGCCGTAGACGATCGACTGGTCAGCCAAATCGCAGGGTGGGCGAAGGAGCGGCTGCAGCGAGGGCCGATCGGCATATCTACCAATTCCACCCCCGATCGGGTTCGTGCGGCACAGGACGCATTTGGGGTAGAGGGCGCGTCCCGAAGAGCCGATCAGTTGCTCGCCCAACTCGCCACCCGCCTTCGACATCTGGGGGTGAGCAAGTACGTCATTGCCGGTGGCGAGACATCCGGAGAGATCTTGAATGCGTTGGCAATCAAGCAGCTCGAAGTCGCCGCCTACGACGATGAATTGTTCGGGGGCTATTGCCACGCCGGCGGCAGTCAAGCGATGTCGTTCGTGCTTAAACCTGGCAGCATGGGGAATCAGGATTTCTTCGCTCGAGCATTCGCCCGCATGCGCGAGGCCGACAACGTGGTGGGGTAGCGATCATGGCACGATATGAGAGTGATCTGAGCGAGAGCGGCGCCCGGCAAGCCCTGGTCAAAGCCTACAAAAACGCCTGTGAACTCCGGCTAAACGAGCTTTCCTCGGGCAACGTCAGCTGTCGGTTCAAGGACGGCATGCTGATATCTCCAACCGGTGCAAGCATTGAATCAATCAATGAAGATTCCGTCGTTTTCATCGATGCCGCGCAACGATGGAGCGCGGAGCAAAAGCCCTCCAGCGAATGGCAACTGCACGCCGCTGTCTATCGCGACAATCCAGAAGCCAATGCCGTCGTGCACACCCACTCAGACCATTGCGTGGCAGTGGCTTGTAACGCCAAGCCGCTACCGGGCTTTCATTACTTGGTGGGACTGTTTGGCGGCAATGACGTGCCCTGTGTTCGATACTCGACTTTCGGCAGTGTGCGCTTAGCGGAAGACGTCGCGGCGGCGCTTCGTGACCGCAGCGCCTGCCTGATGAGCAATCACGGCATGACCTGCCGGGGCCGAGATCTTAATGCCGCCGTCAAGCTCGCTCAGCGGCTGGAGATCATGTGTCGTCAATACATCCTGTCGCGCGCGCTCGGCGAGCCCACACGCTTAACCGATGCCGAATGGTCCGAGTTCTTCGAAAAGATCAAAGAGATGCGCTATGGCGCGTAAGGCGATTCGACGCAGGCGCCGGCTACCCGTCACGACCTGCTGGAAGGATCGCGCAGCGGAATAGTCTTCGGCAAGAACGTCTCGAGATATGCGAGTCCGGCTGCGAGCCCTTCCCGTGCAAACTCAGAGTTGATATGGCCGTACTTGGCGTACGAAGCTTGCCAAATCCCATCGTAAATACCGATCAGGACCGTGAACTTCAGATGCGCGTCCTTGACGTAAGGCATCACGAATATCGTGTTCATCTCGTCGTACCAGGCGGCTGTGTACCGGTCGATGTCGGCAATATCCAGGTTCTTGATGTCTGATCCCACCACCGCGCCCAGCAGCAATTTTCGAGCCGCCACTCTGTCGTTGAAGAATGCGACCGCCGCGTCGTAGCGGGATTGAATATAGTCGGGCCATCTCTCAACGACAGCCACATTCATCGATGCGGCAAGCGCGAAATGCAACTCTTGCAGGTATTTGTCGGCCAAGGCGAGAAATACGGACTCCTTGGTCGGAAAGAAATGGTACGCCGAGGCCGGTGGTACATCAGCGAGGTGCGCCACATCGTAGATGCCGATGTCTGCGATTTCTTGCGTCTGTAGAAGTTGGTCAGCGGCGATCAGCAGCGCCTCCACTCGAATCTGGCTGCGCTTTTGCGACACTCGGCGGCCGCCGATCTGCAGCGGCTCCGAGTTTCCTTCGTGCTCTGAACTGCGTTCGATGGATGCTTTGTGATCGGTCATGACAAGCGAGCGTATCAACTTCCTTGCAGAGTTCTCACCCAATCGGGCCACGGGCAGTGGTTTACTCGGGCGACCTCATCTTACCGCACTGCGGGTTGCAATTCGATTTATATCGAGTTAGTGTCGAGCCAGCGCTGCTTAGCGCTTGCTTGTTCGATCGCCCTAGCGCCCATTTCCGGGCAAACGTCGAGGGTTTACAGAACCAAATTTTGGCTTGGGAGAAATAAAATGGGGATAGGAATGACGAAGGCCGTTCGCAGGGCGGTCGCCATCAGCGTAGCAATCTGGGGCACCGCAGTGCAGGCACAGGTGGCCGCGCCGCCGGCAGCGACTGCCAGCTCAGGAGATGCTCTACAAGAAATCATCGTCACGGCGCAGCGTCGTGCGCAGAACATCCAGGATGTGCCCGTATCGATACAGGTCGTCTCGACTCAAGCCCTCGAGGCTGCCGGCATCAAATCCACTCAAGACCTCGGGCAGATCACGCCGAACGTCACCATCATCAGCCCGATCGGACAGGGAAATCAGCCGCTCATTACTATCCGCGGCGTCGGGCTCAATGATTTCGATACGAACAATGCCGGCCCGAACGGCGTGTATATCGACGATGTCTACATCAATGCGCCGTCAGCGCAATCATTCGCCCTGTTCGATCTGCAAGGAATCCAGATCTTGAAGGGTCCGCAAGGGACACTGTACGGACGCAACACCAGCGGCGGCGCGCTGGTGTTCACATCCATCCGTCCCACCGATGAGTACTCGAGTGACCTGCACGTCGAGTACGGAAACTTCAATACCTCGCAGCTGGTCGGCGGCGTCGGGGGTCCCCTCGCCCCGGGTCTCACGGGCCGTATCTCATTCGTCGTCAACCGCTCCGATGGCTACTTCAAGAACGCGTTTACCGGCGACAACATAGACAACGTCAGCAACGAGGCCGTTCGCGCTCAATTGCAGTACAAGCCCAACGATCAGCTCACCATCTATTGGCAAAGCCTTCTGGGCTACGTGGATAACCATCCCACTCCCTATGGCCACATCGGCACTTACGTACCCGGGACTCAGGCAGGGGCGGCGCCGACATCGTGCAGCCCCGCTCAGGCCTTCGGCGGCGGCTGCGTGGACCTCTTCGGTTATCCCACGAGCCCCGTCTGGTCAGGATCGTTCAATCGTCTGCAGAATTTGACGGCTCTGAATTCCATCAATCAGTTCCGGGTGGATTATGCGGCGGGTCCGGCGACCCTGACCTCGATCACCTCCTATCAGTACAACGACAAGTATCATCCCGAAGAAACCGACGCGAGCCCGAACGATCTACTCTCCGCCACCTACGGCGTCAGGTCCAAGACGGTCACGCAAGAGTTCCGTGTAGCGCACAACTCCGAGACCTTGAACTGGGTCGGCGGCATTTTCCTGCTCGATGAAAATCTGCGACAGAATCAGCCGCTGTACCTCTTCGCACAGGCCGATCAGTTCGGCGGCTTCGGCATTCCGCCGGGTCCCGGCGCTTTTGACGGCATTGCACAAAGATCCTATGACTCAAGCCGTCAGCTCAGCGATTCGGCAGCATTGTTCGGCCAAGGCGACTACACCGTTGCCGGATTCACCTTCACGCTCGGTGCGCGCTATACCTGGGAGCGTAAGAAATTCGATTATCACGGCTCCACTCAGTTCCAAGCCGGCGGCATGGGCAACTACGGACCCCTCCAGGACTTCATCGATGCCGATGAGTCGCAATCAAACTCGAACGTGACCTGGCGCGGTGCGGTCGCCTATCACTTCACGCAGGAGGCGCAGGCCTACGCCAGCGCATCGTCCGGGTTCAAAAGCGGCGGCTTCAATGGCAGCTTCCTCAGCAACAATCAGCAGCAGGCGCTGCTGCAACTCAGCCCGATCCGACCGGAGCACGTCACTGCGTTCGAAATCGGTGAGAAGGCAACTTTTCTGGATAGAAAGCTCAGCGTGAACTCAGCCGTGTTCTACAACGACTACCGGGATGAGCAAATCTTTGCGACCGTGCCTCAGGAACTCGCGACCGGCACCGGTCAGTTCATCCTGAGCACCACTCAGTTGCTCACCAACGCCAAAAATGCTCACACGGAGGGCGTGGAGCTGCAGATTACCGCGATTCCCGTTCATGGCCTGACGATCGATTTGCAACCCGCCTACCTTCAGGCAAAGCTGGATCATGCCGGCCTCACGCTGTTCTCCGGAGTTGCATCGCTCGATGGAAAGCAACTGGCCAATGCGCCGCACCTCTCCTTCTCCGGCGTGGTCAGCTACAAGTATGAACTGGGCAACGGGGCAATAGACTTTCGGTTGAACTCCAACTATCGAAGCCATACTTGGTTCGACTCCACAAACGACCCTTACATTCAACAGGCGGGATACTGGCTTCACAACCTGAACGTCGTCTACGAAAGCAGCTCGAAATGGGAGCTTGGACTTTTCGTGCGCAATCTGGGAGACAAGAAGTACGCCTTGACCTCGACGGACCTGTCGAGCCCCTTCGGCTTTCTGGAGCCGGTTTATGGAGCTCCGAGAATGTTCGGCGTCGAATTCACGTATCACCACTAATCCCATGCCACACAACCGAGCAACGGCCGCAGATGCTCGGTTCTTCCGGCGCGGCC
>Ga0210384_10007807_pt1 | contig 11248 bp, 10 predicted proteins | sample IncBWH2MmetaG_FD_160574 | JGI IMG/M metagenome (GOLD analysis project Ga0210384, IMG submission 160574) | Forest soil microbial communities from Barre Woods Harvard Forest LTER site, Petersham, Massachusetts, United States - Inc-BW-H-2-M | ecosystem: Environmental > Terrestrial > Soil >...
TTCTCGCCATGTCTGTTTCAGACCATTCAGCATTCTCTCGGTATAGCCGTAGTAGCGTGGAAAATGGCGGAGTTCAAAAACGACCGCCGCTTGTCTATCAATGGATACGTTCGGAGAATCTCCTTCGACCAACTGTTTGACGAGGCTGTGATAGGTAGCAAACTGGCGTTCCCGAGACTCCCGCGCACGTGTCCAGAGGAACTGAACTATGTTCCAGAAGAAGGTGATACCAGCGATCAATGCTGTAAGCAGCCCGGCTATACCTGTGAGGGTGGTGGGTAATAACCCGATCAGTTTCGTGATCATAGAACACTATTGGCGCGGTGCGATGTTAGTTCACGCGGATTATAGATGCAGACGGCGATCGGATAAAACTCGGTCTTTTCGTCCTTGCCGGGTGCCCCACGCTTCCCTGCTCCCCATATGCTCGTGGGTGTCAGGTCTTGGGTCTGGCGATTAGCGTTGATTCGAGGGCTGCCAGCTGTTCGCTCACATCTTTTTCTTCCCCGCATCCTGCTTCAAGCGCTCGATCTGCGCCAGGTGATTCGATCCGTGTCCCGCCATTTGCTCCACCAGGCGCGCGACGGTGACATCCTTCTGATGCTCGGGATGAAACGCCGACTTTTCCAGGTCCGCGGCCTTCAGTCGCCGCAGCAGGCGCAGAGTGTGATGGCGATTCAGTCCATAGAGCGCCACCAGTTCCGGAGCTGGGACATCCATGTAGCCAAGATGTTTGGCCCAGGCGTCCTGGTCCATCGGAGCGATCACCGGCTTCTCGTCGGCCAACATCTGCCGCAAGCGGTAGGCGTAGACGATCTCGATGTCGGCGAGATGCCCGAGGATTTCGAGGATCGACCACTTTTCCGGCGCGGGCTTGTAGCGCAACACTTCCGGCGAGAGCCCCGACACGGCCGCGGCGATTTCCTTCGGACTTTTTTCCGCGGCTTCGATGTGTTTTGTCAATTCGGCTTCTGTCACAAGGCCTCCTCAGCTATCGATCTGAGACGCAGGGCGATCGCCTAGCGCACCGCTGCCTTCTGCATCCACTCGGCGACGGCGACGTTCCATCCCAGGTCGTGCATCATCGTTTCGCGCAATTGAGCGGCCGCGGCGGCCTCGCCGTGCACCAGATAGGTCGCCGACGGTTTCTTCGGAAAGGTTCGCAACCACTCGAGCAATTCCGGCGGATCGGCATGGTCGCTGAATTGTTCGAAGGTCGCGATGTGCGCGCGAATCTGTACCATGTCGCCGAAGATTTTCACTTCTTTCGCACCGCCCTTGATGGTGGCGCCACGGGTTCCCGGAGCCTGGAATCCGATGAAGAGTACCGTGTTCCGCGGATCGGGCAGGCGCTGCGCAAGATGATGCAGAATTCTGCCGCCCGTCACCATACCGCTCGAGGAGATGATGATGACGGGATAATGCACATCGTTGATCTTTTTCGACTCCTCGGCCGTCGAGGCGAACGTAAAGCCGGACCACTCGAGTGGCGAACCATACTTCCGAATCAGCGACCGTGCCTCCGCGGTGTAGTCCTCTTCATGCTTGAGATAGATTTCGACTGCCTTGATCGCCATGGGACTGTCGCAGAACACGGGCAGTCGCGGAATCTGGCCAGCTTCCATCATTTCTTTCAGCATGAATGTGAACTTCTGCGTGCGCTCCACGGCGAAAGCGGGCACCACGATGCATCCGCCGCGCTCGACCGTCTGCCGAATTACGGAGGCCAACTCCGGCCGCGGGTCGGTGTGCGGGTGCTCACGATTGCCATAAGTCGATTCCATGACCATCAAATCGGCGACTTCTCCCTCTTGCGGGCCGGTGCGCACCACTTTGCCTGGAGCGATGGTCTGATCACGCACGCGGCCTACATCTCCGGTGAACAAGAGCCGCCGGGATTCGCCGCCAGTCGTGAGCGTGACCTCGACCATGCACGAGCCCAGAATGTGCGCGGCGGGAACGAAGCGAAATGACAGTTCAGGACTAAGCTGCCGGGTCTCGCCCACATGCACGACCTGGAAATACTTCATGCACTCCTCAGCTTCGTCGAACGTATACAGCGGCAGCGCGGGGTCGTGCTTCGACTTCTTGATCTTGTTGTAGAAGGCCGCGTCTTCTTCCTGCAGGTGCCCGGAGTCGGGCAGGATGATGCCGCATAAATCGATCGTCGCCGATGTAGCGTAGATCGGCCCCGTGAATCCCTGCTTGACCAGCCGCGGGATCCAGCCGCAGTGATCGAGGTGGGCGTGTGTAAGGATCACGGCATCGACCTCACGGGCGGGAATGGGCAGGTCTTTCCAGTTGCGCTCGCGCCACTCCTTCTGTCCCTGAAAGAGCCCGCAGTCGATCAGCACCTGGATGCCTTGCGTGCCGTCGCCGTCGAACGAAGTGTTGATCAGATGCTTCGAACCGGTGACCGTGCCGGCGGCTCCCAGGAATTGGATGTAGGCCAAATGTCCCTCCGAAACACGTTAAGACGCTATCACGAACTAGCGAGGGCATGGAGCGTAGCCCTTACAAGTCCGCGGCACCGCCGACGAAATGCTTAACCACAGGGGAGCACAGGAAAACGGATGGAGTCGAATCTCTGCGCTGATCCAGCTTTTCTTGTGGTTAACACACTTTTCATACTTGTATGGAGTCTCTCTGTGTTCCTCTGTGTCCCCTGTGGTGATTGTTTTACTTATTCGAGCTTTCGACTTTGAAGACGTTATTGCTCATGTCGCTTTCCGGCACACTTCCGTCGTTGACGATCACTTGAGTTGGCGGACTTGGGGTCGCGATTCGAACGACCCCCTTGGCGTTTCCCCGAACTTCGATCGGTTGCGTCGTGTCGCCGCCATTGAACGCCACCGTTACCGGGACCTCTGCTCCGGCCGCTCCCACGTTGGCGATGGTCACCGTAACCAGGTAGTTATCCTGCGACGCTTTCCGCGCGAAGGCCGACTCCACGCGAAAGTCGGGAAGGCCGCGATCGTGATAGACCCAATCTTCGAAAAACCATTGCAGATCGCGCTTGGCTTGCGCCTCGACCAGATGCTGCATGTACGCGGCATCTTTATCTCGCTCGGGGTGGTAGTTCGCCAATGCCTTTTTGAGGTTGTCTTCGCCGATCATGTCGCGCAGCATCCACCACACATAAGCGGCCTTGCTGCGGTAGAACTCGTCGATGGTCGTCGTCGTGAGCGATTCTTCAGGCGAAGAAGCATGTCTCGGCCGGGCCGCCACGGCCTTTTCCGCGGCGACGACAGCCGCACGATGCAGCCCTAGAAAATCGAGAGCCGCCTGGCGGTTCTCCTGCCGCTCGCGGTAGGCGGCCTGGGCGAAGTGGGCAAGCCCTTCGTAGATCCACGGGCGATCCGACACAAAAGCGGCATGCGCTAGTTCGTGTACCAGAGCGATTTGCAAAAACTTGGGATCGGTGTCGCTGAGAGGCGTCAGCAGCGTGGTGCCGCTTTCGTAGGGGGAGGCGCCGCGATCGAACAGCTCTACCACCTGGACTTTCCGGCGGGGCGCGCCGAACCATTCCGTCGCAAAGGGCGTCACTGTTTCGGCGGCCTGCGCAAATTTTCCAGCATTGGACTGATGCTCCGGACGGTGCCACACGTCGAGCGTTGGCCGGTCGAGAACCAGATATCTGGCCGAGGCGAACATGGGCCCCGCAAGCCCGATTGGCCTGTACGAACACTTCGCCCACGGCAACTTCGGGCTACCACCCCGGGTCACGCCCTGAAGTTCCTCGCCATTGCAGAACGTCACAGGCGGAGACGCTTCCGCGGGCATCGTAGGGAAAGCCAGGAAAACATTCATGGCGGCCTCTTTCTCCCGAGCTTTCCATCGTGCGAGGATCTCAAACACGTTGTTGCCCTCCGACAGATTCGCGGACTCCATCGCCACCGGATACCACGCGACATAGCCGACTCCCCGCACCGCAGTAAACTCGCGGCCAATCTGGTCCCAGTCGCTGTGAATCGCAGTCTCCTTGGGTACTCCGATCCGCGTCAAGCGTGTCGCGTCCAGCGGAATCACGCCTTCGTAACCGATCTCCAGTTCGACCGATCCTCCGGGTGGCAGTTCCTTCGGCAGCGTCACGATCGCTTCGGAGAGTTCTCCGGTGTGATCGATGTCGGACTCATAAGGTTGGCTGACAAACTGTAACGGCTTGCCCTCGGCCTGGATCGAACGCCAGGTCAAGCTCGAAGAAATCTGCAGCACGGCAATTTTTTGCGGAGAGGACGAATCGTTGCGCAGTGTGACCGTGCCGCGAGCCGCCAGCCGCTGCTGCTCGGGTTCCAATTGAACGTTGAGGTCGTACTTGGTGAAGGTGAAGGCTTCTCGGTCGAGAGAAAAGCCAACCTCAGCCAACGCCAACAGCACCCACACGACCGCCAGAAACTTCATTCCGGTTCCTTCGCGGCCTTGGACCGACGCTGGCGTACGACTTCATACAACACCACGCCCGCGGCTACCGACACGTTCAGCGAAGACACCTTCCCCAGCATCGGGATCGACACCAGGAAGTCGCATTTTTTCTTGACCAGATCGTGCACACCCTTGCCTTCGGCGCCCAGCACGATGGCGCAATTCATGTTGTAGTCGAGTGCATCGTAGGTCTGAGGCCCGCGCTCATCCAGCCCGACGACCCAGATGTTCTGCGCTTTCAGGTCCTCGACAGTTCTCGCGATGTTCGTCACCCGCGCGATCGGCAGGTGCTCGCTGGCGCCGGCCGAAGTCTTCGTCACCACGCCCGTGACGGCCGTGGCGCGCCGCTCCGGAATCACGACGCCGTCGGCTCCGGCCGCGTCCGCCGTGCGCAAGATGGCTCCCAAATTGTGGGGATCCTCCACGCCATCAAGCACCACGATCAGCGAATACTCGCCACGCTTCGCCTCAATCACATCTTCCAGGCCGCTATATTGCTTGGCCGAGGTGACCGCCACCACGCCCTGGTGCGCCGCGTTCCCCGCCATTTGATCGAGCTCGGTGCGCTGCAGGAAACGCACGGGCACGCCGAGCTTGCGGCATTCTTCTATGATGCGCTGCAGCCGCAGATCGTGACGCTCCTTGGCCACTCCGACCCACTGAAATGCTTTGCCGCGAGCTTTGATGGCTTCTCCGACCGCATTGAGACCGTAGATGTAATTCATGGATTGGTCAGTGTACTGGAAAAGCAGCTATCAGCTATCAGCGCTGTCAGCTTTAAGCTCCGGATCTTCAAGCTGACGCCAACTCGTCTAGGCTACGGTTGATAGCTGATGGCTGACGGCCGAGAGCTGACCTGACAGCTTCCTCAAATGCTAGACTAAAAAGTTTGGAGGAGGCGCTTTGCCCGACGTATATATCCTGTCCGCGGTGCGTACGCCGATCGGTAAGTTCGGCGGCACCCTTGCCTCAAAGACCGCCGCCGATATGGGCGTAGTCGCCGCGAAAGCCGCCATCGAGCGCGCAGGGATCGAGCCGGCGCAGGTGGAAGAGACCATCTTCGGCAACGCCCGGCAGGCCGGCGGAGGCCCGAATCCGGCTCGACAGATTTCGATCCGCAGCGGCGTCCCGCAAGAAGTTCCCGCCTACACCGTCAATAAGGCCTGCGCCTCAGGGTTGAAGTCGATTGCGCTCGCGTATCAGGAAATCGCCACGGGAAACCTGGAATGCGTGCTTGCCGGTGGAACCGAGTCCATGTCGCGGCTACCTTATTATCTCGACGGCGCGCGCTGGGGCTATCGTTTGGGCGACCAGGAACTGGTCGACGGAATGTACCGCGACGGCTTCTTCTGCCCCATGGCAAGAATGGTGATGGGCGAGACCGCCGAAGTCCTCGCCGAACAATACAAGATTTCCCGCGAGGAACAGGACGAGTTCGCGCTCGCCTCGCAAACGCGCGCCGCCGTCGCCATCGCGGCGGGCCACTTCCAGGCGGAGCTCGCCCCCATCATTCTGGAAAGCAAGAAAGGCACGACGACTTTCGCGCGAGACGAACATCCTTTCCCCGACGCCAACCTCGAGAAGCTGGCCAAGCTTTCTCCAGTCTTCTCGAAGACCGGCACCATCACCGCGGGTAATTCTTCCGGCATCACCGACGGAGCTGCTGCGGTGATTGTCGCCGGCGAAGCTTTCGCAAAGAGAAACAAGCTCACGCCCCTCGCCCGCGTTTTAGCGGTGACTTCGGCGGGGGTCGATCCGCGCATCATGGGCATTGGCCCCGTGCCCGCGCTCCGCAAGATGGAGCAAAAGAGCGGCCTCAAGCTGGCAGACTTCGATCTGGTCGAATTGAACGAGGCATTCGCCGCGCAGGTGCTCGCCTGCGACCGCGAGTTGCATTTCGACCGCGATACGCTGAACGTGAATGGCGGCGCGATCGCGCTCGGTCATCCCATCGGATGCACGGGCACGCGCATCACGGTCACGCTCGTGCACGAGCTGCGGCGTCGCAAGGGCAAGCGCGGCGTCGCCACCCTGTGCGTGAGCGGCGGGATGGGCATGGCGCTCGCCCTGGAGAATGTGGCCTGATCGATGGAACCATCCTTCCGTCCCGCCACCGACGCCGACGCCGAGCTGCTGCTGCAAATGATGCGCGAGTACTACGCCTACGACGGCCACGCCTTCGAAGAACGGCACGCCCGCGTCGCACTGCTGGCGTTCCTGGGCGAAGCGTCCTACGGACGGGCGTGGCTGATCTGCGAAAACTCCACGCCGATTGGTTATGTTGTGCTGACTTTCGGCTACAGCCTGGAATATCTCGGCCGCGACGCCTTCATCGACGAACTTTACTTGCGGGAATCACACCGCGGCCGCGGATGGGGCCGCCGCAGCCTGGAATTCATCGAAGAGGAAGCCAGGAAATTCGAAATCCGCTCGATTCACCTCGAGGTTGTGCGCGACAATCTCGCCGCCAAGGAGGTCTATCGCAAGAGCGGCTACCAGGACCACGATCATTACCTGATGTCCAAATGGATCGAACGCCGCTTCCCCAAGCCCGCCGGCAACCGCTGAAACCGGGCTTTTATCCAGAGTTCTACCCCCCGGCAGATTTCATCCGGGCCACCTCCGGGAGCCTCTGGGGTTCGCGGTTTTCTTATGCTATTCTTGCTCTTGCCAGCCCCCGAAATTTCCTAATCGCCACATTGCAAGGAGCTTTTCGTGTCTCGTCGACTCATTTTCCGTCTCGCAGTCCTGCTGTTTTTCGGGATAATTCCCGCCTTTGCCCAGGAGTTCAGTGCCGACGTCGTGCGTCTGAAGCCGACAGGGATGCCGACCACTAAGATCTTCGTCCACCACGAAATGGTCCGTTTCGACAGCATGACGCAGCCCAGCAAGAGCTACGTGCTGGTCGATCTCGACAAGCGCACCAGCAGCATGGTGATTGCGGAAAACAAGACGTACGTCGTGGCGCCTCCCGGCCACCTGCCGGCCTCGATCCCGCTGTTCCGGATCGATGACCCCGAGAACGCCTGCCCCGAGTGGAACAAAACCGTCACGGAGAAAGCAAACTGCAAGAAAGTCGGGGATGATACCGTCAACGGACGCCGCGCCGTGAAATACACCGGCACGGCTTACAACGGAGACACGGGCACAGCCTGGATCGATAGCAAGCTGAAAATCACCATCAAGTGGGAAGGCGAAAAAGGCGCCGCCGAACTCCAGAACATTCAGGAAGGCCCGCAGACGGCGAGCCTGTTCCAGATTCCAAGCGACTACGAGAAGCTTGATCCTGCTTCCGTAAGGGCTGCCTCCAAGCAACAGAAGGCGCAACCCAAGCCGCCAGTACGGTAACGATCCTTCGGCGCTCAGACGAAATCCTCCCCCATCGTAGCTGCCCGGGTGGCCCCCTTGCCTACCAAACTGCGCCACTACACAAAATTTCCAGGACGCTTTGTCGAATTCCGGTCCGGCCGTTCGACTATATGGTGAAGGCAGGGGAACCGACCCGGCCGAAGGCAAAGAACAAAGAATAAAGAATAAAGACCGTTACAGGAGAATGGAGAAGACATGCCACAGTATCTGGTTGCTAACTACCTGCCCGACGACTTCGACCCGTCCACCGTAACCGAAGGGATGATGGAGCAGATCCACGCGCTCAACCGCGAAATGATTGCTGCCGGCGTGAGGAAGTTCGCTTGCGGAATTTCCCCGGCCAGCAACGCGAAGACGCTGCGGGCCCGGCCCGACGGCAAAGTGCTCGTCACCGACGGGCCGTACACCGAGACCAAGGAGCACATCGGCGGATTTTGGATACTGGAATGCGCTGATATCGACGAGGCGCTGGCATGGGCGAAGAAGGGTGCCATCGCCTGCGATGTACCCGGCGAGGTGCGCGAGCTTCTTTTCTACCCGGACCCGAAGGGTGCAACGAAATAGTGGCCGCCGAGACTTCGGAAGATGCACCGTCTTGAGCATGAGATGAACGAGCCAGCGCGAAGCTACGCCGCTGGCTCCCATCCGGAAGGAAGAGGAGCGCCGCTACAATAAGAGCGAATCAGGACAATCAAATGAGAAATGTAATCTTCGCAATCAACATCACCCTGGATGGCTGCTGCGACCATACCAAATTCAATCCCGATGACGAAGTACTTGAACATTACACGCACCTCTTGCGAGATTTTGACCTGCTCGTCTATGGGCGTAAAACCTATCAATTGATGGTTCCTTATTGGCCTGATATCGCAAAAAACCAGTCCGAGACAAAAGCGGATATCGAATTTGCTCAAACCTTTGTCTCCAAGAAGAAGATTGTTTTTTCACGATCATTAGGCAGCGCTGAAGATAAAAATACGAGAATTGTTCGCACGAACCTTCGCGACGAAATACTTAAACTGAAGCAAGAACAGGGCAAAAATATTTTGGTCGGCGGTGTAGACGTTCCTTCACAACTGATGGAGCTTGGCCTGATTGACGAATATCGTTTTGTCGTTATGCCAATCATTGCTGGAGAAGGCAGACGATTGATGGAGGGCGTCAGCCTGCCCGAGAAATTACAATTAAAGCTTGTTGAGTCAAAGATTTTTAGATCAGGATGTGTTGCGCTTCGTTACTTGAAACAGTGACAGAACAATCTGCGGACGCCGTGCTGCTGGTTCAAATTAAACAAAGTCAAATAGGACTCGAAGGAACTTCAGTCATGAGAAAACTGAAGGTGGCGGGTGGCCCGGCCTAGGCGTCGCCCACAAACCTCGAGGGTGCCCCGTCCAAGCTTCGCTTGGGCGGGGGTGTTCATCGGTCACAGACCACCCAGAGCTCCGGGAGCAGACTCATGGAGTGCCGCTGAAGCATTTCCAGCAATCGGGTCAAAACCACTACCTTACTTTCAGCTGTTATCACCGCCAGTCAAAACTCCGCACACCCGCGCCACGAGATCTCTTCATCAGCGCTCTGGAAACGGTGCGCCAGCAATATGAATTGTTCGTCTACGGGCGGGCGGCCCAACCGGAAGTCTATAAAGATTCGGCCGAACCCGGGAACCTGGGAACAGACGGAATGGTCCCCAATTTTTCGACGAATGGAAATTGGTGAACGTCCCGACTGTCCCCAGTTTTCCCCTAGTTTTTTCACTCTCGTACCGTCGCCGGGGATTATTTCTGTTCCCGCAGCGACGGAGTAAACGTAACGCCGACCAGAAGGCCCTCAGGTGAGAGGAACCGGCTTACAGTTTGGCCCCACGGTTCCGTCTTGTTCCTGAAAAGCATTTGATATCCCCGCGATTCGAGATCGGCTGTGGCCTTCTCCACATTTTCTACCTCGAATTCCAGCCATGCTTGCGGAATGGGAATGTTGTCGGGCCAGGAATCGCTACCAAAGCAGGATTGCGCCGCCTGCGAAAGAGGCCATAGCGCAAAGTGCTTCGCGCCTTGCAGGGCGCCCGTATAGAGATAGCCACCAGCGTCCTCTTTGAAATGGATGCCGAGGCTGTCACCATACAGCGCGCGACTTTTAGCAACGTCGCGGTCGATCGGACCGAAACCCGCAATGAACAGAACTTTAGTGCCGATGTCCGCCATGTTGGTCGCGCCCTCCCCGCTTAAAATACCGATCATTGTTTGATGCCCTAGGCAATAGGTTGGACGGTCAATAGCCACGCAGGCACAGCTGAAAGCAGCAGAGTTCGGCTCACGTCAGCGCAACTCCTACAATCTAATTGCAGGGCATACTAGTACTGTTGCTGAGACGCCTTAGTATGGTATGGGTTAGCTACTTCTGTGGGGCGGGCCAGGCCGGGTGCCCGTCCAAGCTCAGCTTGGGCGGGGTTGTTACTTGATCCCCATCAAATGAGTTGGATTATCGGGTGAGGTCGGTGATGAACCGACGAGATCGAGGCGGAGTGATCGCAGGCAGCATCGCTACCCACTCAATCGCACAGAACGCGATTGAATGGGCCACCCGTCCAAGCCTGTGACGCCTGAAAACACCACTCAAGCCAAAGCCGGGCTTGAGTGGGCCACCCGTCGCCACTATACTTGCTTTGCACCTTCTCCCAGAGGCGGTCATGTCTCTTTCCGCGGTCATCGTCGACGACGAGCAGTTGGCCCGCGACGAGCTCTCTTTTCTGCTTAAAGGGGTCGACGACGTGAACGTCGTGGCCCAGGGAAAAAATGGCCTCGAGGCCATCAACCTCATCCGCGAGCACAATCCCGACCTCGTTTTTCTCGACGTGCAGATGCCTGGCCTCGATGGCTTCGGCGTCATCAAGAAGCTGCTCGACAAGAAGGTCGCGCTTCCAAAAATTGTATTCGCCACCGCCTTCGATCAATACGCCGTCAAGGCGTTCGAAGTGAACGCGGTCGACTACCTGCTGAAACCTTTCGACAAGAAGCGCGTGGCGCAGTCGATCCAGAAGGTCCGCGCCAAGATGGAGACCGACGCCTCTCCCTCAGACAAACTGGAGACGCTGGTGCGGATGCTGGAATCGCAGAAGCCGCAGGCCACGTCGAAAGTTCTGATCAAGTCGACGGGCCGTTTGCTGCTGGTCGATCAGCGCGACATCTGCTACGCCTCCATTGAAGACGGCGTCATCAGCGTGATTACGGCGGGCGCCAACGGCACCGAAGGACAGTCCAACTGTCGAACCCTGGAAGAGCTGCTCGACAGCCTCGACCCCAATATGTTCTGGCGCGCGCACCGGTCGTTCCTGGTGAATATCAACCGGATCAAGGAAGTAGTGCCCTGGTTCAAAAGCTCTTACCAGCTCCGCATGGATGACAAAAAACAGACCGAAATTCCGGTAAGCCGCGCACAAACCAAGCGATTGCGCGAGCTT
>Ga0210384_10007808_pt1 | contig 11247 bp, 11 predicted proteins | sample IncBWH2MmetaG_FD_160574 | JGI IMG/M metagenome (GOLD analysis project Ga0210384, IMG submission 160574) | Forest soil microbial communities from Barre Woods Harvard Forest LTER site, Petersham, Massachusetts, United States - Inc-BW-H-2-M | ecosystem: Environmental > Terrestrial > Soil >...
GCATCGCCAGGGCGCTCATCAACCAGCCGCCGCTGATCCTCGCCGACGAGCCGACCGGCAACCTCGACGCGGTCAACGAGGCGGTGGTGATGACGCTGCTCGCCGACCTCCACCGCCGCGGCCACACGCTGGTCCTGGTGACTCACGACCCGTCGATTGCCGCCCGCGCCGGCCGCGAGATCCGCCTCGAGCACGGCCGCCTCGCCCGCCTGGGAGAGCCCGGCGGCGCCGAGCTGCAAGCCTTGCTGGTCGACCTCTGGCGCGCGCTGGCCGAAGAGGACCGGCCGGTCCCGGTCACCGCCCGCGGCATCGCCGACCTCCTGGCCCAGGGCCTGCTGGTCTTCGCCGCCGGCCGCATCGCCTTCACCGACCGCGGCCGCGCCCAGGCCGCCACGGCCGTCCGTCGCGTCCGTCTCGCCGAAGCCCTGCTCGAGAAGACCCTCGCGCCCGGTGCCGTCCCCGCCCAGTGCGGCCGCGTGGCCCCGGTCGCCGCCGGCTTCGAGGACCAGGTCTGCGCCTTCCTGGGCCACCCGACCCTCTGCCCCCACGGCCGGCCCATCGCGCCCGAGGGAGAGGGCTGCTGTCCGCCGAGTCCGGCGCCCTGAAGCGCCAGCACACTGCATAGCAGGAACGGCAGTCGAAGGGATCCACTGACCTGCCCGGCGCTCCTACGCCGCCGGAGCGCCTACCTCAGAGTCCCAGAAAGCTTCTCAGGGGCATGTGGCGAGACCGATGGTGTCCTGGACCGGCACCGCTGCCTGGTTCAGCGGGTTGAGGTAAAACTTCGACTTGCCGGTGGTCATGTCGACCACGGTGACCGTGAATTGCACGTTGGTGGTGGCCGCGAAGAAGATCCAGTAGCTGCTCGTGAGCGAGCAGCCGTTCAGCACCTTGATCAGCATCTCGATGCTGTTGGGGGCGAAGAAGTAGAAGAGCCCCGAGTCGGGGTTGCTCGGCAGTGGCACGGTGGTCCCCACACCCTTCGCCGCGCTGGTTACCCAGGCCACGGTCACCTTGAAGCGGCCGCCGAGGCAGAGGGTGTTGGCGTCGGCGGTGCAGGTGCCGGGCGGCGCGTCGGTCGCCGCGTCCAGCTCGGGCGTGTAGGCCGAGTTGCCGCTCGCGTTCTCCGCCCGCAAGTGGAAGCCGTAGGCGGTGCCCGATAGCAGGCCGGTCACCGTGGTCCCCGTGCTCCCCGCCGGCGCCAGCGGCAGGACGTCCTGGAACGGGCTGCCGTCGAGGACCTTGCTCTGCACGCGGAAGCCGGTCTCGTCGTTCGAGTTCCTCATCCACGAGAGATCGATCGAGGTGGTGCCGGTGCCGGTCACCGCCAGGTTCGAGGGCGCGGCCGGAGGGGTGCCGCCGCCGCCGCTGTCGGTGTTGGTGACGGTGAGCATCGCCGTGGACGGCACTCCCAGGTTGGCCCCGCCCTGGGGCGAGCCGAGCGTCAGCTGGACGGTGTGGCTGCCGTCCGCGACGCCGTCGTCGAGCACCTTGACGCTGAAGGTCTTCGCCGCGGCGTCGCCGTCGGCCCAGTCGAGAGTCCCGGAGGTCGCGGTGTAGTTCTTCGCGGCGACGCCGGTGCCGTCGCTGGTGGCGTAATGGGCGCTGACGGCGCCCGCGCTGCCGCCGGCGCGGAGGACGCTGATCGTGATGGAACCGGCGTTCTCGGGGACGCTGTAGGACGCGGAGCTGAACTGCAGGTTGCCGGGCGGCGGCGAGCCGGCGGACTTCACCACGATCGTGCCCACCATGCCGTAGGTGGGGCCATGGATCTGGCATTCGTACCCGATCGTGCCCACGTTGTTGAACACCCGGGTGAAGGTCCAGCTCCCGGACGGGGTGCCGTCCCCGCCCTGGTCGTCGCAGCCGTTGGCGCACCGGAAGCTGTGGTCGTTCGCGTAGACGTTGTGCGTCAACCCGCTGGTGTTGGTCCAGGTCACCGAGTCGCCAGCGGTGATCGTGATCGTCTGCGGCACGAAGGTGAGCGATCCCGTGGCCTCGACGTTGAAGTTCGCCGCGTGCACCGCCGGCGCGGCCAAAGCCGTCAGCGCTGCAACGAGCGCGACCGTGAAGCGGAGAGCGGCGAGCCGCCCCGGAGCGGCAGCGTGGGAGCTGGACATGGCAAATCCTCCTGGAGACATCTCTCATCCATGAGTTCCTCCAGGTGGACGGCGGGTTCAACAGGAAGGGACGGGGTGTCACCCCGCCGGGAAGGTTGCCGCAATTCAGGGTGGAGGGTCTAAGGAAGATGAAGTGGCGGGCAGGTGCCGCTTTCTCACGAGGAGAATAGAAATGTTGCGCAAGTGCTTAGTGTGTCTGTTGGTGAGCGGCCTGGTTGCCACCGTGGCCTCCGGTCAGACGGCCGGCGGGCTGGTGGCGAAGAACAACCAGGCCCAGGGCGGCGCGAAGCTCCGAGCCGTGAAAACGGCCCGTCTGAGCGGCACCCTGACCGTCGGGGGGACCGACGGCGAGCCGCTGCTGATGGAGTTCGTGCCCCCGAGTCACAAGGTGCGGATGGAGGTGACCACGAAGGGCGTGGTCGACACCAGAGTCTACGACGGCGCCATCGGTTGGGCCGTGATCCGATCCGAGGACAAGACGGAGCCGGAGAGGTTGACCGGCGACGCTCTCAAGGACATGAAGGCGACCGCCGATTTCCAAGGGGCGCTGTTCGACACCGACACGAAGGGCAGCGAGGTCGAGTATCTGGGCAAGAGCGAGCTCGCGGGCCAGCCCGTCTACAAGCTGAAGCTCACCAGGAGCGACGGCGAGGAGCGCACGGTCTACCTCGATGCCAAGACCTATCTCGAGATCAGGGAGGATGCGAACCACAGCAGCCGTACCGAAACGTCGGAAGAGGTGACCACCTTCAGCGATTTCAAGACCGTCGACGGCCTCACCATGCCCTTCAGGATCGAGACGAAGTCGAGAGAGACCTTGGGCGGCGGGATGATCCGCATGGAAGGCTCGGTGCTCATCTCGATCGAGAAGGTCGAGCTCAACGTCGACATCCCGGCGAGCCGCTTCAGCAAGCCGAAGGCGGAGGCCGACAAGGGCTGATCTCCTCAGGCGGCTGGCGCTCGCCTCAGGCGGTTGGCTGGGCCAGCAGCCGGTCGAGCGGTGAGGCCGCGCCGCCGCCGGGGTGCTGCCTGGCGGCGGCGGCCTGGTAGCGCTTCGCGGCGCGGCGGCGCAGCCGCCGCATGGCACGAAAGGCGAAGGGCCACCGCCGGGCGAGCATGCGTCGGAAGCGGCGGCTGAAGCGGCGCGGCTGCTCGGCGACCGCGCCGACGAGCAGGGTCCTGCAGTTGCGGCGGATGAGGTCCTTGCGCTCGGCGAGCTCGGGCCTGGCCAGCCACTCCTCGCCGTCAAGCACGCGGTCGATGAACCGCGCCAGGCGCGACGCCGGCGCGTCGAGAGCGCCGCGGCGGGCGGCGCGCGTGAACAGCGTCTGGTGGCCGGCGGCGAGGTCGCCGTCGACGTCCTGGAGGTCGTCGAGCAGCTGCAGGGCGACGCCGTAGCCGAAGGCGAAGCGCTCCTCGCTCGCGCTCGCTCTCCCTGCCACCAGGTAGAGATCGGCGAGGACCGAGGTGCCGCCCTTCTCGCAACTGATGGCGAGGATCTCGGCGTCCGTCAGCCCCGGGTCGTCCTGCTGGCGGAGGCTCAGCACCTGTCCGCCGTGGATGGCAAGCAGACTCTCGTGGACGTCCGCGTAGGCCTGACGCGGGAACTCGTCCTCGATGCGCTCCACCAGGCGAAAGATCGCCGCTTCGCCGGCACCCGCGGGCCACACCGCCGAGCCGGCGAGACGCCGGCCGAAGCGCTCGTTGAAGGCGCGCTTGGCGCCGCTCTCGACCCGGGGGTCGTCGAGCAGGTTGTCGGTCAGCGGGTACAGCATGCTGTAGGCGAAGAGACCGGGATTCAGGGCCACCGGCAGGTCGAGGACGATCTGCAGGCTGTTGCCGATCCAGACGTTCCGCAGGGCCTGCCAGAGACTCTCCAGCGGCAGGCCGGGATCGAAGGCCCGCGCCTCCCGGGCGAAGGCCACCGAGGCGGCGAAGAAGGCGTCGGCGAAGAGCAGGCGGCGGTAGCCGGCCGGCCAGCCCAGGCGCTCGTCGCCGAAGCGCTGCAAGCGCTCGCGCACCTGCTCGCGCCAGGCCAGCCGCTCCGGCTCTCCCTGCGGCGCCTGGTCGAGCTCGACGGCCAGCTCGTCGATCAGCCGCCGGGCGGCGCGGGCGTTGGCGAAGTGCCGGCGCAGGCCGACCCGCGGTCCCAGGGGCGGGAGCTCCGCCGGGGTCGCCGCCCAGAGCGCGGCGTGAAGGTCGCGCAGCGCCCCGACGCGATCCTGGAAGTCCGGCTCCTGGGCGCCGGGCGGCTCATCGGCGGTCGTTGCGGCCATGACGGCCACGGGAAGCGCGCTCGAGCTCCTCATGCCCGGGCACTACGCGGGGCGAAAGATGAAGGTTTCGGCGAGTGACTGCGAGTGGCTTGATGGTAGGCTGACTCGCGGCCGGTGCTCGTGCGCGATGAATAAAGACATGAAGAACGCAGAGATGCAAGGCAAGGTCGTCGTGATGACCGGCGCGACCTCCGGCATCGGGCAGGTGGCGGCGGAGAGCCTGGCCGCGATGGGCGCGCGCGTCGTCCAGGTGGCGCGCGACCGGGGACGCGGCGAGGCTGCCGTGCAACGGCTGCGCGAGATCGGCCCCGGCGTTGCCCACGGCATCCATTACGCCGATCTCTCGCGCCTCGGCGAGATGAAACGGGTGGGCGCGGAGCTCGCCGCGGCCGAGCGGCGCATCGACGTGCTGGTCAACAACGCCGGCGCCCTCTTCAGCTCCCGCCAGCTCGTCGAGGGGCTGGAGCGCACCTTCGCCTTGAACCACCTCTCCTACTTCGTCCTGGCGCATGCCCTGCGCGAGCGGCTGGTATCCTCGGCGCCGGCCCGGGTGGTGAACACGGCCTCGGATGCGCACCGGGGGGCCACGCTCGACTTCGACGACCTGCAGTCGGCGGAGGCCTATCGCGGCGGCTTCGCGGAATGGCTGAGGTACGGCGGGCCCGGCTTCAAGGTGTACGGCCGCTCCAAGCTCTGCAACATCCTCTTCACCCGCGAGCTCGCGAGGCGCCTCGAGGGGACCGGGGTGACGGCCAACTCGTTGCACCCCGGGTTCGTCGCCACCCGCTTCGGCGATCAGTCCGGCGGGCTGATCTCTTTCGGCGTGCGCATTGCCAAGCGCTTTGCGCTCACTCCGCAACAGGGCGCGGAGACGCTGGTGCACCTGGCATCCTCGCCCGAGGTTGCCGGGGTGACGGGCGCATACTTCCACAAGTGCAGGCCGGCGACGCCCACCCGGGAAGCGCAGGATGACGCCGTCGCCCGGCGCCTCTGGACGGAGACCGCCCGGCTCGCGGATCTGGGAAACTAGAATCCCCCGAGAGAGGGGAGGGAGGGGGCGTCCCCTTCCCCCCCGGAGGGGTGGGAAGGGGATCGAGGGGATGCGGGGGGAGATCCGATAGACGCTTTGAGTAGGCCCCGGGAGCGACATCGTCGCGTCAGGTTCGTGCTTCGGCGTCGCTGCGGCCGTGAGGACTAGGAGGCCATGTGGATTGATAGTTTCGTGCTGCAGGGCAGGCACGTCCGTCTCGAGCCGCTCGAGCACAGCCACACCGGCGGGCTGGCGGCCGCGGCCGCGGTCGATCCCTCGCTCTACCTGTGGACCCCCGTCCCGCAGGGCGAGGCCGAGGCCGCCCGCTACGTCCAGACCGCCCTGGACTGGCAAGAGGCCGGCACCGCGGTGCCGTTCGCCATCATCCGCCTGGCCGACGGCCGCGTCGTCGGCTCCACGCGCTTCTTCAACCTGGAGCGATGGCTGTGGCCCGAGGGTCACCCGTCGCACGGCCGCGGCGTTCCCGATGCCGGTGAGATCGGCTACACCTGGCTGACGCGCTCGGCGACCCGGACGGCGGCCAACGCCGAGGCCAAGCTGCTGATGCTGGCGCATGCCTTCGAGGTCTGGCAGGCGCTGCGCGTCTGCTTTCACACCGACGTGCGGAACGAGCGCTCGCGCGCCGCGCTCGAGCGCATCGGCGCGAAGTTCGAAGGGATCCTGCGCGCCCATCGGATCGCCGCCGATCACACGGCCCGCGACTCGGTGCGCGTCTCGATCATCGCGCCGGAGTGGCCGGAGGTGAAGCAGCGGCTGCTCGGGTTCCTGGATCGAGAGTGAGGGCCGCGAAGGCCGCTTCGGCTCGACCCTGACGCGGCTCCCTCCCGCATCGCGGACGGAAGCCGCGGGCCGAGACTGGATAGGCAGCTACCGGGTCACCGGGATCGCCAGGAACGAGACCTGGTTGCCGTTCGGATCGTTGGCTGTGCCGGTGATCCAGCCGAGATCGTTGATGGCCGCCGCATTGGTCAGCGTCAAGCCGGGGTTGTCGACGACGAGGCCGTTGAGGTCCCTCATGATTCGGTCCTGGAAGACGACGACGGCACGGGGGTGGCTGAAGCCGGTGCCGAACGAGATGCCGACGATCTGCCCCTGGTCGTTGATGCCCTCGGCTTCGCTGATGGCGTCTCCCGGCAGCGTCTCGAGATCGATCATCCTGCCCAGGCTGCTGGTCCAGAGGAAGGCGTGGAAGGCGAGGGTGTTGACGTCGTTCGCGGTGTTGGCGAAGCCGACCACCTCGCCGTTGCCGTTGATCGCGTCGGGAGTGTTCCAACCCACCCCGCCGAGGTCGCCCAGGTTGGTCACCGTGCCGTGATTCCAGAGCAGGGCGTGCTTGGCGCTCAGCGCGCCCACCGAGGTGCCGCAGATCCCGGAGACGCCGACGATCTGGCCCTTGTCGTTGATCGCCACGGCAGCCTGGTCCGGGTCGCCGCGGTACCCTGGGAGCTGTTCCATCCGGCCGTCGGGCTCCCACACGACCGCCTTGAACTGCAGGACTTGCGGCACGGTGGGGTCGCAGGTCGGGTCGTGGACCGTGTTCTCCGCCCATCCGACCACCTGGCCGAGGTTGTTGACGCCGGCGGCAAAGCCGTTGGGGCCGCCGAGCGTGGGCAGCGCGGTCATCACGCCGTTGCGCCACCTGAAGCCGACACAGGCATGGCCGATCTGGCGTTGCGCGAAGAAGGCGCCGCAGCTCCATGGCTCCGAATTCGGATCGAGATTGGCGGTCTCGGAGATCCCCACGACCTCGCCCCGGTCGTTCACGCCGCCCGCGAAGGCCTGGCCGCTGCTGGTGCCGCCGAGCGTGCGGAGGTCGAACGGGAATCCGTAGATCCAGAGGACGGCATGGTCGACGGTCGAGCTGCCCGCCGTCAGGGCCTGGCCGGAGACGAAACCGAAGTCGTTGATGCTCGCGGCCGCGCTGCTGGTGCCGCCGAGCGCGGTGCCGAGGTTGAAGATGGTGTACTTCACCGGCTGGCTGCTCGCCGGCTCGGACGCGGCGAGCGCCGGCACCGGCAACACGGCAAGCAGGATCATCGCCATCGTCGACGGCATGGCGGCGGGTACGACGAGTCGAGCGATCGAGTTCTTCACGTTAGCCTCCTTCGGGTTGACTGGACACTCGGCGACAGCGCGAGTGCACGATAAGAAGCTACCGCTCGACTTTCTCGATTGCTCGCCGGTTTCGGACGTTGAAGCGCGGACGTTGAACCGCGGACATGAGGGGCGCAGGAAGGCAGGGGCAATCCAGGACACTACCGGAACCCGGATCACCGTTCCATGTCGTGCAGCCGGAGATGCAGGGCGGCGTACGCGCGCCAGGGCCGCCAGCTCTCGGCGCGGGCGCGCAGCGAGCCCGGTCCGCTCACGCCCGCGGCGCGTTGCAGCGCGCGATCGGTGGCCGGAAAGGCGTCCGGCCAGCAGAGCGTGCGGACCAGGATCTCGGTCGCGAGCCGGTCCCCGACACCGTCGACCGCCAGCAGGGCGCGGCGAGCCGCGACGATGTCGTCGCCCGGCGCGAGCGTGAGCTGGCCGCCGGCCATGGCCCGCGCCGCCGCCGCGAGGGCGAGAGCGCGACCTGGCGCGACGCCGAGCGACCGGAGGTGCGCGGCGCCCGCGTCCGCGACCCGCTCCGCGGTGGGGGCGAGGCGGTCGAGACCGGGGACCCCCGTATCGAGCGGCTCCCCGAACGCCGCGACCACGCGCCGCGTGGCATCCCGGGCGACCCGCGTGGAGGGTCCCGGGCCGCGGATCAGCGCGCCGAGCACGATCTCGAACGAGTCGACCGCGCCCGGGATGCGGATGCCGCGCCGCCGCGCGACGAGCGCCGCGAGCCCGCCCTGCTCGAGATGGGCGTCGATCACGGCAGGCTCCGCGTCGAGGTCGAACAGGTGCCGCAGGCGCGCGAGCAGCGGCATCAGCGCCGGCACCAGGGCGAGCGAGACCTCGACGTCGAGGTGCGCGCCCGCGGCGCGCGGCGCCCGACCCGGGCCCGGCGCCATGTTCGCCGCGAGAACCACGCCGCTCCGCCCGTCGATGCGGACGGTCCGCCCGTAGCGCGAGCCGTGCACGATCTCCACCCCGGGGATCGCGTCGCGCTCGAGGAAGCTCAGCAGCACGCTCCAGGCGAACGGCTCGCGGTAGCCGAGCGGCAGCCGGACGAAGTCCCGGTCAGGGCCGGCCGCCGCCGCCGGGCGCGCGCCGGTCCTCCGGCGCTCGTCGCCGCCGCGCGCCGCCCGCCGCAGCTTGCTCGGGCTCAGATGGTAACGCTCGCGGAACACGGTGTTGAAGCGGCGCAGGCTCTGGAAACCGCTGGCGAAGGCGACGTGCGTCATCGGCAGCGCCGTATCGGCAAGCAGCCGCTTGGCGAGCAGCAGGCGATGGGTCTGCGCGAGCTCGACGGGCGAGACGCCGAGCTGCCGCTCGAGCGCCCGGCGCAGGTGCCGCGCGCTGACGCCGAGCTCCCGTGCCAGGTCCGCCACGGAGCCGTCGTTGAGCGCGCCGGCGGCGATGCGCAGCGTGGCGGCGAAGGCGAGGCGCGACACCGCATCGACCGGCGCCCGCCCCGGGGCCAGCTCGGGGCGGCAGCGGAGGCAGGGGCGGTATCCCGAGCGTTCGGCCGCCGCCGCGGACACGAAGAAGCGGCGGTTGGTAGGACGGACGAACCGCCCCGGGCAGATCGGCCGGCAGTAGATCCCGGTGGTGGTGACGCCAATGAAGAAGACGCCGTCGAAGCGCGGATCGCGCGCCCGCGCCGCACGCTGGCACGTGTCCGAGGAGAGCAGGATCAGCGATCCGGCCGGCTGCATCATGCCGGCAATCTACATCTGTCCGGGGACGCCGACTCGCCGGATTCGGACATGGAACAGCGCGGGCCCCGGCGGGCCGCGCCGGATGCCTTTGCCGCCATGTCGCCAGCGTCGCGCCAGGGCCTCAGGGAGGCCGTGACGCCTCGATCCGCGCGGCGAGGCTCCTGGGGGCGACGAGGCGGTAGCTGTCCTCGGCGAGCTCGGCGACCTGGTCCCAGTCGATGCGGCCGGCATCCAGGCGAAGGGCGACCCAGCCCCGGGGTCCGATGTACGGGGGCAGGTAGAACCTGGCGGGGTCACGAGCGGCGAGGTCCGCGTTCTCGCCGGGCGCGGCCTTGCAGGCGATGGCGACGATGCCGTCGCCGTGATGGTTGTCGAGGTAGTAGGCGAAAGTCTTCTTCCGCACCAGGAAGGCCGCATGCTCGCCGTTGTACGACCGGGTGGTCTCCGGCAGCGCCAGGCAGATCCTGCTGCACCGGACGAGGCGCCGGTCCTCGGTCGTGGCGGGTCTGGTCATCGCTGCTGGTGACGTTACCATGGGCGGCCGGGCCGGCGAACCGCCCCGGCGGGCGGGTCATGGAAGGTGCCGGCTGCGGCCGATCTTCTGGATGCGCGGATCGAGACAGGCGGCGAAGCGCTCGCACGCGTCCGCCTTGAGATCGATCAGCGCGCGCTGCTCGACCGGGGTCAGATCGAGGCCGCCGGCGGCTGCCTCCGAGAGCGCCGCCTCCGGGCTGGCGGCGAACCGGCGCCTGAAGTCCTCGTCGGTGGCCAGCTTGCCCAAGACCAGCTCCACGTTGCGTTGCGACATCGCCAGGTCCTCCTCGGCTGGCGCCAGTCCGGCCCGGCAGCCAGCCAAACACCTGCGCCATCCTCCTCTCCACAGCGCGTGCCAGCCGGCACCGGATCGTGGTGAGCGTCGTAAGTCACTGATGGTGTTGCGGTTGCGGGTGAGCGCTGGCTCGCGCGGCGGGTGTTCGAGGGGAGACTGTGCCTGATGGGTTTTGGACACCTGTCTGAAATCCAGCAGTTGGCGCGGACGCGTGGCTGACGGTGTAACTCGCGTCTTCTCAGCAAGTTAGATCTCGAACAACCGCCGCCGCGGCACTGGCACGCGGCTTGAGATAGGAGGTCTCCGAGCAGGACGAGCGCCAGACAAGGTTCTCGCCCGGGACGCGCAGGGGAGGGCCGCCACGATGAGAGTTCCCACAGCAGAGCTCACCACGTCACCCCATCCCGACCACCGGTTGCCGCTCGCGGGCAGCACCCGCGCCGCCGCCGGCCTCGCCCCGGAAACCGGCGGCCGTCGTGACCAGGCCCGTTCCCGCCGCTCCGGCCTTCCCCACGCGCCCCACGCGCCGAAGCTTCACCGGATCCGCCAAGCGACGCGTAGCTTCCTCACGGCGCTCCTCGCCTGGTCAGGTGAGAAATACGGCGTCGATCCGGTCTACCTGGGGGTGCTCCTCCTCGCCAGCTTCCAGCTCGGCATGCAGAGGTTCCTCGGGAGGTGACCGGCCTGAGAAACGGCCTGAGAGATACGGCCTGAAAGATACGGCCTGAGAAAGTGAGGCCTGCCATGAAAATGACCAAGATCACCCACGCCATGCTGTTCTCGGCGCTGCTGCCGCAGCTCGAGATGGAAGAGCGCCAGTCCCTCGATTGGGGCGAGAAGTTCCTCGACCGGAGCTCGCGCCGCCAGCTGCGCGACGAGTTCGAGTACCAGGGGTCGAACGTCCCGCTGGGCCTGAGCGAGCTCGAGGTCGCGCGGTACAAGCACCAGGTCACCCGGCCGCAGGAATGGTGACCCGCGGCTCCGTGTTGCTGACATAGGATCTGGGACTTACGCAGAGCACTAGAACGCGAGCATGTCATCTGACCCCGTGGTCTCGGCGCTCAGCCGCATCGCCCGAGTCGTCGCGACGACCCTCGAGCTCAGGGAGGTCTTCGCGCGCGTCGCCGAGGCGGCGGCCACCGTGCTCCCGTTCGACGTG
>Ga0210384_10007809_pt1 | contig 11246 bp, 11 predicted proteins | sample IncBWH2MmetaG_FD_160574 | JGI IMG/M metagenome (GOLD analysis project Ga0210384, IMG submission 160574) | Forest soil microbial communities from Barre Woods Harvard Forest LTER site, Petersham, Massachusetts, United States - Inc-BW-H-2-M | ecosystem: Environmental > Terrestrial > Soil >...
GTGAAGGATGTCGACGAGGCTATTCGGGCTGTTACCAGGCAGGAAGGGACCGAGTACCGACTGCGTCAGCTTGAGATAGCTGTAAACAAGGAGGCCGACGCCGAGAGTGCCGAAGATCGTCGCGCGCAGCAGGTAGGGGAGGAACTGAAGGGTAATCCAGTAAAACTGGCCCGGCAGCTCGGCGGTTTTGTATAGGGCTTTGAGACCGTAAGCGAATCCGAGCACGAGCACGAGCTCGGAGAACATGAGAAGAAGGAGCCAGCGCTTGATCTCGAGACCAGGCGTCAACCACCGGAGCCAACGCGTCGTCGACCGGAGCCTGTTAGCCATCTACCCCGCTTGCAACAACGAATTCAGGATATGCAAGGTTACTGTCGGCTACGCTTGAATGAAGTATGGGGAGATTACGCAGAGTAAGACGGACGATACGCTTCGCGGCGGTGGCGCTGGTGGTGGCAGCTGTCGCGACCGAGCTGGCCAAGCCAGAGGCCGAGCGGTCCTGGCAGGGCCGCGTGTTAGGAGTGGTTCCCTACGACTTCCGACCGCCAACATGGGAGCGAATTCGCGCCGCCTATTGGAACCCGGAGTCTGACCGGCTCTTTACCGACCGGGTATTCGGCGTCGGCTGGGCGGTCAATCTGCACCGGGCCAAGATCCTCCTCGACTCGGCATTCGATCGACTTATGGGTGGGAATCCACCTCCTTTGTCGATCCGCATGAGCAGGCGGGCCCCCGGGTCCGGCATTAGGCCCGGAGAAGGTCGCGACTAAGCCCGCAGGGCACCGGTGCTGTGCAGGCTTTGGGGATAACGCCGCCGCTCTCTAGCGTCAGCGGGCGACTAGAAGGCGACCCGAACGCGGGTAGGCGACAGAAGGCAAGCTGGGGAGTGCGTGTGGAAAACTCTGCGGGTCAGCTCAAGGCTCGAAACGGCTCGGGAGCGTACGCGTCAAGGATCCCAGACCATCCCGAAAGCTCGGTCGCGATCGCGGGATCTTCGCGGTGGAGCCACGCCAGGTGGCGGACGGCGTGCTCGAGCACCGCGTCCACGGTGATCGAATCCGGCGGCGCCGTCGCGGCGCCGCGAGCGAGATCCGAACGCTGGATAGGTGCCACCTCGAGCGAATCGGGAGGCAAGAGCCCAGGCGGCTCGACGACGACGACATAGGTCAACACGATCCGGCCGCCTTCGTATCGCCACGAGGTGGAGTGAACGATCCGCGCGTGAAGCTCATAGGAGGTCACGACCTCGAGCACGACCTGGCTCGGCTCGGCCGACTTGGAGATGCCGACTCGCAGGGAGGCGGCGTGTATGGGCCGAAGCCAGAAGAGCTTGCCCTCGTCGAGACAGACCGGGAATATCTCCAGGCTTTGCGCCACGAGCTCTGGCGACCACGGCACTTTGGAGATCGGCGATCCGATGCGCTCGACGATTGGGCCGGCAGAGGGCGGCACCCTTCCACGGCGGCGGCCGCCGCTTTCAGGCACGGCCAGATCCGCCGGGTGACGGGCCATCTTCGACGACGCGCCACCGGGCGCGTACATCTGCCGGCGTCAGGTCGACGTTGTGATCCGCTTTCGCATGCGCCTGGATGCCCGAGATGACTTCGGCCTCGGAGCCGCGGACGCTCCAGCCGCAGCGGCAGGTCACCTCCATCAGGGTTGCCACGGTGCAATTGTGAGGCTCCCGCTGGCCCCCGCTAGAATCACAGCCCTCGAACTTGGGGAGTGGCGCAACGGTAGCGCAGCTGACTCTGGATCAGAAGGTTGAAGGTTCGAATCCTTCCTCCCCAGCCAATTCTCCCAAATTGGTCGATTTGAATACGCGACGCGGAGCCGGCGACCGGCCACGGTGCAATATTCGAACTCCTGCGGCCTCCTGTCGCGGAGGTAGGCCAGAAAACGGACTGCGGTAATCCGCAACAGTGGCCACAACAGGTTTTGAGCCTGCCCGGATATTGGAGGCTGCGCGTGATCCCTAGCCTGCTCGCCAGCGGGCCGAACGGAGCTCGACTATTCGAATGGAGGCCGGGATGCTGAAGATTTGGAATGCGGCGAATTTCCGGCGGACGCTTGGCGCGCTGTGCCTTATCGTTGCGCCCCTTCTGCACTTCGCCACCGAGCATTGGATCGGTGTCGGCAACAACGGGACGGCGAGCGATTGGCTTGCGACGGCGTCCCAGCAGCACGGCCGTTTTGTGGAAGCTGCATATCTCGACATTCTTGCCGGGATCCTGTTCATTCCCGCCTTCTTTGCCATCGTCCACGTCGTCCGCGGTCGCGGCGTGATCCTGGCTCATATCGGCGTGGCTCTCGCCCTCGTGGGTGTCGTGCTCTTCACGTTCGTCAGCGAAGGCGCCAGTCTCATGGTTGCTGTGATGGGATCACCTGGGCTGGACTCGAGCGCGATGACCGCCCTGATCCAGAAGGCGCTCATCGACTCCAGTCCTGTCTCGGCGACGTTGCTCGGGCTCTTCCTGGAAGGGCTCGGCTACTTTCTAATCGGCCTGGCTGTCTGGCGTTCTGGATTTGGCTATCGCTGGGCCGGCCCTCTCATCTCGATCGCGACCGTGGGGGCCTTTTTCAATCCCCTGAACAGCGACATTCAGGAGTTCATGGTCGACGCCATGCTCGTGGTGGGGCTGGCAGCGATCGGCTTCCGCCTTCTTGTGATGCCGGACTCGGCTTGGGAATCGGTTCCCTCGCCTGCGGGCCGACCGGCGGCCGGGACAGTTCCGCATGCGGAGCCCGTCGTCGGGAGTTAGTCGCCTCAGCGGAATTGGCGGCCTCAACAAAGAACGTCGACGGCACGACGAATGCGAACTTCGCGCCGTCTTTACGCCGTTTTTGCGCTCAGGTGTCAGACGCGACGGTACCGCGCAATCCACAAATCAGACGCGGTAGTTGAATTCGACTTGCGCGGCGGCGATAGCGCAGCTGACTCTGGATCAGAAGGTTGAAGGTTCGAATCCTTCCTCCCCAGCCACTTCGACGAGAAACGTCTCTGTGGCGGTGGGGGATAACCAGAGTCGCCCGCGGATCCGTTCGGACTGGATCGTTTCGTGGCTCGAACCCGTTACGGTACTGGGCCGCAGTGCGGTCGCAGTCGTCGCACGCGTCCGAACGGGATAAGGGCACGCAACGGATGTGCCGATCTCCTCTGCGATACTAGGATCGATGCCGTTGAGGGCGATCGTCACCGGGTCTGCTTGAGCTCAGGACCCACGCGCGACTTCGTCGGCTACGGCGCCAATCCGCCCTCCATCCAATGGCGGGATGGAGCCCTCCTGGCGGTCAACCTGGTCGTCAACTACGAGGAGGGAGCCGAGTACTCGATACCGGACGACGGTGTCAATGACTCCTGGGGCGAGTACACCTTTCAGTACGGGCCCGAGACACGCGATCTGGGGACCGAGATGCATTACGAATTCGGGAGCCGGGTCGGGATCTGGCGGCTGTGCAGGCTGTTCGACGAGCACAAGGTGGACGTGACCTTCAACGCATGTGCGCTCGCCCTCGAGCGCAACCCAGCGCTTTGCGAATGGTTGCGAGCCGGCCGCCACGACATCCTGGGCCACGGCTACCGCTGGTACGGGCCGGACAACGTGATCGGGGCGAAGATGACCCGAGACGACGAACGGGCCGAGATCCGCCGCGCAACCGAGTCGTTCCAGAAGACTATGGGTCACCGGCCTCGCGGCTGGATGGTCCGCTCATTTCCCATGCTGAATACGCGCGAGCTCCTCGTGGAGGAGGGTGGGTTCATCTACGACTCCGACTCGACCAACGACGAGCTTCCGTATTTCGTGACGACGCTGGGCAAGCCCTTTCTCGTGGTGCCGTATACAAAGGTCTACAACGACACCCGCTACTTTCTGGCGCCCACCTACGCGACGCCAAGGCATTTCTTCGAAACGCTGAAGGGCGGGCTCGATTACATGCTTGGTGAAGCTCGGAAGGCAGGGGCGGGCAGGATGATGTCGGTGGGACTTCATCCGCGGTGGAGCGGCCAGGCGACACGAGCCGCCGCTGTTCGCGACTTCATCGAGTACGCGCTGTCGCAGGAAGGCGTGCGCTTCGTGCGCCGGATCGACATCGCCGAGCAGTGGATCGCCGCGTTCGGCAGCCGCTGATCGACATGCATCTTGCCGTCGGCATCGACCCGGACCAGGGCCTGTCCGACGCGGACGAGGCACTCCTTCTTCGGCACGCGGCCACGCGCGGATACGAAGCCGCCTGGACGCCGTCACGCGCGGATGGAGCGGCGTTCGATCGATGCCTCAGGTGGTATCGCGAATCGGGCCTCGCCACCGGCATATCCGTCGTGCCCGCGTCGGGCCAGCCTCCGTCCTTCTACACGAGCCATGCGGTGCGGGTGTGGGAGGCGACCGCGGGCCGCTTCGTGCTCGGGGTCGGCTCCGGGCAGCTGGACAGGCCAATCAAGGCGATGCGGGAATACCTGTCCCAGCTCCGAGCTCTGCTGCCGCCTGAGCTCCCCGTGTACATCGGCGCCATGGGTCGATCGATGCTGCGCCTTGCCGGCGAGATGGGGGATGGTGTGGCTTTGAACTGGTGCTCGAGTGAGCAGGTCGAGCAGGCCCGCATCGAGGTCGCGCGGGCGGCATCAGCTGCCCACCGCCCGGTCCCGGTGATCGCCGAATACATCCGCACCGTGGTCGAGCCCGATGTTGCGCTGGCACGAGCGACGCTCAGCGCTGCGATGCTGGGATACGCATTGGGCCCGCCTCAGTACCGAAAGCATTTCGAGCGCAAAGGATTCGCCGGCGAGCTGAAGGAGCTGGAAGGCGGCCGGCGCACGCCAAGCGACGCCCTGCTGGCGGCGTCAGGCGCGTACGGGCGGCCCGGCGAGGTCAAAGCCCAGTTCCAAGGCCTGGCTGCCGGGCTCGACCTGGCCATCGTCCGGGTCCTGGTCACGAAGCGGGGCGATGCCGAGTCAGCCCGCCGGGTGATCGATGAGTGCGCCCCGAGCTGACGCGACCCGCGTGCCCCGGTGGCCGCAATGCGGTGAGCAGGCCTTCCAGGAAGGCGCGCTCCAGGACCGCCGAAGTCACCGAATGAGCACGGCGGAAGTGTCGGGCATGGATCTGCGAAAGAAGGAGCCAGCCCAGCGTGGTCGCTTCGACGTCGTCGCGGATCGAACCCTCCTTCTGCCCTCGGCGGAGGAGCTGAACCACACCTTGCACGGTCTGCGCGTGTGCCCGCCGGCCCGCTTTGCGGATCGCCGGCTCGGCGCTGTTCGCAGCCTCGGCGAACATCGTGCCGAAGCCGCCCGGGCCGTGCATCCGGTCCAAATGCTCGTGCGCGAGCAGCCCCGAGAGCACGTTCGCTACGTTCGCCGAATGGTCGCCAAGTGCGGCCAGGTACCGCACCACCTCCTCTGACGTCCGTTCGAGGACGGCGATGAACAGCCCGGACTTGGTGCCGAAGTTCTGGAACACCACCGGCTCGGTGACTCCCACGTTCCCGGCGATATCGGCGATCCGTGTGCGCTCGTAGCCCGAAGCAGCAAACTCCGGTATCGCCGCCGTCAGGATCGTCTCCCGCCTGGCGGCCCCATCCAGCCGCGTCCGATGCGTCCCGCCGACCATTAACTTAGTGTAGACTAAGCTTAGTCGTCACTAAGTAGGAGGGGGAAAGCATGAACCACCCGTCTTCGCATCCCGCCGGTCATGGCATCACCATCGGAACGCCGAGGTTCTATGACCTGTCCGCCAAACTTCTTTTCTTCGGCACCCGCCGCCGGTCCTACCGCCGGCTCCTCATGGCCGCCGGCGCCCAGCCGGGAGATCGCGTTCTCGACATAGGCTGTGGCCCCGGCTACTTTGCACGGATGCTGGCCGAGGCGGTCGGTCCGAACGGCTCCGTAGTCGGCATCGACGCGGCCCCCGAGATGATCGACTACGCACGCCGGAAGGCTCGCCGCCTCGCGAACATCAGGTTTGACGCAGGCGCGGCCGAGGCGCTCGCTTTCCCCGATTCCTCCTTCGACGTGGTGGTATCGAGCCTGATGATGCACCACATCCCTCAAGAGCTAAGGCTCCAGGCCACCCGCGAGATGTGTCGTGTACTCCGGCCCGGCGGCGTGCTGCTCCTGTCCGATTTCTCGATCCCCGAGCGGGGCGGCTGGCACGTGGTCGGTTCGCTCACCGGTCACTCGGGCGATAGGTGGCGGCGCCGGATGACGCCCCTGGAGCGGCTGGTCGCGGAGGCGGACTTCGTCGAGCTGGAGTCCGGCGATGCGCCGCCGTGGCTTCACTACGTCAGAGCGACGAAGTCGGCAGCTTCTTCAGCTCTTCTTGGAGCCTCTACCTCTCGCCCCCAAAGCGCCTAGAAACGGAGAGCCGGCGCCGAGCAAGAACCCGAAGTCATACCAGTTTCCGCTTCGGGCGGTGTTGTAAAACGGAAAGCCGCCCATACCGCCGAAGACATGGAACACAAGAACGATCCATGCCGTAAGACCGTTCCAAAAGCCCCAAAGCAAGTCTTGCCACCACACGTCGCCGCCAACGATACCGCCTCATCAAGCCCGGTCGTGTGGCATCCTCATGCGATGGACGGCACGGCGGACCCGCGAGCTGTGGCGCTTGCCCGCTCGCATCTGGAGGCGTGGACCAATCACGACTTCGACACGGTGCGCGGCAACCTCGCAGACGACGTGCAGTTCTTCAGCCCAGGCGCGACCCTGGTCGGCATCGAAGAGTACATGGACGCTCCGCGTGGCCTGACTCAATTCGCCAGACAGGTCGTGCCCGGGAGCCTGCGCGTGATTGCGGCGATGGGCGACGAGCGCAACGCACTGATCATGTATGAGGTCAGCACCGGAGGCGGCCCGATCGGAGCGAAGGTGTTTCCTTCGGCTCAGACCTGGCTGCTGGATGACAACGGAAAGATCAAGATCGAGCGGATCGTCTCGTACGTGGTCCCGATTACCGGCTGAGAGCCGGGTCGCCGGGGCCCGACCCCCACAATTGTCCGCCAGTGCCTTTGTCCCGCCTGCGCGCCGGCCTGATTCTCTGGTCGTTCAGCGCCGCCATCTTCGTCGCCGCCGGGCTCCTGTTCCTCGTGGAGCCGATGGTCGGCAAGCTGATGCTTCCCATCGCCGGCGGCACGCCTGCGGTTTGGACCACCTCGGTCCTCTTCTTTCAGGTCGCGCTCCTTTGTGGCTACGGCTACGCGCATCTCGTCAGCCGGCTTCGGCCCCGGTTCCAGGCCGGCGTTCACGTGGTAGTGGTCGCGGCCGCGTTGCTGGCCTTGCCGATCGCCATTCCGGCCGGCGTCGATCCGCCGTCGGGTGACCAGCTGGTCTTCTGGGTCCTGGGCCTGTTGGTCCTGGTTGTCGGGCTGCCTTTCTTTGCGCTGTCGTCGGCCAGTCCGCTCCTCCAGCACTGGTTCTCGCTGACTGGCCATCAGCAGGCGCCCGATCCCTATTTCCTGTATCGGGCCAGCAACCTGGCCAGCGTCGCTGCGCTTCTTGCGTACCCGTTCCTCGTCGAGTCTCAGTTCGGGCTTCGGCGGCAAGCGTCCCTTTGGGCCATCGGTTACGGCCTGTTCCTTGTGCTGCTCGCCGGGGCGGCGCTCTGGATCGTCCGGCGTCCATCGACAGGCGGTACGGCGGCGGCCGAGGCCGGCACACAGGCCGGGACGCCTCCGCTCAGCCCACTACGACGGCTGCGCTGGGTCGCCATCGCGGCAACCCCAGCCACCTGGATGCTTGCCGTCACCAGCTATCTCACGACCACAGTCCTGCCGCTTCCGCTGTTGTGGGTGGTGCCGTTGGCGCTCTACCTGCTCACCTTCGCGATCGCGTTCAGCCCGCGTCCTGTCATCCCTCCCGCCTGGGCGGCGCGGGCTCTCCCCTTCCTGGTCCTGCCGCTCGCCGGCACCCTGGCCTTCCACGCCAACGGTCCCCTATGGCTGCTGTTCCCGCTGCACCTGCTGGCCTTCACGTGCGGCGCGCTGGCGCTCCACGGACGGCTGGCTGCGGACCGCCCTCCGGCTGCGCGGTTGACTGAGTTCTACTTCTGGGTCGCGCTTGGAGGAGTGGCGGGCGGGACCCTCGCGGCGATCGTGGCGCCGCTACTTTTTCACGGCTACTGGGAGTATCCGATCGCGATCACGGCGGGGGTGGTCCTCCTGGCCGCCGGCGTCGCCGGCACGCGACGGCAACAGCGCCTGGACCTCGCGCTGCCGGCGGCTCTGGCCGCCGGCACCCTCGCCCTTGCGTGGCTCGTCGGTCCGACTGGCCCGATCTTCGGCGGCGAGAGCCTGGCCGGGCTCAGCGTGTTTGGCTTCCTCAGACTGTCGCTTTTGTTCACCGTGCCAGCGGTGATCACCTTCAGCTTCGTCCGCCGTCCTGTGCGGTTCGGGCTTGCCCTGGGCGCGATCTTCCTTGTCTCGCTGACGCCTCTCCTGGACAACGACCCGGTGCTGTGGGTCAGCCGTGACTTCTTCGGGCTGCATCGAGTGGTCTTCGACCGTGCCGCGGACCGCCACGTGCTTGTCGATGGCACCGTGATCCACGGCAGCCAGAATCAAAGCGCGGCCCTTCGCGACCTCGAGACCACCTACTTTTCGCCTTCTGGGCCTGCGGGTGACTTCTTCAGCGCCGGCTCGCCGGCGGGTGGGCGCATGCGCGTGGCGGTCATCGGCCTTGGCGCCGGGACGCTCGCGTGTTACGCCCGACCCGATCAGCAGTGGACGTTCTACGAGATCGTGCCAGCGGTGATTCAGATCGCTGAAGATCCGCACCTCTTCACGTTCCTACCCGACTGCCTGCCAGGCCCGCCGAAAGTCGTCGCAGGTGACGGGCGGCTCCAGATCGTGCACGCGCCGGACGCGTCGTACGACGCGATAGTCCTGGACGCGTTCGGCTCGGACAACGTCCCGGCTCACCTTCTGACGAGAGAGGCGATCGAGCTCTACTTTCGGAAGCTGGCGCCTGGCGGAGCGTTGCTGGTCAACGTTTCGAACATCTACGTGAACCTGCGGCCGATCTTCGCCAACGAGGCGGCCGCGCTGGGGTTCGTTTGCTATGGACGGATCGACACGAATGTAACCAGCACTGAGGTCACGCAGGGCAAGGTCGAATCGTCGTGGGTGGCGATCGCCCGCGCGCGGGACGACCTGATCCAACTGCCGTTCACAGATGGGTGGGCGCCGGTGCCGACCGATCAGTCCATTCCGCTATGGACCGACGACTTCACCGACGTCGCGCGCGTCACTCGCCTCGGCTAGTGTGAGCGCAAGGATGAGCTCTGACTGGCCGCTGGGTGCGGTCGAACTGAAAGTCATCGACCTTGGTCTCGAGGTCGGCTTCTACGAGTGGTTGGGCCTGAATCGTCTATCTGGCGATGCAGGTTCGGCCACGCTGGGAGTAGGGGATGTGCCCGTGTTGCGGCTCGAGGCGAAGCCGGGCGCAAAGCCCCGGCCGCGCCACAGCGCCGGCCTGTTTCATTTCGCGATCCTCCTGCCGAGTGAAGAGGAGCTGGGGGGCTTGCTTCAGCGGGTGCTCATCGAGAAGCTTCCACTCACCGGCACCGCCGACCACTTTGTCAGCCAGGCGCTCTACTTCGACGATCTCGAGGGCAATGGCATCGAGGTCTACGCCGATCGGCCGCGAAGCGAGTGGAAGTATCCCGGCGGGCACCTCAGCATCGGCACTGAGCACCTTGACTTCGAGCGGCTGCTGAAGATTGCCGCTCCGATGCAACCCAAGTTCTCGGAGGGCACCGTTCTGGGGCACATGCACCTCAACGTGGGCGACCTCGACAACAGCCAGGCGTTCTACGAGTCGCTAGGCCTGGTCCTTATGGCGGAGCTGGGTGGCGTGATGAGGTTCCTGGGCTGGGACGGCTATCACCACCACCTGGGCATCAACGTGCTCGAGGGGCGCGGCGCGGCGCAAGTGGAGGCGGACGTCAAGGGCCTCAGCAGTTTCGAGGTCCGACGAGTCGATAACCTGCTCACCGACCCTGACGGGATCAGGATCACTCCGCCGGCTTGACTCGCGACACCTGCTGCTGGCACCAGGTGTAAAGCGCGTCGTAAAGGGGAGTCTCGAGCGCGATCTTGCGGTGATCGTCGTCGCCGTGAACCATCGCAAATCCAAATGCGATGGCTTTGAGGCCGGCCGCCTCAGGCGTGATGGCGATGTCGGCGGCGACGTCGGCCCCGTGCACGATGAGTGCCAGGCGATCCAGCGCAGGGTCCTTGAGCTCGTACTTATGGATGATCGACTCGAAGCTGCACCGGCCGTCCACATGGCCGAGCTCCACGCCACCGACGTCGTAGGGGATAGCCCCGGTGCTTTCGGCCACGGCCGTTACCTCTGGCGCCGGCACATATAGGAACTCCGCGTCGGGGTCGATGAATCGCTTGATGAGCCATGGACACGCGATCCGGTCGACGCTGGCGTTCCTTCGGGTCACCCACTTCATCGGCATGTCTCCGGATGGCTTCGGTTGGCAGGGTAGGAAACGTTGGACTATTCTCGGCCAATGAGCGGCCTGCTCTCGGTCTTGGACTGGGCGATCCGTGCGGCATTTGTGCTGCTAACGCTCGCCGCGGGCGCCGACTGGATCCGTCACCGCGACCGACGCCATGCTTACCTGGCGCTGGCTTTCGGCTCCTTCACGACTGTGATCCTGATCTCGGCGTACCTCGGCGGAAGCGGGTTGCTGGCCCAGCTGCTGACTGACATCGAGCTCGTTCTCCTTCTGCTCTCGGGCTACGCGCTCCTGATGTTCCGGGACTCATTCATATCCCTCGGCCACCTCCAGCGGCGCGCCGTCACGATCGGCATCGTCGCCGTGGCCCTGGTTGGGTTGGCAGCACAGCTTTCGGCCGATCCGCACGCAGAGAGCTCGCCGTTCAAGGCGGCGGTAACAGTTGTGGTGCTTCTGACCTGGGCTCTATGTGTCCTGGAGCCGACCCTCCGGATGTGGCGAGCATCGCTTGGACGTCCTGCGGTCGAGCAGGCACGATTGCGTGCCCTCAGCCTCGGCTACGCCGCCCTCGTCGCCGAGGTATTGGGAGTGAGCCTTGCCGGCGCGGCCGCGCGCAACGAATCCTTCACGCTCGTCACGAGCCTGGTCACGCTCGCGATCGTGCCACTGCTATACGTGAGCTTCCTGCCACCAAACTGGCTGCGATGGCTTTGGCGACAGCCCGAAGAAGACGAGTTCCGCAATTCTCTGCACGACCTGCTTTTGTACAGCCCTGACCGGGCG
>Ga0210384_10007812_pt1 | contig 11243 bp, 8 predicted proteins | sample IncBWH2MmetaG_FD_160574 | JGI IMG/M metagenome (GOLD analysis project Ga0210384, IMG submission 160574) | Forest soil microbial communities from Barre Woods Harvard Forest LTER site, Petersham, Massachusetts, United States - Inc-BW-H-2-M | ecosystem: Environmental > Terrestrial > Soil >...
CGCCTATATGGAAGGAAACATGCGAGGCCCGTCGACGGCCGACTGCGAAAAATCTTTCCACCGCACGGGGATCCGCTCTGCAAATATGCTTCGCCTGGACGCAGATCCACACAGGCCCATCCCGTCCGGTCCTCTCATTCATATTCAGCCGCTGACGGCGTGATCCTGTCACCACTTTCAGTTATCAGACCAGGTTCTCAGATCACAGTTAACCGTAGTGACGTTCCGATAAGTGGGATCCGAAGTCCCGGGGCCAAGCTGCGAAGCAGCGCAGGACTAGAGCCCCGGGCGCAAGCCCGGGGTTAGAGGCGAACATGACCAAGCCCCGAAGGGGCGAAAGAATGGCCGCTCAGGAGTTACTTTGGTGTACATCGCTACCCCGGATGCCGCGACTGAAGCTGCCCGAGGAACGTAAAATTCAGGAGAAAGCTCTCATTATGGACTCCACGGAAAAGCTACCTGACTCGGGAAGGCGCAGCACTCGCATCCGCGCCCAGATTCCACTGCGCGTCACCAGTCTGGACCCCGCAACTTCATTCTCCGAGTCGGGACATACGCTCGTGCTCAATACGCAGGGCTGCGGCGTGCGTCTTTCGCGCGCCCTGGCACCCGGCCTGCCAGTCTCCCTGGACGATCTGCCGGGCGGTAAAAGTGTTCCCGCCCGCATTGCCAACTGTGTGCCTCTGGGTACCGGAGGCCAGTGGTGGATGGTCGGCATAGCGCTCGACGAACCCGGCAATGTCTGGGGCGTTCATCCCGCTCCTGCCGACTGGGCTTCAGAAGCTTCCACCGGGGAGGCCGCGTCAATGGGTTCCGCTCCAAGCACAGCTAAGAGCGGTGAATGGCCCTTCCGGCAATTCTCCAGTCGCGGAGAATTCCACCCCGGCAAAAGATAGTTTCCACATTCTCCACAAACCAAGACGGGGCACCCCTCCTGTTGGTTGTCGCGCACCTGATTCCACTACCCGTCTCCCGTCCGCTTTGACTTACGCCATTTCGCCCACGTAACATCGCTTGCCAGTGATCGGGCAGACTATTTCGCACTACCGCATCGTCGAAAAGCTGGGCGGTGGCGGTATGGGCGTGGTCTACAAAGCTGAAGACACGCGGCTTCACCGTTTTGTAGCACTCAAGTTTCTGCCTCAGGAAGTTGCCCGCGACCCCCAGGCCCTGGCCCGCTTCCAACGCGAAGCCCAAGCCGCATCCGCTCTGAATCACCCCAACATCTGCACCATCTACGACATTGGCGAACAGGACGGCCAAGCCTTTATCGCGATGGAGTATCTGGACGGGGTCACGCTGAAGCATCGCATCTCAGGCCAGCCCATCGACACCGAGACCCTGCTCGCGCTGGCTATCGAAGTGGCCGATGCGCTCGATGCCGCGCACACGGAAAAAATTGTGCACCGGGACATCAAGCCGGCGAACATCCTGATTACGAAGCGCGGCCAAGCCAAAATCCTCGACTTCGGACTGGCCAAGTTGACCGGTGCGCAGTCTCCCGCCGCCGAAGGCGCCACGGTCGAGGAGAATTTGACCAGCCCGGGAACGGCGGTGGGCACGGTGGCCTACATGTCACCCGAGCAGGCCCGTGGCGAAGAACTCGACGCCCGCACCGATCTGTTTTCTTTCGGCGCTGTCCTTTATGAGATGGCGACTGGCCGCATGGCCTTTAGCGGAAATACCTCGGCGGTGATCTTCGATTCCCTGCTGCATAAGGTGCCTGCTTCGGCTGCTCGAGCCAATCCGGATCTGCCTAACGAACTCGACCGCATCATCAACAAGGCGCTCGAAAAAGATCGCGCCCTACGCTACCAGAGCGCCGCGGAAATGTTGGCCGACCTAAAACGCTTGCGCCGGGATTCCAGTTCCGCGCGAGTCGAGATCGCCGGCGCGCAGGCTGAGCCCAAGAAAAGCAAGACCATGCTCTGGGCGATCGCCGGCATTATCGCGCTGGCGCTGGTGGCTGGGGGCGCTTTCCTATGGCCGAGCCGCAGCACTTCGGACCAGATTACATCGGTTGCGGTGATGCCGTTCGTCAACGCCAGCAACGATCCCAACTCGGAATATCTGAGCGACGGCATCACCGAGAGCTTGATCAACAACCTTTCGCAATTGCCGAACCTGACGGTGCTGGCCCGGTCCTCAGTATTTCGTTACAAGGGAAAAGACGTTGACCCGCCGACCGTGGCCAAAGACTTGAAAGTCCAGGCGCTGGTCACCGGACGTATTGTGCAGCACGGTGACCAGCTCATTATCAGCTCCGAACTGATTGACGCCCGCAGCAATCGCAATCTCTGGGGCGACCAGTACGATCGCAAGGTTTCCGACGCGCTTTCGGTGCAACAAGAAATTACCGGCGCTATCTCAGCCAAGCTGCGCGAACGTTTGTCCGGAGAGACCCAAAAACAAGTGGCCAAAGGCGGCACGAGCGACCCCGAGGCCTACCAGCTCTATCTCAAAGGCCTCTACTATTGGGAGAAGCGCACGCCCGAGACCCTGGACAAGGCCAAAGACTACTTCAGCCAGGCCATTGAAAGGGACCCAGCCTACGCCATGGCCTACGTCGGTCTGGCCAACTATTATGTTGCCGCGCCGGACTACGGCCCGATACCGGAAAACGTTGCCGCTCCCAAAGCCAAAGCGGCAGCCGAGAAAGCTCTGGCTATTGATCCGTCTTCGGCCGAAGCCCACGCCGCCTTGGGGGGCTCTCTGTGGAGCTTGTTTGATTTCTCCGCTGCCGAAGCCGAATTCAAGCGGGCCCTCGAAATCAATCCGAATCTCGCCCACGCCCACCACTGGTATGGACTCTTCCTGTCCTGGGAGGCGCGTCACTCTGAAGCTCTAGCTCATCTGCGCCGCGCGATCGAACTGGATCCCTTGAACCTCCAATACCAAAGCAACTTCGGTCAGGTCCTGGCCAACGCAGGACAAACTGACGTCGCCGTCGAGCAGTTGAAGAAGACCTTGGAGATGGATCCAAATTTCGCCTATGCCCACGTCGAGTTGCGGAATATCTATCGGGATGTGGGCAAATTTGACCTCTCGCTGGAAGAGTGGAAGAAAGCTGCGACCCTCGACAATGACCGCGAGGAAATCACAATCGCCGCGGGCGCGGCCGAAGCCTATGCCAAGTCCGGCACCAAAGCGGCCATCGCCCGGGAAATCGAGCTAAAGAAAGAGCTGGCGAAGCGCCGCTACGTGGATCCCACTGAAATTGCCTACCTCTACGCCCTTCTTGGGGACAAAGAGCAAACCTTTGCCTGGCTGGACAAGGCCCGGGCCGAAAAAGCTGCAGGACTGGAGCCCGTTAAGATCGTTCATGCACTGGAGCAGTGGCACAGCGATCCCCACTACGTCGCACTCTTGAAGGAACTGGGCCTGCCTCAGTGATGCGCGGCCTGTGCAGCGGATCGTGAGTGAAACAAGGACGTACGCCACCTGGAAGACTAGTTTGGTGGCCTCTTGCCCGATTCGCCCAAAACCATCGTTCGGTACATTCGGTCGACCATCTCTCTCTGTGCCGGCGTCATCGGACCATCTTCTTTCAGACCCATTTCCTTGAGGGAACGCTTGTAGACCTCTTCGCGCTCCTGCCGCGTCAGGCTCTTGGCCATCTCCGGGTCCAGCATCTTGAGAGCATTTCGCTGGATGCGTGCATTTTCGGCCGCTCTCTCCTTCGCTTCTTCCTCCAGCCGCCTCTGCTCTGCTTCACCCAGCGAATGGATTTCGGAGCGCATCGCTGACGACGCCTGTTGTGTCTCCGGGCTGCAAATAGCACAGCCCTCGATCAGACGCATAACGTCCTCGGCGTCGAGGACAGACATCTTGTGCTGTATTACGGCCGCACGAACGGGAATAAGCGTCGCCTCGCATTGTGAGGCCAATGCAAACTGAACACCGACGTGGAGATCTTTGTCCGTCGCGAGATCAATCAACGTTGGAACATCGGCCGGACTGAGTTTCCGAGAAAGTGTGCTCAGCGAGTTGCTGCTATAGCCGAATCCATGCGCGCCTAGACTTCGGCTGCGCAGAATAATCTGTCGCGCCTGTTCGGCAGACTTTGGGCTGCCCGCTGGTAATTGTGCGTTTGCAGCCAGACAAAGGCTGCCCACTAGAAGAATGGATAACGGTGAGTTCAGAGTCAGCACAGCCGAACCCTTTGGTGAGATTAATGAATGACTACGCTACCGTTAACCTCGATGATTGGCCGACGCACGATGATCCGACCCACCTCATCCTGGTAGTAGTAGTGGGGGCGGCCCTGGTACACGTAAGTCTGGCATCCGTATTTCTTGGCTTGGCCGGGAGGTAGTCCACAATTTCCCCAGCCGGTCTTCCTGCCACGACTCCATCCTGGAGGACGCTGGTCATCACCATAGCTGCGATACTCGTATCCGTCACGACGTTCCCAGCCCTGATCGTCGTCATCATGGGCCTTGGTTCCGTGCTTGTGCCCATTTCCCTTGTCGCCGTGATCGGCCCTGAGTGCGGGTGCGCCCAAGCCCAAGGTTGCCACCAGCGTGAGTATCGCCAACAGTCGGTTGCTCATGTGTCCACTCTCCGGTGTAAGCGCGGTGCCGTACTAAGTGAGCTTACTCTTAGGCAGCTTGCGCTGGCACGATTACGGAGGTATCGAACCAAATGCAGGCGACTGCCATTTCAGCTAGAGCGCTGTGCCCTTGCTTGACGGGGCGCGGACCACACTTTGGTCCAGAAGCGATTCCATGGCCATGCGCAGTCTGCTGTGATCTTGATCGTCCAGTGCAACGAACCGAAAGGGTTGAAGGCAGCCCGATGTCGATTCCCGCCTTGGAGACAGAAGCTCGGCCATACCTCGAACTCTTCCCTGGCTTGTCTGGAACGCCACTTCCACAAAGGCTCCCTGCTCGATAGCCTTCGATAGGATCAAGAGTCCGCCCGTAGCAGAGAGTTCGTGCAGTTTGGCTCGAACCGGTTGACTGTCGCCCTGCGGACGAATTGCAACAACAACGGAACCACCGATCTTCAGACGCTTTGCCGGCGTAGCTGGATTCAGTTGGGGAAAATAGGTCATGGCTGCGGACTATCTCACCCCGCCTCCGAGCCAACTAGATTACCCAGGGGCGTGACCGACCGAGTGGCGCCCCGATCGCATGATTTCCGGTGGCAAGCGTCTGTGGGCCTTAGAAAATATCAGAGCGATGGTGCCTGACAGTAATCATCGCCCGGTTACAGGTGTCACCCTGCGACGATCACCAGTTGGCATAACAGGCGATTTACCTCAATTAAGGTGGGCGCCCGTTTGTGAGATGGTTTAGAAACTGCCGATCAGGACTTCATCAGCTTGGAGAAGTACCGGTTATCGTAAAACATCGTGCTGTTATGTACGAACTCGAGGACTTTGTGCATCTTGTCCCGGTCTTCGCGATTCATGTCGTTGAACTGAATCGCGAGGCCAGATCCAGGATCGATGCGCACTACGAATCCTGAGGCCTGAAGTCTGCCGTCATCAATCGAGAAAATCACTTTCAATTTGGAGCCGGCAGGCATAAGTGTGCTGGTTTCCACGTAGCAGCCGCCCAGGCTGACGTCGATCAGGTTGCCTAACACCGGCACTTCACCTTCCTGCGGCCGCAGTTCGATCGTGACCCGGCACTTCATGCGCGGATACAAGCGACGGTTTTTGCGCGAAGGCTGCTTCTGCTTTTCAATGTACATGCGGCGGTCGGCTTCGGCCAGCAGTGCCTCGGCGTCTTTTCCATCTTCGGGATACAGGGCTTGCCCCACGCTCAGCGAGAGGATGTCTTCGTTGCACACTTCCCGTCCCGCCAGTCGCGCCAGTTCCTTCAGGCTCTCCGCCTTCTTGGCGGCCGCCTCCGCGGTCAGGCCCGGCGCCACCACGACAAACTCGTCTCCGCCCATGCGGGCCACGTAGTCGTACTCCCGGCAGCTTTCTTTTAACGCTTGCGCGAACAGACGCAGCACGCGATTGCCTTCCAGGTGCCCAAAGCGATCGTTGATCTGCTTGAAGCCGTCCATATCGCTGACCATGACCACGAGCGCCGTCGAGTCTCGCTTGCAGCGCGCCATTTCGCGGTCCAATTGCAGGAACAGAGACCGGGCGTTGGGCAATCCCGTGAGGTAGTCGGTGACCGCCGAACTCTCCGCCTGCTCATACTTCAAAGCGTTTTCAATCGCCAGCGCCATCTTCGAACTGATCGCCAGAAGGATGCGCAAGTGGTCCGAAGTGAACGCATCGGTTTCGGCGTGGTAGAGCGCGAGCACGCCTACGACGCCGGCAAGTCCTTCCAGCGGAATCGCCAGTGCGGACCGCAGAGTGCTGAACTTCGTGGGATCGTTCAGGTACCCCGGCTCCACCGACGGATTACCGTTGATGATGGGCTTCCGGTTCTGTGCTACCCAGCCGGAAAGGCCGCTGCCCAGTGGAATGCGCAGTGATGAGAACAGGCGGTGGTTGTCGCCGCTGACAAAGTCGGGAACCAGTTCGGTTCCGCGCTTTACATAGATGGCGATGGCGTCATAGGGAACCAGTCGTCGGAGTTTCACCGAGAATACCGACAGGGTTTCGCCCAGGCTGAGTGATGCGCCCAGGTCCTGGCTCAGTTCGAACAGGGTCTGCGCTTCTTGCCGCGCCGCTGCGATCGAGGAAAGGAAGGTAGCTTCCTGGCCGGGAGCGTCCTTGACCGTGATGTCTTCGAAGCCCGCCGCCGGCGCGGCCCCGGCTTCGACTTTCAGTTCAGTTGAAAGCGGCGCCACGGGTTCGCGTCTGTAGGTGGACTCCACCAGCTTTTCCAGTTGGCGATAACGCCTCTCCAGAATGCTCACCACTTTGGGATCGAATGACTTTCCCGACTCCGCAGACAGACGTTTCATCACCTCTTCCAGAGGCAAGGCCCGCCGGTATTGCCGGTCGGAAGCCATGGCGTCGAGAAAATCCACGGAAGAAAGGATGCGTGCGCCAACCGGAATTTCCTCACCCTTCAGTCCGAAGGGGTAGCCCGATCCGTCCCATTTTTCGTGGTGGGCGCGCACGATCGGTACCACCGGATAAGGGAAGCGGACCCGCTCCAGGATCTCCGCTCCAACCACCGGGTGGATCTTCATCTTTTCAAATTCTTCCGGAGTCAGGCGGCCCGGTTTCGAAATGATGTGCTCGGGCACGGCCAACTTGCCGATGTCGTGCAAGAGCGCGGCCGCGTGCAACGCTTCCATCTCGGCCGGAGTGACACCCAGTTCCTTGGCGACTTCAATGGCATAAATTCGCACTCTTTGCAGGTGATCGTGCGTGGTGTGGTCCTTGGCCTCGATGGCGAGCGCCAACGCTTCAATGGTGCGCAGGTGCAAGGTGGCCATTTCTTCCACATGGCGCTTTTCGTCTTCCAGTTTTCCCAGATACAGCCGGTAAGACCGGTAGATCAGGTAAATGATAGGCACGATCAGGAGCGAGGTTTCCCATCCGAACTCGCGGTTGAACCAGCCAATCATGCCGGCGAAGGCCGCCCCCACCAGGTAGTAGGGGAACGACCAGAAATAACATTCCACCCACAAGTTCCTGATTGACCTCCCCTCAGTAAGGGAGATCACCGCCGCGATCGAGCCGGTGTTGGCAGCGAAATAGGTGACGGCCGCCAAACCCAGCAGCAATGGGTGACTCTTGACCTGCGCCGTGGATATGGCCAGGTGATAAACGTTGTAAGCTGCGGCAATCGACACTGCGCTCGCCGACAAATTGAACGTGACTTGGAGCGGGCTGGGGCGATCGCGATAGAAACACTGCACCAGGATGGCCGCAGTGGCCAGGGCCAGCGTCTCCGCAAATCCCAGCTCCAGTATGCCCAACAAAATGAAAAGGAAGTTCACCGACATGGTGCCGGTGATTCCGGGCAGCCGGACTTTCAGCCGGGCAGCGAGAATCGCAATCAACAGGTAGCAGATAAACTGCGCGATGTTCTTGCTCGTCGGACGGATGGCGCCGTACAAGAGCACACACGTCCCGGCCACGACGACAAGGCTGATAAAGACCTTGGCGCCTAAGCTCAGTTCTCTCCACGACTGAGAGCGGCTACTCACGTCCCTCCGTTACGATTCCTCGAGATATTTTGAGGGGGAATCTTCCATCATTGATATCAAGTAAACTGTTCCAATACAACAACTTGCATCGATTGCAGGCAAACTTTCGTAACCAAAATTCACTTACCTTGGCCCGGGAGAGATCCCGGGAGAGATAAGGGTCGCACTTTCAGCTAGTTGTGTCGCTGTTAGAAGACAATGCCTGTCCCGCTCGCGATTCGGGTCACCGCGCCAGGCGATAGAAACTCAAGACGGCATCGCCCTGCTGAAGTTTGCGATAGCGCTGCAGGGGCGCCGGCCCGTCGCCGGGATCAAATCTCTTGTCATGCTCGACAACGAGCACCGCGTCGGGCGCAAGCAAGGAGGATTGCGAGAGGAGCTGAAGGACCTCCACATAGATCTTCTCCAGGCGATAGGGAGGGTCAAGAAAGATGAAGTTCGCTGTGACGTTCCGGGCTTCGAGCTTTGGAAGAGCACATGTGACATCTTCTTTAACCACTTCAAAGCGATCCGGCACGCCCAGGGAGTGAAGGTTTTGCCGGATCAGGGTCGCGGCCGCAGCCGAGGATTCCACAAAGTAAACCTTGACCGCTCCCCGGCTTAGAGCTTCAATCCCAACCGCGCCCGTGCCGGCGCAAAGATCGAGCCATGCCGTGTCCTCGAAGACGGCCGGGTTCCCGGCGCTCAACACATTGAATAGGGTCTCTCGCAGCCGGTCGGCCGTGGGGCGCAGGTCCATCCCGCGGAGCGAGCGCAACGGGCGGCTGCGAAATTTCCCGGCGATCACTCGCACACTGCGGTCCTGTCCGGCCTGCCGCGGGCCATCCCATTACCTCGGATTTGATGAAATCGCAACTCTCGGCTCCAATCTGTTGTCTAAACTATATAGAATGGCAGTAGCGGAAAAACTCGCAGGTTTCATATGAGAAGCTGGTCCATTTCGGTAGGCCGCATTTTCGGCGTTGAACTTCGCATCCACTGGACCTTTTTCCTGCTGCCGCTATTCGTGTGGTACACCGACTACGCTTCCCATCGGACCGCCAGCGACGGCCGGGGACTGGCATTGGTCGGAATCATCTTCGCCTGCGTCCTGGCCCATGAGTTCGGTCATGCTCTGATGGCGCGGCGCCTGGGCATTCGAGCGAAGTCGATCATCCTGCTTCCCATTGGCGGAGTGACGCAACTCGACGACAGCCAGCCCGCATTGGAGACGACGCTCGCCCCCTGGAAGCGAGACATTCGCATCGCGATGGCAGGGCCCCTGGCCAACTTGCTGCTGGCCTGTGTTTCAGGCCTCATCATTCTGGCCGTCGTTCCCCAGGCAGATCTCTGGACCTGGCCCTTCATGCGCTCCGGCAATCTTCCCCGAAGCCTGGTGTGGGCCAACCTGTATCTCGCCGGATTCAACCTGCTGCCGGCCTATCCCATGGATGGCGGCCGGGTTTTGCGCGCCCTCTTTAGCCGTCACATGGACCCGATCCAGGCTACTCGTCGCGCAGTGTCAATCGGTCAGGCTTTCGCCACCATGTTCATCCTGGGAGGCATGCTTCTCCCGAACTACTGGCTGACCCTGGTGGGATTGTTCCTGTTCATCGCGTCCCAGATGGAAGAGCGCTCGGCCGTTTTTCAGTCGGTGCTGGAAAAGGTGCACCTGGAAGACATCATGCTCACGGATTTTGCCACGCTTTCCCCGGCCGACACGCTGGAAGACGCGCTGGAAAAGGCCGTGCACTGCCTGCAGGATGACTTTCCAGTTATTCGCGGCAGCGATATGGTGGGAGTGATTTCAAAGCAGAAGATCCTGGAAGCGCTCCGCGCCGAAGGCAACGGCTATGTCCAGGCCGTAATGAACCGGATATTCGACGTCGCCCAAAAAGGCGAATCCCTGGCCTCCGCCTTCCGCAAACTAACCACCAAGAACCTCAGCATCATTCCGGTCGTCGAAGACCAGCGGCTGGTAGGTATTGTTACCCTGCAAAACCTGATGCACTCAATGGCTCTGCTGGCCGAAAGCCGCAAGCTCCGCAAGCAAGCGTTGAATTCCTAAAATCATCCTCTGATCTTCACGGATCTCACGGATCAAAATCTTTCTATTCTCTTGCCTTATCCGCGTGAATCCGTGAAAATCCGCGGCGCTTTTCCTGCTAGAACTTCACCACGATCCCCACCGAAGGCTCTGCCATGTGTCCCCTGGCGCCGGTAAACAGGTTCTGCACGTTGAAAGCGGGCGCCTTGTAAACCAGCCCGCGGTACTGCAACCGCAGGGCCAGATGATTGGTCAGCGAAGACCGCCGAATCAAGGGCAGGCTCGAGAAGATGCGGTAGTCCAGCCCTCCGCCATACAGGAAGGCCGGCTGGGTTTGCTGGGACGCGGGAAGAAAGGTTTGCACACCGTTGACCGTGTTGAAATTGTATCCAGGATAGAAGACCAAAGCCCCCGCTCCGGCAAAAACGAACGGCTCGGTTTTTGCGCTCTGGTGAAAGCTGAAAACGTAGGCCCCCGAGTATTCGGCGATGGTGTCCTGAATGCGGTACGTCAGCGGCGCGGAAAAGTAAATCTGCGAGTTCGCCGTGTGCGAATAGTTGATCTCAACGGAACTGTGCTCGGAAAACCGGTACCGGCCGGTGATAAGAACCGCGCCGGAGTTGGTCGGAGTAAGCACCGTACCGTTGCCCGACGACTGCTTGCTGAAAACCGCCGAGCCACCCAGGCTGATTTCGTAAGTGTTGTCCTGCGCCCACGCCATGGATGCGAGCAAAACAAACGCTGCTATTACGATGCCGGATCTTCTTACCATCAATTGTCCTCGCGCGCTGGTGTCGTAACACCGAGCGTAAGCTGTTGGAGCCTGCCGCGGCTTCCCGGGATGTACCCGCACATTAATTTTCTCATTGTCGGGGAAAACTTGAGAGCTGTCATCCTGAGTGGAGTAGCTACTTCGCGACGCGAAGGAGCTACGCAGTCGAAGAGCCTGCCCCGAGCGAAGCCGAGGGGACCCCTACCCGCTCCACTGTTCTCGCCGCTCTCGGCAGCAGGAACCAGCCCTTCGCGCTGTCACTAAGATGCTAGGGGTCCTTCGACTCCACCAGTCCATTCGCGAGTGAATGGACTGGCTCGGCTCTGGATGACAGCTCGCGTCTTTTAGAACAGCCGGATCGCTAGCATCTTA
>Ga0210384_10007813_pt1 | contig 11242 bp, 9 predicted proteins | sample IncBWH2MmetaG_FD_160574 | JGI IMG/M metagenome (GOLD analysis project Ga0210384, IMG submission 160574) | Forest soil microbial communities from Barre Woods Harvard Forest LTER site, Petersham, Massachusetts, United States - Inc-BW-H-2-M | ecosystem: Environmental > Terrestrial > Soil >...
CTACCAGGTCGAGAAAACTCAACACCGCGATGACGTAGCTCCAAATGCCATACATCTCGACACCCAGCCGCCGTAAAATCAGCGGAAACGTAACGGCAGTCAGCAGTGCGCCTACGACACGCGCGCCTCCAACCGAACCCACAAAGGCGCCGTACTTGAGCCATGTGGAACGGGAAGGGCTCACGCGAAGTTCCGCCTTCGCGAAAAAAACGTTCGCGCCGTCGTGAAGGACAGTTTCATCCTAGGATTGTCCCTTGCAGGGTTCGGCTTAACGCAAGCCAGCGAAACAGCTCGTCGCTGTGATCCGCGCCCGCCCAATGTTGTTCCAGTTTATGTTCGATGGGCTCCAGGTCAAGAACTTCGCCCAGTTGCTGGCTGCAGATATCCAGAGCTTCGCGCATCTTTTCCTTCAGACTCGAACGCATCCAGGCAGCCAGAGGAGGCGTAAAACCTTGTTTCTCGCGCCAGCGAATGTCATCAGGCACTCCGGCGGGAAGGGCTTTGCGTAGCAACAGCTTCCCATGTCCATGCGCAAAATGGTAACTCCCTGGCAATGCGAGCAGAAAATCCACCAGAGTACGGTCGAGAAACGGAGCCCGGCATTCCAGGGCGCTCGCCATGCTAGACCGGTCCACCTTTACCAATATTTGCTCCGGCAAGTAGCTTGTGGCTGTGCTTTCCATAATCGAAAAGGGAAAGGGCAAGCGCGCGTGATCGGCGAGCGATAGCGCAAGTTCCTCCACGCCACCCTCAGCTATGGAGCGGTGAGTTTGCCGAAACAGCGCTAGGACAGATTCGCTCCGCTGAGACGCCGAGAGCAGTGCTCGATCATCCCGCGAAAGGAACTCCAGCAACCCAGCGCCACGCCGCCCGGACCAGGGCATCCGCAACAGGGCGGCAGCCTGGTTCACTCCCGGGAAACGCCGTACACGGTTCCAACCGGAATAGCGGAAGAATTCGCGATAGCCCCCAAGAAATTCGTCGCCGCCATCGCCGGAGAGCATGACCGTGCAACTGCGGCGGGCGGCGCGGCACACCGCAAACGTCGGCAGCATGGATGCATCCGCGAAAGGCTCGTCGAAGTGGGTAACGAGCTGGTCAAGGCTTTCCAGCAGCTCGGGCGTGGAAAACTTCACTTCCTCATGCTCGGTGCCAAGCCGCTCGGCGATCCTGCGCGCGTAGGGAGCTTCATTGAGTTGCGTATTCTCGAAGGCAGCGCAGAAGGTGTGGAATTTTGTGGATGGCATCAGTTGACGCGTGGCATAGGCTATCGCGGTGGAATCGATTCCGCCCGAGAGGAACGCTCCCACGGGAACGTCGCTCCGCAAACGCAAACGGACGGACGCCACGAGCCGCTGCCATAGCTCGCGCGATGCCTCGTCGATTGATAGCGGATGTTTGTCAGCCTGCTCTTCTTCGTCTTGATCGCTGAAACGCAAATGCCAATACGACGACGGCTGGACACCTTCTCCGCTGCGCAGAACAATTTGCTCGCCTGCACACAACTTGCGGATCCCCTGCCAATGCGTCCGTGGGGCGGGAATGTAACGGAGCGCAAGAAACTGCGCCAGCGCGGCGACGTCTAAGCGCCTGTCCACGCCCGGCAAATCCCGTAGCGCTTTCATTTCCGACGCAAATGCGATTCCGCCGCCCAACAGCTCCGCCCAGTACAGCGGCTTCTCTCCGAAACGATCACGCGCAAGGAAGATGCTCTCTTTCCGCGTGTCTACAATAGCGAAAGCAAACATGCCTTCCAGATCTTCGAGTAGAGTCGGCCCTTTCTCCTCATAGAGATGTACAAGGACTTCGCAATCGCTCTGCGTTGCAAAGCGATGCCCGCGTGCCAGGAGTCCCTGCCGCAATTCAATGTAGTTGTAGATTTCTCCGTTGCAGACGATCCAAACGGTACCGTCTTCATTGGACAGCGGCTGAGCGCCGCCCTCGAGATCAATGATTGAGAGGCGGTTGTGGCCCAGGACACAGCGCTCATTGAGGAGGTCCAAGCGCCTGTGACCATCGGGTCCACGGTGCCGCAATACCTGCTGCGCGGAGTTGAGCCATTCCAGTTCGGCTCCGCTCAGCCGCGTGAAGGAACGAAAAATTCCATAGATGCCGCACATGGCTAGGGTCGCCACTTGAAAGCGCGGTGTGGCCCTGGGATTGATTGCGGTGTTCTATGTTTCAATCTGGTTTCTCCTGGCTCGCCGCGCGATACCACGCAACAAAGTTTTCCAAGCCTTGTGCTAGAGACGTGCTCGGCTGGTATCCCAATAGCCGTTGCGCCTTACTGATATCTGCCCACGTGATGGGCACATCGCCGGGCTGCAGCGGTCGAGGGTCGCGGATCGCCTTCTTCCCTGTCGCCGCCTCCAGGTGTTCGATCAACCCGGAAAGCTTAACGGGATGAGAGTTACCCAAATTCAGAACGTCGAAAGGTGGATTCCCAGAAGGCTGGTAATCCATCGCCGCCAGGACGCCCGCCACAATATCACCCACGTAGGTGTAGTCCCGGCCGCTGGAACCATCGCCAAATACCGGAATCGGCTTGCCTGCTTCCATGAGTGCAGTAAATTTATGGATGGCCAAGTCCGGCCGTTGCCGCGGCCCGAATACAGTAAAGAAACGCAGGCAGACGGAAGTCAGGCCGTGCAAATGCGCGTAGGTGTAGCACAGAAGCTCAGCGGCAAGCTTCGTGGCCGCATACGGCGAGATGGGGCGCATTTGCGCCTCCGATTCACTGAAAGGAACATTACCCGACTCGCCATAGACCGAGCTTGAAGAGCCGAAAATTAATTTCTTCACATGGAACTTACGAGCTGCTTCTAGCAAATTCACTGTGCCCGACACATTGACGCGTTCGTAAAGCGCTGGCTGCTCAATCGAAGGGCGGACTCCGGCACGCGCCGCCAGATGGAGAATGCAGTCGGGCTGCGAGCGCTGCATAGCAGCCTCAAGCGGGATCGGATCACAAATGTCGGCTTCGATGAATTCGTACTTACCGGCCTTTTCGATCTCGCGCAAATTCGAGCGCTTCCTGGCCTCCGAATAAAAATTGTCGAGATTGTCGACGAGCGTCAACTGGACTCCCTGGCGCAGCAATGCCTCCGCCACATGCGAACCAATAAATCCCGCTCCACCCGTGAGAAGAACGCGTCGAATGAGTCTCTCCTTGGTCAAATCTCTGGGTTACTTCCCTTGGTCAATTCCCTGCCGCCGCGCTACCACGTTTTCGAACAACCTCTCCCAGCATTCCACCACCCGGTCCCAATCAAACTTCAGGGAAAGTTGGAACGCGGCTGCCGACATGGATCGGCGTAAGTCCGGCTGGGTCAGAAGCAATTCCAGCTTTTGCGACAATTCTGTGTCCGATCTTACCAAGAAGCCCGTTTCGGCGTTCACCACGTAATCGGGGCGGTACACATCCATGGCCACGCATGGCAAGCCGCACGCTGCGGCCTGTCCCAGCACTTGGGGATGACCTTCAATTATGCTGGGAAAAAGAAAAACATCGGCCCGCCGCATTTCTTCCCCCAGCTGCGGCGGAGATAAATGCCCGAGAAAATCGACGTTGCGGCATCCCAGGCTTTCCGCCAGCGCTCGGCAGGTAGGCTCTTCCTCGCCGCGTCCGGCAAGGCGGAACTGCACCTTCGGCCATTTGCAGGCTTCCTGAATCACCAGATGGACGCGTTTGCGAGCCTGGAAAGACCCTGCGTAAAGAACAATGAGCCGCGAGGGATCGCGACGGCTGTTATCCGGTGGCGGAAAATAAATTGGGCGGCTGATGCCGCTATGAATCGTTGTGGCCTGCATGCCGTAGCGCTGCGTAATGGTTTCCGATACATACACGGAATTCCCCACGACGGCGTCAGCTTCGACGATCGTTCGCCCGAGAATCGGACTGTAGGGACCATTTTCCTGTGTAGCCACGACATAGGTGACCAAGGCCGTTCGCAACCGGAGGTGGCGCCGCAAAAACAGGAACGACGCTTCTAAAGGCCCCTCGCGCGGGAAGAAATAGATGTCAGGCCGGGTAAGAACGCAGCGTGCCAGCAGCCGTACCGAATTCCCGCGACTTCGCCAGCGAAGCAGTTCCGTGTTGGGACGAGTCGCAATCCGCTCGTCCGGAGACGTTGCATAAAGCATCTGCACTCGGAATTTTTCCGGAGAGAGCCGGGCCACAACCTCCTTGGCAGTAAGGTTCTGCGCGTTCGTGTTGGAGGCATCCGCAAAAGAGGGCGTGAAAATCGTAATCATGAGTTCTTCAGCAATGCCTCCAGCGTCGCAGGCGCGATGGGATTCCACAAGCCCCGTCGAACCTCCGGAGTAATGCAAAAGTCTTGCAGCATTTCCGGAATCTGTCCGATCTCCTCGGGAGATTCCAGGCGGCGCGCCGCGCCGTAGCGGACAAACTGTTCTCCATACCCAGCCAGCGGAGTAATGAACCAACCGCAAAGAAAGCAGGGGATACCGCGAATCGCGCAATCCACGGCCACGCTGGATTCGACGGTCACGCCGAACCAAGCGTTCCGCATCAGCTCTGGGGTCAGAGGCCCGTGGACCATGTCGACGAGTTCCCGATCTGCAGCCGGGATGGCAGCGGCGGTCAACTTCAGCCGGTCTGCCGGCGATTCAAACGGGTGGAGTTTCACAACCACACGCGTGTTGTGCCTGCGCGCCACCGCACAGAGATGGGGCAATATCTCCTGGTACAAAATGCGCGTACGGCCGTGTGTCAACTCGTGCTGCTCGGAGAAAAACACGATGGTTCCAATCGTGGCGCCCGGCTGAGCGCCGGTATCCGCGTTCTTCTCCGCGTTGTGGGAAAAATATTCGGCGGGAGCACCCAGCGCAATCCGGCTATGAGCGATGGAAAACGTCCGTGTCATAAAGTCGCGCTCCATCTCGCCTTTCACCACGTAGGTATCGCAGGCTGGCGCCCGCAGCGGCAGCAGCACATCCAGGGCGCCGTGGTCGCACAAGACAGTTGGAAGATCGCGCTTACTGGCCAGCAATACTGGGATCCGATTGGTGGCATTGTTTTCGTCCCCACAAAGAACTGCGCTGATCTGTTCCTTATCCAGCACCTTGCTCCACGCGACACGAATTCGCAACCAGGGTTCGAAGCGCTTCCCAATATCCATGAAACACCCAACTTCGCTGGCTCGCGCCAATTCTTCGGTTCTGCCAAGCACATCCTTCTGAAGGATGCTCCACTGCTCCTCCAAAGCACGTACTTCCTCTCGCGTTGAATCCGAAATTGACTTCGGAGCGTATTTCGCTAAACCTGACGAACGAATATTTGGAGGCAAATGGCTCATGGTGCCGCCGGATCGAGTAGTCACAAGCAGGAATTTTCTTTCGGGAAGCAGGTTGGCATAGGCGGCCAACATGCGCGTGACGTTGGCATACCCAGAAGGCAGCAAGACGGACGCTTGGGAAACCGGGCGCGAGCCGCGCGATGCCAGACGCGCGCGAAAACGGTAGTCCATGTCCCATTTGTCCAGAGCGGCTTGCAGAAGCTGAGACGGTGACAACAGTGAGGCCGCGGTCTTAAATCTTCGCAACCGCCGGCCCATGGAAGACTCGTTCCTTTTCAGGAACAGCAGTACTTCGTGTCGTGCAGTTTTGGCAAAGAGGTTGACCAGCGAATGCGCGCGTGTAGCAGCCATCTCCACCGGACCTACTTCGCGCAGCACACGCCCGACCAGGGTGAGCTCCAGTATCGGCTGGAAGTGCAACGGAGCAAGAATTTCCCACCAATCCAGACCGAACGCATCCACCAATTTTCCCAAACCCGGCTTCAGTGCGTCTGCGATCCACCGGAAATCCTCTGGCCCTCTCGCGAAACTGTACAGGCCACGCACTGGACAGCCAAGCCGATTCTCCCATTGTGCGTAGGTGTGCGTTCCCGCCCAACCGAGGTCGATCACGAAATCCCATCGGCTCTCGGACCACGGACCTTCGAACGGCGAATCGTCGGGATGCAGCAGTAAGGCTTTCATCTACTAGGGAGTGCTGGCTCAACGTCCAGAAACTGGAGGCTACAGCATACGCGAGATGAGGATCAGAGCTGGATTTCTCCGGTATCGCTCTCTTCCAATCGCCAGTAGGTTGGATTGAGTAGATGTTCGTCGTTAAGCATCAGTTGGCCCGCGATTCTCAACAAGTCCGAGGGCAATGGACCCTCTGCTTCCGCTTCCAGACACTCCATCAGCTCGGAGTGCTCGCGAACGCCCACCAGCACCGATTGGGCCGCGGGCAGCGCCAGACAGAACCGTAAGGCCATCATTGGGAGCTCATCCCAGGTTGTACCCAGCCCTCTCACGGCTCTTTCACTCGCCTCCGCCACCGGACGTAGACTCTCGGGAAGCCATTGCGCCCGCCGGGTGAGCGCACCCTTGAGTAATGCCGACCGCGTCAAAATGCCCACTCCCGCTTTTTCCGCTGCTGGAAGAACCCGGCTGCACATGCGCTGATCCAGCAGACTCAGGGCAAGCTGAAGAACTTGGATCTTGCCGGTTCGAATCGCCGCCATGGCAGTATCTGGCCCGTACACCGAGGCGCCGATACACCGCAGCATCCCCGCCTCCCGCGCACGTTCCAAACACTCCACCAGACGCTCCTGATACAAGACGGACACGGTCGCGTTGTGAATCTGGACGATATCAAGCACGTCTCGCCGCAACGCTCTCCGGCTAGCAGCCAGGGAAGCATTCACAATGTGTGAGAGTTCCGGCGTGGAAATCGCCTCAATATTTTCGGGGACTGCCACCTTGGTGGCAATGATGCAATCCTGGCACGAACCCAGCGCCTGGCCTAGTAACTCTTCACTGAGGCCATACCCGGGAGCCGTATCGAAGAAATTGATGCCGGCATCGGCGGCATTGCGGAGTATATGGATCGCTTTCTCGCGATCAACCCCCGCTTCGCCCGGAGTTGGAATGCCGTAGTGCTCCAACCCGAACACCGCCGTCCCGATCCCGAGACGCGAAACCCGTAACTCGCTCGCCCCAAGTTCTACGTACTGCATGGTGAGCCCAACTTACTAGACTGGATTGCACACATTGTAGCTAAGCTGCCATCGAAACCGACGGCGTAGGGATAGCTTTCCACAAGTTGATGCATGCGCGCCAGCAAAGGTTTGCCTGGATCGGATACAGGGTACCTCTTCTAACATCATCCGGGTGAATCCCAGTCCCGCTTTTCTAGTCGTCGAGAACCGCTTTGTAATTCTGCAGGTCAATCAAATGCCGGTTGATTTCGGCCAGCTCCGGTTTTCGCTCGAGAAGATCGACGACTTCCTCTAGCGGAAAAATCCGGCCTTCCCGGCCAAGCTCGTTATAGATGTGTTGGACCAGATCGAAATCGAGAGGATGGTCGACCGTCAGCCGCAAGTGGTGATAGGACCGATCGGCGAACTGCTTGCCACAGCGGAAGCGCTGCTTCTGACGCCAAATGAATCGCGTCACGTGCTCACGGTCTCGAGAGTCCCTGGCTTGCTCCCAGGCAGTTTCGAGAGCCGCGAAGCTGAAGCATTCCCCGCCAATCCCATCGGGAAAGCGGCCCGTGTTGAGACCCTCAGCATTGGCTCCGGACGCAGTAGCCACATAATCAAACTCTCCGGTCCGGTACATGGCAATCAGCTTTTCGATGGAACCGGGATCGACAAGCGGACAATCCGCGGTAATGCGCAGGACCGGATCTCCACCATAGCGCAAGGCGGCACCACGAAAACGGTCGAGGACATCGCTCTCACTTCCTCCCCGAAAAGAAATACCGTGCACGCGGCAAAAGGTCCACAGAGGCTGGTTTGCGGCATCATCGGGAATGGCAACGACAATCTCCTCAATGGACTTCACCGCGCGCAGCCGTTCCACAATGTGTAGCAGAATTGGCTTGCCGCAAAGGGGCTTCAAAACCTTCCCGGGAAGTCGGCTCGATCCCATGCGTGCCTGGATCACGGCCAGAGTACTCACTGCGGCGTTCCTTGCATCTCAATTCTTTTTTTATACATCTCTTTTCTTACATATCGTTGGTAAGCCATCACTGGGATGAGCGCGCCATGCCCTCTCGCGCCTTTCACCCTGTGAGGATCCGGCGGCTTCAACTCGTGGTAAGCCATTAGCGGGCATAGTACTCCAGCACTTTGTGCATCGCGTGAATCACGTCTTCGACATCCTGGTGGGTCATGGCATGAAACATCGGCAGGCTGATCAGCCCTTCGTATGCCGCCTCTGCCACAGGATATTCTCCCCCCTTGAAGCCGAAGCATTCCCGATAGTAGGGGTGCAGGTGAACCGGAATGTAATGAACGTTCACTCCAATGTTCTCGGCACGCAAGGCGCGAAATACCTCGGCTCTGCCGACGGTGAGTTGGGAAGCGTCAACGCGAACAGGGTATAGGTGCCAGGCTGGGTTCACATCAACCCGCACGGCGGGAAGAATCAATCCGGGCAGAGTTGCCAGCCGTGAGTTGTACACAGCAGCTATCTCCCGCCGGCGGGTCAGATTCGCCGCCAAGCCTTTGAGCTGGCTCAACCCCAAAGCACAGTTAATGTCCGGCAGGCGGTAGTTCATGCCGAGGAGGACCATTTCGTAGTGCCACTGGCCAGCACTCTGGCGGTGACGAGCATCGCTGCTGATGCCATGATTCCGAAAGCGCCGGAGAGTTTCCGCGAGGTCGCCACGGCTAGTTGTGACCATCCCGCCTTCCCCGGTGGTCAGGTGCTTGACCGGGTGCAAACTGAATGTGGTCATGTGGGCAACGCTGCCGATTCGACGCTCGCGGTATTCGCCCCCGAGGGCATGGCTGGCGTCTTCAATGACGATGAGGCCGTGTTGCTCGGCGATTCCCAGCAAAGTGTCCAGATCCGCCGCATGACCTGAATAGTCGACCGGCAGAATCACTTTCGTGCGGGGAGAAATCCGGGCGCTCACTTGAGCTGGGTCCAGATTCAAGGTATCGCTTGAAACGTCAGCAAACACCGGCTTGGCACCCTGATAGAGCACACAGTTAGCGGTGGCGCAAAATGTCATCGGCGTGGTCACAGCCTCGTCCCCGGGTGCAAGCCCGGCAGTAAAGGCCGCGCCGTGCAAGGCCGCTGTACCGGAGCTGAAACTCACTGCGAACTTTGCCCCGACGGCAATCGCGAATGCTTCCTCGAATTCCGCCACTTTGGGGCCGGTCGTCAACCAATCGGAGCGGAGGGTATCCACGACTGCTTGGATTGCGGTTTCGTCTATAGATTGGCGTCCATACGGAAGCAGCGTTGCCCGGACGGGCACGCCGCCTTGGATGGCCAGTGCTTCCCTGTTGGCAGTTATTTCCATTTGAAGCCTTGAATATTAATCCGCAGAATATGGCCCCAGCCCAGTTAGGCTGGCTGGACCGCATGGGGCCTACCGGCGACCTCTGGATCTTCCGGCGCGATCAGTTCCTCCAGTTCACGATTGGTCAGCCATTGCGAGTTGGTGTCACTCATATAGCGAAAACCTTCCGCTAGCGGCTTACCATTCACCCAGTTTTTCTTACTCCACCATGGGTGCGTCGGTTGGATGACGAACATGTCTGCAAGCTCCACTGTATTGCGCGCCTCATCTTCCGAAATAAGCGCTTCGTGCAGCTTTTCCCCGGGACGGATCCCAATGAATTCCACTTCGCATCCGGGCGCGATGGTTTGAGCCAAGTCCACCAGCTTCATGCTGGGAATTTTGGGCACGAAGATCTCTCCGCCGTGCATGGCTTCGATGCTCTTTACGACGAAGCGAACGCCCTGCTCCAGTGTCATCCAAAACCTTGTCATCCGCGGATCCGTAATCGTGATCTTACCGCGCTTGCGCTGCTCGACGAAGACAGGGATCACGCTGCCGCGACTCCCCACGACATTGCCATAGCGCGCACAACTGAAGCGTGTATCCCGTCCTCCGGAATAGGAGTTCGCCTGCACGAACATCTTCTCTGCGCAGAGCTTGGTCGCGCCATACAGATTCACGGGGCTGACAGCTTTATCAGTGCTCAAGGCAACCACACGGCTCACATGGCAATCAATGGCCGCCTCGATCACATTACGGCCACCCATGATGTTGGTCTGAATCGCTTCGAAGGGGTTGTATTCGCAGGCAGGCACCTGCTTGAGGGCAGCAGCGTGAACCACAACGCTCACTCCATCGAAAGCGCGAATCAGGCGCTGCGGGTCGCGCACATCGCCGATAAACCAGCGCAGGCTGGGGTGGTCGTAGCCTTCGGCCCGCATATCGTGCTGCTTCAGTTCGTCCCGGCTGAGAATCACCAGCCGTTTGGGACGGTACTCGCGCAACATGATGTCTACGAACTTATGGCCAAACGATCCCGTACCACCCGTCACCAAAACTACCTGTTCCGACCAGTTCATTTTTGTCCCGGGAGCAGTTGCGCGAACTTGGTTTGCCGCACAACTCGTGATTTGTGGACACAGTATAGCAGCCGGGAAAGGACAAACAGGCGGTTCCAGCCGAATGTGGACAGCGCCGAAAGCGCACTCCTGCTCACGCTTCCGCGACCCACAGTGTTAGAATGGCGAAAAAGCTTTGGAACCGAATCCGGCGGGCGTGTCTTTCAGGTCGGGAGTCTGCCGCGCCGACGAACTGGCCCAAGATGAAGTTTGGTAGTGGGGACATTGGTTCCTTATTTTTTTGGGGTATTTTTTGTTGTGAGGCGGAATGGATTCTGGACCAATAGTCCCGGCAACTAGCCACATCCTGCGGGAAGTGCGTCCGAGCTTTTCCTCCGATCCTGGACGCGCCGGGGCGGCGTTTTCCAGTATCTCCGTGACCGCCCACGAATCCGCGCTACGCGACTACCTCCGGGTGCTCGACAAGCGCAAATGGGTAGTTCTCGCGTGTCTGTTCATTATTCCAACGCTGGTGGGAATCGCAAGCCTGCGCATGACCAAGCTTTACGATGCTATGGGCCGCATTGCGATCAACAAGATTGACCCCGTCATGGTAAACCTGAGAGACAATGCGCCTCAGGACTATTTCGATCCCACAGACATGGACACGGAGGTTCGGATTCTGGAGAGCGACCTGCTGGCACTGGAGGTCATTCGTCAATTGAATCTGGACAAGCGTCCCGACTTTGGAGGCCTGGCCGCATCGCTACCCAACCGGAGTGGCATCGCGGTGGACCCCCTCACATCGGACCCGGGACGGGTAACTTCCATGCTGGCGCGCTTCCGCGGTGGCCTCCACGTCGTGGTGGTCC
>Ga0210384_10007814_pt1 | contig 11241 bp, 8 predicted proteins | sample IncBWH2MmetaG_FD_160574 | JGI IMG/M metagenome (GOLD analysis project Ga0210384, IMG submission 160574) | Forest soil microbial communities from Barre Woods Harvard Forest LTER site, Petersham, Massachusetts, United States - Inc-BW-H-2-M | ecosystem: Environmental > Terrestrial > Soil >...
TGCCGCGCGCTGATGTGGATTTTCCCCGTAGCGCAACTCCTGCCGGCGCGCATAGGCAAAGTGCAGCCGCTCGGGCAGCAGCGGGCGCTGACCCAGTTCGATCGCACCGCTGTTCGCCGAGAGGCGCTCCAGTTCAGTCGCGATCATTCCATCGTAACGCGCAGTAAGTGCGAACGCTTTCCGCGCGAGTTCAAGCCGCGTCGCAAGACTCAATTCTCCGTGCGCCGTGATTTCGGCGGCAACGGCGGCGTAGTCGGAAGGATCGGTGACCACGGCAACGCTCTCGAAATTTTTTGCGGCCGAGCGAACCATGGTCGGCCCGCCGATGTCGATGTTCTCGATCAATTCTTCGGGAGTCAGGTCCGCCTTCGCCGCGGTCGCCTCGAAGGGATAGAGATTCACAACGACAAGATCGATGGGCGCAATCTTGTGTTCAGCAGTCTGCGCGCGGTCGCCCGCCACTCCCCGCCGGAATAAAATGCCGCCATGCACTTTCGGGTGCAGCGTCTTCACGCGCCCGCCCAGCATCTCCGGCCACCCAGTCAAGTCGGAAACGTCGCGGACGGTGATTCCCGCTTCGCGCACCAGCTTGGCCGTGCCGCCGGTGGAAACAATCTCGATCCCGCGCGCGGCGAGTTGCCGCACAAATTCTGACAGCCCACTCTTGTCATAAACACTCACCAGCGCGCGTTCCACAGGCACAGAATCCTCCAAAGGATGAAAGGAAAACTCCTATTGTATGCGCGAGCGCGGGAATCGAAAAGCGGGAACTGGCCGTGATCGGACGGGATGGCGGCTCTTAGAGGCGACTCTTCCAGTAGCCGGGCCTTCGTCGTCCATGTGCAACTGCTAACACTTGGATTCTGAACGGAAGTTCTCGATAGAAGACCGCAAATGGAAATCGCTGGATTAGTTATTTCCGGACGCCAAAATTTGCCATTGGCCAGCGTTTGGGAGCGTCGGAGATCATAGCGATCGCTCGAATCATTTCTTCTGCAAACCTGGAAGCAACGAACTCACTTCGCAGGTAGTACCATTCAAAAGCGGCTTCGTATTCCGCAGCGGCATCTTCGTGAAATCTAACTTCACCCGCCATGAGCAAGTCGGGCGGAAATCCGCTGCCGAACTTCTTCCCATGAGACTGTCTTTGCCTTGCCGGAATCGAGTTCCGCAATGCGGCGCGCGATTTCCTCGTCCCAGGCGCGTTCGGCCCCTTGGTCAGCGATTTCTTCCAAGCTTTCTATAAGGGAGCGAACTAGCGCCGTCCGTTCTTCCTCCGGAAGGGTAAGCGCCTTTTGCAGCAACTCGAGAGCCTGTTGCGTCATGAAATCATTATACCTGCTGGTAGAACCTCTAGCCACGACCCCGTAGGTTGTCCATTCCAATTGCAACCTCCTCCCGGTACACTCATCGTCCATCGTTTGGAGGGCTCATGTCCTTTGTGGACATACTTCTTGGAAAGCCGCTGGCGACCTCGGACGAGCGCGCCGAGCAGATCGGGCCCGTCGCGGGAATCCCGATTTTTGGTCTTGATGCGCTGAGTTCGGCGGCGTACGGACCCGAAGCTGCGCTGACCCTGCTCATTCCGCTGGGCGCGGCGGGAGTCGCGTACATTGTGCCGGTGAGCGCCAGCATTATTGTGTTGCTGGCGATCGTGTATTTTTCTTACCGGCAGACCATCGCGGCCTATCCGGGCGGAGGCGGCTCCTACACCGTAGCGTCGGAAAATTTGGGCACGTTTCCTGGTCTCCTGGCTGCAGCGGCGCTGATGATTGACTATGTGCTTACTGCGGCGGTGGGAATTTCCGCCGGAGTGGGCGCGCTGGTGTCCGCCGTGCCGCAACTTCAACCGCACACGCTTGCTCTTTGCCTGGGTATCCTGGTGATCGTCACGATTGTGAATCTGCGCGGCGTTCGGGAGGCGGGCGTGTTTTTCATGATCCCGACGTACGCGTTTCTCGGCTCGATGTTGGTCGCCATCCTGATCGGCGTCACGAAAACGGTATTTGCGGCGGGGCATCCTGTTCCTGTTGCCGCACCGCCTGTGACTGTTGCGGGGCCCGCGACCGTCGCTGTAAGCATGTGGCTGCTCCTGCAGGTGTTTTCCAACGGCTGCACGGCCATGACAGGAGTCGAGGCGGTCAGCAACGGTGTTAAGGCCTTCCGCGAGCCGACCGTCCGCAACGCGCAGAGCACGCTGACGGTGATCATCGGCTTTCTGGCAATTCTTCTCGCGGGCATCGCGTACCTGGTTCGCGCGTACGGCATTCAAGCGACCGACCCCATTAAGCCCGGTTACCAGAGTGTGATTTCGATGCTGGTCGCGGCGGTGGCCGGCCGGGGCCTGTTTTATTACTTCACCATCGGCTCCGTGCTGGTAATTCTTTCGCTTTCGGCGAACACAGCGTTTGCCGATTTTCCGCGCCTCTGCAAAGCGGTCGCGCACGACGGATTCCTGCCGCACTCGTTCGGCTTTCGCGGGAGGCGTCTCGTTTATTCAGAGGGGATTTATGTGCTCGCCGCGCTGTCGGGGATTTTGCTGATTATATTTCGCGGCGTGACCGACAACCTGATCCCGCTTTTTGCGATTGGCGCGTTTCTGGCGTTCACGCTTTCGCAGGCGGGAATGGTAGGCCATTGGCGCAGGAACCGGGGCCGCGGCGCGGTTCGCAGCATGCTCGTCAATGGACTGGGAGCCGTGACGACGGGCGTAACGCTTGTGGTCGTGCTGGTCGCAAAATTTACTTCAGGAGCGTGGGTCAGCGTGTTGCTGATCGCCGGGATCATGGCCACGATGATGTGGGTGCGGCGACACTATGACGGAGTCGCCGAGGAAACCCAGCTTTCCACGCCGCTGCAAATCGAATATCTCGGGCCGCCCATCGTCATTGTGCCGATTCAGTCGTGGTCGTCGATTTCCCAGCGCGCAATGCAGTTCGCGTTGACGCTTTCGCCGGAGATTCACGCCCTGCACGTGGGCGCGGAAGAAGAAACCAACGCGCTGCAAGAAAATTGGAACCGCTTGATCGCTGAGCCGGTTGCGCGGGCCGGCGGGACGCCGCCGACTCTTGTGATTCTCGCGTCGCCGTACCGGCTGGTCATCAAACCCATCCTGGATTACGTGCTGGACATGGAAGCGAAGAACCCGGGCCGGCAAATCGCCGTGATCGTGCCGGAACTGGTCGAGCGGCACTGGTATCACTACCCGCTGCACAACCAGCGCGCGGAATTGCTGAAGGCGCTGCTCCTGGTCAAGGGCAGCCGCAACATCGTGCTGATCAACGTGCCGTGGTATATCAAGGCGTGACGCTTTTCGTTGGGATTCACACACCAGGAAATTAGATCTTCAGGATTTCACGCGCGCCTTGAGCCGCGCGTGATTGCCTTCGACGGAGACGACGTACTCGACTTCGTGCGCGTCCTGTAATTTTTTGAGCTGGTCGGTTTTTTGCCTTACAAATTTCTGGAAGGCGTCCATGGTCAAGGGTTCGGTATCTTCTCCCACCTGCGCTTTTGCGTCGCGAAACGCTGCGAAGAGTTGCTCGACTTTTTTCTTCTCGTGGTCGGGATCCCTCCAGGAGACGGCAAAAGGGAATTGCACGGGTTTTGATTTTTCGGCTTCGGCGCGGCGGAGAGCCCTCTGTTCCTCGATTTCGCGGGCCGCGGCGCCAAAGTGGCGCTGCACGGTGCCCTCTTCCTTTTGTTTCAGCCGTTTGCGGAAAACTTCTCGAAACTTCGAGTACATCTGAGCCAAATTGCCGTAGCGAAAGCGCTGGCTATAATTCATTTGCACGCCCCGGTCGCTATAGCGCTTCAGCAGCGTATCGATACGCCACTCGATATCCGATGGCGGGCGGGCCTTTCCGCCGCCGAAGTATTGTTCGTACTCGATCTTCAGCTGGCGGATGTCCCTTTCAAGCTGGCTGAGATCTTCTTCGATTGTTCTAGCCATGAAGTGTGGGCCGCACCATCACAATGCTAAGTGGTGCAAGACAGCAGCGTCAACGCGCACACCACAGCGTGGTGCGGAACAGGTACTGTTTCCTTGGCCTTCAAGGAAGACCCAAGCGAGCGAATTCGCGCCCCTATCGATTCCAAGCGAACTCCTTGGGAATCATCCATTTTGCCTTGGTTGGATTGCTGAGAATATGATTGCGCAGGTAGCGTGATGAGGAGGGGCGGGCTAACATGGCTGGGTCAAAAAATCAAAAGGGGCCCGGTATGCGGGCCCCCTTCAGCAAAACCCCATTTCACCCCGTCCCGGACCAAGCCGGAACGCATTAACCACCCCGGGAAAGATCAAAACCACTTAACCTTAGAGAGTGCAAACCAAATGCCACACCGTGAATATCTCTCTACGAACCTGTAAACCACAGAAACTTAAGGGGATGTATTGGTTCTGGAGCGATCATGCTTTCTCCCACGTCCAATTTTATACAGTTTTTCATATATTTCAGGTCCCCCGACTACTGTCTTTGGGAGAATTCAAGCCCCGATCGCGCTGCGGATGGCGGAGGCCAGGGTTTCGGCCCAGAGGGTAACGTCCTCGGCGTGCTCGGCTTCGACCATGACGCGCGCTTTGGGTTCGGTGCCCGAGTACCGCACCACGACTCGGCCGGCGGCGCCCAGGGCTTTGGTCGCCTTTTCAATTGCGGCGGAAACGATAGGCAGGGATTCGAGGGGAGGCTTGGACTTTACTTGCACATTCACGATCGTCTGGGGAAACACCTTCAGGCCGTGTACCAGTTCGTCGAGCGGGCCGCGCAGCGCGACGAGGCAGGCGATCTTGAGCGCCGTGAGAAGGCCGTCGCCGGTGGTCGCGTCGTCGAGGAAGATGATGTGGCCGGATTGCTCGCCGCCGAGATTCGCGCCGCTGCGCAGCATTTCCTCCAGGACGTAGCGGTCGCCGACGGGGACCCGAGCCAGGCTCAGGCCCTCCGCATCGAGGACGCGCTCGAGGCCCAGATTGGCCATTGTTGTCCCAATCACGCGTCTGCCGCGCAAGTGACGAACGGACTTGAGATACCGCGCGGCGGCGAGCAAGACTCCGTCCCCGTCCACGTGACGCCCGCTGGCGCTCACGAACATGGCGCGGTCGGCATCGCCGTCAAACGCCACGCCGAGCGCCGCCCGGGTTTCGAGGACTTTTTCGCGCAGCTTCTCGGGATGCAGCGAGCCGCAGCCGTCGTTGATATTGCGCCCGTTCGGCTGGTTGTGAATGGCGATTACTTCTGCGCCGAGAGAACGGAACAGGGCAGGCCCAAGCTGGCTGGCAGCGCCATTGGCGCAATCGAGCACCAACTTCAATCCTTTGAGATTTGCCCCGGGGATAGCCCGCCCGCGCAGATACGCCAAATACTCTTCGTCGAGTGAAAGATCGGCCGGAACAGGAACTCCATGCGGAGCGGTCTCGCGGCCTTTGTGTTGGTGAATTTCGGTTTCGAGGTGCTCCTCGACGTCATCCGGGAATTTCATCCCCGTTCCGGCGAAGAGCTTGACGCCATTATCATGAAAGGGGTTATGCGAAGCGGAAATCACCATTCCGGCCGAATATTTGTTCTGGCGAACGAGACAAGCGACGCCGGGAGTGGTGATGACGCCTGCGGAAAGGAACGCCACGCCGTCATCGGCGAGGCCGGCGGCAAGCTGCGTGGCGATGTGAGGCCCGGACTCACGCGTATCCATGCCGATCAAGACGCGCGGCTTTCGGTTGGTCTCGAGCAAATACTTGCCCAGCGCCCGCGCTGTGCCATAGAGGGTGGCGTCGTCCAGCGGGTATGTGCCGGGAATGCCGCGAATGCCGTCAGTACCGAATAGTTCCTTAGTCATATTGAATCGGGATGGCCGGGGCATTCACTTCGCCCACAGTTTTTAGAGTCTAGCACGCGCCCGTTCATCCGGCAGGAGGAGCGGGGCCGTTGCGCGGCACAAGAGTAACGTGGATGGCCGAAGGGGAAACCTGTACGACGGTCGCGCCATACGGAGCGCCCACCATTTCGGGCGCGAAGTTGATGGTCATGGTTCCTTGCTTGCCGTCCTTCATGTCCAGGCGCAGGTTCAGATCGGCTGGAATCATGCGGCGAAGCAGAGCCGAGCGTCCACGGACGCGGACATGGACCACGGTGGGCACGTCACCGGACATTTCCAGCTGGGACGGCATGGTGGTGAATTCCAGCGGCACTTGAAAGCCGACCTCGGCGTAGGGCTCGGCGGTGTAGGTCGCCCACAAGAGAAACGAGATGGCCAGTGCCAGAAGTTTCAAGCCGGCGTTGGCGAAAACATACTTGCGCAGGAAGCCCAACGTCTATCTCCGCACCGGAGATCGCGCCTGCGAAACCGCGGCAGGCAGGACCATGGTTGCCCGGCGGCGCGAAACCATTTCGCGCAAGCGATCGCTTAGATCTTCCGGTGAAAGATTGGTTTCAATCGCTCCGGCGGAAGCGACCGAGATGGAGCCCGTTTCCTCGGAAGTCAATACCACCAGGCAGTCGCTGTCTTCCGTGATTCCAATCGCCGCGCGATGCCGGGTGCCCAGTTGATTTGAGATCATTGGATTCAGCGAAAGCGGAAGGAAACACCCGGCCGCTGCCACGCGCGATCCTTCAATAATGACGGCCCCATCATGCAAGGGAGAGCCGGGCCGGAAAATCGAAACCAGCAAGTCATAGGAAAGCTTGGCGTCCAGCGGTATGCCGCTTTCAATATAGGTGCGCAGTCCGGCTTGCCGCTCAACGACGACAAGCGCCCCGATGTGGTTCTGAGAAAAATATTCGGCGGCCATGACGATGTCATCATACATGCCTTTCGGATTGCGCGACGCGAAACTCATCAGAGAAAGGTTCCGGCCAACGCGCGAAAGCGCCCGGCGGATTTCCGGCTGAAACAGGATGATGAGAGCGATGGCCACGTACGGCAGCATCGTCGTGAGCAGCCATTCCACCATTTCCAGACGCGCCCATTGCGCGCCGCGGTAAAAAAAGAAAAGCACCGCAAGGGCCACCAGCATCTGCACCGCGCGGGTCCCGCGCAGGAGTTTCAACAAGAAATAGATCAACGCCGCGATGATCACAATGTCCAGAACCGCCCGGAAATCCAAGCGCGACAGTGGGGTGACAGGAAGAGCGGCAGCGAGCATGGTAGTACCATCTACGGTATCCCAGCCTTGCTGTCTGGGGCAAGCCGCAGTTTGCCGCGGTTTGTCCGGATTCGGGGGTGTGCTATGTTGAAATTGGCGGAAATATGCAGATCGAAGACGTCAAAGTATCGGCGCGATCCAACCCTTCTCAACGCATCATCGCGGCGGCGATCGTCTTCGCCTTTTTGTACTTTGCCTCGGATGTCGTCGTCACGCTGCTGCTCGCTGTATTGCTGGCCTATTTTCTTGATCCGGTCGTTGGCATTCTGGCGCGAATCCATATTCCGCGCCCTCTCGGGGCGCTGGTGGTGCTTTTGGCGGTCACGGCGATGGTCGGCGGAATTGGTTACATGGTCGTGGATCGAGGGAACCAATTTCTCTCCGACTGGCCGCGGTACAGCGCAATTTTGCGCCACCTGACGACGGCGTTTGACCGTCGGCTGGCCACCGTGGAAAAAGGGGTCGAGGCGATTTCGCCCGCGACCGAAAAAGGGCAGACCTCGCTACGCACCACGGAGCCACCCCCCGTGCGCGAATGGCTGCTCCGAGGGGTGGGATCGTTGTACTCCATTCTGGTCGTGGCGACGTTCTTGCCCTTCCTGGTTTTCTTCATGCTCGCCGCAAAACCCCGCATCTGGAAAGTGACGATTGATTTATTCCCGGAGGAAAATCAGGAGCGCGTCCGGGAGGCGCTCGATGAAGTCAGTTTGATGCTCCGAAGTTTTGTTGCGGGCAATGCCCTCATTGCCATCATTCTGATGCTTTTGAGCTGGGGCTTTTTTCTTTGGATTCATTTGAAATATCCCTTTCTGCTGGGTTGCGTCTCGGGACTGCTGAACCTTGTGCCGTACCTCGGCGCGGTACTGGCATGGATTCCGCCATCTTTGATCGGCCTGGCGCAGTGGAACACGATCGGTCCATACTTCGGTGTTGCGGCTATGCTGACGTTTCTTCATATTGTCGGCCTAAACGTCTTGATGCCCGCGATTGTGGGGCGCCGCGTTCACTTGAATGCTCTCGCGGTCACTGCGGCGTTATTATTCTGGGGATGGCTCTGGGGCGCGATCGGACTGATTCTGGCAATCCCTATCACGGCAACCGTCAAGGTGATTTGCGACCATGCCGAGGGCTGGGAGCCGATGGGCCGCTGGCTCGGCGAATAGACTGGGGCGAATCGTGGCTACCCCTCTCTTCAGCGATGGACGCGCGCCTATAATCCGAGGCGTGGCTGCTTAGGAAGCTGTTGATCTATTGCTTCGTCGTAGGGGCATGGTCCGCCGCGGCGGATGCCCCTACAATTGCGACACCGCAACACTTTGGGGAGATCCGGGCGCTAATCCCGACGCGATATGCAATCTAACCAGCGGACGATTCTTATTGTTTTGATCGCGCTCCTCGTGCTCACCGGGGTTGGCCTGGTGGTGACCACCGAGTGGGGCGCTCGCACGGTTTCGTCCACCGGACCCGCATCGAAACTCCCGCAGTCACCCGTGGACCTGCGGCAATTTCGCACCGCACAGTCCCTCGCACAGCTTGCGGCCACCCCCGAAGAGCAAGACCTGGCGCGCGACGCGCTCCGGAAGGCCGATCATGAGGTTGATTTTGCTTTCGCTTCTGCGCTCTACGCAGCCGCCTCTCAACCGGTTCCCTCCACGCCGGAAATCAAAGGCGTCCTCGAACGGATCTCCAAAGGCGAACAGGAGGATGCCGAGTTGACTGCGGATGTTGCGCGCCTTACCAAACTCCTGGCCGGCGCAAAGGACGACCAGAAGGAAGCTCTGACGCAACAACTCGACCTGGCCAAGACTCGCCAGGAATTAACCGAGGACGAACTCGCCGACGCGCACCAGGATCTGGAGCGGGCCGGCGGCGACCCCCAAAACCGAGTCCAGCGCATGCTCGATGATTACAACGCCTCGGAGCAAAGTAGCGGCGGCCAGCTGGACCTCAATATCGTTGGAAGGCAGGCGAGTTCGACGCTGCCGGCCTCTGGTTCATTTCTCTCCCGCGCGCGCGCATGGTACGCGTTGCAATCGATTGTCGGACGCCTCGGCCAGGAGGAACGCGGAGCGGCCGCACTAGTGGCCACATTTTCCGGAACACACGACCAACTCGAACTCCAACTCGATCAGGAACAATCCCAACAGAAGAAAAAATTGGCCGAAGCGCCTCCGGGAAACGCCTCCAGCGGGAATTCGGCTAACGCGTCATCCTCCCAATCCAGTCAAACCAGCTCGGCAATTTCTTCTTTCCAGTCTCTGAATGCGATGCAGAAAAGAATGTCCGGCATTGACAGCCGCATACGCAATCAGCAAGGCCTCGCGGGAGTCTATGGGCAGTGGAGTGCGCTGGTTGCTTCGCGCCGCCGGGACCTACTGCACAGCCTGCTCATTTCCATCGCCTTGATGCTGGCCATCGGCGTGGCCGTCCTGCTGACAACTTACTTTCTGGAGCGAATGTTCGCGCGCGTGGAACCCGATCAGCAAAAACTCCTGACCTTGCGGTCGGTCGCGCACATTGTCACGCGGGCGGCAGGCGCCGTTCTGATTCTAGTGATTGTTTTCGGCATGCCCAGCCAGTTGGCGACGGTTCTGGCCCTCGCGGGCGCCGGGCTTACGGTTGCGATGAAGGATTTTATCGTCGGATTTTTCGGGTGGTTCGTGTTGATGGGGAAAAACGGAATTCGTCACGGCGATTGGGTGGAAATCAACGGCGTGAGCGGCGAAGTCGTCGAAATCGGACTGTTCCATACCGTGGTGCTCGAAACCGGCAACTGGAACGATGCCGGTCATCCCACGGGACGCCGCGTGACGTTCGTCAACAGCTACGCCATCGAGGGGCACTACTTCGATTTTTCCACTTCCGGCCAATGGCTCTGGGACGAATTGCAGCTGGCCATCCCGGTGGATCAGGACCCGTATCCCATCGCGGAGGAGATTCAGAAAATCGTAACGAAGGAGACCGAAGCGAACGCGCATCTGGCGGAACAAGAATGGGGACAGATGGGGAGCGTTCGCGGAGTTCGCCCGTTTTCCGCCGGCCCCGCAATCAGCGTTCGCCCGTCCAATCTCGGATTTGAAATTGCCGTGCGCTATGTGACTCGCGCGAACGAGCGCCACCAGCAGCGGGGAAAACTTTATTCCGCCATCGTCGAGTTGCTCCGCCGGAAAAATATTCCCCAGCCCGCAGCGCCGGCGCCGGCGGGTCCCACCGCGGCAGCTGCAACTTAGTCCGGCGCCGCTGAATTCGTGGGGGTTTGTAGCGCAGGCTTCAGCCTGCGGGTTTTGGTCCTTGCAAGGACGACCCCCCGCAGACCTCACAGCTTGCGGAAAAACTCAAATTTTTGTCATTCCGAGCCGCGCTGCGCGCCGAGGAATCTCTCTTTTTTCCATGGAGTTAAATCGAAGAGAGATTCCTCGCTTCGCTCGGAATGACAAAAGGAGTGGGGCCCTTATTCCGCAGCCTCTGAAGCCAGTCCTGCACGTAGTCGTTACTAGTGCGCGTATTGCTGGCCGTGTGGCCCGATGTTACGATGGCATCTCCCATGGCACAGCAAGTTATTTCCCATCCGCGCATCGGCGTAACGTGGCGCACCGCCGCGGAGGAAGCAGCGAACCGGCGCGCCAAAATCGACAAATACATACATGCCGTGGAAACAGCAGGCGGAGAAGCGGTGCTGATTTCACTCACCTCCGGTTCCGAAACCTTGCAGCGCGAGGCGGAAAGTCTGGACGCGTTCCTGCTCACGGGGAGCCCCGCTGATGTCAATCCGGCGCACTATGGCGCGAAGCGCCACTCGGCCGCCGCTGCTGCCGACGCGGCTCGCGAGCGCACCGATTTCGCTCTCCTCGAACACGCGCTGGCCGCGGGCAAGCCCGTCCTGGCCATTTGCTATGGCATTCAATCGCTGAACGTGTTTCTCGGCGGCAGCCTCGTCCAGGACATTCCCAGCGAGCTGGGCACGACAGTCTGCCACAGTCCGGAAGAAGATGAGCTTCCCGATGGAAGCGAAGCGCCGGATGCCAGGCACGCGGCCAGTCTCGATCCCGGCCGCGTTCTTACACTCTCCGGCGGGGTTCATCCGGAGGTCAATTCGTGGCATCACC
>Ga0210384_10007815_pt1 | contig 11241 bp, 9 predicted proteins | sample IncBWH2MmetaG_FD_160574 | JGI IMG/M metagenome (GOLD analysis project Ga0210384, IMG submission 160574) | Forest soil microbial communities from Barre Woods Harvard Forest LTER site, Petersham, Massachusetts, United States - Inc-BW-H-2-M | ecosystem: Environmental > Terrestrial > Soil >...
AGACGGTTTCCATCGAAGGTGGATGAATACGAGAATCTGCTGACCGGCAATCCAATCTGGACTATGCGGACGAAGGGCGTAGCCAAAATTACGGGGGAAGACGCGATAGCATTGGGAGTGAGCGGTCCGACCCTGCGCGCCAGCGGCGTGGATTTCGACCTGCGGCGGGATATTCCGTACTCTGGCTACGAGAATTTTAAGTTCAAGGTACCAACCGCCACCGAGGGAGACGTCTTTGCGCGGTACATGTGCAGGGTTCGCGAACTGCGGGAATCGATTTCGATTGTGCAGCAGGCCGCCGAAGGAATGCCGGAGGGTCCCATCAAGGCAGACGCTCCCAAAGTCGTCCTGCCCGACCGTGAAAAGATGAAGACGCAGATGGAAGCCCTCATCTACCACTTCAAAATCATCACCGAAGGATTCGCGGTTCCCGAAGGCGAGGTTTACCAAGCAGTAGAATCTCCACGCGGCGAAATGGGCTACTACGTTGTGAGCGATGGCACGGCGAAGCCATATAGAGTGCACATGCGGTCGGCATGTTTGGCAAATATGCAGGCGCTCCCCGAGATGTGCGAAGGAAAGCTGCTCGCAGATGTGGTCGCGGCTATAGGAAGCATCGACATCGTGTTAGGAGAAATTGACCGGTGAGGAGATTGCTTTGGGAGGGCACGCCTTAAGGCGTGCGTAAAGCACCGAGTTTGAATTTACGGCGCGGCTAAGGGCCGCCCCGCAATCCATTTGCTAAATATGAAGTTTTCGGATCAATTCGAACTGCGATTCGTGAAGATGTTGGCCCACTATCCAACGAAACGTTCCGTCCTGGTCCCGACTTTGCTATATGCGCAGGACGAGACCGGCTATTTGAGTCCCGAGGTAATTCATGAAATTGCGGAACGCCTCGAACTCACCGAACTCGAAGTTGAAAACGTGATCAGCTATTACTCGATGCTCACCACGAAACCGCGCGGGAAGTACAACGTCCAAGTATGCACAAACATTGCCTGCCTGGTTCGCGGTGGAGAAGAACTTCTAGATCACTGCAAGCACAAGCTTGGTATCGGACACAAAGGGACAACCGCTGATGGTATGTTCTCGCTCGAAGAAGTGGAGTGCATCGGCGCATGCAGTTGGGCGCCGGCAGTCCAGGTGAACTACGATTTCCACGAAGACTTAACCGCGGAAAAAATGGACCAGGTTCTCAGTGAGTATGCGAAGCGTGGAATGGAATAGATTGACGAATTTTCGAATTTCAAAATTGTAGAATTTCAATTCCGATAAATCCGACAATTCGTAAATCCGACAATATTTAAATCAATGGCCTCTCTAGTTTCACATCCCGACGAAGTAAAGGTTGTCTCCAAGCGCTTTGGCTTGGGTGCAACCAATATTGATCGTTATTGCGAGCTCGATGGCTACAAGGCGCTCACAAAAGCGCTGGAGATGCAGCCCGACGCAATCATCAACGAAGTTAAGAATTCCGGGCTACGGGGACGCGGCGGCGCCGGGTTCAACACTGGCCTCAAATGGTCTTTCGTTCCCAAGCAGTCCGCCAAGCCAAAATATATTCTGTGCAATGGCGACGAGAGCGAGCCCGGGACCTGCAAAGACCGCCTGATTTTCGAACATGACCCGCACGCGGTAATTGAGGGAGTAGTCATTGCAGGCCTTGCCGTCGGCGCGCATGCCGGTTATATCTACGTCCGCGGAGAGTATCGCTATCTTCTCGAAATCATGCAGAAGGCAATTGACGGCGCGTACGCTCGCGGGTTCATTGGGAAAAATATTTTGGGCAGCGGCTATAACTTCGACGTTTACTGGCATGGCGGCGCCGGTGCATATGAAGTCGGCGAAGAATCCGCGCTGATGGAATCGCTGGAAGGGAAGCGTGGCATTCCGCGGATACGTCCTCCATTTCCCGCAGTGGTTGGTCTGTGGGGCGGACCTACGGTCATCAACAACGTAGAAACACTGGCTAGCGTTCCCCCCATTATCAACAACGGGGCTGAATGGTTCGCAAATCTTGGCACGCCAAAAAATGGTGGAACGCGGCTGTTCTGCTTGAGTGGTCACCTGAACAAGCCCGGCGTTTACGAGCTGCCTATGGGATACAACTTGAAGAAGATGATCTACGACGTGGGCGGCGGGATTCCTAACGGGCGGAAATTGAAAGCGGTTGTCCCTGGCGGATCGAGCTGTCCGTTGCTAGCCGCCGACGAAATCGACCTGCCAATGGATTTCGATTCCCTGGCGAAGGCCGGCAGCATGCTCGGCTCGGGCGGTTTGGTCGCGGTCGACGACACAACCTGCATGGTGAAATTTGCTCTGCGCATCATGAAGTTCTATCGCCACGAAAGTTGCGGATGGTGCATCCCATGCCGCGAAGGAACTGACTGGCTGGAAAAGACATTGAAACGCTTCCACTCAGGCGGTGGAATTGAGAAAGACATCGACAATATTCAATACTTGTCGGAGAACATGCTAGGCCGTACATTCTGCCCGCTGGGCGATGCGGCCGCGCTACCGACGATTTCAATTGTGAAGAAATTCCGTAAAGAGTTTGAAGATCATCTCGAAGGTAAGCCGTGCCCGTTTGAAAAGCAGGGCATCGCTGAGATGGCGATGGCGGATTGAAGAATTGTCGGATTTACGAATTGACGAATTTTTCAATCCGTAACTTCGACAATCCGTAAATAAAAAGGATTTCATGCCTGACGTAAACATAACGGTCGGCGGCAAAAAGGTCACGGCTCCCGCCGGAACGTTGTTGATCGAAGCCTGCAAGAGCGCGGGCATCGAAGTGCCGTCCTTTTGTTATTACCCCAACCTGTCGTTGCAGGGCGCTTGCCGCATGTGTTTGGTGCGCGTGGAAAAAATGCCCAAGCTCCAGACCGCTTGCACTACGGTGATTTCTGAAGGCATGTCGGTAACAACTGAGAGCGACGAAATCCATCAGGCGCGCAAGAGCATGGTAGAAATGCTTCTCGGCAACCATCCTCTTGACTGCCCGGTTTGCGATGCTGGCGGCGAGTGCGAACTTCAGGACATGACGTTTTCGTACGGCGCCGCGGAGTCGAAATTCATCGACATCAAGAATCATCGCGAAGAGCAGCAGTGGTCTCCTGTCGTCTACTTCGACCGGCCGCGGTGCATCCTGTGCTATCGCTGCGTGCGCGTGTGCGGAGAGGGAATGGATGTTTGGGCCCTCGGTGTGCAGAATCGCGGCGTGAGTTCGATCATCGCGCCTAACCTAGAGGATCATCTCAACTGCGAAGAGTGCGGCATGTGCATCGACATTTGCCCCGTGGGCGCGCTGACCTCAGGCGCTTACCGCTACAAAACTCGGCCATGGGAGATGAACCATGTCGGCACGACTTGCACCCATTGCGGCGATGGATGCAAGACTACGCTGGGTGTGCGCCGATCCGAGACAGGGATGGAAATCGTTCGCGGCGACAATCGCGACAAGAGCGGAATCAACGGGGACTTTCTCTGCATCAAAGGCCGCTACGCTTTCGATTTCGCGAATCACGAAGACCGACTTACTCAACCCCTGATTCGCAAGGATGGACGCCTCACACCTTCGACCTGGGAAGAAGCGTTTCAGTTGGTCGGGAAAAAGTTCGCCGAGGTGCGCGAAAAAGAAAGTGGACAAGCCATCGGCATTGTCGGGTCGACTCGCACGACCAACGAAGAAAATTATCTGCTGCAGAAATTCGCGCGAGTTGTGTTGGGCACCAATAACATCGATCATCACCGTACCGCCGACTATCCCGCCTTTGTTGCTGCGTTGGCGGGCAAGCCCGAATCCACGGGGAGTATGCGGGATGTGTACAACGCTTCTGCTATTTTGCTAATTGGCAATGATCCTACTGACGAACATCCGCTACTGGCGTGGCAGATTCGCAACAACGTTCGCTTGCATCAAGCGCGGCTGTATTTAGTGAATTCAAAGCCAATCAAGCTTCGACGGCAAGCGACAATTGTCTCCCAAATTCCTGAAGGCGCGGAAGCCAGCCTGATAGCTTTTCTTGCTGGAGATGATTCCGTAATCGCTGCTATCGCGACTGATGTCAATCTGCCTGAATCGTTGATGAGTCTGCGCGACAAATTGCGAGCTGAACCGAATCTCGTGATCATTTTCGGATCGGAGATTCGCGGTGAGGCCGTTTCTTCTCTGCTGAGTTTTGGCGCACAGCTTCAAGGAGCAAAATACATTTGCCTCGGCGACTATGCGAATTCGCGCGGCGCTGCCGACATGGGACTTTATCCCGATTTGCTTCCCGGATACCACCCCGTCGCTCAAACCGCGGGTTTTCATGAAGAGTGGGGCAGGGTCCCTAAGACACCGGGATTAACCCTGCCGGAAATGCTGGACGTTGCGAAAGCCGGCACGCTCAAGGCGCTCTACGTTGTGGGCGCAAACCCGGTCGGAAGGCTTCATCTGGAACCTTCATCTTTGGCGAATACATTCGTCGTAGTTCAAGATATGTTCCTGACCGAAACCGCCGCCATCGCAGACGTTGTTTTACCGGCGGCCAGCGCTTACGAAAAATCCGGAACGTTCACTAATACATGCGGCGACCTTCAGATAGTGAAACAAGCCGGTGAAGTTACCGCTGTAAAATCCGATTTCGAAATGATCGTTCGCATCGCCGATGCGGCTGGATTCGACGTCAGCAAACTCGTGCCATTCAGCCGCGGCACTCGCGCGGACATGGGACAATCGCGCGGCGCGCAATCCGGCGAAGCCGATCGGCACAGCGTATGGCTCGAGTCCCATGGTCTCGAACCGAAGATGAGCCCATTTGATCCGATGGCGATTCTCGATGAAATACAGCGGCTTGTGCCGGGATACGACGTTTCGCGAATCAATCTGCTGGCGGGCAACGATCAGCACACAACTTTGTCTAATAGTGGGCCAGGCGCTCAACTCGATCCGGATTTAATCGTGCCCGCGAATAACGATTTATTCAGCTCTGGAACCTTGGGACGGTACTCCCGAACTTTGAATTCCGTCATGGAAAATCATCACAAAAATCCCGCCGAGGCTGAGGTCGCGGCGGACTAACGCGGACGTCACTGACTGATTAAATGAAACTAAATATTTTTCAATCGAAGGACGCCGAGTTGTGAACGTAGGCCCATTCATCCTCGTTTCCCTGGTCAAGATTTTGCTTGCACTCTTTGTGCTGCTAACCGCAGTTGCCTACACGGTTTGGCTCGAGCGCAAAGTCGTGGGGCACATACAGAACCGCTGGGGGCCAACCCGCGTTGGTCCTTTCGGACTGCTGCAGCCGATGGCGGACGGTGTGAAATTTCTTTTCAAAGAAGACCTGACGCCGCCGCACGTTTACAAGCCTCTCTACATTGCAGCCCCGATGATCGCCGTGATTTTTGCGCTGACCTCTATTGCAGTGATTCCGTTTGGCGACTGGCTCGACATTGGCCCGGTCTCCACAATGTTGCAAATTTCTGACGTGAATATTGGACTGCTGATCGTTCTGGGAGTCACATCCCTCGGTGTATACGGAATCGCGCTTTCCGGTTGGTCTTCGAACAGTAAGTATTCCCTCCTTGGAGGCCTGCGGGCCAGCGCTCAGATGGTTAGCTACGAGATTGCGCTGGGACTTTCACTGGTGGGAGTGATCATCCTCTCCGGAAGTTTAAGCCTGCGCGAGATCGTCGACGCACAAGGCGGACATTTCTGGGGATTCATTCCGAAATGGAATATTTTTTACGGTGGCCAAATCGTTGCGTTCTTTATTTACCTGATGGCTGCTTATGCGGAAACGAATCGCATTCCGTTCGATCTGCCTGAGGCAGAGACGGAATTGGTTGCCGGATATCACACGGAATATAGCGCCATGAAATTCGCCATGTTCTTCATGGCCGAATACGCCAATATGATCACGGTAGCTTGCATCGCGTCTTTGCTCTTCCTGGGTGGATGGCACGGTCCGCTTGGCGGTCCGCCATGGTTGCAAGCTCTGCTGCAGATATTCTGGTTTATGGCCAGAGTTTTTGTGTTTTTGTTTGTGTATATTTGGGTGCGCGGAACACTTCCTCGATTTCGTTATGACCAGCTCATGGCGTTCGGATGGAAGTTTCTGTTGCCGCTGGCAATTGCGAATCTGGTGATAACGGCATTAGTCGTGGCTCTGCGCTCGTAGCTTATTCAAAACTAAACGTACTTCGAAAAATGCTTCACTTAATTCTATTCTCGGTCTTCGGATTGGTTTGCGTTGCCGGCGCTATAAATTTATTGGTGCAAAGCCATCCTATTAATAGCGCCTTGTCCCTTATCGTCGTGATGGGTTCCCTCGCGGTTGAGTATCTCCTATTGGGCGCGGAGTTCGTCGCAGCTGTCCAGGTTATCGTCTACGCCGGCGCCATCATGGTGTTATTCGTTTTCGTCATCATGCTCTTGAATGCGGGCGAAGAAGAGCGCACCAAGGGCAGCCGCGTGTCGCTGCTGATAGGAATTCCCGGGATGATCATGGGCAGCGTTCTGATGGCTTGGGTTCTTATTACTCATTCGGGCACGCACGCGGTGGAAGCGGGTGCGTTACCGGGAGCTCCCAGAGAAATTGCTCAATTGTTGTTCCACGAGTTTCTTTTGCCTTTTGAGGTCACATCGATTCTGGTCTTGATCGCGATCATGGGCGCGGTCGTGCTGGCGGCGCGTCCGGAACCGTTGCAGCCGGAGGGGAAGAACTGATGGTGCCTCTTTCCTATTACCTGGTTCTGAGTGGAATTCTGTTTGCCTGCGGCGTGACTGGATTTCTGATCAAGCGCAACATCATTACGATTTTCATGTCCATCGAACTCATGCTCAATGGCGTGAATCTCTCGTTCGTGGCATTCGCCGCCCAATGGCATCAGCTTAGCGGACAAGTTTTCGTTTTCTTTGTAATGGTCGTCGCCGCGGCGGAAGCAACCGTCGGCCTCGCTATCATCATTGCGGTATTCCGCACTCGCGAAACTCTCAACGTGGACCAAGTGAATCTGCTTAAGCTATGAATCCCGACCTACATCTCTGGCTGATCCCGCTGCTACCTCTAGTCGGCGCTGCCATCAATGGCGCTTTGGGCAAGCGCTTCTCGCGGCAGGCGGTGACGGGTGTTGCGTTGCTTTTTTGCGGAGCCGCGTTCGGGATGGCGCTTTGGGTTGCCTCGCAGTTCTCATCGCTATCCTTACCTCACGCGGAATACCTAGCAACCTGGATTCGCGCTGGAAGTTTTCAAGCAGACTTCGCTTTTTATCTTGACCAACTTTCGCTCGTGATGCTGCTTGTCGTTAGCGGTGTGGGATTTCTCATCCATATCTATTCAGTCGGATACATGTGGGACGACGGCGGATATTATCGCTTCTTCGCTTACCTGAACTTATTCATGTTCTTCATGCTGACGTTGGTGCTGGCCAGCAACTACCTGCTCATGTTCATCGGTTGGGAGGGCGTAGGTCTTGCGTCGTATTTGCTGATTGGTTTTTGGTTCACCAAAGATTCGGCGGCATCGGCTGGTAAGAAGGCATTCATCGTCAACCGGATCGGCGATTTCGGATTTCTGATCGCGCTCTTTCTTCTGATTCAACATTTCGGCTCTCTCGATTTCACCACTGTCTTCCAAAAAGTATTGCCGCTCAGCCCCGAAACGGCGGGCGCCGGACTTCTCACTGCAATCGCCCTGTTGCTAATGGTAGGAGCGTGCGGAAAGTCTGCCCAAATCCCGCTCTATGTCTGGCTGCCGGATGCCATGGAAGGCCCAACCCCGGTCTCAGCGCTAATCCATGCCGCGACTATGGTCACGGCCGGCGTGTATATGGTCGCCCGGTCGCATGTGATTTTCGAGCGTGCGCCGTCGGCGCTGACTGTTGTCGCGATCATCGGAACTTTGACCGCTTTGTTTGCGGCGACAATCGGGGTGGCGCAAACCGACATCAAAAAGGTCCTTGCCTATTCCACTATTTCGCAGCTCGGCTACATGTTTCTGGCATGCGGCGTGGCCGCCTTCTCCGCCGGCATTTTTCACCTGATGACGCACGCATTCTTTAAGGGCCTCCTGTTCTTGGCTGCCGGCTCTGTGATTCATGCCTTAGGCGGCGAGCAGGACATGCGGCACATGGGCGGCCTGCGAACCAAAATTCCTTGGACATTCTGGACCATGACCGCCGGCACATTCGCGATCGCTGGTATTCCTCCTTTTGCCGGATTCTTCAGTAAAGATGAAATCCTCTGGCGCGCCTATCAGGCCAGCTGGATTTATTGGCTCATCGGTTTATCCACGGCTTTTCTTACGTCGTTCTATATGTTCCGGTTGTGGTTCATGACGTTCTTCGGGGAGTATCGCGGGGATATCGAAGAGTCTCATGGATATGAGAGCACTGCTGGCCATTCGCGGGCGGGGACGCCCGCGCCACACGACCAGGGGCATGGCGGAATTCATGAGAGTCCCAAAGTGATGCTGATTCCGCTGATGATTTTGGCAGTGCTTTCGGTCGTCGGCGGATGGGTTGGTGTTCCGGGATCTCTCGGCGGCAACAATCGATTCGACAAGTTTCTTGGACCCGTGTTCCACGCAACCGCGCCTGACGTAAATGCGACTCATGCATCGCCCGGGGAATTAGCGCCCCCCGAGAAACAGACAGAGGGCACTGAGCCGAAGACCGGCCCGGCCACCGAATTAATATTCACCGGAATTTCAGTTGCTGCCGCTCTTACTGGTTTGTATCTGGCATGGCTGCTTTACCTACGCCGGCCGCAACTCCCGCAGAAGATCGCACGCTCACTCAATGGCTTCTACGACATGGTGTTGCATAAATACTACGTCGACGAATTTTACTCGACGATTTTTGTCAAACCTCTCATCGACGGCTCGCGCGCAATTTTATGGCACGGCATTGACCAGGGCGTGATCGACGCTACCGTTGATAAGAGTGCTGAGGAAGCTCTCGATGTCTCCGACAGCGTGCGCCATATGGAATCCGGAAACGTGCGCTCTTATGCAAGCTGGGTTGCGATTGGGGCAGCCGCCGTGATCGCTTACATGATCTGGGTGGCGTCGCGATGAGCAACATCCCGAATCTTGACAGCTCAATTCTTTCACTGATCACCTTCATCCCGCTTGCGGGAGCGCTGCTATTGATGCTATTCCCGCGGCGCGATCGTGACATTCGAGTTTTCGCCCTCGTCATTTCGCTGCTGACTTTCGCCGCCTCCCTGCACTTGCCTGTACATTTCCAACGCGCTCAAACTGGTTTTCAGTACGAGCACGACAATGTTTGGATTACGGATCCAAATATCCACTACCACATGGGCATCGACGGAATCTCCATGTGGCTGATCGTGCTCACGACATTCTTGACGCCGCTGTGCGTGCTCATCTCATGGAAATCGATTTCCGAACGGGTGAAGGAATTTTTCATTCTCCTGCTCATTCTCGAGACCGCGTTGATTGGCGTTTTCGTTTCGCTGGATTTATTTCTCTTTTACTTCTTCTGGGAAGCAACGCTCATCCCCATGGCTCTGCTAATTGGGATTTTCGGACACGGCAGGCGTGTGTATGCCGCGGTTAAGTTTTTCCTTTACACCATGATCGCTTCCGTATTCATGCTAGCCGCGATCCTCTGGCTCTACGCTAAGGTCGGATCATTCGATTTTGTGACCGTGGAGACTGCGATTCGCAGCGGCCAGGTCCAGAACTTCTCCAGCGCGGCGGAGTGGCTTTTCCTGGGATTCTTCATCGCATTCGCTGTCAAAGTTCCGCTCTTCCCATTCCACACCTGGCTGCCCGACGCCCACGTCGAAGCCCCAACCGCGGGATCTGTCCTGTTGGCGGGCGTTCTGTTGAAGATGGGTACGTACGGCATGCTGCGGTTTAACCTGGGCCTCTTCCCGGAGCAAGCCCGTCGAAATGCTCCGTGGATCATGGTGCTTGCACTGATTGGGATCATCTATGGCGCGCTGGTCGCCATGGTGCAACCCAACCTGAAAAAGCTGATTGCGTACTCTTCCATAAGCCATCTTGGATTCGTAGTTCTAGGAATTTTCAGCTTTACGCAGATCGGCCTCGACGGCGCGACATACGTAATGCTCGCTCACGGAGTTTCCACTGGAGCATTGTTCATGCTGGCGGGAATTTTGTACGAACGCAAGCATACCTATGAGATCTCTGAGTTTGGCGGACTTGCAACTCCCATGCCGCGTTATGCAACCTTCTTTCTGTTCATAGTTCTAGCGTCGGTTGGACTGCCGCTGCTAAACGGCTTCGTCGGCGAATTCCTTGTTCTCAGCGGAGCATTTCAGGCGCGAGCCCTGTACGGAGTTCTAGGCGCTACTGGAGTCATCTGGAGCGCTTGCTATCTTCTGTGGATGTATCAGCGAGTTTTCTTTGGCAAGGTTACTCATCCATCGAATCAATCTCTTCCCGACATGAATCTTCGCGAGCGCACGGCGCTTTGGCCCGCTGCTGCGATGGCGTTGGTAATGGGAGTCGCTCCGCTGCTTTGGCTGAATTCGATTGATCCCTCGGTTCAAAACGCATTGGCCCCATTCAGCCAACTCGCCAGCAAGGTGGCTGGGCGGTGAATTCTTCCACGCAACTTCCGCAAATAGTCGACTACATCCGCATTCTGCCGGAGATCGTGTTGTCGACTTTTGGCATGATCATAATGCTGCTCGATCCTTTGATGGACTTTCGTCCAGCGAATGCCCGCAAAAGCCAGAGAATCCTCGGCACCATCGCGCTAATCGGCTCGTTGGCAGCAATTGCTGCCAGCCTCTACCAGGCCCGTTACCCTGGCAGTGGCTTCTGGGAAATGGTGCGGGTAGATTCATTCAGCGTATTTTTCCACGTGCTGATTGCCGCGGTAACGGCTGTCGTCATTCTTTCGTCGTTTGAGTATCTGGATATGCAGGAAATCCGCTCAGGCGAATACTATGCCCTGATTCTGTTAGGCGCGGTGGGCATGAGCCTGATGTCCTCGGCGATGGAACTTGTGTTGATCTTTATCGCGTTGGAAATTTCCTCAATATCAACTTACGTTCTGGCCGGGTTCCGCAGGCGCGCCGCCATTAGCAGCGAGTCCTCGGTCAAATACTTTCTGCTGGGATCCTTCGCAACCGCATTCTTCCTCTACGGCGTGGCACTCATGTTTGGCGCTACGGGCTCGACTAACATCACCGTGATTGGCGAGGCGCTCAATTCCGGCAAGGTCTCGCTCCTGGCGGACGTGGGAATCGCG
>Ga0210384_10007816_pt1 | contig 11240 bp, 8 predicted proteins | sample IncBWH2MmetaG_FD_160574 | JGI IMG/M metagenome (GOLD analysis project Ga0210384, IMG submission 160574) | Forest soil microbial communities from Barre Woods Harvard Forest LTER site, Petersham, Massachusetts, United States - Inc-BW-H-2-M | ecosystem: Environmental > Terrestrial > Soil >...
AGGAGATCGCCTGGGCGCAGGGCAAGTCGGTGACCTTCATGGCGAAGTGGGACGAGAGGCGAACGGGATCGAGCTCCCACATGCACGTCAGCCTCCGGGACAGCGAGGGCAGGCGAAGCCTCTTCGCCGGCGACCGCCCCACCGGACCGGTCGCGGCAAGCGACACCTTCCGCTGGTTCCTGGGCGGCTGGATGGAGCACGCGCGGGCCCTGTGCGCCTGCTACGCCCCGTACCCGGTGTCGTACAAGCGCTTTCAGAGCCGGTCGTGGGCGCCCGTCGCCATCGCCTGGAGCTATGACAACCGCACCGCCGGCTTCCGGGTCGTCGGCCGCGGTCCGTCGCTGCGCATCGAGTGCCGCATTCCTGGAGCGGACGCCAATCCTTACATCGCTTATGCCGCGGCCATCGCGGCCGGCCTGGACGGCATCCGTCACCGCGTCGAGCCTCCGGAGACCTTGCGCGGAGACGGCTACGATCCCGCGGGCCTGCCGGGAATCCCCGCGACCTTGCGCGAGGCGATCGGCGAATTCGAGCAGAGCGGCCTGCCCCGCGAAGCCTTCGGGGAAGGCGTGGCGGCGCATTACCTCCACTTCCTCCGCACCGAGCAGCGGAAGTTCGACGAAGTGGTCACCTGCTGGGAGCGGGCGAGATACTTCGAGCGGGCATAATAGGAAGCTTTTCTAGAACGCGGCGACCCGTCGCGCGCCACGAGCGTGCGCCACGAGCGCGCGCCACGGCATCCTCCACCTTCCACGAGCGTGCCCGAGATCACGGTTGCGAGGCGGCTTGCCGCGCTGCGCCGACCGGCGAGGGCGTCGCCGGCGTCGACGAGCGGCGGAGCGACGGAGCGGCGGCCTGGATGTCTTCCTGCGGCCTGCTCGCCGCACTTACCAAGATACAGGCTTCCGCTTTCTCGACCCATGGACGGGGACCCGTTCCCGGAAAGGAGCAGACGATGAGCAAGAATCCCAAGAGGAGAGCCCTGGCGTTTTCGCTTCCCGCAGTCTTCGGTGCTGCCTTGGTCTTGGCCTGTCTTGCCGGCTCCGCCGCCTTCGCGGCCGAGCCCGCCCACAAGGGAGTCGACATGTGGATGACCGTCGCCGGGTTCGCCAAGACGAACTTCGCCAAGGAGCCGATCCCGGCGGGCTTCTTCTGCCAGGATTCGCAGCCCTTCACCGGCACGGTGACCTTCAAGGGGGTGCCGATCGCCACGGAGCCCGCGAAGGCCCTGGGCCACATCGACACCATCGTGCAGCGCCTCGACGACGCGGTGTTCGACGAGAAGGGGGAGGCGAGCACCCGGATCCAGCTGCTGGCGCTGTCGCTCGAGAGCACCGAGCCGATCGAGACCGGCTGCGGCAAGTACACCGTCGCGGCCCATCTCGCCGGGGAGCAGCCCACGACGACCATGAAGATCTTCCGCACCAACGCCCTGGGCGGCACCTATACGGCCCCGCTCTCCCTCAACGTCAAGCTGACCTTCTCGCCGGTCGCGGGCAACGCGAGCGCCAGGCGCGAGCTGACCACGCGCATCGACCTCGGCCCCGGCAGCAACTCGGTATGGGCTTACGTCAAGGCGCCGCAGTACCACACCGGGGTCAAGGTCGACACCGACGGCGACGGCCGCCCCGACCTCGAGCTGCCGGCCGCCTCGAACTTCCTGCCCGGCGTCACCTCGGCCGTGCTCAAGAGCGAGGTCGCGCGGCCGGTCTTCACCGCCGTGGCTCCGATTCAGTGCACCAACACCTGCCCGGCCGGGCAGTGCCCCTACCAGTCCTGCCACTGCGATCCGAACGCCACCGATCCCAACACCTCCTCGAGCGGCTGCGACCACCTGCACTGCATCTGGACTTGCGTTCCCGGGAACTGCTGTACGGCCAACGCTCAATGACCTCTCCCTGCCGGCGGCCGCGAGGCCGCCGGCATGCTCCCCGGCGCGCGACCGCCGCGCATCCGCAACGCTCGCAGCGCCGGTCGGCCGGCAGACCGCAGGCTTGAACCCGATCCGCCCCGGACCGCTGCGCCGATGAGCCTGAGCCTGCCACGGCTGGATGCGCTGTCCCAGGGCTCGATCCGCAGGCCGCGGCTGACGCTCGCCCTGCTCGCCGGCTTCACCCTCGCCGCGGCGCCGGGCCTGGCACGGCTCGAGCTGCGCACCGACGGGCGCGAGCTGGCGCCGTCGAACGATCCGGCGGTGCGGCTCGATGCCGCGGTGCGCCGGCACTTCGGGGTCCGCGACCCCCTGGTCGTGCTGATCGAGACCTCGCACCCGCGGGGCGTCTGGAACCCGGCGACCCTGCGCCATCTGCAGCGCCTGAGCGACTCTCTCGCCGCCTTGCCTGGCTTCGGGCCCGGGCACGTGGTCAGCCTGGCCACGGAGCGGCGCGACCGCGTCTACCCGGGGACGCTCACGTTCCGTCCCTACCTCGATCCCATCCCCGACACGCCGGCGCAGATGGCGCTGCTCGAGCAGGACGTCGCCGCGGCGCGGATCATGACGGGCACCCTGGTCTCGGCCGATGCGCGGGCGGTCTCGATCATCCTGGGTGTTCCGCAGCTCGACCCCGATCGGCCCGCGGCCGTCGATCGCGCCGCGATCTACCAGCGGGTCTGCGACGCCGCCCTGCGCCTGCCGGTCGCCGGCGACCGCGTCTTCGTGGCCGGAGCGCCGGCGGCCGAGTCGCTCCTCGGCAGGCACCTGCTCGCCGACCTGCGGCTGCTCGTGCCCCTTGCCGTGGCCGTGATCACGCTCGTCTTCTGGCGCGGCTGCCGCCGGGTCTGGGGCACGGCCGCGGCGCTCGCCAAGGTCGCCGCGACGCTGGTCTGGACCTTCGGCCTCATGGGCTGGCTCGGCTTCCCGGTGTATCTCACGACGGCGGTGCTGCCGGTGATCCTGGTGTCCATCTGCCTCGCCGACGAGATCCACGTCTTCATGCAGTACCAGCGCCTCCTGGGCGAGCCGGGCGGCGGCGGCGAGCCGCCGGCGGCGGTGTGCGCCACGATGCGCCTGCTGGCGCTGCCCATCACGCTGGCCTGCCTGGCGACGGCGATCGGCTTCCTGTCGTTCCTCGCCTCGCCGCAGCCGGCGGTGCGTGCCTTCGGCATCTTCGCCGGCCTGGGAACGGCGTTCGAGCTGCTCTGGTCGCTGACCGCGATCCCCGCCACGCTGGCCTTGCTCGGCCCGGAGCGGATGCGGCGGCCGCGGCCCTTCGCGCCCGCCGGCACCGGGCTCTTCCGCCGGCTGGCCGCGCCGGTGGTGCGCCACCGGCTGGCCACTCTGACGGCGCTGGCCGCGGCCACCGCCGTGCTCGGTCTCGGCGCGCGCCGCCTGGTCGTGCAGGACAGCTGGGAGGACGGCTTCGCCGCGGGCAGCCCCTTCCGGGTGGCGAGCGAGGAGGTGAACCGCGCGCTGCTCGGCACCCATGTCCTGCTCGCCCGCCTGCGGTTCGCTCCGCCGCCCGCCGCCGTTCCCGGTGCCGGCTTCCGGCGCGGGCCGCTGCTCGACCCGGCGGCGCTCCGCGCCGTCGGCGCCTTCGAGGACTTCGCGCGCGCGCGCCCCGAGGTCGGAGGCGTGCTCGGCCCCTACGGCCAGCTGTCGGCGACGTACTACCTGTGGATGGCGCGGCGCCAGGGTACGCCGGCGATCCCGGACGACCCCCGCCGGCTCGGCCGGCTGCTCGACGTCTTCGAGATGGTGCGCGGCCGTCAGCAGCGCCGCGAGATCGTCGACGACGACCTGCGCCAGGCGCTGGTCTCGATTTACCTCGAGCAGGCCAACTATCGGGACACCGGGCGCCTGGTGCGAGCCCTGCGGGGGTACGAGGGCCGCGAGCTCGCGCCCCGCGGCGCCTCCCTCGACTTCGCCGGCGACGTCGCGGTCAGCCAGGCGATGATCCCGGCGATCGTCTACACCCAGGTCGCCTCCACCTCGCTTGCGCTGGCCGGCTCGTGCGTGCTGCTCTGCCTGCTGTTCCGCTCCGCGCGGCTGGGCATCCTGGCGCTCCTGCCGTCGAGCCTGGCGGTGCTCTGGGTGCTCGGGGCGATGGGCTGGTCCGGCATGCCGCTCGGCGTGGCCACCTCGATGTTCTGCGCGATCGCCCTGGGGGTCGGGGAGGACTACGCCATTCACTTCCTCTACCGCGTGCGGCGCGGGAGGGACGAAGGACGCCCCGACGCCGTCGTCCATGCCTTCGAGCTGGCAGGGCCCGGCATCGTCAGCGACACGCTGACGATCGCCCTCGGCTTCGGCGTGCTGATCGCCTCGCGCGTGCCGGCCAACGCCCGGCTGGGCATGGTCATGGTGGTGGCGCTGCTCGCCTGCTGCACGCTCACCCTGGTCGGCCTCGGCGCGGCACTCTCGGCGCGGGAGCCGGTGCCGGTGCCGCGCACGGCGGCGGCATCCGCGCCGCGCGCCAAGCTGGACCCGTATCGAGGATAATGGTTCCGTGCGCAGCCATGTCTCGTGGCCGAGTCTGCGCCGGGCGGCGTACGCCCTGGTCGCTCTTGCCGGCGCCGGCGCCGGCGCGTGCAGCGGCTGCAGTAGCTGCAGGGGTGCCGCCGGTGCCGCCGCGCCGGTCGCCACGGCGCCGGGCGTCCCCGGGGCCGTGCAGGCCGTGCGGCGCGGCGAGCTGCATCCGCGCCTGCTGCTGACCGGTGAGCTGCGGGCGGCGAAGGCGCTTGCCTTGAGCGTGCCGGCAACCCCGAGCTTCGAGGTGCAGATCCGCTGGCTGGCCGAGGATGGCTCGCGCGTCGCTGCCGGCCAGCCGGTCGCCGAGCTCGACAACGCCAGCTTCCTCGCCAGGCTCGAGGAGCAACGCCTGGCCGAGGCCACCGCCGCCGCCGACCTCGCCCGCATCGAGGCCCAGGCAGGCGTCGACCGGGCCGACAAGGAGTTCGGCGTCGAGCAGGCGCGGACCGACCTGGCCAAGGCTCGCATCGCGGCTGCGGTTCCCGCCGAGCTGTTGCCCAAGCGCGACTACCAGGACCGCCAGCTCAAGCTGCGGCAGGCGCAGAGCTCCCTCGGCAAAGCGCTCCAGGACCTGGCGGCGCAGCGCGCCAAGGCGGCGGCCGACGTCGGCGTGCAGCGAATCGTCCTCGAGCAGGCGCGCCGGGACCTGGCGCTCGCCACGGCGGCGATCCACGATCTCACGTTGCGGGCGCAGCGCGACAGCCTGGTGGTGGTGGGGGATCATCCGATCCAGGGGCGCAAGCTCCAGGCCGGGGACAACGTGTGGACGGGGATGACGGTGGCGACGCTGCCGGAGACCTCCTCGATGTTGGTCGATGCGGAGCTCTCCGACGTGGACGAAGGCCGCGTCGCCCTCGGCATGCCGTCGACCTGTGTCCTCGACGCCTACCCGGAGATCCCTTACCGCGGGCGCGTGGTCAAGATCGCGGGAGTGGCGCGGGAGTCGCGCCGCACCGCCTTGGTGCGCTCGATCGCGGTGAGCGTCGCGCTCGATCCGGTGGCGCCGCGCGACGCCGCGCGGTTGCGCCCGGGCATGTCGGTGCGGGTCGAGATCGCCGGCGCGCCGGCGCGCGAGGCGCTCTTGGTGCCGCGGGCGGCCCTGGATCTCGCGGACCCGGCCGCGCCGCCGCGGGTGCGGCTGGCTGGCGGCGGCGTCGCGCCGGTGCGGCTTGGCGCCTGCGACATCTTCTGGTGCGTGGCCGTGAGCGGAGTCCGGGAAGGCCAGGCACTGCGCAGCTTCGCCCCGGAGGCGTCCCGGTGAAGGGCCGGCTGCTCTCGAGGGCTTCGCTCGCTGCGCTCGGCCCGCCGCTCGGGGCCGTCGTCGTCGCGGTCGTCGCGGTGGCCGCCGCCGTGGCCACCGGCAGCGGTCGCGGCAACGCCGCCGCCGAGCCCGCCTGGGGCGAGGTGCGCCGCGCCGACCTCGTGCTCTCCGTGCCGGTCTCCGGGACCCTCGCGGCCGTGGATGCGGCGCGCCTGAGCCCGCCGCCGGTCGCGGAGCTCTGGGAATTCAAGATCGTCTTCATGGCGCCCGAGGGCACCATGGTACGGCGGGGCCAGCCGGTGCTCGGCTTCGACACCTCCGTGCTCGAGCGGACCCTGCTCGACAAGGAGGCGGAGCGGGATTCGGCGCAGAAGCAGCTCGACAAGCAGCGCGCCGACCTGGCGCTGGCGCTGAGCGACGGCCGGCTCCACCTGGCCGAGGCGGACGCCGATCGCCGGCGCGCCGAGATGGCGGTCGCCGTGCCCCCCGAGCTCCGGTCGCGCAACGAGCTGGTGGCGGCCCGCGCCGATCTCGAGCTGGCGGCGCGCAGGATGGAGTACCAACGGCAACGCCTGCGGCTCGCCGCCGCCGCAGCCGCGGCACAGCTGCGGTCCTTGACCGAGCAGCGGGATCGGGCGGCGGCGCGGGTGACGGAAGTGCGGGCGGCGATCTCGCGCATGCGGGTCGCGGCGCCGCGAGACGGCACCGTCGTCTACCTGCCGAACCGGAGCGGAGAGAAGAAGAAGGTCGGCGACTCGTGCTGGCGCCTCGAGCAGGTCGTCGAGATCCCCGACCTGCGGCGGCTGCGCGCGGACGGAGAGATCGACGAGGCCGACGCCGGGCGGGTCGCTGCCGGGCAGAGCGTCACCCTGCGCCTCGACGCCCATTCCGAGATCGTCTTCACCGGCAGGGTGGCCGCCATCAAGCCCGCGGTCCGGCAGCGCGCCGCGGCGCTTGCCGGCAAGGTCGTGCGGATCGAGATCGACCTCCCGCGCACCGATCCGCTGCGCATGCGCCCCGGGATGCGCTTCGCCGGCGCCATCGAGCTCGAGCGCGCGCCGGGAGTGCTGCTCGCGCCGCTGGCGGCGGTGCGCAGCCTCCCGGACGGCCCGCTGGTCTACCGCCGCACGCGCTTCGGCGCCGAGGCGGTGCGCCCGCGCCTCGGCCGTCACGACGACACCCAGGTGGAAGTGCTGGCCGGCCTCGCCGCCGGCGACCAGGTGCGGCTCGCCGCCGTGCCGCCGGCCGCCGCGAGCGCCGCGGCAGCGGCTCCGGGAGCCACGGGGACCCTGGACGGCGCGGCGGCCGCCGGAGAGCGGCAGTGACCGCGCGGCGGCTGCTCGCGTTGGCTTCGGCCCTGGCCGCGGTCACGGCCCTCATCGCCTTCTTGCCCCCGGCGCCGCCGGCCTCCGGCCGTGGCTCCGGATGGACCTCCGGGATGGACGCGCCCGGCGAGGTGCCCGTGGCGGCGGTCGAGCGGCGCGACTTCATCCACGAGGTCCCCGCCGAGGGCAACCTGCGGGCGGTGCGCTCGGCGGCAGTGCTGGTGCCGGCGCCGGAGGAGAGGGGTGGCTCCTTCCGCATTGCGTGGGTGGCGGAGGACGGCGCGCCTGTGCGGGCCGGCGACGCCGTGGTGCGCTTCGATCCCACGGAGCTCTCCAAGGCGCTCCGCGCCGCCGAGGCGAAGCTCGAGACCGCCCGGCTCAAGACTGCGGGCCAGCGCTCCGGCCTCGAGGCCGACGTCGCCAACCTCGAGCGCGAGGCGGCGATCGCGCGCGTCGAGCTCGACAACGCCAGGCATTTCCAGAAGCGGGACGAGCTGATCTTCTCCCGTCACGAGATCATCCAGTCCGAGATGGACCAGCAGCTGGCCACCGGCAAGGAGCTCCACGCCCGCGAGCAGCAAGCCGGACGCCAGGAGCTGGGACGCGCCAGCCTGGACCTGCTGGCGATCGACGTGCGCCGGGCGGAGACCGACATCCGGCGGGCGCGCGCCGGCCTGCAGGCGCTGCAGGTGACCGCCCCCCACGACGGCGTGCTGATGCTCGGGCGCAACGGCCCAGCCGGCGAGCCGCCGCGGGTGGGCGACACGGTCTGGAGCGGGATGACGCTGGCCGAGATCCCCGACCTCTCGGAGATGCAGGCCGAGGTCTACGTGCTGGAGGCCGACGCTGGCGGCCTCGCCGTGGGCAAGCCGGCGACGGTCGTCGTCGAGTCCCAACCCGGTGTGGAGCACCCAGCCCGCATCGCCCGCGTCGATACCCTCGCCAAGCCTCGCTTGAGCGGCTCGCCGGTGCAGTACTTCGCGGTCACGCTGGCCCTGGCGCCCGGCAGCCTGCGGGCGATAGGAGCGATGGGAACGGTCAAGCCGGGCCAGCGGGTCCTAGCCCGCCTGCGCCTCGAGGAGCGCCGGGGGGCGCTGCTGGTGCCGCGCGAAGCGGTCTTCCAGCGCGGCGGCGGCGGCGCCGTCGTCTACCGCCGGCGCGGCGGTGCGCATGGCTTCGAGCCGGTGCCGGTGACGCTCGGCCCTGCCGGCGTCGGGACGGCGGTGATCGAGACCGGGGTCGCCGTGGGCGACCTCGTGGCGCTGCGCGATCCGGCGTCGGACGGCGCGCGGCGACCCCCGGCGTCGGCGGCGTCGGCGGCGTCGCCGGCTTCGCCCGCGTTGCCCGCTTCGTCGGCGCCGCACCGCGGCGGGGGGGCAGCTCGGCCTTGAGCTCCGGGGAGGCGCTGCGCGCGGCCCTGTCGAGCCTGGGGACGCACAAGCTGCGTTCGGCCCTCACCATGCTGGGGATGATCTTCGGAGTCGGGGCGGTGATCGCGATGCTCTCGATCGGCGCCGGCGCCGAGCGGGAGGCCCTGGCGCTGGTCGAGCGGCTCGGGCTCCGCAACGTGCTGGTGCGGGCGAAGAGCCTGACCCCCGCGGAGCAGCAGGAGGTCCGCCGCCGATCGCCCGGCCTCTCGGACCGCGACGGAGCCGCCATCGCCGAGGGGGTGCCCGGAGTCCACCGGGTGGCGTCGCGGGTCCGGATCGAGCCCTACAAGGTGATGTCGGCGAGCCGCCGGGCCACGGGCGTCGAGGTCTACGGCGTCGAGCCGGTGCAGGCCGAGATCTCGCACCTCGCGGTCGCGGAGGGCCGCTTCCTGGACCCGCTGGACGAGCGCGAGCACGGGCAGGTCTGCGTCCTGGGCGCGGCGGTCCGGCGCGAGCTGTTCGGCGTCGGGCCGGCGCTGGGCCAACTGGTGAAGGTCGACGACGTCTGGCTCGAGGTGGTGGGGGTCCTGGCTGGCGACGCGGGTGTGGGGGGCGAGACTTTCCAAGGGGTAGCACTCGGCTCGCCCGCGCACGAGCTCTACCTGCCGGCGGCCACCGCCGAGCGCAAGTTCGAGCGGCCGGTCCTGGAATCGCCGCTGGACGAGATCCTGGTCAACCTCGAGCCCGGGGTGAGCGCCGCCCTGGCGGCCGCGCCGATCCGCAACCTGCTCGAGCGCCTGCACGGCGGCGCCGCCGACTACGAGATCGTGGTGCCGGAGGCCCTGCTCGCCCAGAGCCGGCGCACGCAGCGGCTGTTCAACCTGGTCATGGGCTGCATCGCCGGCATCTCGCTCCTGGTCGGCGGCATCGGCATCATGAACATCATGCTGGCCACGGTGCTCGAGCGGACCGGCGAGATCGGGCTGCGGCGGGCGGTCGGCGCGCGCCGCGGCGACATCCGCTTCCAGTTCGTGGTCGAGGCGTTCGCGCTCAGCCTGATCGGCGGCCTGACCGGGATCGCCGCCGGGCTGGCGATCGCGCGCACGGTCGCGGCGCTCGCGGGCTGGCATACCGTGGTGACGCCGGCGGCGATCCTGCTGGCGACCGGCGTGGCAATGGCGGTCGGCCTCGCTTCGGGCCTCTATCCCGCCACCCGCGCCGCGGCGCTGGACCCCATCGAGGCGCTGCACTACGAATGAGGGGTGGCGGGCGGAGAGCCGAAATAAGTTTGGGAAGGAACCTTCCTCAGCCGACCTCCAAGATCAGCATCGAGTGAGTAGTGGGACTAAACGATATCGCGAAGAGGAAAGATATGGTTGCTCGTCTAGAGAAAAAAGTCGCTCTGATCACCGGCGGAGCCTCCGGGATCGGGTTGGAGACCGCGCGGCTGTTCATCCGCGAAGGGGCAAGGGTCGCGGTGGCCGACGTGAACGATGCCGCGGGCCGGGCGGCGGTGGAGGAGCTGCGGGCCGCGGGCGGCGAGGCGGTCTACGTCCGCGCCGACGTGTCCCAGGCCGCGGACGCCGCGGCGATGATCGGGGCCGCCGAGGACGCCTTCGGCCGGCTCGACGTCCTGTTCAACAACGCCGGCATCTCCCATGCCGAGGACGGCGACGCCACGTCGACCGAGGAGGACGTCTGGGACCTGACCATGAGGATCAACCTCAAGGGCGTCTTTCTCGGTTGCAAGCATGGAATCCCGGCCCTGCGCCGGGCCGGCGGCGGCTCCATCATCAACACCGCATCGTTCGTGGCCATCCTCGGCGCGGCCACGCCGCAGCTCGCCTACACCGCCAGCAAGGGGGGCGTCCTCGCCATGACCCGCGAGCTGGCCACGATCCACGCCCGCGAGAAGATCCGGGTCAACGCCCTCTGCCCCGGTCCGGTGCGCACCGAGCTGCTGATGAAGTTCCTGGATACCGAGGAGAAGCGGCAGCGCCGCCTCGTCCATATCCCGATCGGCCGCTTCGCCGAGGCCCGCGAGATCGCCCAGGCCGCCCTCTTCCTCGCCTCGGACGAGTCCTCCTACGTGACCGGCGCCACCTTCCTCGTCGACGGCGGCATCACGGCCGCATACGTGACGCCGGACGAACCGCAGCCGCGGCAGAGCTGAGCTCCGTGGGCCGCCTCGACGGAGCACTAGCTCAGGCTGGGATCGGTGCCGGCAGGGAGCCGCCATTCGGGCGGCGGGGCGAGGGCGTCGTCCAGCAGCGCCGGCATCGGGCGCTCCGCGAGGTTGGCGAAGTCCAGGAACTGCAGCCCCATGCCGCGCGGCTCCCGCCAGAGGTTGCGCCAGCGGACGACGGCGCGGGCGGAGAACGGCGCGCGGTCGCTCCCCGCGCCCGGGTAGAGGTCGAGCAGGACGACGGTGCCGACGCCGAAGGGATGGCGGGTCGAGATGAACAGGCCGCCCAGCGAGACGTTCTCGGCAATGCCGAGGAGGTAGCGGCGGTCCTGGGGCCGCACCGGCGTGGCACGGTAGATCACCTCGGTGCCGGGAAGGATGGCGCGATAGTCGCGACGCTTGTCTTCGTGCACGAGCTCTCACCTCCCGGCGGGCACGCCGCCGTTCTCTTGGTCGCCGTGGTCGCCGGCATGGCCGGCCGCCGCTCGCGGAGCCGTCTCCGCGAAGGAGTTCTCGTGGCCGGAGCAGGTGCCGCTGGCGGCGATCCGCGGCGCCTCGCCGTCGCCGCCGGCGCCGCCCTGGCGCAGGCCGCCCGCGGCCACCTGGAAGGCTTCCTCGACCGAGACGAACC
>Ga0210384_10007817_pt1 | contig 11238 bp, 11 predicted proteins | sample IncBWH2MmetaG_FD_160574 | JGI IMG/M metagenome (GOLD analysis project Ga0210384, IMG submission 160574) | Forest soil microbial communities from Barre Woods Harvard Forest LTER site, Petersham, Massachusetts, United States - Inc-BW-H-2-M | ecosystem: Environmental > Terrestrial > Soil >...
TGCTCGCCGGCAGCTACATGGACTACCTGCTGCCCACCGCCACCGACGTGCCGACCATGGTGATCGACCATCTCGAGACGCCGTCGCCGCTGAACCCGCTCGGGCTCAAGGGCGTGGGCGAGTCGGGGGCGCTGCCGGTCCCCGCCGTCCTCGCCTCCGCGATCGAGGACGCGGTCGGGCCCGCGGGCGGCCGCGTCACCCGCATGCCGCTCGGGCCCGCGCGGCTGATGGAGCTGCTGCCACCGGTGCTGTCGGGAGACGAGGGAACCGGGCGTGACCGGGCGACCTGACCCTACCCCACTCGAGGGCCAGCTCCCGCGCCGCCGGGCGCCTGTCTGGAGCCGAACACTTGCCGCGTGACACTGTCCTCGAGCGATCGAGGGGGGCGGCCCGCCCGGAGCACTTCGGGCTTTTGAATGTCGCTACTTGGGCGGCCCTCGTACGTGGCACCCGGCTTGCCCGTGGATCGGGGCAGAGCCACCCTTGCACCCGTCACGACGCCCACGCCACCGCAACCACCCCCGGCCGCCCCGAGGCGCGCGCCCGGGCCGCGCCGGCCGCTATCTGATCGTCAACGCCGACGACCTCGGCGCCGACGACGGGACCACCCGGGGCATCATCGAGGCCCACGAGCGAGGAATCGTGACCAGCGCGAGCCTCATGGTCGACATGCCGGGCGCGCGCGCGGCGGCGCGGATGGCGCGCGAGCATCCGCGGCTGGGCGTCGGCCTGCACGTGAACTTCACCGCGGGCCCGCGCGCGATCGATCCCGGCGACCTCGGGGTGCAGCAGCGGGAGCTCGAACGTCAGATCGATCTCTTCAGCAACCTGACCGGCGCACTCCCGACGCACATCGACTCGCATCATCACGTGCATCGGAGGGCGGAGGTGGCGTCGCTGTTCGTCGAGCTGGCCCGGGATCGCGGCATCCCGCTCCGGGGCTTCTGCGGGATCACCTACGTCGGCAACTTCTACGGCCAGTGGGAGCACGGCACGACGGACCTGCGGCACATCAGCCCCGACTATCTCATCGCCCTCCTGCGGAGCATCGCGCCCGGCTTCTCGGAGCTCGCCTGCCATCCCGGCGACCGGGACGCCCGGTTCGATCCGGTCTACGACTGGCAGCGACAGGTCGAGCTCGAGTCCCTCACCGATCCGCGGGTGAGCGCGGCGGCGGCGCAAGAGGGAATCCGGCTCGTCGACTACCGGGAGTACCGCCGGCTCGCCCCCGCCGCGGGCGCCGGCCTCCCCCGCTACTCGACGACCTGACGCCGGTCCACCACCCGGACCGCCTTGCCCGGCGGCCGTGGCAGCGCGCCCGGCGCGAGCAGCGTGATCTCCGGGCTCAGGTTCAGCACCTCGCGGAACTCCTGGCGGAGCCGCGGCAGCCCGGTCTCGGCAAAGCCCTCGCCCGCCTCGACCAGCAGCGCCAGCCGGTCGCTGCCGCCGGGCGCGCGATCGAGCACGATCTGGTACTCGTGGCCGACGCCGGGCTGCTTCAGCAGCAGCGACTCGATCTGCCGCGGATAGAAGTTCACGCCCCGGAAGATCACCATGTCGTCGGTGCGGCCGCGCAGCCGGTCCAGGCGCAGGTGGGTGCGCCCGCACGCGCAGGGGCCCCGGCTCACCACCCGGGTGAGGTCGCGGGTGCGGTAGCGGATCAGCGGCAGCCCCTCGCGGGTGAGCGTGCTCACCACGAGCTCGCCCTCCTCCCCGTCCGCGCGCGGGCGCCCGGTCTCGGGATCCACCATCTCGCAGAAGTAGTGGTCCTCCCACACGTGGATCCCGGCGCGCGCGGCGCAGTCGATGCCGAGGCCGGGGCCGCCGGTCTCGGTCATGCCGAGGATGTCGAAGGTGGTCATCGACAGCTCACGCTCGATGAGCCGTCGCAGGTCGTCGGACCACATCTCGGAGCCCAGGATGGCCACCCGCAGCCGGAGGGCGCCGAGGTCGAAGCGCTCCTCGCGCGCCACCTCCAGGATGCGCAGCGGGTAGGTCGCGATGCCGGCCAGCACGGTGGTCCCGAGGTCGCGCATGAGCTGGAGCTGGAGCGACGTGCGGCCCGCGCCGATCGGCACCACCGTCGCGCCGATCCGCTCGGCCCCGTAGTGGAAGCCGAAGCCGCCGGTGAAGAGCCCGAACGACGGGGTGATCTGGATCACGTCGCGCGCGCCGACGCCCGCCGCCGCGTAGCAGCGCGCCATCACCGTGCCCCACTGCTCTACGTCGGCCCGGGTGAACGGGTTGACCACCGGGTTGCCGGTGGTGCCCGAGGACATGTGCACGCGCGCGATGCGCTCCGGGTCGGCGCCGGCGAGGCCGAAGGGATAGGCGTCGCGCAGATCGTCCTTGGTGAGAAACGGCAGCCGCGCCCAGTCCGCCGGCCCGTGGATGTCGTCGGGCGCCGCGTCGCCGAGCCGACGCCGCCACGCCGGCCGCGTCAGGACGTGGCCGAGGGTCCGGCGCAGGCCGTCGAGGGTCTGCCGCTCCAGCGCCTCGCGCGGCCGGGACTCGGCCTCCGGCTCCCACATCGGCGCGCTCCGGAGGCGGCGGGCCCGCCTACCGCGCGGTGGCCATCCGGGCGACCTGCGCGGCGCGCCACTCGTCGCGGGACATGAATCCGGGCCGGTCGCGGCAGAGGGCCTCGGTCTCCCGCTCGATGACCTCGGCCGGCGCCTCGATGTCGAAGGGCTCCACCACCGGCTGCGGGGTGTGCCACGGCGTGTCGACGAAGACCTCGACCCGGTTGCCCTCCGGATCCGCGAAGTAGACCGACCACGCGTTGCCGTGGGTCACCACGCGGAACTGCTTGGTCCCCTCCTCGCGGGCGCGCGCGTGCATGGCCTTCAGGTCGGCGAGGGTGGGCAGCTTGAACGAGATCTGGTTCACCACGTTGAACTCGACCCCGGGCGGGCGCCCGGTGGCCAGCACGATCTGGTGGTGCTCGTCCGGGTCGCGCGAGAGGAAAACCAGGTCGGAGCCGCCGGGCACCCGCCCGCGGTCGCTCACCAGGAGCCCGAGCACGCGGGTGTAGAAATCCTCCATCCGGGCGAGGTCGGTCACGTAGATCCCGAAGTGGCTGAACGAGACGGATGGCGATGTCGTCATGGCGCTGCCTCCGCGCGGAATGTGGTCCTCGTCGCGGATGATAGCACGCCGAAACCGGCCTATAATGAGCGCGACAAGGAGGAGCGCGGCATGGGCGCCACCCAGAAGTACGTCGTGATCGACCCCGCCACCGGCAAGATCGACCGCCGCATCTTCAGCGAGCAGGCGGTCTACGACGACGAGATGGAGAAGATCTTCGGGCGCGCCTGGCTCATGATCGGGCACGAGAGCCTGGTCCCCCGCCCCGACGACTTCTTCCACACCTACATGGGGGAGGACCCGGTCATCCTGACCCGCGACGGGCAGGGCCGGCTGCACGCGCTGCTCAACATGTGCCGGCACCGCGGCAACCGGGTCGTGCGCTGCGACGACGGCAACGCCAACCGCTTCATGTGCACCTACCACGGGTGGACCTACAAGAACGACGGCACGCTCGATCACGTCCCGGGCAAGGCCGAGGCCTACTACGACGCGCTCGATCGGGACTCGCTCGGCCTGGTCCAGGCCCGGGTGGAGACCTACGCCGGGATCGTGTTCGCGACCTGGGCCAAGGACGCCCCGAGCCTCGAGGCCTACCTGGGCGACGCCCGCTGGTACCTCGACACCGTGTTCAACCGGCGCGACGGCGGCATGCAGGCCCTGGGTCCGATGAAGTGGCTCGAGCCGGTCAACTGGAAGACGATGGTGGACAACTGCTCGGACAACTACCACGTGCCGACCACTCACCTCTCCAGCGCCCGCGTGCAGACCAAGTTCCTCGGCCGCCCCCGGCTCTCGCACAAGGACCAGTTCGAGAGCCCGAACAAGCACGCCTTCGTCAACGGCCACTCGATCACCTTCCGCGACGCGGACGACAACGTGCCGCGCTACGTGCACGGTATCTCGGCCGAAACCGCCGAGATGTTCCAGGAGTACCACGACGCCACCATGCCCGAGGTCGAGCGGCGGCTCGGCACCCTGCGCGCGCGCCGGGTGCAGCTCGGTAACCACTCCATCTTCCCCAACGGGATCCTCGGCCTGCGCCTCGCGCTGCCCCGCGGTCCGCTCCGGACCGAGTTCTGGCACTTCGTGCTGCTCGACAAGGGGGCGCCGGAGGCCCTCAAGCGGGCGATCCGCGTCGGGAGCCAGGCCAACAACGGCGCCGCCGGCATGTTCGAGCAGGACGACGTCGACAACTGGCGCCAGGTGACGGCGGCGAGCGCGAGCCGCCTCGGCCGCCGGTACCCGCAAGATCTGTCGATGGGCCTGGGCCACGCGGGACCGCATCCGGACTACCCGGGGCTCGTCTCCGAGCGCTACATCTCGGAGAACAACCAGCGCCTCTTCTATCAGCGCTGGGAGGAGTTCATGAACGCGGAGAGCTGGGCCGATATCCCGCTCGACCCGATCAAGGCCCGCTTCGAGGGCACCGCGACACTGAGAGGCTAGCCGCCTGAAGAAGAAGCGCTCGCGCCCCAAGGTCGGCCGCGCGCGACGGCCCTCCGCCCGCGCGGCCACGCTCACGTCCGCGCAGGCCCTGTGGCTCGAGCTGATGCCGTTCTACATCCGCGAGGCCTGGCTACTCGACGAGCGGAAGCTCGAGGAGTGGCTCGACCTCTTCACCGACGACGTCCTCTACTTCATGCCCCGCCGCAAGAACGTCCCGCGCCGGGAGGCCCATCGCGAGCTGACGCCGCTCGGCGACCTGGCGATCCTCGAGGAGGACAAGCGCTACCTCCAGATGCGGGTGGCCCGTCTCGACACCGGGATGGCCTGGGCCGAGGACCCGCCGTCGCGCACCCGCCACCTGGTGGGTAACCTCGAGGTGACGCCGCTGGCCCGGGGTGAGGTGCAGGCCCGGACCGCGTTCCTGGTCTATCGCTCGCATCTGGAGACCGACCACCAGATCCTCTCCGGATGCCGCGAGGACGTGCTGCGGCGGGTCGACGGCGCGTGGAAGATCGCCCGGCGCACCATCGTGCTCGACGCCAACGTGCTGCTGGACAAGAACCTGAGCGTCTTCCTCTAGCCGCCGCGCCGGCCCATCGCGCGCCGGACGGCCCTCACCACACGAACGGGATCAGCCGGAAGCGTACCCGCCGCCGGTACTCCTCGTAGCCGGTCAGCTCACGGGTGAGCAGCGCCTCCTCGTCGAGACTCCGGACCGCGAGCAGCCCCGTGAGCGCCAGCCCCACGACCAGCGCCGAGGCCGCGCTGGTGATGAGCGGCCCGCCCACGAACATGAGGGTGGCTCCGAGGTACATCGGGTGGCGCACCCAGCCGTACACCCCGGTCGTGATCACGCGGTGCCCCCGCTCGGTCTGCACGCGCACCAGCGCCGATCCGAAGGGGTTGTCGGCGAAGGCGCGGAAGAGAAGGAACCACGAGAGGATCAGGAAGAGCTCGCCGACGAGCCGCACCGCGAGCGGGAGCGCCGGCGTCCAGTGGAAGCGGCGGGCGTCGAGGGGCATCAGCGCGATCCAGGCGACGAAGCCCACCATCACGAGGTAGATGATGCGCCGGTCTCGGCGGCTCTGACCGCCGGTGCCGGGCATGCGATAGCGCTCGGCGAGCAGGCCGGGATCCCGATAGGCCAGCCACGCGATCGTGCTGGCGCTCACCGCCACGAACCAGCCGCCCACGATCCAGCCCGGGAGCCAGCGCCAGTCGCCGGCCAGGACCAGCATCAGCGCCGGCCAGAACAGCAGGTGGACCGCGGTGAAGAGGATCCGACCGGGCGACACGCGACCGCCTCAGTACCCGCGCAGGAAGGCCAGCACCTGCGCGGCCCACTCGGCCGGCTTCTCGAACGGCGGCCAGTGCCCGCAGTTGTTGAGCAGCACGAGGCGCGAGTCCGCGATGTGGTTCAGGATCGCGATGCTGACCTCGAAGGCGACCATGCGGTCGTAGCGCCCGTGGATCAGCAGCACCGGCGCCTGGATGGAGGCGAGGTCGGGCGTGTAATCGTGCGGCGTGCTGACCGACTGCCGGCGCGCCTCCATGAACTCGGGCGACCACGTGTGCGCGCGGTGGATGTAGTCCACCAGCTCGTCGGTCACCAGCGCCTCGTCGTCGATGTGCACCCGCAGGTAGCGCCGGATGTTCTCGCGGCTCGGGTCGTCCAGCGCCTGGCGGGTGGCGCGGCTGCCCTCCGACGGGCGATTGGCCATGAGGTAGCGATCGCCGCCGGTACCGATGTGCGAGCCGCCCATGACGAACTTCCGCACCCGGCCCGGGTAGCTGATCGCCGCCACCATCGACGACTGGCCGCCCTGGGAGCTGCCGACCCAGTGAGCCCGCTCGATGCCGAGGGCGTCCAGCAGCCCCACCGCGGTGCGCGCCTGGACCGCGTGCACGCCCTCGCGATAGACGATGGGCCCGGTCTTGCTGAAGTTCGGCAGGTCCATGAGGATGCACCGAAAGTGCGGCGCGAGCGCGCCGATCGCACGGTGGAAGGTGATCCACGCGGTGGTGCCGGGTCCGTAGGAATGCAGGAACAGCACCGGCTCCCCGGCGCCGAGGTCGTGGTAGTGCACGGTCATGCCTCCGACCTGAATCCGCCGGCTGGTGCCCTCCTCGGTGAGCCCATTCGACGCGACGAACGGCATAGGTTCCTCCCTCGACTCAGGGACCGACCGGCTCGGCCAGCCCCAGATAGGCGGCGCGGATGCGCGGATCGGCGGCCAGCGCGGCCGCCGGCCCGCTGACCACGACGCGCCCGGTCTCGAGCACGTAGGCCCGGGCGGCCAGGGCCAGCGCCCGCCGCGCGTTCTGCTCGACGAGCAGGATGGTGGTGCCCTCGGCGTTCAGCCGCGCGATGACCGCGAAGATCTCGCGAGCCAGCCGCGGCGAGAGGCCGAGCGACGGCTCGTCGAGGAGCAGCAGGCGGGGCCGGATCATCAGGGCCCGCGCGATGGCGAGCATCTGCTGCTCGCCCCCCGACAGCGTCCCGGCCGGCTGGCGGGCCCGCTGGCCGAGCAGGGGGAAGAGGGCGAAGGCGCGCGCGATCCCCTCCGCCACCGCGGCGGAGGTGGCGGTGTGCCCGCCCACCAGCAGGTTCTCGCGCACCGTGAACTCGGGGAAGATCTCGCGGCCCTCGGGCACGTGGCCGATGCCGCTCGCGACGATCGCGTCGGCCGGCGCGCGCGAGATGTCGCGGCCGTCGAGCATGACGCGCCCGGCGCTCGGCCGGACCAGCCCCGAGATCGCGCGCAGGGTGGTGCTCTTGCCGCTGCCGTTGGCGCCGAGCAGCGTGACGATCTCCCCGGCGGAGACGGTCAGCGACACGCCGTCGAGCGCGCGGCGCTTGCCGTAGGACACCGAGACTCCCTCGAGGACCAGCAGATCACTCACGGCGGCTCACGCCTCGTCGCCCAGGTAGGCCGCGACGACGGCCGGATCCCGGCTCACCTCGGCGGGCGTGCCCTCGGCGAGCCGGCGTCCGTGCTGCAGGACCGCGACGCGGTCGGACACGCCCATCACCAGCTCCATGTTGTGCTCCACGAGCAGGATCGTGAGGCGGTCCTCGTCGCGCAGGCTCGTGATCAGGCGCATCAGCTCCCGGGTCTCGGTGGGGTTGAGCCCGCCCGCCGGCTCGTCCAGCAGGAGCAGACGGGGCTCGAGCGCGAGCGCCCGCGCCAGCTCCACCCGCTTCTGAAGGCCGAGGGGCAGCCCCGCCGCGTCGCGGTCGGCCGCGTCGCCCAGGCCTACCCGAGCGAGCAACGCCCGCGCCCGCTCGCGCGCACTCCGCTCCTCCCGGCGCACCCCGGGCAGGCCGAGCGCGGCCGCGACCACGTGACCGCGCAACCGCGCGTGGGCGCCGATCAGCACGTTGTCGAGGGCGGAGAGGCCGCGGAACACCTCGGTGTTCTGGAAGGTCCGCGCCACTCCGAGGCGGGCCACCGCGTGCGGCGCGCGGGCGAGCAGATCGTGTCCGTCGAAGCGCACGCGCCCGGCGGTCGGCCGATAGAGGCCGGTGAGCACGTTGAACACCGTGGTCTTGCCCGCCCCGTTGGGCCCGATCAGGGCGAAGATCTCCCCCGCCCCGACCGCGAGGTCGACCTCGCTCAGCGCGGCCAGGCCGCCGAAGCGGATCGAGAGCCCCGCGATCTCGAGGAGCGGAGCGGAGACCCGCGTCACGGCTCCGACTTGAGCCAGTCCGAGAGCGGCTTGAAGCGCCCCTGCTCCACTCGCACCCAGAAGCCCTGCTTCTGGGTGTCGTGATCGGCCCCGATCGTGATCGGCGGCAGGATCCCGGTGTCGAAGCCCTTGAAGGTCTCGAGCGCGGCCACGAGCCCGTCGCGGGTGAGGTTGCGTCCCGCCCGCTTGGCCGCTTCCGCGAAGAGCATCCCGGCCACGTAGCCGGACAGCGAGTAGCGGTTCGGCTCGTTCTTCGGGAAGTACTTCTGCAGGTGCTCGCGGTAGAGCTTCACGCCGGGCTGGTCGGCGCGCAGGGGATCCGGAAGGGTCGCGAGGCCCTCCACACCGTCGGAGGCGTCGCCGGCCAGGCCCAGGTAGGTCTCGTCGGTCAGCGGCCCGGTGGAGACCATCAGGGTGTCGGTCCAGCCGATCTTCTGCCGCTCCTTGAGCGCCTGGGCCGCCGGTCCCGGAGTGAGGACCAGGAAGGTGACCTCGGGCTTCGCGGCCTGCAACTTGGCGATCTGCGCGCTCACGTCGGTGACGCCGCGCTTCACCGGCTCGGTCGCGGTCAGCTTGAGGCCGTGGCGACCGAGATCGGCCTCGAACGCGGTGAGGAACGACTTGCCGTACTCGTCGTCCTGGTAGAGAGCTCCGAACCGCTTGAACGTCCGCGGGCCGGCGAGGTAGTCGATCATCATGCGCGACTGGCGATCGCTCAACACAAGCCCGCTGAAGACGTACTTCTTGCTCCGGGTCGCGGTCGAGCTCTGGAACGGGAACAGCATCGGCACCTTCGCCTGCTCGAGGTAGTCCAGCGTGGCCACCACCGGCGGGGAGCCCTGGGGCGCGATCACCGCGAAGATGCCGTCCTGCTCCACCAGCTTCTTGGTGTTGGCCACCGCGTCCTGCGGCCGGTAGCCGTCGTCGTAGTAGACGGTGCGGACCTTGCGGCCGTGGACCCCGCCCGCGTCGTTCAGCACGCGGAAGTAGAGATCGACGCCGACCTTGGTGAGCTGGGTGCCCGTGAAGGCGAGGGGCCCCGAGAAGGAGTTCGAGCCGCCGAGGAGGATCTCGGTGTCGGTCACCCCGGGCTCGGCCGCGCGCGCGGGCCGGCCGATCGGTCCCACGAGCATCGCCATCCCGAGAACGACGACGAACACCGCCAGTGGACAGCGCTTGCTCATGACTGCCTCCTTGTCATCGCGGCCAGACCGCCGGGCATGAACAGCATGCCCGCGATCATGATCGCGCCGAAGACGAGCGGACGGTAGGCCTGGAAGCCGGCCAGCGAGTCGTTGAGCACGGTGACGATCGCGGCGCCCGCCACCGAACCCCAGACGGAGCCGAGCCCGCCCAGGATGATCATCACCAGGAAGTCGACCGACAGGAACACGTCGAAGGCGTCCGGGGAGAGGAAGCCCACCACGAAGGCGAAGAGCCCGCCCGCCACCCCGGTGTAGAACGCGGAGAGCACGAAGGCCACCGTCTTGAGCGCGGCCGCGTTGATCCCGCTCGCCTGCGCCGCGATCTCGCTGGTGCGGATGGCCAGGAAGGCGCGCCCGGTGCGGGTGGCCGCCACGTTGAGCGCGGCCAGGATCATGGCCGCGGCCACCGCGAGGGCCAGGTAGTAGCGCGAGCGGTCGGTGTCGAGCAGCCACGGGCCGAGGCGGGCCAGCGGCACCCGCAGGCCGTCGTTGCCGTGAGTGAGCGAATCGAGGTTGGTGATCGCCTCGGTGACCACGAAGCCGAACGCGAGCGTGGCCATCGCCAGGTAGAGACCGTCGAGCCGCAGGCACGGGATGCCGAGGGCGAGCCCGACGAGCGCGGTGACGAGCCCGGCCGCGAGGAGGGTCAGCGGCACCGGCAGCGCGGGGGCGCGCAGGGTGAGGATGGCCGCGGTGTAGGCGCCGACCGCGAGGAAGCCCGCGTGACCGAACGAGAGCTGGTTCGTGTAGCCGGAGAGCAGGTTGAGGCCGATGGCCACCACCGCGTTCACCGCCACCAGGGTCGCGAGGAAGACGAAGTACCGCGGCGCCACCAGCGGCCACCCCAGCGCGGCCGCTCCGCCCACCGCCCACGCGGTCGCGCGCACTAGACCTTCCTCCGCTCGAGCGTGCCGAAGAGGCCGCGCGGGCGCGCCACCAGGATCGCGATCATCACCAGGAACGGCACCGAGTAGCGGATGCCGGTGGGCAGGTAGAGCGGGGCGAGGTTCTCGATCACCCCGAGCAGCATGCCGCCCGCCACCGCGCCGGGCAGCGAGCCGAAGCCGCCCAGCACCGCGGCGGTGAAGCCGTTGATCGCGATCAGTCCCATCTTGGTGGAGAGGAAGGTCACCGGGGCGATGAGCACGCCGGCCACCCCGCCCACCACCGCGGCCAGCACCCACGAGCCCGCGTACACCCGCTCCACGCTGATGCCCATGAGCCGCGCCGCGGTCTGGTTCTGCGCCACCGCGCGCATCGCCCGCCCGAAGCGGGTGGCGCGGAAGAGCGCGACGAGGGCCAGCATCAGGATCAGCGAGGCTCCGATCACGCCCAGGGACACCGGCGCGACGCGCACCGGGCCGATCGCGATCGGCCGGTTCGAGAACAGCGCGGGGAATGGCAGCTCCTCGTTGGTCCACACGATGCCGGCGGCGGCGCGCAGCGCGAGCGAGAGGCCGAGGGTGATGATCAGCACGTCCCAGTGGGTGGCGGAGACCGCGCGCCGGATGATCGCGCGCTCCAGCAGGAGCGCGAGGAGCCCGCCCGCGGCCACGCCGCTCACGAGCGCGGCCGCGAGCGGCAGGCCCGCGCGCTGCGCGGTCCACGCCACGAACGCGGAGATCATGAGCAGCTCGCCCTGGGCGAAGTTCACGGTGCGGGTGGCGTTGTAGACGATCACGAGGCTCAGGGCGACCAGCGCGTAGATGCAGCCGGTGGCGAGTCCACTGACGACGACGTGGATCAGGGCCGGCCCGCTCACGCCCGGATACTGCTCGGACCGCGCGGCCCTGTCAAGGCGACGCCG
>Ga0210384_10007818_pt1 | contig 11238 bp, 9 predicted proteins | sample IncBWH2MmetaG_FD_160574 | JGI IMG/M metagenome (GOLD analysis project Ga0210384, IMG submission 160574) | Forest soil microbial communities from Barre Woods Harvard Forest LTER site, Petersham, Massachusetts, United States - Inc-BW-H-2-M | ecosystem: Environmental > Terrestrial > Soil >...
CGTCGCTCCTAATGAGTACGACTGCGGCCAATCCGTCGCTCCCGCAAATCCGGTCCGGCATGGTGAAGGAGGTAGGTGCCACTCAAAAAGGTGCAGATGAGTTGGCGCTAGCCGCAGCAATATCAAATTGGTCGGAAGCAACTGTTCGCAATGTGCTTGTGGCGCTTGCCTCGACTGAGAATGAATTTAGTGGCAAGGGAGTTTTGGCGCCGCCGCCTGCGCCTGCTCAACGGGCACAACGCCTTATCCTCGCACTCGAGCGGCTCAGTGCCGCGATCAACGCAAACGGCGGCGCTCTCAAGATCGACCACGAACTCGATGCGTTGCGCGAGGACGTTCGGTATCGCGAAAATTTCGACGCCGCGAAATTCGCCGAACATCTCCGCGCTCTGCGCGCCAAGTTGTAGCTGCCGGTCCGAGGCCGGACTGGCGATATTCTGGCGGCAGTCTCTGTTGTAGGTAGGGACGCATCTCCGAGGCGTCCGACGAATTTGACGGACAGCTCGGAGAGCTGTCCCTACCAATGGAGATTTGAACGCGTCTTCATTCTCGCGGAAGATGTCGATCTTCGCATGGCGAATTCCAATTCAAACGAGAATCAACCCGCTTGGCAGAGCAATCCAATCTTTGAATTCTTCGCGTCGCTCAAGCTTGCCGTCGTTTTGCTGATGGTACTAATCGTCGGCGCAATCGCCGGCACGATTTACGAATCGAGTTTCGATGCGAAAGTTGCGCGCTCCTATATTTACGGCGCGCCGTGGTTCAATATCTGGCTGCTGTTGCTCGGCGCAAACCTGACCGTTTCGGCGCTTTCGCGTTGGCCATGGAAAAAACATCACACTGCATTTCTCATCACTCATCTCGGCATCATCACATTGCTGATCGGATCGCTCATTGGCCGGATTTGGGGAATTGAAGGAACGGCCACTTTATTCAAAGGCGATCCGCCGACGAATCGCTTGCTGGTCGATGAACGCCAGCTGCGCGTTCATGATGTTGATGGAATAATGAAAGGATTTCGCGCGGAGTTTTTACACCACCCGCCGACGCCACAATATCCGCGCGATCTAGGAACACTCGCGAGCGGCGCGCGATTGAGCATCATCGATTACGCGCCTGCCATTGAAGGAAAATTGAATCCGCGCCTGCTGAAACAAGGCGGTGTGCCCGCGATCCACTTCACAATTCAGACCGCGATGATGAATCAGCATCTCGACAGTTGGTTGCTGGCTGACGATCCTCAAAACGAAAAATTTTCAATGGGTCTGGCGAACATCGAATTGAAACGCGGCGCCGCGAGTTCCGTTGTAGCTGCCGCCGTCCCTGGCGGCAGAAAACAAGGAGCAATCGACCTCGAGGAATCCATCTTTGCGTTCAGCAAAGCGCCGGAAGAACAAATCGGTCACGTGGCGAAAGGCGGGAGCACCGGCGCAAAGGTTCGATTGCTCGCGCCGGAGAATAGAAACAAAGGCCGCGTCGCGATTTCGTTAGGCGGAAAAGAATCGACTTTCGATGTGTCGGAAAATCTCGGTCGCGAGATCGCCATCGAAGGTTCGTTATTTTTTCTGAAGATCGACAATTACTGGCCGGACTTTCGAATTGAGAATGGAAAACCGAACACGGCCTCGGATCAGCCAAACAATCCGGCCGTGCTGGTTACGATCCAGGGCAAAGGCGTTCCGGTCGCCGCGGCCGCAACATCAAATCCGCACGGCGGCGGCGAAATGCCGACGACTGGCGGTCCGCCGACCATGCCCGCTGCAGGCGAAGAAGCTCCAAATCATCTCACGCTCTTTATCGCAGATGACGGTACGATCTCTTACGAGCTGGTTTCGCGGAAGAGTGGAAACTCATCGGGCAAGATCGAGATGAACAAACCGATCGCTACTGGCTGGGCGGATTGGCAGCTAACGGTCGATAAGTTTTTGCCGTATGCCGAGCAATGGATGGATTTCGCGCCGGCGAAATCTGGCAACGCGCCGATGATGGCGGCGAAAGATCTACCCGACGGCGTCCGTGTTCGTCTGGAACAGATTGGCGAAAAATTCGAGCAATGGGTCCCGTCCGGTTGGCAGGTCACAGTGCCGACTTCGCCTAGCGAAACCGTTCTTGCTTACGGTTGGAAAACGATTCCGTTGCCGATTGGGCTCGAGCTACTCGATTTTGAAGTGAAACGCAATGAAGGCAGCGATAGCCCTGCCGGATTCAAAAGCACTTTGCGCGTGACGACTGCCGAGGGCGACGCCGCGACGGGTTCATGCTGGATGAATAATCCGTTTAGTTTTCCGGGCAGCTGGTTGCACACTTGGACGGGACTGACATTTAAAGTCTCGCAGGCGTCGTGGAATCCGGAAAATTTGGGACAGAGCACAGTTCAGATTTTGCGCGATCCCGGCTGGTTGTTGAAATGGATCGGTTCGCTCCTCATTGTCATGGGCGTGTTCATGATGTTTTATCTTCAGCCGTACCGGAAACAAACCATCGGCGAACAGATTTTGCCGACGGGGCCAGAACAAGAAAAAGCAAAGGCGAGCGCGGTAGAACCCGTCGCTGAAATTGCGCGTTAGATCTGCCCTCACCGGCGCTCGCGCGTCCGCCTCTCCCTGAGGGAGAGGATTGAGGTGAGGGGTCACCGTTCAAGCGTTAAATTCACGGATCAATGTCGAATGACCAATGACTAAGGAAGCCCGAATTTCAAATTACGAAGTGCAGCGACCGCCTTTTTCGACATTTGGGGTTTAATCATTCCTTCGGTATTCGACGTTCATGCTTCGTCATCGAGCGCAACCCTCATTTGATGAATCGCGCCGGTTGGCTAGAGGTATTGCGCTTGAAAACGTTTCCCATCATCGTCATTGCTGCGCTTCTCATCGGCTGTGGCGGCGGAACTAAGCGTGAGCCGTGGCTGGAAGGCGCGAAACGGCCAAATAACAAATGGGGTTATTACAGCGATTCACCCATCACGCGTTGGGATCCGGATGGCCGGAATATGACGTTGTTGAACGAACTGCGTTACACCGATCCGAACGGCGAAGTCTGGATCGCGCCGGCCGGTTCGGTCGTTGATGGTGCATCGATCCCAAAATCTCTCTGGTCGATCATGGGCGGGCCGTTCGAAGGAAAATATCGAAACGCATCCGTGCTGCACGACGTCTCTTACGATCAGCACAAGCGTCCGTGGCAGGATTGCGACCGGATGTTTTATCACGCCATGCGTTGCAGCGGGGTGAGCGCGGCCGAAGCCGGCACGATGTATTACGCGCTCTACAAATTCGGCCATCACTGGAAGTTCCCGATCAGGAAAGCGAAACCGCTTAGCAAAAAAGAACGCATGGCTTTGGCGGAACCGGCTCAACCGGTTGAATTTCCGCGGGCGATTCCGGTGAATTCAAACCAAATCGACGATGCGCGCGACTGGATCCGCAACACCGAACCGAGCTTGGAACAAATCGAACAACGCGCCGACGCCGAACCGCGTTAGCGGGGTGGACGTTCCAGTATGAACTGGATGCGAGGATCGCTGGCATCCATTTTCCTTGCGAGATCGAAACCAGAGCAACTAGCTCCGAGAACGAGACCGCTGGAGCCAGCCAGCACATTCATCCGCTCAACATCGTATAACTCCCATTCGAAATCGTCTGTCGCGTCGTCTGGATATTCGAGATGCACAAAAAGTCTCCCATCATCTACATGTTTTCTTTCCTGCACGACGCCGTCGGCGAATTGGAGAGAGCGTGTGCCTTGATGGGCAACGAAGAAGTGCGGATTCCAAAGATCGAGAATGATGCGTCCCCCTTCTCGCAGCCCACTCGCTAATCGGCTGAGCACATCACAATTTGTTGGCGCGTCAAAATAACCAAAGCTTTGCGACATGATGATGATCAGATCGCTGGACGCAATCGGTCGATAATCGCGCGCATCAACGTGGACGTACGTTGGACCGCCGCCTAGTTGTCGCGCGGTCTCGATCGCCACGGGATCGCGATCGATTCCCACCACCGAGTAGCCAAGGCGCGCAAGTGCTCTCGCGTGCCGCCCGAATCCGCAGCCTATGTCTAAAGTGTTCGCGAAAGCAGGCAGAGGCGCGCACGCACAAATGAAATCGACTTCGCGGGTCGTTCGTGCGGCATCGATTCCAGCGTGAAAGAATTTGAACCAATGGTGTGAATATGAGTTAGGCGCACGCCGTGGCATCATTTCACTTTCCCCGGACCCCACAGTGCGCGGCCGGGCTTTGCGCCGGTGCGTTCGCCGTCTTTGATCACTTGCACACCATTCACGAAAACGTGTTTCACACCGGTCGCGTACTGATGGGGTTTATCGAAGGTCGCGTGGTCGGTAATTGTTGCAGGATCGAACACAACTACGTCGGCGAACATTCCTTCTTTCAAGAATCCGCGGTGATCGAGCCCGAGATTTGTTGCCGGTAGCGCACTCAATCGTCGCACGGCTTCCGGCAGCGTGATCACTTTTTCGTCACGACAATATTTTCCGAGGACGCGCGCGAAGTTTCCGTAAGCGCGCGGATGCGGATTCGATTTCAGAAAAACGCCTTCCGGCGCTTGCGATGCTTCATCGGAGCCGAATGAGATCCAAGGCTTGGCGATTTCTTTTTTTACGTTCTCGTCCGACATCATGAAGTAAACCGTGCTGATCCGTGATTCGTCTTCGGCCACCAAGTCCATCGCCGTCTCGATCGGATCTTTGCCGCGCATCTTGGCGACTTCGGCGAGTGTTTTGCCGGTTAGCGGTTTCAGTTTTTCCGATTTGAAGCCGACGACAATGATGCGATCTGGCGAGCCGGCCGCGAGGTAGAGGTTTTCCCATTCGTCGGTGTCGGTCTTTACTTCGGCCGCAATTTTCTTGCGCGTTTCGGGATCGCGCAGTCGTTTGAACAACGCCGGGTAACCGCCGTCTTCCGTCCACGGCGGGAAGCAAGCATCAAGCCCAGTGCCGGCAGCGGTATAAGTGTACATGTTCGCGCGAATCTTAAGACCTTCCTTCTGCGCGGCTTCGATCCGCGAGAGGAGATTGTCGAGTTTGCCCCAGTTTTTCTTTCCGGCGGCTTTAATGTGATAAACCTCAGCCGGAATGTTGGCTTCGCGCGAAATGCGAATCAATTCGTCGAGCGCTTCGAGCAACTGATTTCCTTCGCTCCGCATGTGCGAAATGTATTTGCCCTGATATTTCGCGGCGACTTTGCACAGCTCGATGAGCTCATCCGTCTTGGCGTAAAACGCCGGTGGATAAATCAGCGACGTGCCGATGCCGAGCGCGCCCGCTTCCATTTCTTGCCTAACGAGGTCGCGCATCTGATCAAGCTGTTGTGGCGTCGGCGCCTTATCTTCGAAACCGATCACATTCTCGCGAATGGTGGTCGCACCAACGAACGAAGCCACGTTGCAGGAAATGCCGCGTTTCTCGAGAAACTGCAGATATTCCGCCAACGTTTTCCAGGTAACGTCGTATTTGATGTCGGTCTGCTGCTTCAGCATGTATTCGCGGACCCGATCGTTCACCGGGCCCATCGATTCGCCTTCGCCCATGATCTCCGTCGTCACCCCTTGCCGGATTTCGCTTTGCGAGCGTCCATCCTGAATCAACGACTCGTTAGACCAGGAAAGCATGTTGATGAATCCGGGCGCCACTGCCAGTCCCTTCGCGTCGACTACCGTCTTCGCCTTAGCGTTTTTGAAATCGCCAATGCCCGCAATCCGGTCGCCGCGAATTGCGAGATCGACATGTTGTGGGTCAGAACCGGTCCCGTCGTAGACCGCGCCGTTCTTGATGATAACGTCGAATTGCTGTCCGACTGCCGGGAGCGCGGCCGCAAATGCCAGCGCAATCGCGGCAAAGAATTTCTGGTTCGGCATCACCTCAAATCACCAAACGATCGTGGCATTGCCTTTGTCGTCGCTGTTGGCAGTTTTTCCCAGAAGGCGAACAAAGAAAAAATTCGCTTCAATGTCGCGTTCGACTTTTCCGTAAAGAACCATGTCGGGGCCGCCCGGTTCAGTCGTGATCAATTTGAAGGCAGGCAAATCCTTCTTCGCAATCATTGCCCGAAGATCGACAAATCCTTTTCCGTCCGGCTTTTTCTGCCAGATTGAGCTCTCGAACCAGTTCGGTTTCATGTGATGGATATCTTTGCCGCGAAAAATGCAGCGGATACCGACCACCTTGCCTTGGTACGGTGCGATACCTTTTTGCAGCACGGCCAGATCGTAAGTCTGAACGCTTTGCCAGTTTTTCACTGGCGTTCCGTCAGCACCAAAACCCGTGATTGCGATCAGAAGCCCGGCGAAAACAACGAAAAAGTTTTTCATGCGCCGATTCTGAATCGCCGAATCGAAATTGTCAGGATTAAAACAACGAGCGCGGCGTAGCGGCTCGAATCAGAAGACTCCGATATCTCGACGAGCTATTCTTCGATCGCGCCACCGACGTCGCGCAGGTGTTGCCGAAACGTATAGGCGGGATCGGTCGCGCTTTTTCTTAAATATTCGGAGAATTTTAACTGCTTGCGTAGTGTATCGCCTCGTTTGATTCGTTCGGCTTGTCCTCGTTCGGTCTGCCAGATGTGACGTGCGGTTTCAATCAGCTGCTCGACTGACTGAGTCAAAACGAAAACGCAACCGTCGTCATCGGCGAGAGCGATGTCCTCGCTGCTGACTTTGAAGTCGCCAAACTTTGCGACGCGCAGCGCATCCTCCGTGCGGTCGTCGAGTCGCTGCGGACCGGATGGCGAAGAGCCGTAACTGAAAACGGGGAAGCCAATTTGTTTCAGCTCCGGACTATCGCGATGGGTTCCCCAAACAACCAGGCCCGCCAGTCCGCTCGCGCGGCTTTCAAGAACAGTCAGATCGCCGATGCATCCTTCATCGGTGCGGCCGCCGTTGTCGATGGTCAAGACGTCGCCCGGCTGGGCCGATTCCATCGCTTCAAGAAAAACATCAACACTTCCGAAATGTTGCACCGGCAGAACGCGCCCGGCGAGATGGCTTCCCGGAATCAGCGGACCAATTCCAAACGGCGCGACGCGCAAAGGCGAACGCAGACGCAGCGCAGCATCGCAAATCAACGGGGTGGAAAGTTCTGAAAATTTTCCAGCTAGTTCACGATTGTTCAATGTTGCGATTCTTCCAGGAGCTTAAACAAGTCATCTTTCCACAGCGTTGCAACAGTGTGGCTTCCATGCCCCCGCGTTTGATCGCTCAATGGAATCACGATCGCCCGACCATGCGGAACGCGTTTGATCTCGCGTTGGAGGATTCCAAGCTCCGGCGGATTGATTAGATCGTCGGCTGAGTTGATTGCGAGCAACGGGGCACGAATTTTTTCCAAATTCGGCCCGGGATCGTAATCGTGCGACGCTTCCAGCGCGTAGAGCACATCGTTGGCGTCATCGGTTTTCACGATTTGATCGACAAATTTATCGAGAACTTCATCCGTCTTTGCGAGCGTTGGCGCGTCCTTTTGCCGCAACACCGGATTACTGCTCATGAACCAAAGCATTTCCGCGGCGGTCCGCAGACTCGGCGGTTGAGTTTTGTAATCGCCACCGTTCCACGCAGGATCGCTCCGGATCGCGTCGATTACCATTCGACGCCAAGCGCGGTTTCGCCCCGAGATTTGTGTCGGCAAACTTGCGAGCGGCATGAGCGCGTCCATGAAATCCGGATAGGTTTCGCCCCACAGCCAGGTGTGCATTCCACCCATCGACGTGCCCATGACCAGGCGCGCATGGTTCACGCCGAGCCCGTCGCTCAACAATCGATACTGCGCTTCCACCATGTCGACGTAGCCATAACGCGGAAACTTCGCGTGCAGTGCGTCACTCGGTTTACTCGATTTCCCGTGACCAATTCCGTCCGGTAGCACAATAAAAAATTTCGTCGCATCGAGCGGTTGACCCTTGCCGAAAAGTTCGCCGGCGAATTCAGGGCGAATGAATTGCGCACCGCTGCCCGTCGTTCCATGCATGATGAGCACGGCGTTGGTCACTTTGCCTTGCGCGTCTTTCGCGATCCTGCCAATCGTTCGATAATGGACGCGCAATGCCGGCAAGGTTTCGCCAGATGCGAACTTAAAATCGCGAATCGTGTAATCGCCTTCGGTCGGCGTGGGATAATCGGCTCCAAGTAAAGACGCCGCCGCAAGACTGTATACGGACAGGAGGGCAAAGGGGCGCAAGGTCGACATCGTAGATGGAACGTTAGCAAGCTCGGGGCACAAAAGCCATTGTTCCACCCCCGGGCGAAGTTGATTCGACAATTGTGAAAATGTCCGGGCGCGGATAAGCTTTCGGCCGTTGAAAATCGTTTTCTCAACTTGGCTTGCCGGGGTCCTGCTATTTGCAGCGGATCGTGGCGCGGCCCAACAGCCGGCGGTGGCGGACACGAGCCTCCTCGATTTCAAACAATTTGGGTTGCTTGCAATTCAGGACGGCGGTCGACGCAAACCGATCGACACGTTTGCCAAAGAAACGCTCATCCGGCTCACGGCCAGATCGACCTACACGGATAAGAACGGGCGCACCTGGCAGCCGAACGATTTCATTTTATCGGCGCTGCTCGAGACCCACGATTGGAAGAACGAGCCGATGATTTTGGTATCGTTAGGCCAATTGAAAGATCAACTAGGGCTTGCCAAAACGCAGCGACGATTTTCGTTCGCGCAACTTTTTGGCTCAGCCGAGTTGCAACGAATTACCAACGAAGCGCACGAACTGAAACGTGCCGAAAAACCACTCGACCGCATGCAGCAAGAGGCCATGAGCGTAAGCGAGCGATTGGCGTTGCTTGCTCACGTGATGGATGGAAGCGCGTTTCTGATCGTGCCGGCCTCAAAAACAGAAACTGATGCGTGGGTGGTGCCGCCCGGCTACACAACTTATTATTCCGATGCGCAGTTCGCGCCCGTTCAGCCGGACCTTCAAACAATGGCAAATGCCTACGTGACGGCTGACGCATTTGCCTTCAGTCGCGGGGCAAATCAACTGCGCGAAAGTTTGCGAAATCTCAGTCCGTCAATCTATCCGCAAGATCGACAATTGGGTCTCGAGTATTTTTACAACCACTTGGAAGCGTTCTATCGGGCGATTTGGTTCTACGGATTTGCCTTTGTTGCACTGTTGGTCGCGCATCTCCGATCCCGTGGCAATTTGTTGCGTAATCTCGGCGTCGGATTGGCCGTGGTCGCGCTTGCCTTTCACGCGAACGGAATCGTGCTGCGCTGCATGATCGCCGGCCGGCCGCCAGTGACGAACATGTACGAGTCGATCATCTGGGTCTCGTTCGCAGTTTCGTTTTTCGGGATGATCTTTTTCGCGCGCTATCGCACACCGGTCTATCTGCTGGCGGCGCTGCCGGTCACGCTGGTCGCGCTTTTGCTCGTTCACCAAATGCCGATTGCGATGCCGTCGAGTATCGATCCGCTCGTACCGGTGTTGCGCGATAATTTTTGGCTCACGATTCACGTGCTTACCATTACGCTGAGTTACGCGGCGTTCGCGTTGGCGATGGGTTTTGGCCACATCTTGCTCTGGCGTTACGCACGAAATCCAAGCGGGGCGCGCGCTGATGCGCCGATGCATTTCTGGCTGTATCGCGTTTTACAATTGGGCGTTTTGCTGCTCGCGGCCGGTACCATTCTCGGCGGAGTGTGGGCCAATTATTCCTGGGGAAGATTTTGGGGCTGGGATCCGAAAGAAACTTGGGCGCTGATCGCGCTCCTTTGTTACATCACCACGTTGCACGGTCGATTGGCCGGTTGGTGGACAGAATTCGGTTTGGTCGTCGCGAGCGTTGTCTGCTTTTTGGCCGTGCTGATGGCCTGGTATGGCGTCAATTTTGTTCTCGGCAAAGGTTTGCACTCCTACGGATTCGGAATTGGCGGCGAAACCTACGTCGCAACCTTCGTCATTCTCGATCTTCTGTTTGTCGCGTTTACGATTTGGCGATATCGAACGAGCCAACGGACCGCGAGTGCTTCGGGAGAAGTGAAAGGTGAACGCGTCCCAGTCTGAGCTGTGGCGGCAGCCGTGCCGGCTGCAACGGCATCGCAGCCCCACAGAATTATTTCCGAGGCAATCGGCCTTCGCAGATTTCGCAAAGAACGTGCAAGATGAACTTGTGCGCTTCCTGAATGCGCGCGGTCGAATCGCCCTTAACCACCAGATCGACGTCGGCCATGCCAATGGTCGATCCCCCATCGCGGCCAAGGAGAGCGATCGTTTTCAGTTTCCTCTTCTTTGCTTCTTCGAGCGCTCGCCGGATATTTTTCGATTTCCCCGAGGTCGTTAGGCAAATGAGCAAATCGTTCTCTTTTCCGTAGGCCGAGACTTGGCGCGCAAAGATTTCATCGAAGCCGTAATCGTTTCCGGTGGCGGTGAGCAAACTACCACCTGCCGCCAAGTTTATCGCCGGATAAGGCCGACGATCTTCCACGAAGCGACAGGCGAGTTCGGTGCAGAAATCAGCCGCATCGGCCGCGCTTCCGCCGTTTCCGCAGGCGAGCACTTTATTGCCGCTCGTTAGGCAATCTGCGATCAGATCCGCTGTTCTCTCGATCTGCGGTTCAAGATCAGTAATCGATTGCAGGGTACCTTTTGCGGCAGCGATCGCGCTTCGGAGAATTTCAGATGAACTGCGCATGACGATAAAAAATGGTGCGCGGTAGAGGTTTCGAACCTCTGACCCCTACCGTGTCAAGGTAGTGCTCTACCACTGAGCTAACCGCGCAAAAAAGCAGAACGCAATTATGCGGCGCGCTGAGATAGTTGGCAAGCTGACCGCGGCGATCTTGCGGAATGCCGATTTAGGCGGCGAGTTTGACCGCCTCTTTGTGGCCGAGAATGCGAACGGTATCTTTCAACTGCTCGACCTTGAGCGGCTTTTTCAAAACGGTGATCGGTCCCTTGGCCAGGATGCGATCGAGCATCGCGCTATCGGGATAACCGGTGATGATGATGATCGGACAATCGGGTTGTTCCTGTTTGGCCGCATCATAAACATCGTCGGCCGGTCCATCCGGCAACTTCAAATCAAGAAAAATGAGATCGAACTTCTGTTTATCGATCGCGGCGAGCGCTTCCTTGACCGTTCCGACCACGACGCGGCTGAAGCCGATTTTGCGAAGGAACAATTTGAAAAGATTTTGCAAACTCTCGTCGTCGTCCACCACCAAAATGGTCGGCTGGCCGGACTTGTCCTCTTTAAGGATGTCCTTATCGAGCGA
>Ga0210384_10007820_pt1 | contig 11236 bp, 13 predicted proteins | sample IncBWH2MmetaG_FD_160574 | JGI IMG/M metagenome (GOLD analysis project Ga0210384, IMG submission 160574) | Forest soil microbial communities from Barre Woods Harvard Forest LTER site, Petersham, Massachusetts, United States - Inc-BW-H-2-M | ecosystem: Environmental > Terrestrial > Soil >...
ATTCGAAAATCGGCATGGCGATCACTCCCGTGCAGCGGACTCCTCCTATTAGAATCAATTTGTGGGAACTTCGCAAACTGATGTGGTGACGCCGGCGCAGCCAGCCTTCGTCCCCTCTGTCTTCCGACCGCATCGATTGCTGCGCGGCGGTCATATGCAGACGCTTGCTTCCTTCTTTCTTCCCCGCCGCATCGACCTGCCCGCCGCAGAACGGCGTTTGATCGAAGTGGAGCCCGGCATTTCGGTGCTGTGCCACTGTCACTGGCAGAAAAATCGAAAAGCGCTGACCCTGATCGTCGTACATGGTCTGGAAGGATCGAGCGAGTCTCAATACATGATGGGAATCGCGCGCAACGGTTTGGCCGCCGGAATGAACGTGGTGCGTATGAACCAGCGCAACTGCGGCGGTATGGATAACTGCGGACCCACGCTCTACAATTCCAATCGCTCGGGCGATGTCGCGGCCGTGGCGCGCCATCTGGTGGAAGGGGATGGAATTCCCGGCTTTGTCCTCATTGGGTTTTCCATGGGCGGAAATCTTGTTCTGAAGCTGGCCGGAGAGTGGGGAAGCGATGGCCCCGCCGAGTTTCGCGGCGTGGCGGCGGTGTGTCCGGCGGCCAATCTCGCAGCCGGAGCCGATGCCCTTCATGAACCCGCCAACCGGATTTACGAATATTATTTTCTGCTGCAATTGTTCCGGCGGTTTCGCCTGAAGGTACGTTTGTTCCCTCATGACTTCGATGCCTCACGCCTGCGCGGAATCAAGACCTTGAGAGACTTTGACGAACGCATCACCGCTTTCTATTGCGGCTTTGCTGGGGCCGATGATTATTACGATCGCGCCGCCGCCAGCCACGTAATTGATCGCATCGCCCGTCCCACGCTAGTGATCCATGCGGCAAACGATCCCTTCATCCGCATCTTGCCGGAGACGCGCGAAAAACTCCTCTCCAATCCGAACATTACTTATGTCGAAACCGACGACGGTGGCCACTGCTCGTTCGTCGCCGAGCGCGGCAGCGATCCCGCCTACGACGGCCGCTGGGCCGAGCGTGAGGTCGTGAAGTTCTCCAAACAGTTTCGCTAGTCTTGAAGCTAACGTTTTAATTCGCGCGGGCTGGGTTTCGAAACCAGCCCAGCATTTCGGCGCCGCGCCCCTTCATCCTCGTTCGCAGGAGCGCCAGCAACAGCATCGACAGAAAAATCGTCAACAGTCCCAGCGATGCCATGCGAACACTCTGAACATGTTTCGGCAGGATGGAAACCCGTCCGTAGACGAATTCGATGTGTACCCAGTAAACCAGCAGCGAAGCCTGGCCCAACAGAATGAGAGGACTGAATCCCCACTGTCCCGCGCCCCATCGGCACCAGGCATAACTCGCGGTCAAAATGATGAGAATCATTCCGACACGAATCAAGAAAAAGTCAGGACTCGTGTGCCAGTAGTCGTAAACGGCGTAAATCTGCCGGGATTGTCCGTCCAGCCAGCGACTGGCGAAAATAAAAAACAATCCGGACACGCCGAGAAGAAAAAAGATTCCGCCTTCGTGACTGCGTGCCCATGCGCTCTGCAAAATAAACCCGCAGGCTAAACCGGTGAAGGCAAATGCCGTCCACGGAAAAATGGGAAACAGCCAGGCTTGCGGCGTTCCCAGATTGTGAACGCCGTTGATGTATGCCTCCAGCGGCCACGGCAGCCAGTTCGGTCTCCAGGTCGTCCATAGCGGCGGAGTCAGCAGTGCGATCACCGCAGCCGTGCCCGCGGCACTAAGAATCAGCCCAAGCTTCGGGTGCGCCCCGCGATAAAGCGCAAGCACCATCCAGCACATAACGCCCATTAGCATCATGGAGACGCCAATCGTGTTCAGCACGTCCACGCGCAGCAGGTCGCTGAGCGGCGCCCAACCCCACGCCACCAGATATTCTTGCAGGCGAAACAAAAGCCCAAAGCCAAGAATCTCGGCACCACGAAGAATGGTGGTGCGCGCAATTTGCCCGGGCGGAAGGTTTTTCTTCCAAAGCTTGTCCGTCACCAGCGCAAACGAAATCCCTGCCAGAAACAGAAAAAGCGGCGCCGGAAAAGTTCCTCCCAACTGCGAGTACATGAAAAACTTGCTCTGCCGCGCCGCGGGACTGAGCCACGCGTCGTAACCATGCGTTTGAAACATCAACACGCAGGCCAGTCCCCGCATCCAATCGATATAAGCCAGGCGGGATGGGGCGGCAGCGGCCAATGCGACACCGCATGATACTCCACCGCGAGCTTATGATAAATTTTCCCTACGGGCGCGTAGCTCAAACGGATAGAGCACCGGATTTCTAATCCGGTGGTTGCAGGTTCGATTCCTGCCGCGCCTACCAGAAAAAACAGAGGCTAGCGCTTAGGATCGGGCCCGGTCTCTCCGCAACAACGAATCCCCGGCCGAGCTCGTGCTATTCAGCGTTTACTGACCTCTGATCCTGTCCTATTTTTCTTGTGCTCACAAGTTTCGGTATTCAGGCATTCATTGGGCAGCACGAGTCGCTCGACAGGTTTGCCGCCGACGATGTGCGACTCGATGATCTCGTCCACGTCCGCCTCGGTGACGTGTCCATACCAGACCGCGTCGGGATAAACCACAAGGTTCGGGCCATGTTCGCATTGGTCCAGACAGCCCGCCTGGTTGGCTCGCACTCTGCCCTTCAGGCCACGTTCCGCGAGCTTCTGCTTGAAGAGCTTCTGCAGCCGTGCCTGGCCGCTGGGATCGCAGCATCCCCGCGGATTGCCCGGAGGACGCTGGTTGCCACAAATAAAAATGTGCTTCTCGAATTTCGGCATTTAGAAATAAGGGGTGGCGTAAATAGTGGTCACGCCACCGATTCTTTTTCCAGGGCTCGACGTTCCGTGACTGCCCTGTTTGTTAACTCAGGCGGCCACAAGTGGAGAATACCTCAATTTGCCGCGTCCTCAATTTCCGCGGCATGGCGTACGAGTGCGGACACGGTCTTGGTAAAAGTGACGCGCGCGCCCGCCGCATCCTGGGGCAGGATTGTCTTGGCAATCAGCAGCATCGCTGCTCCATGCGAGACCATCCAGAGCGCCTTCAGCAGGTGCTCATGATCCGCGTCGGATCCTCCCAGCTTTTCCCTGATCTTCCGCCGCATCACATTGCGCGCCGGCTGGTCGGCCAGCTTTGCTCCTGCGCGAGTGGAACGCGCTGAATGATACAGCTCATAGTCGTGTTGATAAAACAGCTCATATTCGTGAGGATGCTTCAGCGAAAAATCCAAATACCGCTCGCATCCCTCCTCCGGAGAGGATGCCCGCTCCAGCGCTGCTGCAATCTCCAGCCGGATACGCCACAGCAGGCCGCGCAAAATATCGTCCCGGTCGCGAAAGCGCCGGTACACCGAGGGAGTATTCGTTCCCGCCGCGACCGCTACGGCTCGCATGGTAAGAGACTTTTCGCCGCCTCTTTTCCACAGCTTCTGTGCTGCATCCAAAATCCTGCTTTCCAGTTCGGGGTCGGGTCGTCGCGGCACGCGCTTTTCCTCCAGGAATGAGCTTCTGGCTGTTATGTATACAAGGTAAACATAACAATGTAAACGAAATACGGGCTCTCACAAATATTAATTTTCTGTAAATTAATATGTTGACATCGTTAACGAAACGTTGTATAAATTATAAGTAAGAGCGAAATGGTCGTTGGGCCCCCCTGCGGTATCCAAGCGCCTTAAGGAGTCAATCGAGATGTATTCCTGGGAAGACCCCGGCGATAGAGTGTCTATTGCCCAAATGAATTCTGAATTGCAACACGCTCAACTGGAACTGCTCAGCGCCCACTGCGCCGTTCATCAGTTGCGGTTGCGCTTTTCTGCGGACGATCTGGCGCGTTTCGGGCAGCGCGATATTCTCCGCAAGTCGGTGCAGGCGGCCTCCGCTCTCAACGAATATTACGCGTCGATCGAGAAAAGGATTCCCCCTGCCGAAGCGTCCTCAGAGCCCGTTCGCGTGAGCGAAACTCTGATCCTGCAAGCGATTGAACGCCTGGCCTCGTACTTACGCGAACAACGCGAGCGCTACATTCATTCTGCCGTGCCGTTGACCAGCCATCAGCAAGCCCTCATGTGGCCCTATTTTTCTGCCGCTTTGCTTGATCGCGTCCGCATCTTCAACCTCGAAGGAAAACGCATCCCCAACCCGCGGTTTTACGACGAATACCGGGCTCTGGGTTTCGTCAACCTGCCCGAGGTTGCCCACATGCACTCGCTAACCTTTCTCGACCTGGTCATCTTCCACGAGACCATCAGCGAGCGCTTCCTGTTTCACGGACTGGTGCATGCCGTTCAGTTCGAAGTTCTGGGTCTTGATCGCTACTGCGAACTCTTCGTTCGCAGCTTTGTGAACACCAAATTGCATTTTTCGGTGCCACTGGAGTCGCACGCCTTCTCTCTGGAGTCGAAGTTCGCCGGCAATCCCGCCCGCCGCTTTTCCGTGGAAGATCAAGTTCGTCTCTGGGCCAAACAGGCGCGCTACTAAGCCTGTCGATGCCCTATAGGATTCCGGACGCAAGACGCTCCGGATGCGCGGGCCTCCCCCGTCGCGATTTCCGGGGCGGCGCAAGCCGTCCCGGAAATCTGTAAGTTGGTCGTTGTCCCTCCCCCCACGCGGTGAGCGGGGACGGCTTGCGCCGTCCCCGTTTTTGTCTCTCATTCTCCTGGACAGGAGAGTCTATAATGCTGCCGCAGCACAATCATTGTCAGGCGCAGTGTCTGCATTTGCCCTGACCAACGTCAGCGGGCAGTGACACCACATGAGTTCATCCTCGCAGCAGCAATTCGTCGGCACTCTCGGAGACCGAATTCGACTCCTCTTGTCTGGCACACTAGGGGCGTCTCCCTTTGCCTTCCCACAGCATTCGATCGCCCGGTCACCACTTTCCCGTGCACTCTTTGACGGTGTCTCTTACGCAATTGTGTTTTGCGGGCTGCCCTGGCTCCTCTTCAGAGATTCCGGACCTTTGTTCTGGTTGTCCGTCTGGGCCAGCTGCTATTTCGCTTTTGCGTCAGCCCTTGCCCGGCTCATTTCCTCCTCAATCCTGAAAGTCATCGAAAACCGCATTCTTCCTGATCTCTCCGAAACAGCCACTGCTGCAATCGACGAGGATCTCACTCGCCGCTTCGACCCAACGAAAATCTCGCTTGTGGCACTCCTGGTCGCACTGGCCGCTGCCGCGGTCTCGGGAGTTGTGCTCCATTACGACGTGACCCGCCATTGCCAGACGGAATCGAGCGCGAGCCTTTGGCAGATCGGCTGGTTGTGCTGCGGTTATTTCATCCTGTACTTTACGGCGGCGCGTGCCACCTACGTAGCGCGTTTCTACGGCACCTTCGCCACTCATTTGAAGATCGATTCCGATCGGATTTATGTGCTGGATCCGGCGCACTCGCGGCAGGTTGTACACATCGCATCGGTCGGCCAGCGCGTCCTCCTGTTCTGGTTTGGCATCGTCGGTGCGGTCGCGACCCTCTATCCGCTGTTTTACCGCTGCCTTCCCTGGTTCGTGATCTTCGTCGTACCAGTTGCCAGTTTCTTCTCCGTGGGATTTGGCACGATTGTTTTCCTGCACAGCGAAGAAGACCTTCGCCTGGTCGTGAAAAAGGTGTCGCGCGCCAGCCTTAATTTGCTGGAGAAAGAGATTGAAGATTTATTCAGCCGGCGCAGTACGCTCGACGAGTCGCAATGGCATCGCATGCGCGTTTCCATCGCATCGCGCGACCAGCTCATCGCGTCCGGATCCTATCGCAGCGCGGTTTTTAGTTGGCTGAATATCCTGGGCCCGCTGGCTCTCCCCTTGATCCCTCTGGTAGTCGAAGCGTGGAAGAAGAAGTTCGGATAGACCTTGAGGATACCGTTCCGCCGAATTTCCATCGCAGAAAGCGTGCCGCAAGAACAAAGGGCGCGGCCCAGCCCGCGTGATTGATCACGGAAAAACGTGGGCCGGGAACGGGCTCCTCGGCGAAGGCCTGGATTTCGATAGTCTCCGCCAGCGTCTCGCCGCGCAGCAGATGCCAAGCCTCTTTATATCGGTCGTACTTTGACCCGCTGCTTTTCGGATTTAGTGCCAAGCTCACCATGCCGCGAATAAGCTTCTCCGGCAGAATGTACCAGGTGTCTTCAGGCGCCAGGAACGCGGCGACGAAATCAAATGAGTCTTTCTTGTAGGGTTTGCGGCAGGTTTTCAGTGTGCAGTTGTACCAGTTGACCTTTTTGTAGGTAGTCGTCTTTACCTGCACGCGCACGATCTGCTTGCCTTTGTGAAGGACCAGGAAGTCGAACCCGGGTGGATCACCAAACGGTCGGGCCGCTCGTAGTCCCTCTTCCATGGCCCGAACCGCGAAGCACAGTTCTCCCCATACCCCGAGATCCTTCCTGTTCGTGATTCTTGCCCAACGAGGTTTTTTCACGCACCCATCCTCATCTCCCGCGCCTGTTGGCTTCGCTACCGAATACGTTCCAATGAAAAATGCCAAACAAAAAATGCGGCCCGGTGGCCGCACAATTCTCGGAACCTATCCCACTTTCCCATGCCCGTGGGAGGACGTAAAGTCTACGAAAGTAGAGTCTACTTTAGTAGGTATGCAATCAAGGATTTTGCTCGTGTAGAGCGGGCGCCCCCCGCCCGCTGCCTTTGACCTTGACTTGATTTTGATCGAGAAGGGCACGAGTTCCACTCGTGCCGCACCGACGCCCCATCAAAGAACGCAGGCTTCAGCCGCCGAGGTACGCTGCTGTTCTGTCGCCGGCGGAGGTCGTCGAGAAATCCCGAGCAGGACGCTACCGTGGAGTCCCACCCTTCGCAAAGAGCGCGAAGGATGGGGCACCGGCCCCCCTAACGGCAAGCTCATTTTCAAGGGATTGATAGTTCTACGGCAGTGTTGCATAATTCGTGCCACGATAACTCGCATTTTGTCCGATAGGAGGTGGATCGATGAGAGTATTCTGCGGGCCGGTTTTCCTGGTGATTCTTCTGTCGGCTGCTTCAGTTGCACAGCTTGAGCCTGCTGGTGCTGGCTGCAAATTCTACGATCCTGCCGTAGTTAGACTTCACGGAACCTTACTCAAGAAGACTCTTCCAACCGAAACTACGGATACTCCCACAGGTGGCAGCGCTGAAACCGTGTGGCTCTTGAAGCTGGATTCCCCACTGTGTGTGTACGAAGACAAGAAAACTCTCTCCCACTACCCGAGTCAGCAAAATCTTCAACAGGTAGAGGTGATTATGAACCAGGACATGGCAGTGGAGCGGGCTCTCCTTGTGGACCACAAGGTTGTCGCAACCGGGAAGCTATCTGCGCCACGCACAGTCCATCGCTACTACGCTAGCGTCCTTCTCACCGTCACCAATATCGAGTTGGCACGATCAAAATGAGCCGAGCTGTATGCTGTTGCGATCAAAAATCAAAGAGGACTCCAAGAATGTCGGCCCAAGGCAATGGCACCTTTCGAACGCGAAAGGTGCGGCAGCCTCAGTCGTGGAGGGGTAAAGGCCACCAGCTGCCCGCACAGACCCCGGCGATACCGTGGAAGAGCGGCGCTTCAGCGCCGCGTAAAGCGTACAAATTAGGAACGCGGCTTCAGCCGCTGAGGTATTTATTTCTTGACCGCTTTCCTGGAGCCCCGCCGGGATTCGTGGACCAACCGCTCCACATCCGCTTCGCGAAGGCCGCGCTCCTCGGCGCGCTGGCGGCCGTAGGCATTTACCTCATCCCACCACGCCCGCCGGTCGTAGTGGCGGAGCGCCTCCCGAATCAGCTCGCTCATGGTGCGGCTCTCCCGCTTGGCAATGGACTGGGCCCGCTTCAGCATCTCCGGCGGCAAAGTCACAGATAGAGTGCGAGTGCTTCTCATGCTAAGTATTATAAAGCATGATTTCGCATGATTCAAGAAATCAGAACCTTAGCCGGACGCGCCCGTGGAATCCCACCCTTCGAAGAGCGCGAAGGATGGGCACCCGGCGAACGGTGGAATTCACGAGGGCTTCACGATAAATTGAAAGAGTTTGTAAGTGTTCGTAAAAACTTCCGTTTCAAACTTCCAGCAGCGACCGCTAGAAGCCTCGACCGTAAGCTCCTGCTCGACGACATCCTTGCGGAAAAGACCAGTCCCGAAAAAGTCAGACCTTCTCAGTGCGTCGCTGGACTCCAACCCAGAAAAATATTTCTTGCGGAAACTTGGGGAGGTAATGGTGTACTGCAGGGTGAACTCTTGTTCCTCATCGGAATGTTCATTGGATGTCTTCGGCACCTGGTCGGAAACGATCAGTGCAACCGGTAATAGGTGGCGTTCGGTGTAGCGTCTCAATGCCGACTCATATGAGGCTCCGTACTGAGGCGCAAGCTGGAGAACTGTTTTGACCGAGGTTGGTTGATCTAGCGACTCTTTTGTAAATCGCTGTCCCTGAAATAGCAATTCGGCGGCAATTTCATTTGCTTCTCGCTCCATTCGGATCTTCGTCCACCAGCTCAGTGTGGCGTCGGTATCCGCGTGGACGTTGACGTTAAACAGTTTTCGACGATGTTCTTCCGAGATGAAGTGACCGATTTCATGGAAAATGCCAAACCTCTTCCGCTTCTCGTTGAGGCCTGACTGTGTAACAACCAGGCGATCATTAAGGCTGAGGGCAGCGCGTATCTCTGGTGTTTTGGTGCCTTGTTTCGGGAGAAAATCCACTTCGTGCATGAAGTCGAAGCTGAGTTGCTTTAGATCCAAGAAGTCGAGGATCTTGTCTTCATCGGTCGGCAGTTTAGTTGCCCCCGCCTCGTCGAGTAGTGCCTCAACGACTTCCTCGCGGGCCGGCATCTGAAGAGCATTTTCGCTACTTGTTCGAAACTTGGTCATTTTTTCGCTTGATTAGTTCTGCCAGTCTTTTCCGCGTCACATCATCAAGGGGGACGCTTGACTGGGTCGCAATTGTTTCCGCTCCGCGTTCAGGCTGTCGCAGGCGCTTTACGTACTCGCGTGCCGCGTCCGTTGGGCCGATAGGAGTCTCCGTCTCCGGGTAGAAATACGTTATTGGAACCCTAAAGAAATCCGAGAGCTTCCTGAGCACGTCTCCGCGAGGAACATTTTCTTGGCTCTCAAGGCTGGACAAGGTCGTTGGCGGAATCCCTAAGCTTTCAGCTACCTCCCGCTGTGAACGACCGCGGCGCAAATCGCGTAGCCGTTGTCCGAAATTTGCCATCTTGGTCCTCCCGATTGTGGTCTGTACCAGAGATTGTGACACATCGTTCGCGATTCGAAAACCAAATACGAATCTAAGTGGTTGATAAATAAGGAACAAGATTACCGAAGTACGCATGCGAAATTTAAGTTGACTTGGAACGAAAAACAAGTCACTATTCGTGGAGCAGGGATCGCAGATCGCCGCGAGAAGAATCCTATCAGAAGGGAGCCAATATGGCCATCAATGTAGAGACGAGCAACCCACAGGGCCTGCTCGACGCTATCAAGAGCAAGATTGATCAAAAACACATCCAGACCTGGGAGTACGACAAAGACGGTGACTTCACGCACAGCGCCGCCCAGTGGAACAAGAGAGCCTGGCTCCGCCCTTCAGTCGGACTCGGCTCCTTGAAGTTGACGACACTGCCGACCGTTAACGGCAATGTCACCACAGAACTCTACGCCATTTTTCACGGGCGTTTCATTGAAATGCTACTGGCACACTTTGATGGATCGTTCACGAACGCGGAAGCAAGTGCGATGCCCATGGGGGCAGATATTGTAACCGGCTCACGGGTCGCGCGATAGTTCTTGGCTCCGTGAGGATGACATGTGAACTATTTTCGCGGTGAGGGAGAAAGGAGTTACCGTTAATGAGCAAGCATCAGGAGGTTTTCGTCATTCACCATCAGAACGGGTGGGCCGTGACAAAACCCAACGCCGATAGAGCATCCGCTGTTTTAGATACCCAGGCCGAGGCAATCGAAAGGGCGCGGGAGATCTCCGACGGCGGCACGATTCACATCCAGGGCAGAAATGGGAAGTTCAGAACAGAAACGCCGTTTGACTGAACGTGGGTACCATCTACATTCGTGTCTCTGGTGGTGGAAGACTTCCGCTAGAGAAGCAAACGGAGCGGCCTGCGCCGCCCCGCGAGTAAACTGACCACTGGCCACCGCCCTACGTTCCCTCGCTCCACCCCGCCAGATACTCTTCCTGCTCCGGGGTCAGGCGGTCGATTTTAATGCCCATCGACTCCAGCTTCAGCTTGGCGACGCGTTTGTCGAGTTCGTCCGGCACGCGGTAGACCCGTTTCTCCAGCGTCTTGAAATTCTTGACCATGTACTCAACCGACAACGCCTGGTCGGCAAAGCTCATGTCCATCACCGACGCGGGATGTCCCTCGGCCGCGGCTAGGTTGATCAGCCGTCCTTCGCCGAGAAGGTTGATCTTGCGGCCGTCTTTCAACGAGTATTCGTCAACGTAGCTGCGCGTAGTGCGCTTGGAGGACGACATTTTTTCCAGCGCGGGAATATCGATCTCCACATTGAAGTGTCCGGAGTTCGAAATGATCGCACCGTCTTTCATCAGGTCGAAGTGCTCGCGGGTGAGCACGCTCTTGTTGCCGGTGACAGTGCAGAAAACGTCGCCGAGCTTGGCGGCTTCGGTCATCGACATCACGCGGAAGCCATCCATCACGGCCTCGAGCGCCTTGGTGGGATCGACTTCGGTGATGATCACTTCCGCGCCGTTGCCGCGGGCGCGGCTGGCCAGTCCGCGGCCGCACCATCCGTAGCCGGCCACTACGAACTTCGAACCGGCCAGCAGGAAGTTAGTAGCGCGGATGATGCCGTCGATGGTCGACTGACCAGTACCGTAGCGGTTATCGAAAAGATGTTTGGTGTCGGCGTCATTCACCGCGACGATGGGGAACTTCAGCACGCCTTCCTTCGCCATGGCGCGCAGCCGGATCACGCCGGTCGTAGTTTCTTCCGTTCCGCCGATTACGCCTTCCAGCGCGTCGGTGCGCTTGGTGTGCAGGATGGTCACGAGGTCCGCGCCATCGTCCATCGTAATGTGCGGCTTGTGATCGATCGCGGCGAGGATGTGGTTGTAGTACGTGTCGTTATCCTCGCCCTTGATGGCGAAAACCGGAATGCCCTGATCGCGCACCAGGCTGGCGGAAACATCGTCCTGCGTGGAGAGCGGATTCGAGGCGCACAGCACCACGTCTGCTCCGCCATCGCGCAG
>Ga0210384_10007822_pt1 | contig 11235 bp, 5 predicted proteins | sample IncBWH2MmetaG_FD_160574 | JGI IMG/M metagenome (GOLD analysis project Ga0210384, IMG submission 160574) | Forest soil microbial communities from Barre Woods Harvard Forest LTER site, Petersham, Massachusetts, United States - Inc-BW-H-2-M | ecosystem: Environmental > Terrestrial > Soil >...
CGAGCGGCAGTTCATCTTCCTGCGCGACGAGGCCGCGGCGCGCGAGGGGGTGCGCTACCTGGTGAACGAGGGCGCGGCGGCGGTCAAGGTCTGGTTCATTCCCGAGAAACCGATCCCCGAGCTCGAGCCGCTGGTGACGGCGGCCGGCGACGAGGCGCGCCTGCGGCGCCTGCCGCTCATCGTGCATGCCACCGGCCTGGCCGAGGCGAAGGCGGCGCTGCGGGCCGGCGCCCACGTGCTGGTGCACAGCGTCTGGGACGTGCCGGTGGACCAGGAGTTCCTCGACCTGGCGAAACGCCAGGGCACCTTCTACTGCCCGACCCTCACCGTGATGCGCGGCTACCAGCGCATGTTCGAGAGCGCCGCCAGCCGGCAGCCGCCGGCGGTGGACGACCCCAACGGCTGCGTCGACCCCGAGACCCTGGCGCGCCTCGCCGAGACCGCCGGGCTCGAGAGCACCCGCACCGCCGAGCAGCTCGCCACCTCCGCCCAGCGCACCGCCGAGCGCGAGCGCGTCGCCGCCGCCAACCTGGTCACCGTCGCGCGCGCCGGCATCCCCGTCGCCATGGGCACCGACGCCGGCAACCCGCTCACCTTGCACGGCGTCTCGGTCTATGCCGAGATGGAGGCCATGCAGCGGGCCGGCCTGACGCCGAGCGAGGTGCTGGTCGCCGCCACCCGGGGCGGCGCCGCCGCGATGGGACGCCTCAAGGAGCTGGGCACGATCGAGAAGGGCAAGGCGGCCGACCTGCTGGTGGTCGCCGCCGATCCGCAGGCCGACATTGCCAACCTCCGCCGCCTGCGCTGGGTGGTGCGCGGCGGCGTCGTGCGTTCGCTCTCGGAGCTGCACGCCCTGGCCACCGCGCCCGCCAGGCGGTAGGGGGTCTTGCCTCCCCTTCGTCCTTTGGGCGAGGGGTCTAAGTCTGTTGGGCGGCGGCGGAGAACTGCGGACCCTCGCCCAAAGGAGGAAGGGGAGGCAAGACCCCCTACCGCTTGGCGACCTGCCCGCGGAATAAAACCGCCCTCCAGAGCTGTAGTTCACGGTATATGAGCGTCGCACTTCCCACACCGCGGGGAGACACGGTGCCGACGAAGTACTGGCACCGGCTCGACGACGGGCTCGAGCAGGGGCGCGTCCAGTGCGATCTCTGCCCGCGGGCCTGCAAGCTGCTCGAGGGACAGCGCGGCCTCTGTTTCGTGCGCGCCCGCGAGGGCGGCGAGATCGTGCTCAAGACCTACGGCCGGTCGAGTGGCTACTGCATCGATCCGATCGAGAAGAAGCCGCTGAACCATTTCTTGCCCGGCACCCCGGTGCTGTCGTTCGGCACCGCCGGCTGCAACCTGGCCTGCAAGTTCTGCCAGAACTGGGACATCAGCAAGTCGCGCGAGATCGACACCCTCTCCGATGGCGCTTCACCCGAGCAGATCGCGCACGCTGCCGCGCGCCTGGGCTGCGCCAGCATCGCCTTCACCTACAACGACCCGGTGATCTTCATGGAGTATGCGGTCGACGTCGCCGACGCCTGCCGCGAGGCGGGCATCAAGGCGGTGGCGGTGACCGCTGGCTACATCTGCCCCGAGCCGCGGGTCGAGTTCTATCGCCACATGGACGCCGCCAACGTCGACCTCAAGGGCTTCACCGAGCGCTTCTACCGCAAGGTCTGCGGCGGCGAGCTGGGCGCCGTGCTCGACACCCTGCGTTACCTGCGCCACGAGACAGACGTCTGGTTCGAGATCACCACCCTGCTGATCCCGGGAGAGAACGACTCCGACGCCGAGCTCGACGAGCTCACCCGCTGGGTCGCCGCCGAGCTCGGCCCCGACGTGCCGATTCACTTCACCGCCTTCCATCCCGATTACAAGATGCTGGACCTGCCGCCGACCCCCGGGTCCACCCTCACCCGCGCCCGCCGCATCGCCCTCGCCAACGGCCTGCGCTACGCCTACACCGGCAACGTCCACGACGAGGACGGCGGCAGCACCTGGTGCCATCACTGCGGCAACCGCCTGATCGGCCGCGACTGGTACGTGATGACCAGCTGGCACCTCGTCCCGACCCCGGAAGGCGTCGCCTGCGACCGCTGCGGCACCCCCCTCCCCGGCCGCTTCGCCGGCCCCCCCGGCCGCTGGGGCGCCCGCCGAGTCCCCGTCCGGCTGTCCGAAGTCGCTCCCGCCCCTCGCCTGCCGGTCCTACCTTGAGCCGAAGGACGCCAGAGAGGCCACACGGAGTGGGCCAGGCGGAGCGGTATTCCGACGTACCTGCCTCCTTTTGTAGTCGAAAAGATCATCTGCCACAAGCCTGGCCGACACGTATGGCCATTTGAAGGTTCGCGTTGTTCCCGACATCAGCACGCTGCCCATGCTCTTGCAAGCAGGGGTTGCTTTATCGGAAACCTGCTACTCCCAGTTGATTCAGGATGAACGGCGCCACGAATGTTCCGACCCAAAAGAAAATCACGCCACCTGGTATGACAAACAGCGGCCTGTATTCAAAGTCCTCCAAGCGCAAACCGATGAACATGGCTAGAGGGCCGCAGACGCCGTGTATGATCACGACGGGGATCAAGTGCAGTCGGACAGCCTGAACATTGCTAAAGTATTTCCAAGAGAGGGCGAGGTTCGCGAGAAGCACAGCCACGAACGCGATTCCCCAGGCGCTGGACGACGAACGCCGGAGCCACACCAGCGCGACTGAGCAGAGCAGCGGAAAGCCTACAAAATACCACAGGTTATCATTCATTCAAGCGATCCTGTCCTCGTGGACCTGTCGCAACATCCTGCTTGGTCGTATCGATAGCGATCACGACGCACTCATCACAGATCGCAGCCTTGGCGCTCACTACCAAGGTTTGGACTTCGTCCTGACGGCGACCGCAGAACGAGCAATACCGCAGTACGGGCATCTGTCCTACGCGTCATTTCAATTCTGCCCGAAACCATTTGGGTAGTTTCTGCATGAAAATGCGGAGACTTCGGCGATGTAGGACTGATCCAGGTGCATCCGAAAAAGTTTCCTCGTCACTGCGCTGCTCGGCCACCACTTCCACCTTCTGCGCGTGAAAAGCCGCCACCGTCTCAGCAGCCAGCGCAGTGCATTCATCGCAGATTCGCGCTCTTGGCGCGGCTAGGAGAAGCCGGACCGCATTCTGGCCCTTGTGGCAGAACGAGCAAACCAGCTTCATCGAGCAGATTGGTTTGAGGTCTTCCACGGGACCAATGCGGTTCGTAGTCGACGCGCTCGATTCGCCAATGTTAGATCAAGGTAGTGTGCACGAATGTATGCCTCAGCCTTATCGAGGCTCTCAATGAATTCGCCTGTAAATGCGGGAGAGAAGGGTGGGCTGGCGCCCGCGCATGCGAGGTCGTCTGCCGCCTTTAGATTGAACGACAGGTCTCGCTCGAGCACCTGGCGCAGTTCGTTGTTCCTATTGGTCTCAAGGAGATTTAGCAGTGTCGTCGCGTGCGCCACTCCCGCGAGACGCTCGGAGAGAACGCCGGCGCGGGCCGACTGAAGGGAACCGCGGTACATCAAGATCCACACGCAACCGCCTCCAACGACTGCGCCCAGAAGAACTAGCAATGCGGATCGAGCGCTTCTCATACAGCGATCTCTCTTCCTAAATCCCCGTGCAAACCGGCGAAGTGTAGCAATTATCGAAGCAGCGTTGGCTGGCAGCGGCGGCGCCTCCTTCGCATTGCGGACGCCCAGCGCATCCAAAGAAGGAATCGCAGCGGCAAATAGCAACACTTAATTCAGCTGCGCAGCACGCAATGCATAATCCGCACTTCGTCGTCTGTGTGGCACAGGAGCCACGAATGGGGTCGAAGCCGGGATGATACTTTGCCTGACATTCCTCCATCGGCCATAACCCCAAGCGGTCGACGAAGCGCATAGGGTTCACTGCCGCGTACGCATACTGGAATGCATAGCTGAGCGGTGAGACAGAAGCGAGGGTTGGCCTAAGGCGGTACGCGCTGAGCGGATCCGACTGGCTGAATCTCCCGGTACTGGTCTCGTACCACCGGTTCACGTTGTAGTACAGCCCCGAACTAAGATGTGCGTTGTCCCAGATCGAATCGTCCCACTGGCCGGGAAGGCGGAGAATGATACCTGAACGCTGGGCGCCGGGGGTCGTGAAGTCCCGCCCGAAGGGCTCGAACCCGCCGCTCCAGGTAGCCGTGGCGGCACCGGTGCTCGCTAGGATTGGCGTCCCGAGGTGGTCCACGGTCAGGTAGGTGAGCACGCCCGTGACCGGGGCTCCGTCGAGCTGGGCAACAGGGCGCCCGCTGAAGTAGAAGATGCGGGTCTGGACGGTCACGGCACTGGTGAACAGGTTCTGCTGCTGGCGCTGGTAGAGGAGGCCCTCGGAGCCGTACGTCGGGATGGTCGCGAGCGGACCGCAGTCGATGACCGCGTTACGGGCTTTCGCGAGGAAGCCGCGGCCGTCGTAGGCGAGGGCGCTGGTCTCGTGGCTGGTCTCCTCGGTCATGCGGCTGAGGTTGCCGGCGGCGTCGGGTAGGAAGTCCAGATGCGAGGTTGGAGTGGATTCGAGGAGGACGTTGCCGGCGAGGTCGTAGGCAAGATACTTCGTGCCGGCGCCGTTGGCCAGCGTGATGGTCTCGAGCAGCGGCGTGTCGCCGTGCGGGTTGGCGGCGTTCGGCTGATAGGCGTAGGTGTCCTTCGCGCCGCCGCCGCGGTCTTCGCTCAGGCGATTACCGATGGTGTCGTAGGCCCAGGTGCGGGTGCCCCAGAGGGTCGGGGCGTTGGCCTGGGTGAGGAAATATTGGAAATCCTGGTAAGCGAAGTTGCGGCCCGGGGTAATGGCTGTGATGTTGCCGATGGCGTCCGTCGTGTAAGTCCAGGCGAGGAGGGTGCCGGAGGTGATGGCGGTCGGGTAGTAGCGCTGATCGAAGGTGTGGATCTCGGCGATGCCGTTGGCGAGGTGCAGCTGCTGCAACGGACCCGCGGCGGAGTAGACCGTCGGGGCGGCCGGGGTCGAGATGACGATCGGCGTCGTGGTCCCCTGGCAGACGTTGGCGCCCGCTGCGGTCGAGTAGGAGAGCGCGGCCTGGCGATCGGCCACGTCGTAGGTGTAGCAGGCGGTGACGTTGCCGGGATAGGCGATCGAGATCCGATTGCCGTTGACATCGTAGGTGTAGCCGAGGGCGTTGCCCTGCGTGCCGTCTTGCAGGTTACGCCCGAAGAGATCGTAGGTGTAGGCGATCACGGATGCGCTGGTGCCGCTGCCCTTAGTGATCGAGGAGAGGTGGCCGATCGGCGACGTGCCGGTGGCCGTCGTGGTGTCGTAGGCGTAGGTCGTCGTCAACGTCGGATCGCCTGAATAGGTCACCTGCATCGGCCGGTCCGCAGGGTCGAGCTGCCGGGTCGTAACCACTCCCCGGGCGTCGGTCTGCTGCACCAGGGCGCCGTGAGCATTGTACGCGTAGGCGGTCAGGCCGGTGACTGGCGAGATCTGTGCTGTCAACAGGTCCCGGTCGCTCGTGACGTAGGTGGTCTGGTTGCGCTCGGAGTCGGTCACCGCGACCAGGTGGTCTTCGAGGTCGTAGGCGTAGGTCGTCACCGCCCTGCCGCCGCCGGCGCCGCCCCAGGGTTGCGAGACTTGGGTGAGACGGTTCAGCGGATCATAGGAATAGCTGGTCGAGGGAGCGGCCGGCGCAGGGTGGTTGGGGTCGTTGACGCCGATCAGGTTGTTGTCGCAATCGTAGGCGAAGCTCGTCGTGCTTTGAAGACTCTTAGATTGATTCCTTATAGGCATTGCAATGCTATCAACTTTGGCATACGCTCTCCCTGCTCCCGGAGCCTCCCGGGAGCAGGAGGAAACCGATGCCCTTCCAGCGGACGAGAGCCAGGCTGGTGCTGACAGCTGAGGTGGAAAGCCGATTGAGCACGCTGGCGCATTCGCGCACCGCGTCCGCTCAGCAGGTCGAGCGGGCTCAGATCTTGTTGGCCTATGCCGCCGGGGAGTCGATCAGTGCCATCGCTCGACGGTTGGGAACCAACCGACCTAAGATCGAGCGTAGCGTGGACAAGGCTCTTCAGATCGGCCCGTTGGCAGCGCTTGAGGATCTGCCGGGGCGAGGCAAGCCGGCGGCGATCACCAGCGAGGCTCGCGCCTGGCTGGTCTCGTTGGCCTGTCAGAAGCCCAAGGATCTGGGCTACGCCGCAGAGCTGTGGACCACCCGGCTGCTGGCGTCCCACGTCCGCCAGCACTGCACGGCCCAGGGCCACCCCTCCTTGCAGCGGCTGGCTCGGGGCACGGTATCGAAGATCTTGCGCCATAGCCAAGTCCGCCCCCACAAGATTTCCTACTACCTGGAGCGGCGCGATCCTGACTTCGAGGCGAAGATGGCACAAGTGCTCTACGTCTATCGAGAAGTGCACATTCTGCGGGAGGCCGGCAAGGCGGTCTCGTCCCAGTTGGCGGTGCTGTCCTACGACGAGAAGCCTGGAATCCAAGTGCTCGAGAACACCACTCCCGACCTGGCGCCGGTGCCCGGGCGCCATCCCTCTCTCGGTCGGGATCACGAGTACATTCGCCACGGGACGCTGAGCCTCTTGGCCGGCATCGACCTGCTGACCGGGCATGTCCATGGACTGGTCGCCGACCGCCACCGCAGCCGCGAGTTCGTGGACTTCTTGCAGCGGGTTGACCGCTTCTACCCGGCGTCGGCGACCATCCGCATCATCTTGGACAATCACTCGGCCCACCTCTCCAAGGAGACCCGGGCGTACCTGGCCACGGTCCCGAACCGCTTCGACTTCGTCTTCACGCCCAAGCATGGCTCCTGGCTCAACCTCGTCGAGTCCTTCTTCGCCAAGCTCGCCAAAACTCTCCTGCGAGGGATCCGCGGAGCCTCGAAGGCCGAGCTCCGGGAACGGATCGAACGTCATCTCCAAGAGCTCAACCAGGAACCCGTCGTCATGAAGTGGACCTATGGGCTGGAATCGCTGTCGGTCGCCTGAACCGATGCCATTGTAACGCCATTATGGAATCGATCTACTCTGATTGTTCGGGTCGCCCGCGGTCATGCTGTCGAGGTGGCAGGTGGTCGTGTAGGTGTAGGTGGTGGTGGCGTCGGTGACCGGCGAGCCGCCGACGATGCGCTGGCGGACCTCCTGGATACGGTGACCGGAGGCGTCGAGGGTGTAGAGAGTCTGCTCGAGCGGCTGCGTCGCGGCGCAGCTGGCCTGGCGCGCCATCGCGGCCAGCCGGCCGGCGCTGTCATAGGTGTAGGCGATGGCGTTGCCTGCCGGGAGCTGGACGCAGATGATGTCGCCCAGGGTGTTGTAGGCATAGGTCGTGGTCAGCGGCTGGGCACTGCCGAAGCCCTGGGTGACCGTCAGGGCGCGATTGAGCGCGTCGTAGGTGGTATGGGTCCGCATGCCGTTGACGTCGGTCACGTCGGTCGTGCGGTTGAAGGCGTCGTACCCGAACGAGGTCACGGCGTTGAGCGGCGGTGCGCCGACGACCGGATCGCTCCGGTTGGCGACGAGATAGCCGTTGGTGACGCCGCTCATGAAGGTGAAGGCGGTGGCGTCGGCGGTGGTGCTCGGCACGTCCGGCGGGTCGATCAGCCCGGGCAGGCCGGCGGCGCTGTAGCCGCTGTAGGCCGTCTGCAAGCTGAACTTCCCGGTCGGGTAGGTGGCCTCGCTGCCGCTGACGGTGCTCGTCTGGAGGTTGCCCTTGGCGTCATAGGCCAGGACGGTCGCGCGCGTCCCGGCGGGCGGCGTCGGCGCCGGCGGTGAGAAGGGACCGGTGACGCTGGCGACGAAGGCCGGGAAGGTCGGGCTGTACATCCAGCTGGTCTGCCGCTGCACCAGCGACGGCGTCGTCTGCACGGTCTCGACCTTGCTCAGCTGGCGGCCGTTGGCGTCGAAAGTGAAGCCGGTCGCGACGCCCCTGCCGTCGGTCACCGTCGTCGGCAGCAGGGGGTTGTTCGGGTCGCCGTAGGTGAAGCTTGGGTTGGCGGTGCCGCAGGAAGGGCACTCGCCGGTGATCTGCTTGACGCGGACCTTGCGGGTGCCGTGGGCGCCCGCACGCCCGGGGTCGCGGTCGAGGGTGTAGGTGGCGGTCTGCACGACATCCTGGTTGGCGCCGTTCACCACGGTGCGCTTGATCAGCGTCTGCACGGTCGCCATGGTCGGCAGGGCTGGCGCGTCGAAGCTCAGCTGGTAGGCGTCAGTCGCGTTCGGGCCGGTGAAGAACGGGTCGCCCCGCCAGGCCTCGACGACGTTGCCGGAGCTGTCGTAGACGAAGGCCGCCTCGATGCGGCCGTTGTTGTGGCAGTCCGTGAGCCTTGCCTGGGTGAGGTAGCCCGGGTGATTGGCATCGCCGTAGGAGATCTGCCACGAGGTGCCGACTCCCAGGCCGGGGCAGAGGTCGGGGCGCCCAATCATCGTCAGGTCGTCGCCGTTCCAGGTGAAGGTCCAGCTGCGCGCGGTGACGCCGTCGGTGCCCACCTCGGTGAGCGAGGCGAGCTTGCCGCTGGCGCCGCCGGTATAGGCGAAATTCTCGCGGCGGCCGTCCGGGAAGGTGACGTGGTCGAGCTGGTTGCTGGCGTTGTAGCTCACCTGCAGCGGCGGATGGGCGGCCGGGTTGTTGGGGTCGTAGAGGCGGTCGGTGATCCGGTCGAGAAAGCCCGCCAGCATCCCGGAGGGCGAGCCCGCGGTCTTCGGCAGGAAGTACTCGACGCTGCCGTCCAAGCCCTGCAGCTGCCAGCCCTGGGTCGTCGAGTTGAAGGAGAGCTTGCGGTATTCGTCGCTCGGGGTGACGGTCTGGTAGAGCCGCAGGCCGGTGCCGGCGGCGAGGCTGCCGAACTCGCGGAAGCTGCCGAAGCGGGTCAGCAGCCAGACGTGCGTCTCGTCCGGGTCCATCACGATCCGCTCGGCGTAGTCGTGCGACCAATTGCGCCCGAGATACGTGTTCCAGGGGTTCGCGCTTACCCCGGCCGAGCCGGGGAACCCTGTGGCCCCGACACCGCCTGCGCCGTAGCGCAGATGGGCGCCCGAGGCCTTGAAGAGACAGCTCGATCCGCCGGCGACGCTGAAGCCGCACCCCGAGCCGCCTCCCGATCCCGCGCCACCCCCCGCTCCCGAGCCGTCCCCGGACGACGAGCCCAGCGACTTGCAGCTGCTGCAATTGCCGTTGCCGGTCGTCCCGGCCGCGCCGCTGTCGGGGCCGTTGCCCTTGCTGCCCGCGGCCGCCATGCGGCCACCGCTGCCGGCACCGCCGGGCCCGCCGGAACCGCCGCCGGCGCCTGCCCCTTCGCCGCAGAACTGCGGCGGCGGCGCCGGACAGCCGGCATTGCCCGTCAGGTCGAGAGCCACCGACGTGGTCTGCGTGCAGTAGGGCGCCACCAGGGGCGGACAGCTCGGGCATTGCGGGCAACTGATGAGATTCAGGGTATACGTGGAAGGCGTGCCGCAACGCGCGCTGCCGGTCACGATCACCGTTCCGAAGTCCTGTTGCAGCTCCTCCCCGGCGTACCCGCACTCGCCGAGCAGCGAGTTGCCGCTGGTGAGCAGGTCGACCTCCTCGAAGCTGTAGCCGACGTTGAAGTACGGCGCGTTGACGTGGTTGCCGGTGAAATGCATGCCGATGGTGACGGTCATGCCGCAGGTCGTGGAGGTGGGATCGCATCCCGAATCCACCGTGTAGGTGGGTCCCGAGGTCACGATCGGCACCTGGCAGACGAAGCTACCGTTCGGGCCCGAGCATTGCGCCGGATTCGTCGCGTCGTTGCCGCCGCCGAAGTAGCTGATGTTCGAGCCCTGGCAGACGGCCTGCGCCCGCAGCGCCGCGCCGCCGCCGAGCCAGGCGCCGGCCGCGGCCATGGCGATCAGCCAGGCAGCGATGCCGCGAGCCAGAGGGCGCCTGCCGGCAGGCCGGCGCCGCCGGAGGGCCGCCGGCAGCCGATACAGCCAGACATCCAGGCGGCGGTTCATGGGATGGATCCGTTGACGTCTCATTGGAAGTACCCATTGACGTCGATGAGCAAGTGGACCTGGTTCCCTGGCCCGAGGCCCGGCAGCACCGTGACGCTGCCGTCGCCGTTGCGCGAGAGGAGGACGATCGCGTTGTTGGCGCGCACCGTGCCGGCATCGAAGTTGAGATTGCTGGTTAGCGGCGTCGCCGCGTCGCCCGGGTAGATCACCAGGAAGCCTCCGGCCGCGGGCGTCACCGCCGTGGCGTTGATCGACAGCGCCTTGGCCGTCGCCGGCACGCCGCAGGCCGCGCTCAGCAGCGGGAACTTGCGCGCCTGACCGCTGGTCAGGATCGGGCCTCCCAGCGGGCCGGCGGCGTTGCGAGTGTCGACCATCCGGCAGGGTGTTACCGTGTAGAACTCGAGCGGCAGAGCGGCCGCGCGAGCGGTGATCACCATCGCGTCGGCAGCCGCGGTCTGGCTCTGCCAGGCCGTCAGCAGGCTCCCGCCGGCGCTCAGGCCGGCGCCCGCGAAGGCCTGGTCGCCCGCGGTGGTGGTGTTGAGCTGCAGCTTGCCGCCCTGCGGCTGGACGCGATTGTCGAACGACTGCGCGAGCACCGCGGCGCCGCTGCCGTCCAGCCCCAGGGCGTCAAACACGACGACGAAATCGCCGACCGCATTGGCCGCCACCACCGGGTCGTGCTCCGGTCCGGTCGGGCTGGGATCGACCATCAGCTGGCCAGACAGCGCCGTCCCGGCCGCGTTGAACCGTCGCGCGAGCACGACACTGCCGCCGGCGGTCAGGCCCTCCCAGGTGACGACGAAGTTGCCGGACGGGTCGCTCGCGATCCGCGGATGGGAGTGCGCCCCGGTCGCCGGGACGTTGATCGCCAGCTCGCTCGACTGCGGGTTGCCGGCGCCGTCGAAGGCGCGCCCGACGATCCCCGACGCGCCGGCCCCCGCCCCGTCTTGCCCTTCGCTCTGCCACACCACCTCGAAGCGCTCCGCCGGCTCCGCTGCCGAGGCGGGCAGGTATGCCACCGCCGGCGAGTGCTGCGCCCCGGCCGTGGTCACGTTGACGGCGATCTCGCCGCTCGCTGGCCCGCCGCCGCCGGCCTTGTACGCCCGGGCGAAGATGCCCCAGCTGCTGGAGTCTTGCCCGTTCGCTTGCCAGGCCACGAGAAACCGGCCGTCCGCCGCCATCGCCACCGCCGGCGCCTGGTCGTCGTCGGTCATCGTGGTGTTGACCTGGAACTGGCCCTGTGGCTGGCCGGCGCTGTTGTAGCGCTG
>Ga0210384_10007823_pt1 | contig 11235 bp, 6 predicted proteins | sample IncBWH2MmetaG_FD_160574 | JGI IMG/M metagenome (GOLD analysis project Ga0210384, IMG submission 160574) | Forest soil microbial communities from Barre Woods Harvard Forest LTER site, Petersham, Massachusetts, United States - Inc-BW-H-2-M | ecosystem: Environmental > Terrestrial > Soil >...
CTACTATTTCCAGCCCGCTGTCGAGAAAGCTGGCCTGCGTCACATCCGATTTCATGATCTCCGCCACACGTTCGGGAGCCTCATGATCCAACGTGGCGCCTCGCTCGTGTACGTCAAGGATCAAATGGGCCACAGCAGCATTCAGGTTACGGTAGACATTTACGGACACCTGATTCCCAGCGCTGATATCGGATGGGTGGACAAGCTCGATGATCTCGCGGTCGCACCAACGGAGGTAGCAACAGGTCCGCAACCATCCGCAACCCCCGCGCAACCTGCACCAATTGAGGAATCAGAAGAACCGCTGGAAGTGATTGAAACAACTGGTGAACCGGGGAGGACTCGAACCTCCAACCCGTTGATTAAGAGTCAACTGCTCTACCATTGAGCTACCGGTCCACGGATAACCTGGAATTTTACATGGGACACACATTTTTGTCGAACACTCTGGATACGTGGATAGTTCGGGGCATCCGCCAACTCAGCTTCAACCAAGATTCACTTGGCGCGGAGTTGGACTGCTAAGTCGCGAGCTACTTGGCGTGCGCGCGGAAGATCGGCGGGATCGAAGGAGATGGCGGAGACGCGCGGGTGGCCACCCCCTCCGAACTTCTCGGCGAGCGAGGCGAGGTTCTTGTCGGCGGTGGATTGGTTCCACGGATTGGTGCCGAGGGAAACTTTGGCGCGGACAGCGGACGAACTAACACTTACCGAATAGACGCATTCGGGGTGCAACAGATACGGAATGAATTTGTTGTAGCCTTCGAGGTCGAGGTCGCTGACGTCGAAGAAAATCACGCCGTCAACAGCTTCGGAACGCTGGCGAAGGATTTCGATGGATTTGCGATGGCGCTCGAGTAGAGCGCTTAGATGTTTGGCAACCAGCGGAAGCTTGACCATTTCGGCTAGTGGGCGATAGGCAAGCTCAGGAATGATGCGGGCGGGCAAGCCGTCCTCGGGAGCGGCTTCAATCACCAGGGCGAGTTGCGTGGCCGGCTCAGCAAGCTCAACTGCGGACTCCGGTGTTGGGTATTGCGCGCCATCGATGATATCGCCCCAGTGAATCAGCTCCGCAAGCGGCTTGGTATCGAACGCGAATTTTTCTTTCGCAACAGTGGCGATGAGTTTGGTGCAGGATTTATAGTCCGGCTCATAAAACATGTGCGTGCCGGGATGACTGCGGAAATGCTCGGCATCGGCGGGAGTGAGGAAGGCACTTTGATGGTGGTCGAACCACCAGGTCACCTTGGGAGAGTTCGAGTACTTGAAATCTACGATCGCGTTTTCGTCGCCGTCGAAGAGGCCAGGCGTCCACGGCTGGGAGGCGCGATGGGTCATGCCCGTGAAACCGAACTCCGCGGTGGAGTCGAATTTTTCCTTGTAAAAGCGGTAGAAAAGAGCAGCGGAGGCGGTCCCATCAAAACAGCGGTCGTGGAAGCAGAGCCGGACGCGGGTCATGTCTTAAGGGCGGTGCCTTTCGTTTTTCCTGCGCTGTCAAGGCAGGAACAAAGCCTTTTAGGGTGGCGGGACACGAAAAAGAAGTCAAGCGGAAAGCATGGATGGGAAGCACAAAGAAAAGAGCCGTCCACTTCAAGGGTTGGCTCTTCGTAACCTACGAGTCGGCCTCCACTACTGGCCGACCATCTTCTCCACCATGTCTCCGATGATCGGCAGTTTAAACTTTTCGTGATTGTACGCCTTGTACATTAGGAAGATCCAAGTGGCAAAGAAGGCGATACCCACGACCGGCCAAAGAAGAAAAGTCAAAAAGCCAAAGGGAATATGGAAGATCGCCGTTGTGATGGCGGTAATAATAAATGCCACGAACCAAAACGCGAATCCAACTATGCACATCGCGATGTTGAACGCGATGTCCTGAGCCGCGTGAAATTTTACAAAGGGCCGCTTGTCAATTAGGAGAAAAATTAAGCCGGAAATCCACCAGAATATATAACACAGTAATCCTGCAACGTTTTCATCCAGACCTGCAGTGGGGAAATCCGCGGAAGGAGCGGCGACCGACGCGCTGGGCGCGCCACTCGGTAAGGTGCTATGCACGGCGCTCTGCGGGGCCCCTTGAGGAGCACCGCACTTCGGACAAAACGACGCTTCGCCTGCATCCTGACCACATGCTTTGCAAAATGCCATGAACGCACCTCCGAGGGCTTCTACTGTGCGCGCAGAGTAGCAAAAGCGGGATGCGAGAGCAATGAATTTTGTGAATGCTTGCGAAACTTCCGGAATTAATGGCGAAAAGGAGGACGCCGGAGCGTCTTCCTCTTCGATCTAGCAAGGCTCTTGGCCCTGCCTACTTCTCGCTCTTTTCCTGCTTTTCTGCCGCAGGGGCAATCGCCGGAATGCTGGCTTTCTGAATGGCGGCGTTTAGAGCGGCGAGATCCTTGGATTGGATTTCGCGCCAAGCGGCCAACTGCGCTTCAAGGCGCGTATTTAGTTCTTCGTAGACGGTGAATGACGCGGCTGTTGGAGCCGCGTCGGCGCTTTCCACGGTTTCCTGCAGAGCCACAAGCTGGTCCACCACCTGGATTGGATAGTTCAGCGGGTCCTCTCCGCTCTTGGACTTCGGCTGAATGATTTTCTCTTCGACGGCGTTCATTTTCTTCGTGAGGGCATCCCCCGAATCAAGGATCGGCTTTGCGCCAGGGTCCGCGGCGAGACGTTTCTTCAGCGCATCAATTTGGCTGCGCACGCTGCGAATTTGGTTCACGGCTTCGTTCCCCGCCGTGACGCGATCGCGCACGCGCAATGCGAATTCTTGCTGCTTCTCGAGGTCAGCCGGTGAAGCAGACACGCGCGGATCCCTGGTGAGCTCCAAGCTGGCAGTAGAAGTCTTGCCGCCAACGGTCAGCTTGATCTGGTACGTGCCCGGGACCACCAAAGGGCCTTCGGGCCGGCCTCCCCAGCCAACCGCGCCGGGGACCTTGGTTGGCGGTTCGGAGTGCAAATCCCAGACAAAGCGGTTCAACCCCACCTCGGCGGGAAGCTCTTCGCCGGGCCTGCTGATGCCAAATTCTTCTTCATCCGGAGAAGCGCCTTCGGCGGTTTTCTTGCTCGAATATTTGCGAACGAGCTTGCCGCTGGCGTCGAGAATTTCCAGAGTAATTTGGTCCTTGGGCGCAGACTTTAGCGAGTAATTGATCACCGCACCAGCAGGCGGGTTAGCGCCCACAGGAATGCTGGCGGGGAGCGTGAAGCCCGGGCCGCGGAAGCGGATGGTTGTCGACGGCTGATACAGATGGGCTTCGTCAGTTGCAACGGCCGCGGTCATCTGGCGGAGAGGAGCGATGCCGTCGAGAACCCAGAAGGCGCGGCCGTGCGTGGCCACAATCAGATCGTCGTCTTTTACCGTGAGGTCATGAATCGGCGTAGTGGGAAGATTGAGTTTCAGAGATTGCCAGTGGTTGCCATCGTCGAATGAAATGTAGACGCCATTTTCGGTGCCGGCATAGAGCAAGCCCTTGCGCTTCGGATCTTCCCGAACGGAGTGGGCGTAGCCGTTGTCGGGCAGGCCTGCGATAATTTTTGTCCAGGTCTTGCCGTAGTCCGACGTTTTGAAAAAGTACGGGTGCAAATCATCGAGCTTGTGGCGATCGATAGCGATGTAGGCACTTCCCGCAGAATGCGGCGAAGCTTCGATGATACTGACGAGGCTCCACTCGCCGAATTCTTTGGGCGTAACCTTCTCCCAGTTTTTGCCGCCATCGCGAGTAATATGCACGAGTCCGTCGTCCGTACCGGCCCACACGAGGCCTTTCTCGACGGGCGATTCGGCCAGCGCGAAGACGGTGTCGTAGTACTCAACGCTGGTGTTGTCTTGCGTGAGCGGGCCACCGGAGGATTGCTGCTTGGTTTTGTCATTACGCGTCAGGTCGCCGCTAATCGCGGTCCACGTCATGCCACCGTCCGTGGTCTTAAAAACCGCTTCGCCACCGTGATAAACAACCTTGGGATCATTGGGCGAGACCATGATCGGCGCGGTCCATTGAAAACGATGCTTCAAGTCTGCGGCACCGGAGCCCATGGGATTGAGGGGCCAGGAAGTAATGTCCTGCACCTGACGGGTCTTTTTGTCGAAGCGCGTGATGAGGCCGTCGTACGAGCCTGCGTATACGACATCAGCATTGGTGGGGTCGGGCACCACGAAGCCTGCTTCGCCGCCGCCAACTTCATACCAATCCGGGCGGTCGATTGCGCCTTCATCACTGCGGCTGGAAATCGCCACCGTGGAATTGTCCTGCTGAGCGCCATAGATGCGATAAGGAAAGGCGTTGTCCGTGGCCACGTGATAAAACTGCGCAGTCGGCTGATTCCCCTGAGTCGTCCAGGTCTTCCCGCTATCATGCGAAATGGTGGCGCCGCCGTCGTTGGTATTGATCATCCATTCCGGACGGGTGGGATCGATCCACAGACCGTGATTGTCGCCGTGAGGAGAGCGTACAAAGTTGAACGTGTGCCCGCCGTCGGTCGAACGGTATACTGCGGTGTTCAGCACGTAGACCGTATCAATACTCTTGGGATCGGCAAAGATGTGGTGGAAATACCAGGCGCGCTGGGTAAATCGATGATCCGGATTGAGCAGCTGCCAGGAATCGCCAGCGTCGTCGCTGCGATAGATACCGCCTTTTTCCGCTTCGATGATGGCGTAGACGCGATTGCCATCGGCACCGGAAACGGAGACGCCAATGCGCCCGAGGACGCCCGAGGGAAGGCCATGGCCTTCGAGGCGCTTCCATGTCGCTCCGTCGTCGTTGGACTTGTAGAGGCCACTCCCAGGCCCGCCGCTTACCGCGGTCCAGGGAAAGCGCTGCGCTTCATAAAGAGCGGCGAACAGAATGTGCGGATTCGACGGATCAAAAGTCAGGTCAATCGCTCCGGTTTTGTTGTCCTTGAAAAGAACCTTTTGCCAGGTCTTGCCGCCATCGGCTGAACGAAAGACACCTCGCGTTTCGTTGGAGCCGTAGGCATGGCCCATCGCGGCGACAAAGAGCACGTCAGGATTTGTCGGGTGCACGATGACCTTGGAAATGTGACGCGTGTCTTCGAGGCCGATGTGCGTCCAGGTCTTACCGCCATCAACGGACTTGTATATGCCGTCGCCGTAGGAAATATTCCCTCGCCAGCAGGACTCGCCCGTGCCGACGTAAACAACATTGGGATCGGAGGGGGCTACAGCGATTGCGCCAACGGACATGATACCGGTCTTGTCGGTCATGGGTGTCCATGTGCTGCCGCCGTTGGTTGTTTTCCACACACCGCCAGCCACGGAGCCAAAGTAGTACGTCAGAGGATCGCCCGCGACACCCGTTGCCGTTAGAGCGCGTCCTCCGCGAAACGGACCGACTTGGCGCCACTTCATTGCCTTCAGGGCGTTTTCGTCAAGTGTTTGCGCACTCAGAGGCATGCACGGAAGTTCAACTACGAGCATCGCGAGAAGAACGAAAGAAATACTCGTCAAGCGTTTCAGACCACTCATCGTTTCGCCCCCAGAGAAACATATGTTGCACTTGTACCGCGGCAGATGTCGTGCGCGGAGCGGAATAGTACACCCTATGCCGCAATCCGCGCCAGAAACTGTGGAATGGATCTTTGTTCTTAGTTCCTGACGCGCGACGAAGTCGTTTTGGGTACAATCCCGGCGTGACGAACCCTCCTGTTGCCAGCCCATCTCCGGCGTCTCCATCTGCGTCTGCCGTGCCCACCAAGACGCAGCGAGTGATTAGTTTCGATTGGCTTCGTTATGCAACTCCGCCGGAGCGGAGTTCACTGATTGCCGGAGGGCTTGGGTGGATGCTCGATGCCATGGACGTGATGCTGTATTCCCTGGTGCTCACGTTTTTGATTCGTGAATTCGCGATGAATACGCGCACCGCGGGACTGCTGAACTCGCTAACGCTGGTGGCGTCCGGCATTGGCGGTTTGCTTTTCGGGGTTCTTGCGGATCGCATCGGACGGATCCGCGCTTTAATGGCATCCATTCTCGTATATGCGCTGGCGAGCGCCGCCTGCGGCTTTTCGCACACGATTCCGCAACTTGCAACTTTCCGCTTCATCCTTGGACTAGGCATGGGCGGGGAGTGGACGACCGGGGCAGCGCTGATCGCGGAAACCTGGCGGCCAGAGCATCGTGGGAAAGCGCTGGGATTTATGCAGTCGGCGTACGCGATCGGGGAGGCCATTGCCGCGCTCGTAGTGGCACTCGTACTGCCGCATTTTGGTTGGCGCCCCGTGTTTTTTGTCGGCGTTGCACCAGCGTTCCTGGTCTTCTGGATTCAGCGCCGCGTACCAGAGCCTGAATTGTGGAAACAACGTGCGGCGCGCAAAGAAAAGGTGTCACTGCATAAACTGCTGGAGAAGGGCGTTTTGCGCCACGGCATCTTGGCGACAACGATGAACGCCTGCAGCATGTTTGGTTACTGGGGATTGTTCACGTGGATTCCGGCCTACTTGTCGCTGCCGCCCGAGAAAGGAGGGCGAGGACTCAGCCTAGTTACGACCACGACTTTTTTTCTGGTGCTTTGTTTCGGGAAATGGCTTGGTTACGCGCTGTTTGGCTTCTTCTCGGACGCGTTTGGACGGCGCAAGCCTTACTTCCTCTATCTGATCATTGCCGCGGCTCTGGTGCCTATTTACGGATTGTCTCGAAGCGCCTTCTGGCTGCTGGCGCTCGGGCCGCTCGTCGCATTTTTCGGGACGGGCTATTTCTCGGGATACGCCGCGATTGCCAGCGAACTCTTTCCCGGCGAAATCCGCGCCGCTGCTATGGGATTGAGCTACAACATCGGCCGGGGACTCTCCGCTGTAGCGCCGTTTGCGGTCGGAGCGCTGGCGCTCCGCTATGGGATAGGGCCAGCGTTCTTCCTTCAGGCGGGAGCGTTCTTGATGGCGGCGTTGCTCGCCCTCTCTTTGCCAGAGACGCGCGGACAATCGTTGGACTAAGAGTGCGCGGACTGGCTAGGCGACCGCACTTCGCGAGTGAATGCGCGCGCCATCCGCACTAACCGTGAAATTCATCGCAAAATAAGGAGCCTGCGCCAGGATCTTGCGGAATTCATTTTCGTCGGCATAGGCCCGTTTGGGAACGCGCCGCGCAAGAATGCTGATTTCGAGGGGATCCTTCTGGAACGGATAAGGGTTTAATGTAACGTAGCTGGTTCCCGCGGGCTGAAGGTCCCAGTCCGCTTCGCTGCCATGTCCGTTCACCGGAACGGCGTCGATCGTCGAGCCATCCAGGGGAGCGAGACAGAAATAGAGCGACAGGCGATCGAGCGCTTCGAGCCTCTGCAGATTCGCTTGCAGCGAATGGTCGTCCGAATAAGTTTTCATGAGGGGATCCGCCCGCAGATCGACCTTCAGACGCAACTGCTGGAGCCTCAACCGCTGCAGGAAGTCCGTCACCAGATGGGATTCGCTGGACTTTACATACTTGGCGGAAAAGCCGGGCATGGTAGCGCGAGTTCGATCGTAGAGACCGGCGCAGTGCATACTGACTAGAAGGCCAGCGTAACGGTCTGCTCGGACGACGCGCTCGATGCCGCGCTGATAAAGCGCAATGTGCTCGTCGGTGGGAATGGACATGAAATTATAAGGCGTGAAAGTCTTGGGATCGATCTGCGGGAGAAGTTCCCATTCCTGCCAGCCGTTGTCATGCTCCGCGGCCGCTAAACAGAAGGATTCAAACGGCTCTGGCCGGCCGAAGACTTTGTTCCCCAGCGCGCGCGCAAAAAAGCCCGATAGCACGGCATGGTCGGTCTGCCGGATTAGGATGAGCTGATCGCCCTGCTCTTGAAGGATCATGGCGCTGCCCTCTTTCGCAGCGGGGCCTCGCGATGGCGCCTGCCGGGGGAAGGAGGCGTCAGTTTCGGCCGCGGGGAGGCCTAACGGCACACTAGATACCCACGTTATTATGCGCCTGAGATATCCCACAATCCAGCCCCATCATGAAAGTGGCGGGCAGGGGCAGATTCCCGGTATATTGGGGCCCCACTGCGCGAGTGGCGGAACTGGCAGACGCGCAAGACCGTAGGATGGTTTCTAACGGGCATATAGCACCCGGTTCCTTTGCCTGCTTGGCCCAGGAACCGATTTACCTTGAGGGGGTGAACTGCGGGTCGAAATGCGAGATGGCGATGTCCGGTCGATTCCTGCAATCACCGTGAGTCAAGGATTCGCCTCCCGAATCAGGACGACGTTTGAGTCCGTACGGCCACGGACAATGCCAAGCCTGTCTCCGCTCGGTGACCAATGAAAATCAGAAATCTCGTCGGACTTGAAGGATGTGATCGGATAGGTCGGTGATCCATCGATCGGCTGAGCCCAAATGTTGTCAACGCCATTGACATGAAGGGTGTACGCCAGCGCCTTGCCATCAGGTGTAAAGTGCGGGTAAGTAGAGAATCCGCTAGCACTTCCCATTCGGGGGTCCCATGGAAATTTCTTGCTCACCTTTCCGCCTTCGGTGTTAATGACGCCAAACGACTCGCCCCCATCCCAAAATGCAAGCAACCTGCCTTCGCGAGAAACGTCGATGCCTGGCAAAACCTCTACTGTACTGACAGTCTCGGCATTACCACCGTTAATGGACACTCTTTGAAGATGGGGCTCCTCGCCATTGGGACGGACATAATAAATCCATTTGCCATCGGACGAACAAATTGGAGATGCGTCAAACGTCCCCGCTGTAAGTTTTATGAATTCGCCGTTTGTTGTGTCCGCCCGCCAGAGAGTGGTATCACCACTTGCCGATTTTGGATCTCTCGACATGAACACAATATATCGTCCGCTTTGACACGGGGCGAGCCAGCTTGCGGAGTACGGCGAACCCTCCATCAAAGCGCTCCTCCTCTCCCCATGGTCACCGATTCGATAAAACTTCTGGGAGTTGTAGTCCTCTAAAACCAGATTGTTTTCATCTGACCAGGTAAACTGGTAAGCAACTCCTCGGGGAGTAATTGCAGTCACGTGCTCTTCACTCTTTTCTCCAGAAGGCATTAGATAAAGCCTGAAACTCTGTTCCTTCTGAACGGTGGCCAGCGTCTTGCCATCCCGTGAGACGCTGATTCCCAAATAGCTGTTGGTATCCCTGGTGACTGCCCGAAACTTTCCCTCGGGGTAAGAGATGATTCCAATCTGCTGCTGTCCAGTTTTTGCTTTTCGGTCCGCATAGAGAACTACCAGACCGCTCCCGTCCGGCAGCCATACCAACCCTGCAAAACGCATCTCTGTTGAGGAAACGATAGTTCGTTCTTTTCCACTCGTAATGTCCACTGCGACAAGATTGCTGCTTCGGGCCGTATTGTCACGAGTTACAATCACGATTACCTTGCCATCGGGCGACCAGACGGGATCGGGAATGCGCGGATTAAAATCAAAACTAAGTAGCTCCTTTTGTTCCTCATTTTCCAGGTTCGCAATCACCAAGACTATGTGGGGAAACTTCATGTCCCGTACAGTAGGAGGGTTATCTTTTGAGAAAATAGGAGGTCGAATAAAAGAAATGCGCTTCGCATCGGGGGAGAAAGAAATGCCGCTGGCGATGGGACTGTTTTTTACTACAAGATGAGAGTTACCGCCTAAGACAGGGGCGCGATAAAGGTCTGGACTCATGTTCTCTTCGGCACGGCCGAAGTAGATATAGTCTCCGTCTGGAGAAAATTGTACAGAAGCATAGTGATTTCGCGTAGGCGCAAACACTTGCGTGTCGCTGTTCGTCGACACGTTTCGAAGCCAGAGGCTTTCCATTCCGTTGTCTTTGACCACATTTACGACATACTTCCCGTCCGGTGAAATCGCTGCCGCTGTTAAATTGCCAGTGTCCGTTAGTTTTGTAATCGTGAAATTCTGAAGTGACATGTCCGGGCCATTGGATCGATACCGTGAACGAACTGTGTAGCCTAATAGGACCACAATTAACGACACCACGACTGTGAGACCACCCAAGACCATTGCTTTGCGCTGACTTGGAGCCACCTTTCGTGTAGTTGCCTCTGCGTTCTGAGATCGGATCGAACCAGCCAATTTCCCTGAATCCGAGTCGCGCTTCAGTCTTTGCAAATCTGCGCGAATCTCCGATGCGTATTGGTAGCGAACCTCTCGGTCTTTTTCCAGAGCCTTATTGATGATTTCTTCGAGCCGAGCGGGCAGGTCTGGTTTCAAGCGGATTGGGGAGACCGGAGCCCGATTCAGGATGGCATCGAAGATGACCCCTGATGTGTTGCCGGGGAACGCCATGCGTCCCGTGGCCATCTCATACAGCACCACGCCGAAAGAAAACAGATCGCTTCTTGCGTCCAGCTTGTCCCCACGCACCTGTTCGGGGGACATATACGCCACGGTGCCCACGGCGGAGCCAGGACTTGTCAGAAGATCATCGGAGGCCTCCGCTGTAGCCTCAGTCATGTCCGGCGGCTCAATAACATTCCTGCGCGCTACCTTCGCCAACCCGAAGTCGAGGATTTTTGCTTGTCCACGGTCCGAGACAAAGATATTTGCAGGTTTTATGTCGCGGTGAATGATACTTCTGGCATGAGCGACATCGAGAGCGTCCGCAATCTGCATGGAAAGGTCGAGGACTTGGTCGGTAGGCGGAGGATGCTGCTGGATGAGGTGTTTGAGCGTTTGTCCTTCGAGACACTCCATGGCGATGAAAGCGCGGCCATTATCCTCGCCAATATCAAAAATGGTGCAAATGTTGGGGTGGTTTAACGAGGATGCAGCTTGTGCTTCTCTCTTGAAACGAGCAAGTGCGTGTGGGTCTCTCGCGACATCATCCGGAAGGAATTTCAGAGCAACAAAACGCTGGAGGCGCGAGTCTTCGGCCTTGTAAACCACACCCATGCCGCCACCGCCGAGTTTTTCGAGTATCCGGTAATGGGAGATGGTTTGCCCGATTAGAGACGCGGAGTCGGCCATTTGACGCACATCTTAGGTTTAGCCAAACACCAAGTCAACAAAGGTAAACTTCTGAGGAGTTGCGCTGTACCCGAAATAAAATGAGTCGGACAACTCCCACCGACGCTCATCGACAAATCCCAACAAGGAGCAACACCCGAATGCCGCGCAAAGTAATTCCCCTCCCGATTGGATTCCCCCAGCTTTCGAGTTGATGGCCAAGTACGACCTCTCGCTCAGGCAAGCTGCCTTCGAGTTAGGAATAGACCTGACCGTTGAAGAGGCCAAGGCCGCCCAGGACCGCAAGCTCTTCAAGCAATGTCTGGAAGA
>Ga0210384_10007824_pt1 | contig 11234 bp, 16 predicted proteins | sample IncBWH2MmetaG_FD_160574 | JGI IMG/M metagenome (GOLD analysis project Ga0210384, IMG submission 160574) | Forest soil microbial communities from Barre Woods Harvard Forest LTER site, Petersham, Massachusetts, United States - Inc-BW-H-2-M | ecosystem: Environmental > Terrestrial > Soil >...
ATTCCTGCTCTGCACCTGACTGATCTGGTTGACATGACGCAAGATGTTGCAGATTCTTCCAGACTAAAAAAGGCCGAGTTCTCTTTTATACAACGACATCTAGAAAAATAAAACCAATAAAATAAAACCCCCTTCTCATAAAGTATAACATGAAAGATATTAACGAAATAATGCCAAGTATTCCAACTATGCGATGGGGTGCCTTATTAAACAAATATCCTACAAATGACAAAGTAAAACAGATGAACAAAATTTTCCCGCACAACGGGAAGTGGCATACCGTTTTTGAAGAACAGGATCAGGTATTTGTAGATGGAGTTCGCATTTGGAAAAAAAACATGAATGCTTGGACATGAAATCTTTCTGATCGAGTTACAAAAATTGTCAAATTGAATAGTCATAGTTGAGAAACGTTTGTGCGATTTTGAAATGTACTTTCAAAAAAGGATAAAACAGGCTGGTTTGTTAGTAAGAAAGTTGGAGGATTCTCAATCCCTTTTAAATGAAGCCTATGATCTCTGTCAGGAAGGAGAATATATGCTCGCCCTTGAATACTATGATCTTGTCCTCTATAAGAATCCAAAAAATCTGATGGCACTAATTGACAAAGGCGTTACACTACAGAACCTTGGCAAATATCTTAAAGCGATAAAATGCTACGACATGGCCTTGTCACTAGATGCTAAAAACAAGACCACACTAGTTAACAAAGGATCAGCCTTGCATAGTCTTGGAAAGTATCGTGAGGCAATTGACTGTTATGATGTAGCATTAAGGATTGACTCCAAATATGCAATGGCAATTGTATACAAGGGATTGGCACTAGGTGAGATTGGATTATTAAAACAAGCAATAAAATGCTTCAATCATGCGTTAAGAATTGACAAAAAATATGATCTTGCATTAAGTAACAAAGCATTAGCCTTACAACTACTCAAGGCCAATGGCAAACTAAAACCAAAGTTGCAAAAACCATAAACCTGTAAGCCATTTTGTAGTAAGTTTAAACTAGAGAAAATCCAATTTAGAACATATGAAGTATTTCCTTGTTACCATCTTACTAATTTTATATCCAATCTGTTATGCTGATTCAGTCGTCCCTGGAAGCGTTGTCCCTTTCTTCATAACTGATAGCAACCTGAATACAAGCCATAGAGCAATTGAGACAATATCTACATCGGGCTTGGTAGATTTTACGATTAACGGAGTGACTATTCCTGGTCCTGACACCATGACTGAAACCGCAGTCAACTCGGGAGTCTTTCAGCTTTATCTGACTATTCCATCAACAGTAAATGGCAAACCTGTCAAAGACGGCGATGTGGTTGTAATGACATATCACCAAAAAGCAGATTATTCTGGAAATCCAACTGACATTACACAATCTGTCACAATATCCAATACTCCATCTTCAGCTGCATCTTCACCAACATCATCTCAAGATAGAGTTGGAATCGGGCAGACCTTTTTACTCCAACTTTATGCACCAAACTGGAATCTTGATTCTTACACACCTGATTCGATTCCTCTAAATCTGGTAGAATTTAGAGACGGGGGCCTGGTTACAACTTTGGCAGATCCAGCATTTAGCATCCCGACAGGTGATTTAAGAGAGACAGGACCGAACACGAATCTTTTTGTGGCACAAGTAAAAATCCCAAGGCAAGTCGATGGGGTTCCACTTGATATTGGTTCTACGATAGAATTTAGCTTTACAGACCCAACTGGAGGTTCTTCATCTGAAACATCGCATATTTTTGTAACAATTGGCCATGCAGATTTGCAAAATATTGTACCATCTACAATTTCTCCACCTAGTGTTACAACTCTTGGTTCAATAAAGGATGCTACAAAGATATGGTGCGGTCTGCATGTGGGCGACACAAGTTTTGTAAAAATACTCCAAATTCTATCTGAAAACAAATATGTTATAGTTGCAAAATCAAGTTCTACCACACAAATTCCATCATGGTTTAAGAATACATCTTGCTGGTGGTCAAGTGGTAAGATATCAGATAATGACTTTCTTCCCGGAGTACAATTTGCACTTGACAAAGGATATCTTAAGATCGGATTTTAGATTTAACACAAATTCACTTAGCTTGATCTAAACATAACTATGATAACAGAAGTTTAAATAGAAAATAAAATTAGCCAAATCAATCAATGAAATTTATTGTAATCGCATTTTCATTACTTGTGCTCTTATTACAAATACAATTGGCAGATGCAACGGGGGTAGGATTTGACAAAAAAGCATACACGTGGACAAGTCTAGTACACATCTTGGTTTATGCACCAGATTTTGCTTCTGATCCAAACCTGATAGATACAATTGATGTTTCTGTTTCAACAAGTGGTCATACTTTATCACAATATAGGCTAGTCGAGACAGGAACAAGCACTGGAATATTTTCTGGTAATGTTACACTTACGGGAGACCCATCTCTAAAAGGAACAGAGGGAGTTGATGGGCATGGTATGGCTCCTTCAGGTCTTCAAAGTGGAAGCGGGCCAAATGATGGATTCTTACCATCAGAAAACAGTGATGGCGTAACAGTTTCTTTTGAATATAACAGAGATCAAACTGTAACGGGTTCAGCTCTTATACAATGGAATATTGGCCAAATAAAGTGGCTACAGCAAAATTATCAAGTAAATGACCACGGTATGTTGCAAATAATAGATCCAGACATGAATCTTAATCCAAAAGCAATAGACAAATTTGAAACAAGCGTATGGTCTGACTCTGATTCTGGCGGAACAAAAATTACGATGACAGAGACAGGAAAAGACACGGGAATCTTCCAAGGTGATGTGTATTTTACTACTGAATCACAGTCTTCAGGAGATCGACTCCATGTCACAGAAGGCGACACCATAACTGGTGAATATATAGATAGAACGCTTCCATCTCCACACTCGCCTTCTGACGAGATTCATCTTACTGCAACTACTTCGGTTGGGACAACCATTTCGCCACTTGATCTAGTAAATTCAAGCAACCCAAGAATTGTGGATTCACTAGGTAATGGGATATCAAAAGTTCAGGTAAACCAGCAGATCTTAATTGAGGCAGATCTAAAAAATACACATTCACGGGATCAACAATTTGCATATATTGTGCAAGTGGAGGATTCTAACGGAGTCACAATATCTTTATCTTGGATAACTGGAACACTAACTGGAAACCAATTTCTAAATCTCGCAGAGTCCTGGTCTCCTCCATCTCCTGGAAAATACATTGCTCAAATCTTTGTCTGGCAAAGCTTATCAGAACCAAACGCGCTTTCACCATCGCTATCAACAACTATTGATGTAGTATGACTTGCTAGTTTTTTATTTTAGTTTGTAGATTTAATCTCTTGTATGGACAAGATTCCACCTTCACCAAATTTTGGTGCATAAATTACATCGTGATGATTTTCCCGTAGTTCGGTTAGCCATTCTTTACGTCGACTCGTTTCGATTTTTGAAAGATCATATGGACATATGACCATCCCACCCAAATCATCAAAGCGAAGATGTAACTCACGCTCAAGTTCCAATTCAACTGACATCCCAGTAAGTGTAGTAACATCTGGAACAATTCTTGAAACTATTCTAAAAGGAGATTGTAAATCAGACAGTATCCTTCCTATGTCTTTTTTACAACTTTTCATTATTCCATCATGATCAACTTGGCTATTATGTATTTGATATACTCGTAGTTTCTTTCTTTCAAAATACTCAAGAGGTATTCCATAACTTAACATTTTAAGTACGATAGATCCAGAATCATCATCTGTAGCGTATACGCACTGCTCTCCTTTTAACAAGCCATTTTTTATGAATCGGAATTCAATCAACCTTGCATATTCAGGATCATCATAGAAAAGTGCAATGTGCTTTTTGGCATCAAGGGAATCTACAAACTTGATTGGTACAGGATTCAAATCATGCATGTGCATATATAATTGTCAAATCAATATTTCTGTCACTTGGCAATATAGCTAAGTACTTTCAACATCAGCTAAATAGGAAATATCAATATTCGGTAGCAATTATCTTCAATGAAAATTTTTATCAATATTCCAATGTGTTGGGGCATGTAAAATGGCAGAATATGACGATGATAAGATGCAAAAAGCTCTAGCTACTCTTGCAATAGAACAGGCATTAATCGAATTTAATAACGCTGCCTATGAAATAGTCATAAGCAAATTATTATCTGATTTTGGGTGTTACCTGTCAGATTGTTATAAAAATCCTGAATATCTAAAGAAAACACTTCTTGATCTATATGGTGATTCCTACATTAGCATTGTGGAATTGATGAGACTACACCTTGGCGAATATGCATCTAGAAAAGATATTTCTAGATTTCTTCACAAATTGGCTGATGATAAACCTGACACGAAATCAAAATGATGCCCTAAATGCTGACTGTAATAAGTTTTGTTTTCAGTCTGCGTTTCTTGTGTTTGCCATATCTACAACCATTACAGATTGTTTTATCACGCGTAATTTTTCCTTCACTTAATGCAATTAATAGAGCAAGTGACTGGTCTGATATTTCTTCATATTCATTTTTGCAGCCACAGTGGCAAGTACAAGTTCCCATTCTCATCTAGACGAGCATTTCGCAGGTTAGATAAGTCCTAGTTTTCATAATTCATTACATACAACATTATCATAACGATCGAAATTTAGATAAAAGAATGTGAAAGATTATAACCGAGTGTGTTAGATTTGAGACAAATTCTAATTAGCAGTTTAGCTAACATCCAAAATAGTTAGCTATCTTGTTTAGTGGTTCCAATATACTATTTTGATCATATCACAGTATGCAAAAAATCATTGAACCAACTTCAATGCGTAGCATTGAATCAGCCTACATAATGATTAATTGTGAGTTTGGTTCAGAAAGTTCGGTCATAGAACAACTAAAATCAATTCCAGGCATAAAGGAGATACTGGGGGTGTTTGGCAATTATGATGTTGTGGTAAAGATCCAAGCACAATCCATAGAATCCCTAAGGGACGTCATCACGTATGGGATCAGAAAAATTCCTCAGATCTGCTGTACTACAACAATAATGTGCTCAAAGAGAATTAGTTAGTAATCACGACTGCATGATTTCGTCCCTTATTATTGGGAAATATGATTCAATAATCTCTCCAATCATCAAAATCTCCTCAGGAGTTGCTTCACGATTATAGATCATTTTAAACCCGGTAAGGCAACTGCCTAGAATCTGGCCAATTATACTACCATATATGAAATCAAGATCATGTTCAAATTTCCAGTCGTTTTTTAATTTAGGGTATTCTTGTTTAAGGGTAGGTATGGTCATGATTATTCCATGGATGTTATCTTCTATTCTCTGACGAAACTCGGGATTAAGGGTCGTCACGATCTGTTTTATGTATACTAATCTTAATATGTATGTGATTTAGTAATTCTGATAATGGTTAAACTTGAATACCTAGGATTGCTTGCAATAGCGATTTCATCAGTACTAGCGTTGTCAGTTACATTGCCCGCTGCTTATGCATTAACTCAAAGAGACAACTTTGATGATAGCCACACAACTGCTCGTTTCCTAGGAGGTATCAAAATTTGTGGTGATCATCTCTGTAAACATGGAGAATCCGATAGGATGCTAAAGGCAATGTTTGATCATCAACACGATGCTGCTAAATGCAGAGAAGCATTGAAACTAGGAAAGAAATGCTAGATTAAAACAGCAAAGTTTCCTACAACCGATTTAATAATTAATTTAATATGGTTCTAGTGAGACCTAGACTATCATTATTTTACTTGAGATGAGATATTGTATGGTAGAGTCAAAATCTTCATCTGAAATTTTTCCATCAGCCCACCAGCCTGCATTTGTTTTTACCCATGATGGTATTTGCATGGAATTTGCATCTTGTTGGATTTGTGGCACCTTTACCATTCCGTATTTTATCATATGTTGAATTTCCAATGCAAAAGCTGTGTCATCAATAGAACCTTTTGACCAGAGCATTGCTTCGCTTTTGATATGTGACTCATTTTTTAGCATGGACTGTTTTTCGGATTTACTTTTTGCATAAGCGGCAAACTTGTCAAGACCAGTATCTAAATTTGACAATACTGCTCGGTCTGGTATAGAGGGCGCAAGCAGGGATAAAATGCCAGAAGTTTGTAGCGATATTTCCATATTTATTTTTGTTCCACCATTTGGGGTGCCATCAAAACCCCAAGTTTCTTGTAGTTTGGTGGTAATTTTGCTTCCCTTTAGGTCTCCTGAAGTAACCTCTACTAGATAGCTCCCATCAGGAAATTTTGAGTATTGTGTTTGAACATCAAAGAAAATTCCATTTGAACCCACATTGAATTTTGCACTATTTTGTCCAGTTAATTCAACTGACTTGATGTATTGTGGAAAAATCTGGGGATAACTTTTCAAATCTGAGAGAGTCTCAAGTAATACTTGACTTTTTACATCTACCGTCTTTTCGAGTTTTAATTCCTTATCAGCATATGCCGATTGTGAAATTATGAAAAACGAGAATACAAATAAAATTAAAACAAGATAAATGTTAAGAACGTTTGTCTTTTTATACATGAGAGTAAACTGATGATGGTACCTTGATGTAATCATCTGGTAACATTCCATACCGATCAAAGTTATTTTGAACATTGGGGTCTGCAAGTCCATATTGTACATTCAAGTTCTTGTTTAGCTCTATCATCTCTGTACGCTTTATTGCCGCATATTTGGAAAACTCTTTAATTGCTTCCTCCCAAGTGCCGCCATTATCTAGTATTTTTTTCATAGCGGCGTGTCCTGCGTCCACTCTTTGTGACATAAAATTAAACTCTCCCCAGTAGACATTTTGTACATTGGTATTGTTGATTGCAGATACAAAACTTCCAAAAGCTACTTTGGGAGTATGTGATGTGTTATTAAGTTCCATAATTTGCAAAGCTTGGTTTTCTAATTGTGCAGCAATTAGCCTTTGCTGATCAATTAGTTTTTTGTTTAGCTCGGCATCCTTTTGATTTTTTTGTAATTCTGCTATTTGTTTTTTGGAATACTCTATCTCGCTTAGAATTTTTTCTACCATGGGATTATTTTTTAGATTATCTCCCGTAATGCTCTGAGATTGAAATGAACTTTGATTACCTGATTGAAGCTGACCTGCAGCAAATTGTGTACCGGCAAAAGCTGTAAAAAGTAACGCCATGCCAACAATAATTGCTTGATATCGTATTGCCAGCCCAGCGTAATTCATCGAAAGATAATTAGCTTAAAGGTATATAACTATTGGTGTACCAATCATTTGTATAGGGTTCATTGGTAGACAAATTATGAAAAAAATAGACTTTGAAAACAGTTTAGGTATGGCTATCAAATTGACATCAAAATCACTTGAAAGAGCATTTGATGTTGAAACTCGTGGCAAGTATGGACTTTCAAGTGGTCAATGGAAAGTCATAATTGCATTATCTATTAAAAACGGCCTTCAGCAAAGAGAACTTGCAAAACGAATCTTTGTTGATAGCACAACCTTAGTTCCAATAATTGACAGCTTGGAAAAAAAAGAATTGGTTGAACGCAAACCTGATCCAAAAGACAGAAGAAATAACAACATCTTTCTAACCCCAAAATCAGAATCACTAGTTGAACCAATAATAGAAAGTATCTTACATCTAAGGAAGATAGTTTATAGGGAAATTCCAGAAAAAGATTTGGAATTTGCTAAAAACATTCTCAAAAAAATTACTGAAAATGCAGAATCCTATATAGCAAAAAGTCAAAGTAAAATTCAGCAGCCATTAAAACAAACAATCAAAGTTTAATGGAATATATAATTTTAAAAAGATCACATCATATATTAAAATAGTTGAGTGCAAACACTATACGCAAAGCAAAGGAACTTGCTAAAAACGGTGTAGTAAAAATAGAAGACGACCTATACCAAGTAAGATCTTCAAGTGATCCTTCAAAATCATATTTTGTAACATCAGATTCATGTGATTGTCAGGGATTCAAAAACTTCTACAAGTTTCATCATGGAAGAGAATTAAAGGCAAACTGTTCTCATCTTGAGGCAGTAAGAATTTTCAAAAAAATGAAAGAAAAAAAGTGATTAAATCTAGAGTTGATAATTCATTAAAGAAAAATTTGTTACTAAAGTAAATATCAAAAATAGAAAAAATTATTGTGGAATTTTTCTGAATTCTTTTTCTTTTGCTGTGATTATTCCAGTTTCTACGACGGGTCTCTCACCAAGAGCCTTTTCTATTGCTTTGTTGCTTAGTTTGATTGCTTGTTCTATGTTCATGTCTGCGCTGTATTCCCTTTGAATCTCAGTTAATGCTATTTCTGAGGACTGGCCTATTGCAAATCCCGATCCTCCAAAGAATGTTCCACTGGGATCTACTTGATAGAGCTGAACTCCCTTTTGGTCATGACCAGCTATTATTACTGAAGCAGCTTGTGGTCTTACTGCATAGATTGTATATCTATGCAAGAAGGTTCCAAGATGTTTTGCTAAAGAGTTTACGTCAATTGAATTTTCAAAGGTTAGCCTATGTCTTTGTGCTTCAATTCGTAGCTCATCAATTAGCTGTAGGATATCGCCGATGTATCCAGATCCCGTTGCGCCAACATGTGAGTCGATAACGAATATCTTCTCGGAAGGATCTATCAATGTACGAGTTGGCTTGATGTGACTTGATATCAAGGCAAATTCTGATGTTTTAATTCCAATTGTGGTCGAACCTCTGTTAACTGCCTCTAACGCACTGTCAACTAGAACTAATCTTCCTTGAGGACCGTAAAAGTTTGTGTATCTTCCTCCAAACGCTGCCGTATCTTCTGACATTTATCTTAACACCTCGGGTGCAACCAAGTTTGGAATTGCTAGAACATCAATCCCATTACCTGAGCCAGGGTCGCGCTCCATAGCAGCTGCCACTGCCTTGCTAGCTATCTCTTTTGCCTTTTCGTTAGTAATGTCTTTGTTGTATACACTCTCAAGAACGCCATAGGCTATAGGGGAGCCAGATCCTGATGCTGCAAAATCTTCATTAGTTATTGCGCCGCTCATGTCGGCAACAAAGACATGTCCACCTTCTTGATCCACTCCTGCCACTAGTAATTCGACATAATATGGCTGATAGTTTCTAAGACCTGAATACGCAAGATTTGCAATCAGTCTAGTTGATTCCTTTACATCCAAGGGGAATCCTCTTCGTAATTCCATTAACTTTCTTTCTGCTTTTGCAACTTTGATCAGATACTCTGCATCTGATAGCTGTCCTGCAATTGCTATAGCCAAGGTATCATCTATTTTTGCAATTTTTTGTGTTATCTTTGATCCAATGAAAAAGCCTTTACTTGCTCTTTTATCAGAACCAAGAACTACTCCTTCTTTTGTTTTTATTCCAACTATTGTTGTCATTAATCATATAATAAACTGCCAACTATTAGTTGACCATCACTTGAAAAAATCAGTCACAGTTAGTTCTCAGGTTTGTTATTTGTGTGGTTTGCTGTTGTAAAGCCACCATACTGATTGCCATATAGTTTGGATACTTCTTGGATGATTCTGTATGCACTAATCATCGCATCTGCTTTATCTTGCTCAGTTGCCGCATTTGTTTCTATTTGGATATAGTTTGGTGAAACTCGAAGATTTAACTCAAATGCACCAAATTCACTAATCCATTGTAATACATTATCAGTTTGGCTTTCGATCATGCCAATCCATCGTAGATTTTTGAACCATCTTCCTGCCATGCTGCTAATTATGTCTGTGGCATGTACATTTGACGGGACGTAAGTTTGAAGAAGTGGAGTGTATGAAATCTTAAATTTAGGCTCTTCTTTTGCAAGGAAAGCTCCTTTCTCACTTAATTTATATCCTAATTGAGATTTTTCGATTAGATCTAGTTCGTGTAGTCGTTGTAGAGAGCGTGATAAGCTCTCTTGATGCATTCCTAGCTTTCTCATCATACCTTTGAAAGTATAGTTTGAATTGTTTTCACTTAACACATCAAGAACTTTGGAATCATTAGGCCTCACGTCAAGTTCCTCAATGTGTTCATTTGCTCCATTTGACGAATTAATCATGATATCGTCCATGTCTACTGATCATACTCTCCTTTGTAAATACATTTGTATGTTTTTCATTATCATTCCGACTATACAAAGCTAAGCACTAAATTAACAAATGGCACAGCCAAACAGCATCAACTAATGATTACTTTATTGATATGATGTTGTGTGACCAAGTTTTATGATGGCTAGTCACTTTCAACAATTTAACAAATAAATGAATTTACAAAAAGCAAATTTGATTCACTCTCACAAGAATCTCCTTAATCTCTTCACGTTTTATGGATAATTCATGAAAAGCCCTTTTAAATGGAAATAGAAAATAGCATTCATGCGTGATGTTGAAGATAATAATTCAAAGAAGGACCAAGAAACAGACGATCTTACAGTAAAAGCAGAAGAATATCTTGAAATCATAAGCACTGAAGATGAACGAATTAAAATTATTGGCGAAGAGTTAGCAAATGATACGGGTAGAGCAATTTTTGGCAAGATTTCTCAAGGAATTGCAAGTCCAAATGATTTGGCAAAGGCATTAGACATCTCACTTCCGTTAATAAATTGGCACCTCAACAGGCTGCTAAGTGTTGGATTGGTAAAAGTAGAAAAAATAGAATTAAGCTCAAAAAATAAACAAATGAAATACTATGGCCCTGTGAAAACCGCACTAGTCATAGTTACACCAGAAAATTCATCAGAAAATGGCACATCCCAGGCAAAAAAGGAGACCATCTTACTAAAGCTTAGACAATATCTGGCAAGCTTTGCAGCCTTTGCTGTCGGCGCATCTGGGATTTATTTTGTAGAAAAAAGTCAAGCTCCTAGCGAGGTCATAACATCTTCCCCTCAAATGGCAGCAAAAAACATGGCACCTGCAGGGGAATCCCTTCGTGCTGCAGCACCTGCACCTCCATCTATTGCAGCTGCACCTCAACCAATTCCAGAACCATCTATTCTTTCGAGTGAATCAACTATGATTCTAATTGCACTCATTGGTGGAGTAGCAATTTCTTGTGCAATGTTTTTTGGAACTAGATTTTATCTCAAAAGAAAAAAAATCAAAAAATTGAATTAATTTCAAATTATAAATTTTAAATTATAAATTTTAAATAATCTTATTGAAAATAAAAAATACAT
>Ga0210384_10007825_pt1 | contig 11234 bp, 9 predicted proteins | sample IncBWH2MmetaG_FD_160574 | JGI IMG/M metagenome (GOLD analysis project Ga0210384, IMG submission 160574) | Forest soil microbial communities from Barre Woods Harvard Forest LTER site, Petersham, Massachusetts, United States - Inc-BW-H-2-M | ecosystem: Environmental > Terrestrial > Soil >...
TTTCGATTGGTTCGGCGGGCGGTCACCGCATGGTACGAAATTGGTCAGTACATGCTACCGATAGGACCTAGACGACACCTCTACTTGACTGCAAGAAGCTACTTGCGACAACGTGGTGCTGACGTGATCGTTGCGACCGGGGAGCCCTTCGTTCTGTTCCGGTATGCGGCGCGGCTCGCGGAGGAATTTCGGATCCCGTGGATCGCCGACTATCGTGACCCATGGACACAGGATCGAACGAGACTGCCGTGGCGATTGTCCAGAGCGTGGAACGCGAGACTTGAGACGAGATTCACGTCGAATGCCAGTGCAATCACCACCGTCTCAGAATTCGTTGGCGATCTGATCGCGACACTCATAAAAGGGAAGCCGATTCATATCGTTCCGAATGGATACGACCCTGACGCGGTGGGGCGTGCGCGAGGGATCGAGCAGAGCAGTGGAAAGCTGACGATAGCATTCGTGGGCACGATTTACGATGGGTACCCAGTGGAGGGTGTCCTATCGGCTTGCAGCCAGTTCCTGGTACGCACGCGTGACGCCCGTTTCGAACTGCGGTTTGTAGGGATCGACCGCGAGAACGAAGTCGAGAGGATGGTGAGGTCGAGATTCGCTGCGCTCATCCCCTTTGTCACTTTCTTCAAGAGAGCCCCGAACGCCGAGATCATTGAGACGCTTGCTAACGCAAATGCGTTTCTATTGTTCAACAATTTTGCTTACGTAGGAACCAAGATTTATGACTACCTCGGGCTCAGGAGAAGGATTTTACTCTGCTTCTCCGACGACAGCCAGACTCGAAAGGTTCGGCATGAGTGGTATGATTTCGACGAAGCTGGAAGAATGAATCGACGAGTCCAAGAGGATATGGTTACAGCAACTCAATCTGGAGTGGTGGTTCGGGACGAGGCGCATCTGGTGGATACGCTCTCGGACCTGTATCGAGAATTTCTTGAGAATGGGCGCGTCGCATGCAATTCCGTAGGCAGCGAAGCGTACTCGCGTGAAGCGCACGCAGGGAAAATGGCAGAGATCGTGCGCGGCGTGTCCAGAGGACACCAGGCGTGACGGCCGTCGGCCTAGTCGCTTCCGATCTGCGAGAGAAACGCGCTTTATACTCCGTGGGACAGCTTTGCGTCGTTCAGCCCTCCGGCACTTACGGAGAAGTCCTCGACATGGACCCGCTACCGAGGTCTCTTTCGGGAGATGGGGCTGATGGATCGGGTTGCGCTTCCGGAGGACGTGCCTGGACATATCTACAACCAGTTCGTGATCCGGGTGGAGAGGCGCGACGATTTGCGCGCATTACTAACCGAAAGAGGGGTAGGGACGGAGGTTTACTACCCTGTTCCGTTGCATCTTCAGGAGTGCTTTCGGTCTCTCGGCTACCGGAATGGTGATCTTCCACGATCGGAGGCAGCGGCGCGTGAGTCGTTGGCATTGCCGATGTACCCGGAGCTCCTAGAGGGCCAGCAGCGCTACGTGGTGAGCCGGATCGCCGAACGCCAAAGAGGCTGAGCTCGGTGCCGAGCGTCCGCACGTGAGCACAGACTGGCTAGCGAGACTTCCAGATAGCTTCGCGTTCGCTTGACGTACTGAGCTGGCGACGCGCCACCGGTCCTGCCACAGCCCGTCAATCTTGATCAGCAGTTGGCGGCGGAGCTGCGCGAGGCCGTCGATGCCAAGACGCTTTGCGGCTCGACAGGGTGGTAGGAATGAGGGTTGGCGAATTCGGGGACGTGCTGCTCACATGGGCTCGCCGGTGAGAGTGATCTACGTGTCTTATGACGGGGCGCTGGATCCTCTTGGAGCGTCCCAGGTTGTGCCATACCTCCTTGGCTTGGCAGAGGGCGGTGTTGCTGTGGCGCTGGTCAGCTTCGAGAAGCTTGCCACCTGGGCGCAGATGCAGACGCGAGACAACCTGCGACACCGCCTGGAAGGGCACGGGATCCGATGGCGGCCGCTCAGGTACCACAAGCGACCCCGGCTAGCGGGTACGCTATGCGATATCACTGTAGGGTGTAGAGCCATAACCCGTGAAGCCTCGCGTTTCGGGCCTACCCTCGTGCACTGCCGAGGTGACATCGCGACCATCATGGCGCGGTGGGCCCACCTGCCCCCGGCCGCCCGCCTTCTCTACGACGTGCGGGGGTTTTTTGCCGATGAGCGAGTCGAGAGCGGCTCTTGGAGACGGGGAGGCGCCATTGATCGGGCAGTCCGGTGGATGGAGGCCAAGAATCTTGAGCGTGCAGATGGTGTGGTCGTCCTCACGCGCCACGCGGCGGAGGAGTTGCGGCGGCGTCGCCCGACGCTCTCGCCGCTTCGCGTGATCCCGACGTGCGCCGACGTTTCGGTCTTCAGACCGCGCTCGACGTCTGAGAGGCCCGAGTTCGGGCTCGTGTACAGCGGTTCCCTGGGCACCTGGTATATGGCCGAGGAGATGGTGGCATTCGCTCGATCGGCGGCAGGCGTGGTGCCGGGGCGGACGCTGTTCCTGACACCCCAGCTCGAAGTGCTCGGGAGGCTGGGGTTAACGCCCGACTGGGCGGAAATTCGAGCGGTCGAGCCCGGACAGGTGGCGGGATGGCTTCGTCGCGCCACCGCGCTCTTCTTCTTCATCCGGCCGATCCCATCGAAGCGGGCTTCCTGCCCGACGAAGTTCGCCGAGGCCCTTGCGTCGGGACTGCCGGTCATCTGCAATCGTGGGATCGGTGATCTGGACGACGTCGTCGAGCGGGAGGGTGTTGGGGTGCTCGTAGACGGCTTTTCCGAATCCGATTACGCGAGCGCAGCAGAACGCCTCAGGCGCCTGCTTCAAGATCCTGATCTCTCCGATCGGTGCCGGCGCCTAGCCGAGAGTCGTTACAGCGTCGACCTAGGCGTGAATGCGTATCAGAGGCTGTACGAGATCATGACTGGTGCTGGCCCTGCGTGCTCAGCCGGAGACCGCACTGGATGATCCGGCGCTCGCCTTCGTACCGTCCCCGTCGGCCGGGCGCCCGGCCGGCGCCGTCGGATCGAGCAGAGGACGCCGCTTCTGCGTCAGGAAGGGCGTAGGCGTGACTCTCTCACCGTTCTTTTCGGAACGTGGCATGGACGTTCTCTATATCTTTCGCGCAGCGGAAGTCTGGGGTTGTTGTCGGCCGACGTCAACTTTCTCGATCGCGAGGCTGCCTTGCAACGAGAAGGGCGTCGCCTGACCTTCTTTAGACACCATCAAGACCAGCATGAGGTGCCGCATCTGTGATGCTAAGGCGACGCTGTTGATGGACAGAGGTGACCTTGCTCTGTACCGTTGCGCCCGTTGCGACTTCGTATCGGGCGAGCCCTCTCACTACCTACCGGCGGACGAGCGTTACGAAGGGTACTACCGTGGCCCTGTTCCATCGGCTCCGGAGGCTCGCTACGGCGAATGGCTGGCGCGAGCCGAGGCCGCGGTTGGGCGCGGTCGCCTCCTCGAGGTCGGGGCGGGAAGCGGAGGCCTTGTACGCGTAGCGCTTGCGAGAGGCTGGCAGGTCGACGCAACCGAAATCTCGGAGAGCGGACTTAAGATGCTACGCGAGACGGGCGCCACGGTGTTCGCTGGAGACGTCGGAACGGCCCACTATACGGAGGGGACGTTCGACTTCGTGGTCTCTCTGGAAGTCCTAGAACACCTGCCTGTTCCCGTAAGCCACCTTCGCGAGCTCTGGCGCATCACGCGAAGGGGCGGCTTGCTTCTCTTAACCACGCCGAACTTCAATGGCCTCTCGCGCTGGCTACTCGGGATCCGATGGCGGGTGATCGATCCCGAGCACCTCGGCTATTTTACGTCGGCCACGCTTTCACGAGCACTCTGCGAGGTCGGCTACAAGCGAGTGCGTGTCAGATCGCGGTCGCTCGATGTGTTGAGCTGGCGGCGCGGCACATATCCCGCAAGGGGCGATGGTTTTGATCCGCAGGCGTCGGCGCAGCTACGAGATGCCGTGGAAGCGTCGAAGCTGCTGCGCATCGGCAAAACAGGAATCAACGCAATGCTGGGGATTACGGGTGTTGGCGACTCCCTCTTGGCATGGGCCCAGCGGTGAGCATGATTTACGTCTCTCACGACAAAGCTCTCGGTGCCCCCAGCGTCGACGCTTATCGCCAGTCCTAAGACGAGATCATGGCCGGTGTCGCGCTTTCGAATTGTGTGCGAGGTGGGGTCGCATGATCCGAGTGCTCGCCTTGGTGCCCTATCCGGCCGAGCGAGCGCCGGGACAGCGCTACCGCATCGAGCAGTGGGCGCCCCTGCTTTGCCGAGCGGGTGTGCATGTGACGTTTTCGCCGTTCCTCTCCCGGCGCGGCATGGACCTGCTTTACGAACCTGGGCACGTGGCAGCCAAGGCTCAAGAGGTCCTGCGTGGATATCTTAAGCGCCTCGCGGATGCTCTCTTGCCAGGTTCGGCGGACGTGATCTTCGTCTACCGCGAGGCGGCGTTACTCGGCCCGGCCTGGATCGAGCAGATCCTTAGCCTCCGGCGGCCGCTCGTGTTCGACTTTGACGACGCGATCTATCTCGCCGATACGAGCCCGGCGAATGCATGGAGTCGCAGGCTCAAGTCAGTGAGTAAGGTCGAGACGATCTGCCGCGTGGCGCGCCACGTTACTGTCGGGAACGAGTTCTTGGCGGGGTACGCAAAGGATCGGGCGAGGGAGGTCACGGTGATCCCGAGCACTATCGACACCGATGTCTATCAGATCCAGCCGCGGGCCCGGAATCGCGTGCCCGTGATCGGGTGGACGGGGAGTGCGACCACGGTGCCGTACCTCACGGCCGTCGCCCCCGCGCTGAAGCGGCTTCGAGAGAAGCGGGAGTTCGAGCTACATGTGGTCGGAGCGAATATTGAGATCGATGGGCTGGCGGTCCGCTGCCTTCCGTGGCGGGCCCAGACAGAACCGGACGACCTCCGCGCACTCGACGTGGGGCTGATGCCTCTTTCCGGCGACGAGTGGTCGCGGGGGAAGTGTGGGATGAAGGCGCTTCAGTATATGGCCCTCGGGATCCCGCCCGTGGTTTCGCCCGTGGGCGTCAATACGACCATCGTCCGCGACGGAGTCAACGGGTTCTTCGCGAGTGCGGAGGAGGAGTGGATCGATCGCATCGCGCTCTTGCTGGAGGACGAGCCGCTCCGGCGCAGGCTTGGACGGGAGGCGCGGAGGACGGTCGAGGAATCGTACAGCGCCCGGACTCACGCGCCGCGCCTCGCAAGGATTCTCACGGAGGCTGCGGCATGACGATCGAAGAGATGACGAAGTGAGAAACGCGGTACCTCAGGGCCGTACCGTAGCGGCGATCGAGAAGCGAACTGTTGCGCGAGTGTACGGATGGGCATGTTTGGTGCGCGTTCTTGTGGGATTCCTCGCATACATCCTGACGCTGTATGCCGATTTGCCCATCGTTGAGGACGCCCGTTTCTACGAGGAAATTGGCTATGAGGTAGCTCAAGGTTGGCTTTCCGGGAAGACCGTTGACTTCGACGCATTGCCGGAGGGCGTTCAGACGGCGCGGTTGCTGGTCACTGCGATCGCTGCCTTCTACTTTGTGATGGGCGGCGTGCGTGCGCTGCCGATCCTGCTCGTCGCATACAGCGTCGTCACCGCAGCTGTTCCTGTCTATGTCTACTGGTTCACGCGAGAACTGGATGCGCCGGAGACCGTGGCGCGACGAGCAGCATGGCTCGTCGCGCTGTCGCCGGCCTTCGTGTTCTGGTCAGGCAGCCTTTACAAAGAGGGCCTCACGCTGCTGCTTCTGAGCGTCGCGGCTTACCACACACTCAGGCTGCAGGCGGGGTGGAAAGGACGGTCGGTGGGCATCTTAGCGGTGTGCGTTGTCGCGCTCTGGGGGGTCCGGTTCTACCTGGCCATACTGCTGGCAGTTGCCGTGGCGTTGAGTCTGCTCTGGGGGCGCATGCCACAGGCGGGGCAATCCTGGGGCGTGCCGGTCTTTGTGCGGCAAGCCGCCGTCATGTCCATATTTGCCGTAGTCATCATGTCCGTCGGGCTTACGATACGGACGGACCAGGTGTTGCTTGAGAGCGATGAAGGCGTGCTGGTGAATCTCGACGTGCGGCGAGCCGGGTCGGCGAGAGAGGCCCAGTCTGGGTACTTGCAGGAGGCGAGTGTAGCGACTCCTGCGGAAGCAGCCTGGTACTTCCCCGTTGGTCTTTTGTACTTTCTGACGGTGCCATTCCCATGGCAGCTTGGAGCTGTCAGGCAGAACCTGATCATCCCCGAGAACGTCTTCTGGCTGGGGCTGTATCCGCTGATGGCTTTAGGCATCCGCCGAGCGCTCAAGGCCAATCGGCCTGGAACTGTGTTCCTGTTGCTGATGACGGCTGGGATGTGCGTGATTTACGCGTTGCTTGCAGCGAATGTCGGGACCGCCTACCGAATGCGGTCGCAGGTCTGGCTGCTCTGGGCGCCGTTCGCTGCGTGGGGGTGGGAAGTGTGGCGTGAGCGTCGGCGCCCGGCTAGGCAGGGGCGATTGGCTCGCGGGGACTCGCGGGCTGTTGGCGCGGGGGCGCGTTAACAATGTGCGGGATAGCCGGGATCGTACATCTCCAGGCCCGCCCGGTGGAGCCGTCACTGTTGCGCCGACTCTGTGATGTGCTTGCTCACCGTGGGCCGGACGACGAGGGCTACTACATCAAGGGGCCAGTGGCCCTGGGCCAGCGGCGCTTGGCCATCTTGGATCTGGCCGGTGGCCGCCAACCGATGGGCAACGAGGACGGCACGGTGTGGATCACGTTCAATGGAGAGATCTACAACTTCCGCGAGTTGCGGGCACGCCTGGAGGGGCTCGGGCATCGATTCGCGACGCGCAGCGACACCGAGGCGATCGTCCACGCTTACGAGCAGTACGGCCCGGCGTGCGTGGAGGAGCTGCGGGGTATGTTCGCGTTCGCGCTGTGGGATCAGCCGAAGCAGACGCTCCTGCTCGCCCGGGATCGTGTGGGCAAGAAGCCGCTGTTCTACGCCGAGGTGGATGGCCAGTGGGTGTTCGCCTCCGAGCTCCAGGCGTTGCTCCAGCACCCCGGGCTGGCGCGCGAGATGGACTGGGCCGCGCTGGACGACTACCTGACGTACGGTTACATACCGGCGCCGAAGACGATCTTCCGCGGTGTGCACAAGCTTCCGCCGGCTCACTGGCTCTCGCTCAGGCTGCGCCCGAGTGGGAGCGGCGGCCCGGAGGTTCACGTCGAGCGATACTGGCAGCTGGCCTACGAGCCGAAGCTGAGGCTGAGCGAGGCGGACGCGGCCGACGGATTGCTCGAGGTGCTCAGAGAGGCCGTCCGGCTGCGGATGATCGCCGACGTGCCGCTGGGCGCGCTGCTGAGCGGTGGAATCGACTCGAGCATCGTGGTCGCGCTCATGAGCCAGCTCTCCGACCGTTCGGTCAAGACGTTCTCCATCGGCTTCGACGACCAGGAGTTCAACGAGCTGCCCCACGCCCGCCGTGTCGCCGAGCGGTGTGGAACGGAGCATCATGAGCTCATCGTTCGCCCGAACGCGCTGGAGGTGCTGCCGACCCTCGTGCGCCACTACGGAGAGCCCTACGCCGACTCGTCGGCGATCCCGAGCTACTACGTGGCCAAGCTCACACGGGAGCACGTCAAGGTAGCCCTCAACGGCGACGGGGGCGACGAGTGCTTCGCGGGATACGAGCGCTATGCAGGCGGACTGGCGGCTGACCGATATGGGCGGATCCCGGCGGTCGTTCGAAGGCTGGCGATCGAGCCTCTCAGCCGGCTCATCCCCACGAGCGCCCCGCGACGGAGCCGGTTGAGGCAGGCCCGGCGCTTCCTAGAAGTAGCGGGCCTGCCCGCGTCACAACGCTACCTGCGCTGGATCGGCTATGTCCCGACCACGGAGAAGGCAGCCCTTTACTCTCCCGACTTCCAGGAGCAGCTGGCCGGGCATCGAGCCGAGTCGTGGTTTTTGGAGATGTGGGAACGGCTCACCGCGGCAGGTCTCGGTCCGCTCGACAGGATGCTGGCCGTGGACGTGGAGTCCTACCTCCCCTACGACCTGCTGGTGAAGATGGATATCGCGACGATGGCGAACTCCCTCGAGGCCCGATCGCCGTTCCTCGACCACCACGTGATGGAGTTCTGCGCTCGCTTGCCGGCAAGGTACAAGCTGCGGGGGATGCGCCTCAAGCATTTGCTGAAAAAGGCCGGCGCGGGTCTCTTGCCGCCGGAAACGCTGACCCGACGGAAGATGGGGTTCGGGGTCCCCGTTGGAAACTGGATGCACGGCGAGCTGCGGTCGTGGATGGAGGATCTGCTCCTGTCCCCGAGGGCGCTCAAGCGCGGCTACTTCCAGCCGGAGGCACTCCGCCAGGTCGTTGACCGGCACCTCGAAGGCCGGGAAGACCGGTCCTTCGAGCTCTGGGCCTTGCTCTGGCTCGAGCTCTGGCACCAGGAGTTCATGGATTGAGCATCACCCGGGCGGTCAAGGTGCTTCGGGTGATCGCCCGTCTTAACGTCGGGGGCCCGGCGATCCACGTGATCAACCTCACGCGCGGCCTCGACGCCAAGCGCTTCCACTCGATTCTCGTCACCGGCACGGAGAACCCTGGCGAGGGCTCGATGCTGGACATCGCCCTCGAGCAAGGGGTGAGGCCCTTGGTGATCCCGGAGATCGTCGGTCAGGCGACGCTCAAGCCGCGCGATCTCAAGGCGCTCATCGCGCTTTACCGGCTGATGCGACGGGAGCGGCCGCAGATCGTCCATACCCACGCGGCCAAGCCGGGGGTCCTGGGGCGAGTGGCCGCTCGGCTCGCCGGGGTGCCGGTGGTCGTCCACACGTTCCACGGGCACATTCTTCACGGCTACTACGGGTCCCGGATGAGCTGGCTCCTCCGCCGGATGGAGCGGATGCTGGCGCATCTCAGCGACCGGATCATCGCGGTGAGCGAGCAGGTCAAGCAGGACCTGGTGCGGTACGGCGTGGCGCCGCCCGAGAAAATCACCGTGATCCCGCTCGGCCTCGAGCTCGATCCCTTCCTCGAAGGTGATGTCCACCGGGGTGCGCTGCGCCGCGAGCTGGGGGTCCCAAGTGACGCCTCCGTCGTGGGCATTGTCGGGCGTATCTTCCCCATCAAGAACCACCGCCTCTTCCTCGAGGCCGCCGCGCTGGTGGCGGCCAAGGAGCCGGGGGCGCGATTCGTCGTCGTGGGCGACGGCACGTTGCGCGCGGACATGGAGGCGTTGGCCCGCCACCTCGATATCGACGAGCGCACCACCTTTACCGGATGGCGCCGCGACCTCCCGAAGGTGTACGCGGATCTGGACGTCCTGGTGGTTTCCTCGGACAACGAGGGCACGCCCGTTTCAGCCATCGAGGCGATGGCCTCGGGCTGTCCGGTTGTGGCGACCCGGGTGGGGGGGCTCCCCGATCTGATCGAGGACGGGGAGGTCGGTCACCTCGTCGCAGCTCGAGATGCGGAGGCCATGGCCGGGGCGATCCTGGGCTTGCTCGGGGACGGAGACCGGGCTCGCCGCATGGGCCAGAGTGCCCGCCGGCGCGTGCAGGATCGCTACCGGGCCGAGAGACTGTGCGGGGATATCGAAGCTCTCTACACGGAGTTGCTTGTTCCGAGGAAGGATTCACGTGTGACCGGGAGCCCGCGACGGTTGGATCTGGCTCTGAAGCGGCTCTTCGACGTGGCGCTCGCCACCGCGGGGCTGGTGGGCTCGGCGCCGCTCTGGGGCCTGGCCGCTCTTGCCATCAAGCTCGAGGACGGCGGACCCGTGTTCTTTCGGCAGGAACGCTGGGGCCAGCACGGCCGACGCATGCCAGTGCTCAAGTTCCGCACGATGATCACCAACGCGAACCCCGCAGGGATCACGGTGCAGGCGACGAAGGAGGATCCGCGGATCACGCGCGTGGGCAGGGTCCTCCGGGCCACCGCCTTCGACGAGATCCCCCAGCTCCTGAACATCTGGAAAGGGGAGATGAGCTTTGTCGGGCCGCGGGTTCTGCCCATCAACGAGCGGCAGGGCCGGGAGGAGGCTGGCGACATCCCCGACGAGAAGATCCCGGGGTTTCACGAGCGACTCCAGGTACGGCCCGGGCTCACCGGGATCGCCCAGATCTACGCCCCACGCGACGTTCCCCGGCGGCACAAGTTCAGATACGACCTCTTCTACATCCGGCGGCAGAGCTTTTTGCTCGATCTTCGGCTGATCCTCCTCTCTTTCTGGATCACGTTTCGTGGAGCCTGGGAGCGCCGGGAGGGAAAGCTCTGAACGCGCCGGTGCGGGAGGGAGCGTGGCCTCGGGGTGCGCTCTCGGCACGGCTGCCCCGGTGGATTCGAAGGGCGCTGGTCCTGGCGGCGTTCCTGGGTACCGGCACGGTCCTGCTCTGGTGGGGCGCGAGCGGGATCGGCGAATGGTTGATGGTGGCAGACGAGCTGGAGCCGGCGAAGGCCGTCGTGGTGCTGAGCGGGCGGGTGCCCTTTCGCGCCATCGAGGCTGCGTCGATCTACCGGGAGGGCTTGGCTCCGGAGGTCTGGCTGACCAGGGAAGTTGTCGGCCCCGATGAGCGGGCCCTCGCCCGCTTAGGTGTGGCCGTCGTCCGAGGCGACGCCTACAACCGCGCGGTGCTCGAACGTCTTGGGGTGAGGCCGGAGGCGATCCGCGTGCTGGCTGCCGGGGTCTGGAACACGGTGGACGAGATGCGGCTTGTCGCGGCCGAGCTCGAGCGCGCCGGCGGGAACCGCGTGATCATCGTCACGTCAAAGGCCCACAGCCGGCGCGTGCGTGCCACCTGGGCAGCCCTCGTGGGGGCCTCCCCGAAGGCCATCATCCGTTATGCCCGGGAGGAGCCCTACGACGCCAGGGGCTGGTGGCGCAACACCAGAGATGCCCTGGACGTGTCGCGAGAGGTCTTCGGGCTCATGAATGTCTGGGCGGGGTTCCCGGTGCAGCCGGATCGATCCCAGAGACGAGCAAGATGAATAGATCTGTGGCGACGAGCAGGGCACTAAGCTATGCTGCTCCCCCGACGACGGGGCGCATGCTACCTCGACTTGCCCGACCCTCGACCTGAATGGAGAAGCTCGACCGCCTCGGGTGGGCGGCGGGGATCGCGTTCACGGCCTACGGGGTCTCCGTGGGCGTTCGGGTCAGCGACCGCAGCGTTCTCGAGCGCGTGCGGGCGCTGCTTCCTCCAGGATGGAAGCCCGCCGAAAAGCCGACGGTCCGGCGACT
>Ga0210384_10007828_pt1 | contig 11233 bp, 11 predicted proteins | sample IncBWH2MmetaG_FD_160574 | JGI IMG/M metagenome (GOLD analysis project Ga0210384, IMG submission 160574) | Forest soil microbial communities from Barre Woods Harvard Forest LTER site, Petersham, Massachusetts, United States - Inc-BW-H-2-M | ecosystem: Environmental > Terrestrial > Soil >...
ATCTCTACGTTTTCGAGAAACGCGGTCTAAATCCTGATGGCAAGGTGGTGGGGCGATTCGCGGCAACGGGTATCCGTCCGAAGTTCTACGAAAAGCTTATGAGCGCCGGCATCCGGTTGCGCACGGACCTGTTTGAAGAAGTGGTGGAGGTCTGAGACCCGGTACCTTCGGGCGACAAAACGCTTAAACTGAATCGAGGGCCGATTCACAAACTATCCGAATGCGCCTGCTTGCATTTTTCTGCTTGACGGCTGCTGTGTCCTGCGGCCAGAGCCTGGCAGGTGAAATTCGCCTGGAAGTAAAGGATGCAACCGGAGCCGCGATCGAGGCGTCCGGCTCGATCGCGGGTCTGGCCACCGGCGTTCACCGCGATTACCGGACTGATGCGCAAGGAACCCACTCCTTCACTGCGCTGCCATTCGGGACCTATCGGTTGCAGATAGAGCGGGACGGGTTCGCGGCGCAGTCCGTTCGGGTGGACGTGCGTTCGGAGGCGCCCATCCAGCAAACCATCACGCTCGCGGTGGCGGCCATCGCGACCACAGTCGAAGTAAGCGACGCGGTCACCTTAGTAAATCCGCAAGCCACCAGCGCCGCGCAGTATATCCGGCCGGAGGAACTGCGGGATCGGGAGAGCGGTGCGCCAGGACGCTCCTTCATCGACCTGGTGAACCAGCAACCGGGATGGCTGTTGGAGGCCAATGGCGTGCTTCACCCGCGCGGCTCGGAGTACCAGGTTCAATACGTTGTCGATGGCATTCCTTTCTACGACAACCGGTCTCCGGCATTCGCGCAGAGCCTGGGCATGGACGAGTTTGATTCGATGAACGTCCGCACGGCAGGCTTCCCGGCGGAGTTTGGAAGGAGCCTGGGCGGTGTGGTCGAGTTGAACACGAATCACGATGCCGTGCCGGGTTTTCACGGGCAGATCAGCTACCAGGGGGGCAGTTTCGATCAGCAGAGCGGGTTTGCGTCGCTGCAATATGCGCACGGCCGCAACGCGGTTTCATTCAGCGGCGAGGGGTTCGTGACGGACCGTTATCTGGACGCTCCGGTCGAGCAGAACTATACGAATCACGCCTCAAGCGGTGCGTTTTCGGCCCGATTTGACCGAACCTGGTCGACGGCGGATTCCACGCATGCGTATATGAGCTCCCGGCATACCGGGTTTCTGGTTCCCAATGAACAATTGCAGCAGGCTGCTGGCCAGCGCCAGGACCGCACTGCCGGGGAAACACTGGGGCAGGTTTCCCACACGCATCTCTTCAATGCGAACGTGCTAATGCAACTGCGCGGGATGATGCGCGACACCTCGGCGCTCCTGTGGTCCAACAGCCTTTCGATTCCCATCCTGCCCGCGCAGGACCGTGGTTTTCGCGAAGGCTACTTCGGCGGGAGCGTCTCGCTGACGCATGGCTCGCACGAGTTCAAAGCCGGCGGCGATGCGCTGTTCGATTCCATTCACGAAAACTTTTCTTATCTGATCACCGCGTACAACTTCGGCACGGTTCAGATCTTCGATCCGGATATTCCACAGAACTTTCAGTTCATCCGCCAGCGCCGCGGCCGCCAGCAATCTGCCTTTGTTCAGGACCAGTGGCATAAGGGGTCGCTGACGCTGAGCGCCGGCCTGCGCTTCGATCATTACGGCGTGGTGGCGGATGAGATCGGGTGGAGTCCCAGGCTGGGCGCGGCATATTCGATTCCCAAAGCCGGGCTGGTGCTGCGCGCGTCGTATGATCGGATATTTCAGGCACCCGCAATGGAGAACCTGTTGCTAGCGAGTGCGGATCTCACGACGCAACTGGGCGGCGGGGCGTTTCTTCCACTGCGGCCGTCGCGCGGGAATTATTTCGAAGCCGGATTCTCGAAGAGTCTGCTCGGGAAAATGCGGCTGGATGGCTCCTGGTATCTCCGCAAAGTGGATAACTTCGCCGATGACGATTTACTGCTGAACACCGGAGTGAGCTTTCCGATCGCCTTCAGCCACGCAGATATCCGTGGATTCGAGGCCAAGCTGGAGCTTCCGCACTGGGGACCGGTGTCGGGCTTCATGAGCTACTCGAATATGCTGGGTACCGGCCAGCTTCCCGTGGCCGGCGGTCTGCTGCTGGGTGGCGATGCGGAGAGCCTGGTCGAAGGCACCGGTTCCTTCCCGATCACGCAGGATCAGCGCAACAGCCTGCGCGCGCGTTTGCGGATTCAGGCCCACCGGCGGCTCTGGTTCGCGGTTGAAAGCGACTACAACAGCGGCCTGCCGGTCGATCTGAAGGGCTCCGACATGGACTTCCTTACGCAGCAGTACGGCGCGGCGATCCTGAACAAAGTGAATTTCGACCGAGGCCGGGTGCGGCCGTCAGCGTCCTTCGACGCATCGGCCGGCTTGAGCTTGTATCAACTGGACAGGAAGACCGTCCGCCTGCAGGCGGATGTCTTTAACGTATTCGACCGCCTGAACGTGATCGACTTCGCGGGAGTTCTCTCGGGAACAGCTCTACAGGCCGGGCGGAACTTCGCTGTCCGGCTAAACGCGTCGTTCTAATTGGGCGCGGCTAGTTGGCGGCTCCAGGAGCTCTGTATTTGGCTTTGGATTCGAGTCCTTTATCCACTTCCTCGACGGTGAGGAGCGGTGTAGTACGGATCCGCACCATTCCGCTAGCGGCGACGGTGGTCAGAAACCCGGCAGCCGTGGCGTTATCCGGCAGATCGACGATGAGTACTACGTCGTCTTTGCCGAACGCATAGTAAAAACTTTCGAGTTTTCCTCCCGCGCCCTTAATTGCGGCTTGCACCGCGGCCTTCCGGCCCGATGCCTTGTCCTTGATCAACCCGCGCATTCCTTCAGGCGTATAGCTGGCCTGACAGAGATACTTTGCCATCTTTGATCCTCCTGTTCGTTGCAGTTTACACGATTCAGCAGCCTGACTGCCCAAGACCCGCACATCCATCGGGTAAGATAAGCAAAGGGAGAGAACGATTGATGAAATCCACGATGATGTTTCTGATTGCTCTCGCGGGCGCCTCCGCCGTGTACGCGCAGAACCCGCTCAGCGCCGAATTGAAACAGCAATACAACGGCGCCAAGCGCGATCTCACCAACGCTGCCGACCGCATGCCGGATGCAGATTACAGTTTCAAGCCGGCCGCGGGGAACACGCGTACGTTTGCTCAGATCATCGGGCATATCGCCGACATCCAATTGGCCGTGTGCGCCGGCGCCAAGGGCGAGCAAAAGCGCGGCAATGCGGAGCAGACAAAGACCTCCAAGGCGGACCTGGTGGCCGCTCTCAAGGAATCGTTCGATTACTGTGACACCGTGTTTGATCCTTTGACCGACGCTACCGCCGTGCAGATGGTAAAAATGTTTGGGCGTGACCAGAGCAGGCTAGGGACGCTGTACTTCGACGTGATCCACAACAATGAGATGTACGGCCAAATCGTAGTGTACTATCGCGCCAAGGGGATGACGCCGCCCTCGACCGCGGATCGCCCAAACATGGGCAAAAAGAAGGAATAAAGCCCTTACGAAAAGCCGGCACAACGGAGCAGCCCCTGTGCCGGCGCTACTCCCATTCAATGGTGGCCGGGGGCTTGTTCGTGAGGTCGTAGAACACTCCGGCCACGCCATCCACTTGCATTAGCTCCCGCGCCATTGAGGCCAGCAGATCGTCCGGCATTCTGACCGCGCGGGCAGTCATCCCATCCACGGACTCGATCGGTCTGAGCACGATTGAATCCGGCCGCGCGCCGGCGCCGAGGGGAATCAGCACCACCGGGAATTGCCAGATGCTTCGATCGAAACCGGATCCGTGCGACAACCTCCGCACGATGGCGTCGGCCTGCCGCAGCCGATCGAGCCGCGCGGATGTAAGATACGCCGGCGCGACCCGCAGCTTCGCGAGCGGCGCACCAGGGCCGACGGCGACGACGATGCGATTCACATCCACGCGGCAATTGATCAGTTGCGCGGCAGTTTCTTCGGAATCGGGAAACTCTTCGAGCGCCAGGACGGGCCGGTAGGTGCGCGAGTCGCCTTGCACGCCGACTGAATGCACGGGCAGAATCCAGCCTTCCTCGACACGCTTGAGCTCGCCGCCGGTCTCCGTGCAGAGGCAACGAATAGCCAGACCGGGACCGGGGAAAGGATGACGATCGAGCAGCTCGGCCGGCAATCCCAGTTCTCGTCCTATGGTGCGAACCTCGTCCTTATAGAAGGAAGACAGGGGCTCGAGGATGCGGCCCTGATCGATCAGCTTCTGAATGCCCGCGACGCGATTATGGTGGGTCTTGATGAGGTCGGCCTTCGCGGAGCCGCCCGATTCGATGGTGTCCGGGTAGATGGTACCTTGCCCCAGAATCCAGTGACCGTCGAGATAGTGCTCACTTTCGAGAATCCGTTCCTGCACCTCGACGAATTTTTCGCCGATGACCAGGCGTTTTTGTTCGGGATCGGTGCAGCCGGCCAACGCCGACAGGAACTGCTCGCGCGCATCCTCGACCGCAAATGCCTCGGCGCCCAGCGCGGCGAAATTTGAGCGCACAAACTCAGTCTCGCCTTCGCGCATCAGGCCGGTATCGACGTAGGTTCCATGCACCCGTTCCGGCCCCAGCGCCCGGAGGCACAAAGTGTAGGCGACCGTGGAATCGACTCCACCACTGACAAAGAAAAATACGTTGCGATGGCCCGCAACGACGCGAATGTGTTCTTCGATCGCCAAAACTTGGCCCGCCGGGTCCCAGTCCTGTTGGCAGCCGCAAACGTCGAACACGAAGTTAGAGAGAATGGTGCGGCCGCAAAGCGTGTGCGCAACCTCAGGATGAAACTGCACGCCATACAACCGACGCGCCACAGATCCCATGGCAGCCACCGCGCAGGTATCGGTTCGAGCGAGAACCTCGAATCCGGCGGGCGGCTCGGTCACCACATCGCGATGGCTCATCCAGACCTGCTGGCGGCCTTCGACCCCCCGCAGAATGGTATCTGGGCCGGTTACGTCGAGCTGAGCGAAGCCATACTCGCCGCGTTCTCCCTTCTGGACCACGCCACCCAGCAGGTGGGCGATGAGCTGCTGGCCATAGCAGATGCCCAGAAGGGGGATGCCGGACGCCAGCAACGTTGGGTCGATCAAGGGGCTGCCGGAGTCGTAAACGCTGGAAGGGCCGCCCGAGATGACGATACCTTTGCGCCCTTTGAGCCCTGAGGCAGCTGTTTCGCTCGGGGCCACTTCAGCATACACCCCGAGCTCACGCACCTTGCGGGCAATGAGGTGACAGTATTGCCCACCGGCGTCGAGAACCGTAATCTGTGGCTGCAAATTCTATTGTGGCAGACGCTGTTGCTGATTAATGCGCTGCACCAGGAGCTTCTTGGCATTCTCAAGCAAGCTGACCGCTTTGGGCATCGAGTCTATGGCTCGGGCAACTTCGGGATCCTGCTCGATGTTCACCTTCATGGATTGCTCATAGCTGAACGCAGTGATATACATCTCGCGCTTCATCTGCTCCTTCACCCACTGATGATTGGCGGTGAAGTCGGCCTCGGTGAACTCGAAGGCGTTCTTAAGCAAGTACTCGTGGAACTCATTGACCAGGTTTTCGTCCGGTTCCCAGCCCTTCGGCATGCGGGCGTCGGCCTTTGAACCGAAGTACTGCGCCGAGAAGTTGAAGAATCCGAACTTGCGGAGTACCTCGATCTGAAACTTGTTCAGCTTAGCGGCCTCGTACTTCTCGTCCGGAGTGATCCCGCCGCCGCCGTACACGGTGCGGCCGCTGTCGGTCATCTTTACGTCCGCCATGTTCTTCTGGTCGCCGTTGTTGTGATAGTAGTAATCGAGGAACGAGATATTGGAGTAGTCGCGCTGAATCAGGCGGCCGCTGGGCGTATAGTAGTGCGCCGTGGTCAAAGCGAGCCCGGTGTTGTCGCTGAGCGGAAAAACGGTTTGAACCAGGCCCTTGCCGAACGTGGTTTCGCCCAGCACCCAGGCGCGGTCGTGATCCTGCAGAGCGCCGGTGACGATTTCGGCCGCGGATGCGGAGGAACGGTTCACCACAACTACCACGGGATATTGCCGCCCGCCGTTATCGGTGTGCGCGTAGTAATTTTTATTGGGCTGAGCACGGCCACGGTGGCTTACCACCAGATCGTTCTTCTTCAGAAAGTGGCCGGCGATTTCGACGCCTTCGTTCAGCAGTCCACCGGGGTTGCCCCGCAAATCGAGAACCATGCCTTTAATGTTGTTCTCGCCCAGTTGCTTCAGCTTATCCTCAAACTCCTTGCTGGTGGTCTCGCTGAACTGCGTGATGTTGACGTATACGATGCCCGGCTTGATAAAGAACGCTTCGGGAACGCTGAAACGCGGGATGGCATCGCGAACGATGTCGTACATCAGCGGCTTGCTGTTGCCTTCGCGGCTGACCGTGACCTGCACTTTGGTCCCGCGCGGCCCTTTGAGCAACTCTGCGATTTCGGTGGTGGTCAGGCCCTCGGTCTTCTTATCGTTGACAGCCACGATCGTGTCGCCGGGGCGGAGGCCAGCCCGGTAGGCCGGCGAATTTTCGAATGGCCACATGACCATGGTCTTGCCGTTGCGCGGCCCCACCTGCATGCCGACACCGTAATACTGGCCGCGCTGGTCTTCGCGCAACGCCGCATAATCCTTGGGATCGAAGAAATTGGAATGCGGATCGAGCGTCCGCAGCATCCCGGGAATGGAACCCTTATAGACGGCCTTATCGGCATCCACCTTATCCGCGAAGTTCTGCTCCACTACGTCATAGACGCTTGTAAAGGACTTCATGCTTTGGCTGATGGCGTCTTCGGCCGGCGAAGCCGCCGAAACATTACGACCGCCGAAAATGCCAGCGGCAAGGGAACAGAGAACGATAAACGAGGGAACGAGGAGATAAGATCTGCGGCGAGATGGCATCCGAGCCTCCAGATTAAGTATATCCAATTTATTCCGGCTTGTTCCGAGGGGACGCTGAGCGGGTTTTAGGGGCCCGCTAACCGACCCGGACGCGGCGGCCGGCCGAACCGGACTCCATCCGCACCGGCTTACGGCTCACATCGCCCAGGCGCCGGGCCTGGTCGCTCACGCATACCAGAAACATCGGCTGCCGCGCGTTCTTGAAGATGTCGATGATGCGCTCGTGGCGGTCTTCAAGAAAAATGGACTTGCCGTCGGTGACCAGATGCAGGTCGGAAGCGCCTTGTAATACGTCGGACAGCCGCCGGCCCATCTCCTTCTGGAGAAAACGGAGCACGCGCCGAATCTTCTGGAGAGAAAATCCCTTGCGGCGGAGTTCGGCGATGATGGTGATCTCGATAACCTCGGCCGGGAAGTACACCCGCCGGTGCCCTTCGTGGCGCGGCGAGACAACCTTGCGCTCATCCCACCATTGCAGCTGCCGCAGGCTTACCACCGCAATGCCGGCGACTTCAGCCGAGGAATAAGTTCGGTCAGGATGGGCAACTTCGGGACGGCTTTTGCGAGCTTTCATCATTTCGAAATTTTAGGAACGACTTTTCGATTGTACTCGACCTGAAGGTGGTGTCAATAGGCTGGTGCAGATTTGCAGGCGGGCGTCGGGCGGAGAGTTTTAGATCTAAGTTCGGGGGCGAGTACGGCAAGCGCAAGGTCAGCGTGGCGCAAGCACGCAAACCAGCGAAACTGTTCAGCGTGAAGCCCGGCGTTTTTTTATAGGCATGGCCGTGCCGCTAACCCCCGCCCACGAACCAAACCACCTCGATGCGCGCGCCCTCGTGCACTGCCGCCACCGGCCATTCCGGCTGGCGGACGATTTGGCCATTCAGCTCCACTGCCACCCGCGAGACGTCGATCTTGAGCCATTCGAGCAGATGGCCGATGCTCAAGCCTGCCGGAATGGTGCGAGCCGCGCCGTTTACTACAACTTCAATCGTTTTTGTTTCAGCGGTTTCCATCCGGCAGTTTGACACTCCCTTTCGAAGATCATTATATTTGAATGTTCAGGCTACACACACCGCGCCGGGTGATGATGCCGTTCGCGGACCATCGAGAACATGCCGACTTCTTATCCCGAGATCTATTTTCCGATTGTGGTTCAGATCGTCATCGCGTTCGCGGTGGCCGCCGGTTTGATCGCGGCATCCACCCTGCTGGGCAAACGCGTGCGCAGCCCGTTGAAGGACACCCCCTACGAATCCGGCATGGCACCGGTGGGTTCGGCGCGCGAGCGGTTTAGCGTCAAATTCTACCTGGTGGGGATGATTTTCATCCTGTTCGATATCGAAGCCGTTTTTCTGTATCCCTGGGCGGTGATCTTCCGCGAGCTGAAAATGTTCGCGCTGGGCGAGATGTTCGTGTTCGTGGCGCTGATCCTGGTCGGATATTTCTACGTCTGGAGGAAGGGCGCGCTTGACTGGTCCATCTCAAAGGACAAAAAGTGAACCATCCCGCGATTCTTGAAACCGTGAGCTCTTTCGGCGAGACGACGCTCATCGCCGACCCCGCGGGTATCGCGGATCTGTGCCGTTATTTGAAAGACGTCGAAAAGTTCGTTCGATTGGGCTCGGTGACGGCAGTCGATTGGCATCCGGCGGAGCCGCGCTTCGAGGTGGTCTATCATCTGCACTCGATCGAGCAGGCCTCTTCCTCCATCACGGCAAGCCGGCGCGTGCGCGTGAAATGCCGCCTGAGTGGAACCAATCCCGAGATCGATTCGGTGACGGGCATATGGCGCTCAGCCAACTGGTATGAACGGGAAGTGTTCGACATGTTCGGCATTGGGTTCCGCAACCATCCCAACCTGATTCGAATTCTGATGCCGCTCGATTGGGAGGGATACCCACTGCGCAAGGACTACCCGACGCATGGGTACAAGTACAGTTATTCGGGCGAGTCAACGGTGACGGATCGATGAAACCGCCATTTGAAGATCACGTTTCCACGTTCCCCGCCGTCCAGGAACGGCCGGCCACGCCTTCCGCGCCGCGGCGCATGACCCTGAACATGGGTCCGCAGCACCCCTCGACTCACGGCGTTCTGCGCATCGTGATTGAACTGGAAGGCGAGACAATCGTAAGGGCCGAACCCGATATAGGCTTCATCCACACCGGCATCGAAAAGCAGTGCGAGGCTATCAACTGGCAGCAGGTGGTGACCCTTACCGATCGCGTGGATTATCTCGCGAATCTTTCGAACAACCTGGTCTACGCGCTCACCGTCGAAAAGCTGCTGCAGCTCGAAATTCCGCCGGCCGCGCAGTGGATGCGCGTGATGATGGCCGAGCTTTCGCGGCTGAACAGCCACCTGGTATGGTTGGGAACTCATGCGCTCGACATTGGCGCGATGAGCATGTTCTTCTACTGCTTCCGCGAGCGTGAAGACGTCTTGCGTCTGTTCGAGATGTTTTCTGGGCAGCGCATGATGACCAGCTACATCCGCATCGGCGGCCTGGCGCTGGAACCGCCCCGCGGCTGGCAGAATGCGGTGGGCAAGTTCATTCGCGCGTTCCCCAGCAAGGTGGATGAGTATGAAGAGCTGCTCGACTCGAATCCCATCTGGAAGGCCCGTACGCAGGGCGTGGGTTTCATTTCGCTTGAGGACATGCTGGACTTGGGCGTCACCGGCCCGATGATTCGCGCGGCTGGGCTGCCCCTCGACATCCGCAAAACCGAACCCTATTCGAGCTACGACCAGTTCGATTTTCAGGTTGCCACCCGGACTGAAAACGATGTATACGCGCGGTACCGCGTCCGTTTGGATGAAATGCGCCAGAGCGCGCGCATCATCACCCAGGCTTTGGAAGGAATGCCCAACGGGCCTTGGCAGGCCGATGCGCCGCACGTGGTTCTGCCCGATCGCGAGAAGATGAAGACCCAAATGGAGGCGCTGATCTACCACTTCAAGATCGTGACCGAGGGTTTCCGGGTTCCGGCCGGCGAAGTTTACCAGGCCATCGAATCGCCGCGCGGAGAAATCGCCTACTACATCGTCAGCAACGGGACCGCAAGGCCCTACCGCGTACACATGCGCACGCCCAGTTTCGCCAACTTGCAGGCTCTCCCGGCGTTGCTCGAGGGCACGCTGATCGCCGATTCGATCGCCTCGCTCGGCAGCATGGATTTCGTTCTGGGAGATTCCGACCGGTAATGACTTTCTCACCGCAGCTCGAACAACGATTCGCGAAGATGCTCACGCTCTATCCGCCGGGCCGGAAGCGCTCGGCCGTCGTCCCGATGCTGATCTACGCGCAGGACGAGGTGGGTGCGGTCACCAAGGAGCTGATCGACGAAGTGGCCCAGCGCTGCGGCGTGACGCCGCTGCAAGTGGACGAAGTGGTGGGCTACTATTCGATGCTCCACCGCAAGCCGCTGGGCAAATTTCACGTGCAGGTGTGCACCAACATCAGTTGCCTGCTGGTGGGCGGCGAGGAGTTGTACGAGCACGCCAAGAAAAGGCTCGGCATCGGCCACAGGGAAGTAACCGCCGACGGGCAGTTTTCGCTCGAAGAAGTGGAATGTATTGGCGCCTGCTCCTGGGCGCCGGCGATCGAGATCAACTACGACTTCCATCACTTCGTGACGCCGGAAAAACTCGATCAATTGATCGACGGGCTGAGGAAAGCGCAATGAACGGCTCCCTCACGGTCGCGGCTCGGAAAACGTATGACCGAGCCGCGCGAGTAAGCAAGCGGTCCAAGGGTCAGGATGCTCTATAACGAACCCAGCCCGCTCGAAACCCGAGTCGTCAGCAAGAACTTTGGCCTGCCGGATTCGCACCGGCTCGACACCTACCTGGCGAACGACGGGTTTAAGGCTTTCTTGAAGGCCCGTCAGATGACGCCCGAGGCGATCGTCGAGGAAGTGAAGACCTCGGCGCTGCGAGGCCGCGGCGGCGCCGGCTTCCCCACTGGCCTAAAGTGGAGCTTTGTCCCGCGCAACTCGCCCAAGCCGCGGGTGATCGTCATTAACGCGGATGAAAGCGAGCCGGGGACCTGCAAGGACCGGCTGCTGATGGAATACGATCCGCACCAGATGATCGAGGGCATTCTTATCGCTGGCCTGGCCGTGGACGCGCACGTGGGCTACATTTACATCCGCGGCGAGTATCGTTACTTGATCGAGGTTATCGACAACGCCCTGGCCGAGGCGTACGCGAAGGGCTACCTAGGGAAGAACATCGCGGGCACCGGCTGGGATTTCGATCTCTACACGCATTCCGGCGCGGGGGCTTATGAGTGCGGCGAGGAA
>Ga0210384_10007829_pt1 | contig 11233 bp, 19 predicted proteins | sample IncBWH2MmetaG_FD_160574 | JGI IMG/M metagenome (GOLD analysis project Ga0210384, IMG submission 160574) | Forest soil microbial communities from Barre Woods Harvard Forest LTER site, Petersham, Massachusetts, United States - Inc-BW-H-2-M | ecosystem: Environmental > Terrestrial > Soil >...
TTTTGTGCATTCACGCCAAGGTCAGAAGCCGTCCCCGCCGTCAACTGCGTATAACCGTAGCTGGTGGAATTCGGAGATTGTGCTGTCGGATTCCACGAAGATTCCTGTGCAACCAGCGCGTGGAAGATGTTGTCGGGAATCCCGTATTGCGAAGCGTAGTTGCTCGCCAGAATCCAATCGTTCGGGTTGGCCTGGGCCTGAAATTGCGCAAGAGTTTGAGTGGTCATTTCGACACCTTATCCGTAGATGAGTCCGAGGCGCCCGATGTCAGTCTGGGCACTGGCACCGGTTTGCGATTGAATGAAATTGCGGCTGAATTCTCCTGTGGAGGTGTAGTTCGAACTGGTGTACTGTCCCGGAGCCAATCCCGACGGCGCTGAAATCTGACCTCCCGCCGAAGGCGAACCCGACGGGGCAGCGCCCCGCTCACCAATCCCCACGAACCCAAACATCGGGATGAACTGCTGACTCAGCGACCCGAGATAGCTCGGGTTCACATTGACGTTCACCACCGACGAAAACGGAGGCCCGCCATTGATCGTCAGAGGATCATCCGAAATCCCCGGAGTTCCCCACCCATACGGGGCGAGGAAAGGACTCTCCGCATCGGCCCCCGTAGAAGCGGGCACGGACAGGCTGGGATGCCCTCGCAGCTTCAACCACGCCGTTCCGGCAATGAGCACGAGTAGCAAAGCTGCACTGTATTTCTGGCGCTTGTCCATGGTGATCCTTAGGCAGCGGCAATCGCCGAGCCGACAACGCCGATGGTTTTCCACGCGGCAGCGCTGTTGGCGGCTTGCGCGGCAGCGGCTGCCGAGGTGCCCGACGATGACGAGTTGGCCTGTCCCACAGCAGCAGCAGATCCAGCGCCACTGAGCGCGACGGAGCCCGCCGAATTGATGTTGGGATAGACCGACGAAGCGCCGAGTCCGTAGATGCCGTTGATTTGGCCCGCAGCGTTGATGCCGCCCGCCGATGCGATCGATCCGGCCACGTCGCCGGACATGGCCGAGGCGCCCAGGCCGAGGGCGGCAGTGGCCCCATAGCTCGACTGCGCGGCCTGGGAGGCGGCCTGGATCGTCGCGATGTTCTGGGCCGCGCCCGCGTTCAGGGCCGTGATGACGGGGGTCTGCAGTGAAGCGACGATGCCGGCCGAGGCCGCGCCGGCCGCTGCCGCCAACTGGGCCTGTTGACCGACGAAGGCTACCTGATTCGCTTGCGTGGATGCTTGCGCAGCTGCAGCCGTGGCTGCCAGCGAGGTGTCCCGCTGGGCCTGGATGGTGGCCGATTGCAGCCCGTAGGTGGCTGACAGCTGGGCCGCCTGGGCATTGGCCTGGGAGGCCGCCGCATAGGCCGCAGCATCGCTCGATGCGGCCGTTGTGCCCGATGAAGACGAGGATGATCCTGCGCGCAGCAACAGGTAAAGCCCTACCGCTCCGCCGAGCAGATAGGGCCAATATTTCTTGACAGGTTCGGGCATTTCCATTTCGTTCCCCTGAAAGGGTCAGAAGAATCCGCCCGTGAACAGGCCGAGAACCTTTTTCACGATGGAGGACTTCTGGGTGGTTTGAATTTGCGAAGTCGTTTGCTGCACGCTGTACTGGGCCGTGCGGGCCGCGTTGTCGCTGAGGTAGCGCGCCACGCTGGCCTGCTGATTTATCTGCAGCTGCGCCGTGGATGCAGCGCGCGCGCTGATCGTATCGGCCAGATTCAGATTGCCAGCACCAATCGACCAGCCCGCGTTGAGCGCAGTCAAATTGATACCCGCCGAGCGCTGCGAAGCTGCGTCCACTGTCGCGGCGCTGCGATCCAATATGCCTTTCAGGAAGCCCTGATCGGCCTGATTGTTCGCAGCCGTGAAAACCAATGCATTATTCTGCATCGTCTGCAATGCGGCGAGCGGTAGGTCAAAGTGAAATCCACCCGAACCTGCGCCAAATGAATCCCCCGTGACAAAGGGCGAAAACGACAGACCACCGCCCGCATAGCCCGCATTCGAACTGGCGTCCATGAATTACCCCTTCGATTTCGACACGAACCCACCGATGAACAAATAGTTCGCCGGACCGGGGCCGTACTGGTTGACGACAGGCACGGGGGCGCGAGCACGCGGGGTACCGGGAGAGGACAGAAGCGCGCTGATTGTCCCCACCACAATCGGCCAGGGCTTGATGGTATAGGGATTCAGCGCAGCCCGAAGCAGACTGTCCGACTGCCCGGGATTGATCGGTTGCGGCCCCGGATCAAGGACGAACTGATTCGCCAGATACGGAACGCGAAGCGGGAGGCCGAGCATGTTGCTCTCCCCGTCTCACTGATAGCCGGTGCTGGTGCCGAAACCGCCGCCGCTGCCCATCGCGGCAGACAGCGCTTGAGCGAAGCCGCCAGTGGATGCCTTGATGACGTCGCTCGTCTTGTTGGACGGGTTCACCAGGGTGTACAGGATGGCAACACCGACAATGGCCATCGCCACGCCAGTCAGGTCTTTGAAAATGTCGTTCATGATGGATTTCCTTTCAGGGCCTCAGCCCAGTACGTTTTCAAGTGCAAAAAGAGCATCGCTGGCCGTGCTTCCCGAAATCGCGTTGCTGGAGGGAGTCGAAACGCCGTTTGCGGGCGGGGCTGTCACAACAATGGGAGAGGGGTTCGGATTCGAGGTGCCCGACTGAGCCGCCATGTTCCACAACGCTTCCGCCTGTGACTGCAGCGTCGGAAACCGCTTGACCACGAAGGCAATTACTAGCAACGCAATGAACGGCCCCGTGATTTTGCGGCCCTCCTCGCTCGAACTGTTGATGAACGCGAGCACGAAGATGGCGATGATCCAGGGAAGGAATTTCGGCGCATCGACTTGCACCTTGCTCGCCAACTGCCCGGCATTGCCGTTCAGCCCCACGAGAATCAGGTACAGGCCGTACACGCCGATGGTGAGTCCGTCCACTTCGCGTCCCTCAGGCCAGCTTCACGTAGTCCACGAACTTCCCATTCACGAACAGGAATACGGGGAACGCGATGAGCACCCAGGTGAACGGGCTCATTCGATCAGCCCCTCAACGCTGAACTTGAAGCCGACCAGCAGCATCACGACAGCGAACAGGAACACGGCCTCTTTGGCCGTTTGGGAAGAGAGCATGTCGCCCATGATTTCACTCCGGTGAAAGTGGAGAACCCAAAAGGACTCTCCACTGGTTGCGACTTAGCCCGTGATACCCGGCAGCGGCGAGCCGCTCGGGTACTGTACCTCGTACTGCGAGATGAATTGCACCACGCCCGCGTTCACCGTCGCGACGTCGAACTTCGCTTGAACGTTCGCATAGAGCTGGGTCATGATCGGCTGGCGACGGTGCGCGAAGTAGTACGAGCCGCTCGGCAGATCCCCGCCGATCAGATGGCGCATGAGCTGGCGCATCAGTCGGGGGGTCATCTCCCAGAAGTTCGTGTTCGAGTTCGCCAGTAGCGTCACCCGGGTCACGTCCGTCTCGTTCGCCACGCCCGCGCCACCGTTTTCGAACACCACGTGGGCGCTCAGAATCGAACGATTGTTCGGATAGTTGACGTAGCTCGGTTGGCCGGCGCCGATATTGGCCGAGGTGTTGAAGCCACCCTCGAAACCGTACACCGTGGACAGGTCGATCACCGGAATCTGGTCGGCCGTCATGCTCTGCGGCTGGATGTAATGCTGGAACGCTTCCACCTTGATGCCCGCCGCGTTCCAGGTCGCATTGCCGGCCGTGAACGCATTGATCCACGAGTCGGCGCCGACGAGCGAATTGAGCACCGTCAGGTAGACATTGTGCTCGCCCACGTTCGTCTGCGTCAGGACGGCACCCGTCAGATCGTTGGCCGGATCATAGGCCAGCGGGATGTACAGGCTGAACGACACCACGTTGCCGGGGGTTGCGTTCGCCCATGCCGAGGCGTCATCGGGGGTGGTCAGCACGTTCGAATTGCGGTATCCCCACGCTTCGCCGGCCGAATGGTACGGCGTCGAGTTGCCCAGTTCGTTGGACTTGGCGGACTGCGCGGCCCACAGTTGGTGCGGCGACGTCTTGGTGCGATTCACGCCCGCGAAATCGGTGTACTGGATCCCGCTCACCAGATTGTGCGGGAAGAACTGCGAGGGCGTCGGATGCGCGGCACCCGAGTCGATCACGGCCGTCACCAGCAACGTGATGCCCGTCATGATGCCCATACGCAGCAGCGGAATCTGCAGCGTAGTGCCTGCCGCGCACTGGGCGCCCGTGGCAGTCACGGGGGCCAGTTGCTTGACCATCTTGATACCGGACTTCAGCAGGTTGCTTCGCGCGATCAGGTTCATCGTGAACGGATCGGGCTGTTGGACTTGAGCGGTCATGAATTCGATTCCTTGTGAATTGAGAGGGTGTTTTCGCGGGGCCAAGCGGGGCTCATACTCCGTACTTGCTCGCGCCGATCTTGTCCAGGCCCTTGTCCACCAGGAAGATGAACACGTAGGCAATGGCAGCGATCTTCACGAAGTCGGCAACGTTGACGATGGGAGGCATTTTCACCACCTCCGAATCAGACCGTCCAGGTGTCGGGGACACCGGCAGCCTTCAGGCCCTTGTTGATCGCCCAGACGCCAATGAAAGCCATGAGGCCCACGGCCACGAAGTTCGACAGGTTGATGCGGATTTCGCCCATTTGATTTACTCCATTTAGAAAGTTAAAAGGGTCGCCCTTTGCAAAAGGTGACCCCATTATATAGCCGCTTCCGGCCAGAGATTCAAGTGTTATTTGATCGAGCGTTTCGGCGGGAGGGGCACGGGCGCAAATCGCCGCAGGTTGTCGGCCGTGATGTCATACCATAGCCAATAGTGCGGCGGGAGTTTTTCCATCGCAGCAGGATGCCCGATGAATTCGACCATCCGTTTGCGATCCTTGTCCAGGTTCAAACTCATTTCACCGATGTAGTCCGATTCGGAGAATACGAATTGACTGACCCAGGCCGGGCGTTGAGTTTGCCCGAAAAATGATTGCCCCAATTCTCGCCCCCGAGTCAGATATGCTAGCAGTCCGGCGCCTGCCACGCCGTTTCGATGCATCGTATACAACTCATCGCAGCAAAGCCCTACTTGCCTGAATTCATCGTGCACCCACTGCGCGAAGTAATCCATTCCCTCGAATGAGGCTTCCGTTTGCTCGGGGTTGACCACGACAAATCGGTGTCGCTGAATCTCCCGTTCCAGTCGGCCGAAATCAAACGCCGACTTCACCACCACCGAATCGGGCAGACGGTCATAGGCTTTCGTGTGCTTGGGGTTCAGGATGAACCAATGGCCGGGCGAGTTTTCGAGCATCCAACACGCCAATGTCGATTTGCCCGATCCGGTTCGCCCGGCCAGAATCGCCCGCTTACCTTGGGGGATCAGAGGGAGATTCATCGAGGCCTCTACTGGACGATGGCGGCGTCAACGATATTGGACTGCGCCGCAGCCTTCGCCTTTTGAATATGGATGATCCGGGGCGCATAGACCATCGCCGCAGCGCCGAAGAGCTGCAGCGCCGCTCCAGTCTTGCCATCCAGCGCGAGCCCATATTCCTCAGCGACGGCAGAAATCCCGTTCGCCAAAAGCCCCGCCTCCTGATCACTGATTTGGAGGATGCCCATTCCGGTCATCATCGCAGCCATCGCGTGCATGCCCTGAATTTGCTTGGCGAGCGTGCTCACAGCCTCAGCGCTCATCTTGGCGCCGCGACGAGATGGCTTTTCAGCGGCAGCTTTCGGTGAGCCCGGCTTTTCCGTCTTCGGGCCGTTCGGGGGCGCGCTGCCATCCTTGCGGGGCCGTCCGGGGCCGCGCCTTTGCGGAGGTTGAATCTCCACAGTCTCCTGCGGCAATTCAGCGGCGCCGGTTTGGGGTTGTTCGATTGGTGCGCTGTCCACGATGAGTCCTTATACGAAGCGACGCTTACGCGCCACGGGTTGAGTTTCTGCGACGACTTCCACGGCAGCGGCCGGAATCGTTTCAGTCAAGATTTCGCCGGTTTCTTCGGGCTCATCCACTTCAACGATTTCAAGCGCCCCTATGCGCTCGAACAAATGGTCAATTCGAGAATGAACGGAGGAAACCGTTTCACTCAGCGAGTCAACCGCCGTCCGAAGTTCGCCGATTTGAGTGATCAGCATTTCCAGCGACAGAATCGTCCCCGGATCGGTGCCCGTGGATTCCGGCGGAATCACGACCACAGTTTCCGGGGGCGACTCCGTAGGGGTTTCCCCCTCGGCCGGAACGGTCACCTCAACGGTGATTTCCGGTTCGGCCATCACGCACCGCCCTTCGGCTCCATCACGGACGCAGCCCTGGCGAGCGGCTTTGCCGCGAACGGATCATTGCCCGAGACGACGTGCGCCAACTGCGACACGGCAGACAGCGCGGCGTCGAGCGAGAAAGCGGGAGCAGCCGGAACCGGCGAAGCGGCGGGCACCGGGGCCGCCGCGGGCGCCGTGGACTTCGCAGCCTCAACGATGGCCTTCAGATCGGACACGACAGTGACGACGTCTGAAATCGCGGCCTTCATCGTCGCGAAATCTTCCGCCAGCGACACCACGGCAGTCAGCACATTGCCGTTGCTGCCGATGACGTCGGCGCCCAGCTTCTCCAGTCGCCCGAGCAGATCACCTGCGTTCTTTTCGATGTCACCGAAATTGCCGCCCGACAGGGCCTTGAGAATTTGATCGAACATGATGCAGTTTCCTTTCAGAATTGATAGGGAATGACAGGGTAATCGACGAACGCTATATTTGCCCCGTTCGCCGTGATGAGCGCCGTAAGTCCGGCGGGGGCTGGAAATTGTATGCCCATTTGCTTCCCCATGGGACACTTGATTTGGAACCCGGTTTGCTGAATGACGATCAGAACATCCACTGTCCCGTTGATGTTGTCAATCACCACGCCCGAGGGGTTGAATTGTTCCCCCGTATTGGATGATACCTGAGAGAAATTGAAAGGGTTGGCATTGTAGGCCCCGGGATCAACCACGAAGGCACTGGTCGTCCCCGCCGCAGGAACCAGGTAATTGTAAGTCGAAATCAGCGACATGATTTTACACCTTCAGTTGACGTGAAAAGTTGGAGACACCGGGAATGACCCTGCCCGTGACAATGGGCGGCCCATTTGGAAACTCAGCCTTCGGGACTGCGAACGCGTCTCCGATATTGCCCGCCAAATAGCGACTGTTTCCGACAGTGAGTCTCACATCATCGATATAGCCCGTGAAAGAAAACAGATTGGGGGCCAGATAGTTGCCGATCACTAAATGATCCGTCGTATCGTTCGATCGCCAGCTACCGGGCGTGCCTGTCGCAACATTGATGACACCATCCACGGCGAAATATTCTGTCGCGCTGACGCCTGGAGCCGTGATCTTCCGATACAAGGCCAAATGATACCATCGCCCCGCTACTACAAAAGGCCCGCTTCCCGCAAGACCAATTCCCGGCACGCCGGGAGCTGAGTACGTACCCGGCCCGAATTGCATGTTCACGCCGTCCGTGAACGTCCGAATAGTGAAAGCGGGCGAATTCCCCGAATTGTCGCTCTTGGCAACGATGATTCCGGGCCTACTCAAATCGGTGATGTAGACCCAACACTCGAAACAGTAATCCAAATTCGTCAGCGCCATGGACGCCTGGTTCGGAGTAAAGATGACCCGCGTATTGGCCGTGCCCATGTCGAGCGAACCAATTCCCCATTTCGCAACAGCATCCGAAATAACCGCGCCGCCAGAGGGCGCCCAGACCAGCGGCAGATTCGCGTTGTCCACGAACGTATTGGCGCCGTTCACATCATTGAAATGAAGCAGGGTGACAACCTGCTTGTAGAAAGGATCGCCGATGGTCATTTTACGCTCTCCGATTGATCGGGAAGAATTCGCGTGCTGCTTTCACCTGGGCGTGCACGGTAGCAGGAAAGCGGAAAACAACAGAGACGGACGCACCACGCCGAACAGGGCGCGATTTGCGCCCTTGCGGAAATGGGATGATCATTGCAGTTTTCACGATGCAATTTTAGGTCGTACTTTTCCATTTGGCAACCTTTCGAAGTTAACAGAATGCGCCAGCGTGGAACTGGCGCGGGTGAGGATTTGGGCGGGACGAACGCCATTCTTCAACGTGAGCCGCAAGGAATCGAGAGAAAGCACCGTCGCGCGCGAAGCGCCGTACTCCAGCAATTCTCGCTTCGTCTCGTCGGAGACACCCTTTTTGGGGAGACCCTTTGCCGCAGCAACAAACTTGCCCGACTTGAGCCGACCGGAATAGACCTTGGGGGCAATAGCGCGAAACACATCCCATTCCTTCTCAATTTTCCACTGCCCATATTCTTTCCCAATATCAATCGCCGCCTCCGCCCCTGCTCTCAATGTCAGCGAATCCGTGTCCCCATACAGCACATTTTCAACGCCCGCTGAATATGCATTCTGAAGCAGCGATAACCGAGCATGCGCCGTGATGAAAACTGACCACTCCGGCTTGCACAGCATCTCCTCGTCAAACTCTTTCTTGATGTACCACAGCCCATCGTCTCCATAGGGTTCTGCACCGTCGAAATCCTCGTCCGTCGCATTGTGCTCCGCGAAGACCCGTAGTCGTTCCCGACGTGATCCGAATTTCCCGTAGATCGCGTTCTGCATCAGCTTCGCGAGTGTCTCCTCCGGCAATCCCGCGTACTTGAAGCGAATCTCTTTGCAAAGCTGGATGATTTCGTTGAACGGGAAGATAGTTTCCTCCCACGCAATCCCCTCAATAATCTCCAGGATTTTGTAACCGTTATTTGCCGCAAAAACAAGTTCTCGATTGGTGACGGTTGTGATGAACTCACCACGAAACCACCGCATGGCACCTCGTTCATTTCGAGCGGGGAGGATCGGGATAACGAGTCCATCAGGCGCACGAACTCGCACCGTGTAAATTGCCATATGGTCATTCTGAAACTCCGTCGTCTGATAAGTGCTTCCCGAAGGCACGCCAAATTCGCACATGCTGGCCGGATAACTCGAATTGCGATCCACCGTGATCGCGTTTTCAACCTTGTTCGTTTCCGTCAGAAAAACGAGTCCCCCGTAATACGCACTTCGAATGTACAACTCTCGGGCGTTGTGCACCGATCCTTTAAAGTAGGTCTGTGCTGGGATTTTTGATTGCCACGCTTTGAGGGCTGTTCCTGCCGTAGTTCCGGAGGGTTGCACGCCGAAATGACGATGAAGCAAAGCAAAGAGCCGAGGGAGAGCACAAAGAAGAATTTCAACATCGCGACGAGCGTACGCAACGTGCTCAGGATTGGACGGGTCAAAATGCGCAACGTCGATTTCATGTTTGGGCAACTCCGGACAGAAGGATTCGGCAAGATTCTTCAGCGTCCCAGGCCACAAGGCCCATGAATCGCGCATGACGACTTTTTTGCCGCGCTTGTTCTTGATCGTGATTTGGTAGGCCGCGCTGTCTGATCGCATATGGATTTGCACATCCATTCCGAGCCGCACGAACTCGCTCATGAAATAGCGCCAGTCGTACTGCGCGAAATGCGCATACCAAATCACCGGACTGGGATAGTCCATGATGAAGGCCAGAAATTGCTCCACCATGTTGTCGGCCATCGAATGGTAGACCTTGCCGAACACGCCCCATTGCATCATCAGAATCTTGCCGCCCAGGCCCTCCGACTCCAAATCGAACGCGCCCACAATGATTTCGTCGTTGCCGCGAACGTTCGCCGCGCAATACGCTTTGGCCTTCATGGCGCACATCAAAGACCCTTACCTTTTTTGAAGTGCACATACCATGACGTAAAAACGAAGTAGGGTTTCCGCATCAAGAAATCATTCGTTTCCTCTTCCAATTGTTCCTCGTCGGGTTCATAGGAGAAGTCCATCAACCCATACAACCACGCATCCAGATGCTTGCCGGAGCGCTCATCCACCCCGCGAATTCCGACGCCCCAAAACTTGATGCCGAATTTCCCTTTCGCGCCGTCATACAAGTCTTCCAATTCATCGAACGACGTGAAATCGTACTGAGCCGCGCGCCGCCGTTCCCCGCTTCTCTTGTCCTTCGTGAAACCCTGAAGCGAAACTCGTCTCGTCTTGACCTTCTTCCGTTTTGCCCTCTCAACTTTCCTTGCAATCTCCCGCTGCTCTTTCAGCTCTTTCGCCGCGCGCTTTTTCGCAACCTCCTGCTCCAAGCGAACCTTCGCGCTCTCCTGCCGCAACGCCTCGTCAGCCTTCCGCAGCGACGTTCGTCCCCTGGCCGGGCGGGATATGTGCTCTATTGGGGAGATTGATTTGTTGAATTTCGCAAGGGCCTCGTTCGAAACGATTTTCTGCCCTTGCGAATTGATGGGGGTGAGGCCGCTCGCTGCGCGTTGCAGTTTTTTGTACTGACGATCAGAGATAATTTCGCCGCTGGGCGTTTGCACCTTTTCGGCGCCGCCTGGAAGGCGCTTGAAATCGGGGAGGAGGGATTTCTTGGCCATGGTCTTGGGAGTGTAGCGCGAGGCAGGCGTGAGAAAGGGTGGCCCCATTTAATTGGCGACCACCCTTTAATGGGGTCAGAGTCGGATTGTCTGCTGACTAATTGGGGTCAGAGTCAGAAGGGGACATCGTCGTCCTGGTCTTCTGTTTCATCCCTGTCGCGTTCCATGTTTCGCGAGCTATTTCGACCCCCGGGAATTGGAAGTCTTCTTCGCGGCGGGCTTCTCGTCATCTTCGCGGGGCTCGAAGAAGGACAGAATCACGCGATCGCCGTCGGAGTTGACACCGGCCGGATTGAACGTCTTCTTCAACAGCATGTATTCGCCGTCTCCGGAGTCAAGCACAACGCCGACGTTTTCGTATCGGCCCTTCGTGTTGCCTTCGGAGTCTTCGTATTCGCCCACCTTGACGGCGACGTCGTACTTGCGGGTGGTCTTGGATTGGGTGCGTGCCATGGTTTGATTCCTTTGAAATTCAAGTGAGGGCGGGGGAATTACTTCTTCTTCGGGGGCGTTTGCTTGGCAGGTGCGGGAGCCAGAGTGCGTTCTTCGGCCTTCGGGGCTTCGCTTTCGGGCTTGGCTTCCGGCGCTTTTTCGGCCATCTTGAGCGGCACGGCCGGGAGAGCCGACTTCACGTCAGCGAGCGAGTCCAGCGCAGCGGGCGTAATCAGGGGAACGGCATTCAACGCGTAGCCCAGCACATGGCCCGCGTCGGGCTCGGCGAACAGGTCGTATGCGAACTTCACGGG
>Ga0210384_10007832_pt1 | contig 11231 bp, 13 predicted proteins | sample IncBWH2MmetaG_FD_160574 | JGI IMG/M metagenome (GOLD analysis project Ga0210384, IMG submission 160574) | Forest soil microbial communities from Barre Woods Harvard Forest LTER site, Petersham, Massachusetts, United States - Inc-BW-H-2-M | ecosystem: Environmental > Terrestrial > Soil >...
AACGGAATCGTCGAAGTGACCGATGCGAACTTCGACCAGGATGTTTTGAAATCAGACAAGCCCGTACTGGTGGACTTCTGGGCGACGTGGTGCGGTCCCTGCCGCGCAATCGCGCCTATCGTCGAAGAACTCGCCAACGAGTATCAGGGCAAGGTAACCATCCGCAAGATGGATGTCGACTCCAACAGCGCGACTCCGATGCGCTACAAAGTCACCGGCATCCCCACGCTGCTGGTCTTCAAAGGCGGACAGGTCGTCGAACAACTCGTCGGCTATCGTCCTAAGGACGCCATCGCCCAGGCTCTCAACAAGCACATCGGGTAAGCAGCGCTCAGCCCATTCATCCGAGAGAAAACGCCCGAGGTCATTCCCGGGCGTTACTGTTTTTCCGTCGCGTCGCTGCGCGCTACAATGCTGTGCCATGCGCCCGCGTTGGCTGTCTCTTCAGGTTGCAACTCTAGGTTGCGTTCTTATGGCGACTCCCGCCTACGGCGGGCAAACAGATCTGTTGCAACATCTTCGCAGCGAGTACCAGAACAAAATTCTGGTGCTCCGCGGCCTTTATACGGGGAAGCATCTTCACTACGACTCCATCGGCATACCGACGGGAACTACGAACCGCGGCGACTGGACCATTGACGGATTCTTACGTGTGAACGAGGTCCGTTTTTCCCGCCAGCGCCTTCTTCTCAAAGCCGCACGGCTCGCCGTCGCGCCCGACTATCGCAATGGTTTTCAACTTCAATTCAATCACCCGGCCCATGTCGACATTGAGGCCAATCTTGGAACAGACAACCCGTCCATCGAACAGGCGGACACCGCGATGTCCCACATTTTTCTGACGGCTCAGGACAGCCTGTCAGACTTTGTTCCGGACTACTGGAAGGATTGTATTTCTGAGGCTGAAGCCGGAAAGGGCAAGAACTGCAGCTTTTCTCAGGAGATTCTTGCGATCCCTGGAGTTGCCGCCTCTGGCCAGACCAGCTCAGCGGCGCCGGCAAATGACTCGCAAACAACTCCCACGGGTGATAAGCAGTTTCGTGTCGGCCACGGCGTCAGTCCGCCCAGACCGATCATGCACATGGATCCCCAGTTCAGCGATCGCGCGCGTAAGGCAAGATTTCAGGGAACAGTTACTCTCGGGCTAATTGTCACTCAGGAAGGTCTGCCCATCAAGATTCACATCCTTCATCCGCTCGGCTACGGCCTCGACGCTCAAGCCGTTGAAGCCGTAGAGCAATGGAGGTTTGAGCCTGCACAAAGAGATGGGCAGCCTGTCGCCGTGGAGATTGCCGTGGAAGTCGACTTCCACCTGTATTGAGATCGGAAGGCAGTCAAGAACTGTATGGCGCGCGAGTTCACTCGGCACGGCGAGACTGCAAAGGGTCGAACTTCCAGAATGGCCGAGCTTCGAGGCTAGGCGCCGGCCGCCAAGCCTTTCGCAGCTAGCTGGGTTTTCAGCTCGGGTGTTCCGGTCAGAGTCAGGCCGCAGACGTTGCAGCGCACGATCTGGCTGCTTCCCAACGGAATAACCGGGATAAAGAACAGGGTGAACCAGCGCTTTTGCTCGAGAGCGGTATGCACCGTCGGCCGGGCACATTTCGTGCAGGTGCGATCCAATTGCCCCAGCGGCTTGGCGGTGCGGCGGAACCCAAACAGGAAGAACATCGGCGGCCCTCCAACGCGCCGGGCTGATCCCAGCGGTTGGACAGATATAGCATCGCGAAAGGGAAGATCAGCAGTACCGAGGTAATGTTTCAGTTGCGGTGATTGCGATGGTGACCGGCGACAGATTCAAGGCGTTCGCGCTTGCAGTCGCTTCTGCAGAGAACCGACTTCGACGTACATATATCGAAGACGTCGGAGTAGAAAGGCAGGGAGTAGAAGCTTAGAAGACTGTACGGAGAAGCGCGTACGCGTCGAGGAAGAAATGGGCCAGCACGAGAGGAGCGATGCGCCGCGATCTCAAGAAGTAGATCGAAAAGACAAGAAAAGTTGTGGTGAGCACGATCCCATTGGCAAATCCCTGGTAGAGGTGGTAGCTCATCTGAACGACGACGCTTGCCGCGACTGCGAGTGCGCCATTGCCGGTGAGGTCAAGAATCTCCGACATGAGGTAACCGCGGACGATCAACTCTTCGAAAAAGGGGTTCAGGCAAACGAGAATAATCGTGAAAGCCGAGAGCCCAAAGCCCAACAAGCCTCGCACCGACTTTGGTGTCAGATGATAGCCTGAATGAGCAAGAGATAGCTGAACAGCCATCCAAATCCCATATGTGACTAGGCTCGATGCAAATAACAGCCCAACAGCCCGCAAAATGTCCATCCATTGAAAGTTCCACCCAATGCTTCTCCACGGTCTGCCCTGCCCCGATAGGACATACCAAAGCACGATGAGAGATGTTGATTCAGTAATCAGTCCGCTAACCAACCGCGCCTCACCTGCTTGCCAACCGGATGGCGCCATCTTCCCCGAAAGATAGTAGGTGGAAGAAGCGATGAAAGGACCGAAGCTCACCAGTAATACCATCCCCAGACCCAGGCAACGACGACGAGGAGTTTCCAAACGGCTGTTGCCCGCCCCGGGAGTCGCTACGCCTGGGCTGCTGTTTTCGGGCACATTCGGAATAGTTGACATCTTGACGAATGCTAGCTGGAGTGCTGCTGGCGTGGGAATGGCGTCTTTTGGTCCGGGCTGAATTGACCGATTTCTGCACAACACGATAAACTAGTTGAGTTTGCCTGTACTCGCCGACCCGTTCTGGGGACGCCTGCCTTTGGCTGCCGAAGCGCCGGGGCGGAAAACACAGCAAGCAAAGACCGTGGTAGCGGGAAGATGAGCCGTCCTTGACTGCGCTCGTGCGCGTCCTGAGTTTGGCTTCCCGGGTTCGCGTTCGTGGTCCTATGAGGTCCGAACGCAAGACATTCTGATGGAGGCTGACGTATGTACGCGGTTATCCGCGCCGGTGGAAAGCAGTACCGGGTGGCGCCCGGGGATGTGATTCGAGTCGAAAAGCTAGGAACGGATGGGCAGGTCGAGTTCCCCGTGCTTGCGGTGTCCGGGGGAGACGGTCAGGTCTCGAAAGCTGAGGCGCGCGTCGTGGGCCAGGTGGTGGAGGAAGGCCGGGGCGCGAAGGTGATCGTCTTCCACTACAAGCGCAAGAAGCAGTACAAGAAGCTGCGCGGGCATCGGCAGGCGTATACGGCGGTGCGCATTTCGGAGATCGAATTCGGCGGGCAGAGCTTCAAGGCTCCGGAGTTGCCGAAAGAAGAAGCCAAGCCGAAGAAGGTGAAAGCGGCTGAGGCGGAAGAGCCAGCGGCGGAAGCGAAGGCGGCGAAGGCTCCGGCCAAGAAGAAAGCAGCTCCCAAGAAGGCGGCGAAGAAGTCACCGACGAAGAAGAAGTAAGCGGACGTGAGCTGCCGGATCTACGATCCGGCCGGACAGCCGAGGGCGGCTCTCCCCACATGTTTTTCCACTGACAACCGAGAACTGAGAACTGGATTATGGCGCATAAAAAAGGGCAAGGCACTTCACGAAATGGCCGCGACTCGAATTCGCAGCGGCTGGGATTCAAAGCATTCGGCGGGCAACTCGTTCCCGGCGGAACCATCATCGTGCGGCAGCGCGGAACCCGGGTGAAGCCGGGGCTGAACGTGGGTCGCGGCAAAGACGACACGCTCTTTGCCAAGATCACGGGCCGCATCAAGTTCCAGAACAAGGGATCGATGGGCCGGTTCGTGATGGTCGAACCGGTGGAAGTGAAGTAGAGCGGCGCTTCCTGGTGTGGGGCAAGAGTGCCCGTGCCCCAAAAAGTCCATGGCTCACAGCCTCGCCACGCGACGAGGCTTTCTTTTTGATACCTGGAGAGTTCTCTAGCGCGCGATTTCCAACGTGGCCGCGAGGGTTTCTCCCTCAAACAAGATCGTCAGCTCGAGGCGTTCGAAGGTATTGGGCGAGCGAAAGCAGTAATCCGCGCCCGTGATGATGGTCGGAACCGATAACATACAGGCGTCGCCGAGGCCGATTTTGGCTTTGAAGTATCCGGCAACAATGTTGCAGACTTCTCCAATGGCATCGCAAGCGGCTTTCTGCGAGCCAGGGTCTTCCGGGGAAACGCCCAGCATCTGGGCCGCAAGTTTGGTGGCGCCGGCAGCGGTGCATTGCAGCAAAAATTGGCGCGCATCGCGCCGGCGATACCGATCAAGCCCGTCACCTGGGTTTGCCCGGTGGTAGGACCGGCGAAGGTAGAGACGTCGACTCCGACCATGATCGAAAATACTTCGATGATGGTTTCGGTGAGCACGCGGAGCCATGCGGCTCGCGGCACGACGCAGCCAGGTTCAACTTTTTGTGCTTCTGCCATGGTGTAGTGGCACCGCATGCGACGCGGGCGCAGCAATTCCCTGGCTATTTATCGGCGGAGCGCGCCGACAGCATGAGTTCTTCTTATGTTTATCGATGAAGCGAAAATCCGCGTGAAAGCCGGCGACGGTGGCAACGGCTGCATGGCCTTCCGACGGGAAAAATTCGTCCCGCGCGGCGGGCCCTCGGGTGGCGATGGGGGCAAGGGCGGCGACGTCGTGATGGAGTCAAGCGAGCGCCACAACACGCTGGTGCATTTTCGCTTCAATCCCGAGTACAAGGCCGAACGCGGCCGGCACGGCGAAGGCTCGAACAAGACCGGACGCGAAGGCGTCGACGTCATGCTGAAGGTTCCGGTGGGAACGATCGTCTACGACGAGGAGACCGGCGAAAAGGTCTTCGATTTTTCCGGGCCCGACCAGCGCATCGTGATCGCTCGCGGTGGGCGCGGCGGACGCGGCAACGCGCGCTTCGCTACGTCGGTGCATCAGGCGCCACGGGAGCACGAAGCGGGCCGGCCGGGCGAAGAGCGCAGCTACCGGCTGGAACTGAAGCTGCTCGCCGATGTGGGCCTGGTGGGTTATCCGAACGTGGGCAAATCGACGCTGATTTCGCGAATCTCTGCGGCGCGGCCGAAGATTGCCGACTATCCGTTTACCACACTGGAGCCGAATCTCGGAGTAGTCGTAGCCGGTGATGCGAAGAATGAAATCAGCTTTGTGGTGGCGGACATTCCCGGCCTGATCGAAGGCGCGCACACCGGAGCCGGGCTGGGCACGCAGTTTCTGCGGCATATCGAACGCACGCGGCTGCTGGTGCATCTGGTGGATGTTTCCGACGCCAGCGGACGCGAAGATGTGGTCAAGGATGTGGACGTGATTGTCGGCGAGCTGTCAAATTTCGGCGCGCACCTGGAAGAGAAGCAATGATCATGGCGGCATCGAAGATCGATGCGGTCAACAAGGATAAGCTGGCAACGCTGAAACGCTATTGCAAAAAAAAGAAGTGGAAGCTTTACGAAATCTCGGCAGTCACCGGCAAAGGCATTCAGGAACTCACGTACGCGATGGCCGAAGCGGTCGCGCGACTGCGAAGCGATGCGAAATCCGAGCCTGCGGTGTCCGCGCAATAAACTCCATTCAGCGAAATACGATCCTTTAATAAGGGTTTTCCTTATTAAAGGATAATGCGGTATCCTTTAATAAGAGTTTCTCTTATTAAAGGTTCGTTTCATGCCTGCAAAACGGATTTCTGGTGCGTCCGCGCGGTCAAGACTAGGGTCGTACGTCACCATCAGCGTCGTGGGTGAAGCGGTCAAGGCCTACATCCCCGTGCCGCTTCCGCCCAATCCTCCAGTGGATCTGGGGCGTCTTCATGGCCGTATCGAGCGCGCCGATCATGCACTCGGCCGTCTCGACGGCCTTTCGGCTCTCGTTCCGGATACAAATCTTTTGCTGTATACCTACATCCGCAAAGAAGCGGTGCTCTCGTCGCAAATCGAGGGAACACAGTCGTCCCTTTCGGAGCTGTTGCTCTTTGAGAACGAAGCCGCGCCCGGCGTGCCGGTGGTCGATGTCGAAGAAGTATCGAACTATGTAGCCGCGATGCAACATGGCTTGCGCCGCCTACGGGGTGGGTTCCCGCTCTCGCTGCGGCTCATTCGCGAAATCCACGCCATCCTCCTGCGAGGCGGACGGGGATCGGTCAAATTGCGCGGGGAATTCCGGCGGTCGCAGAACTGGATCGGAGGTACGCGCCCAGGCAATGCATCGTTTATTCCGCCGCCCCCAAACCGATTGATGGAGTGCCTCGATCCATTCGAGAAGTTCCTGCATGACGAAAGCGAGACGCTGCCTTTGCTGGTCAAGCTGGGTCTGATTCATGTGCAATTTGAAACTATCCATCCATTTCTGGATGGCAATGGCCGGGTGGGGCGCCTTCTGATCACTCTACTGCTGTGTGAAAAGAAGGTACTGCGCGAACCGCTGCTGTATTTGAGCCTCTTTTTCAAGACTCATCGCGAGCGTTACTACGAGTTGCTGCAGCGAATACGCACTGAGGGAGCCTGGGAGGACTGGCTGGCCTTTTTTCTCGAAGGCATCGAGAGCACAGCAGGTGAGGTTGCCAAGTCCGTGAGGAGATCGCTCGTCCAATTTGCCCGCGACCGGAAGAAAATCGCAGGCATTGGCCGTGCTGCGTCGTCAACGCTGCGGATTCAGGAATATTTGCAGAAGCGCCCGATCGCGAACATCCGGGCGATCTCGAAGACGCTCGGTTTATCTGTGCCAACTGTGACCGGCGCGTTGCAGCACCTCGTCGATCTTGGCATTGCGAAGGAGATGACCGGAGCCCGAAGGAACCGTTTGTTTTCTTATCCCAAATACCTCGCGATGGTTACGTCCGGAACGGAACCGATTCGGTAGGCTCTGGGTGTTGCGCCAGGTAGATTTCGCCCGGCCATAGGTCCAGGCCGGGCGTCGTTGTTTTCCTTATTACGCCCTGGGAAGCGGGCCGTGCTGGAAGTGGTATTGCAAAATGCGAGCAGCCAGCGCGGGATTCAACGTCGTGCTTCCAGGCTCGATTGTGCGTACGACTTCTCCGCGGCAGACCACTTCGGTGGAGGAGAGCCCCGCAATCTCGGCCGGGAGCACAAGGTTGATTTCCAGTTGCGAGCTGGGCTGCAGCACTTCATCGCCCTGGAACAGCATTCCCGAGCGGCTGATGTTTTCGGTTTTACCTTCGTGCCATTGTTTCTCGCCGAGCCGGCGATAGCGCAGAGGCAAGTGGAGTTGAAAGCGTTGCGCGCGCGAAGGCGGGTTGTCCCGCGACATCACGGCGTGGCTGGGTTGAGCTAACTGGGTGGACATTGCGGCCTCCGGGGGAGTTGGTGTTGCATCGAGCACTTCGCGCACCTTGCTTTTGAGGTCGCGAAGGTTAAAGGGCTTCTGGAGCAGGCGCACGCCCGCGTCCAGAGTGCCGTTGTGTCCGACCACATTTTCGGTGTAACCGGACATGTAGAGAATTTTTATGTTGGGACGAATCTCCGAAATGCGCTGCGCCAGCTCGCGTCCATTCATGCCGGGCATGATGACGTCGGTCAGCAAAAGGTGGATGACGCCTTCGTGCGCGACTGCGATTTGCATAGCCACGGCGCCATCGGCAGCTTCCACCACTTTGTAGCCCTGCTTTTCCAAAAACTGGCGGGCCAGGTAGCGCAGGTTGGCCTCGTCTTCCACCACGAGAATAGTTTCGGTTCCAGGCTCGGCCCTGGAAGTCTCGACCGGCGCAGCCACTTGCACGGCCGGCTCGCCGGCAGCGGCGACCCGCGGCAGATAAATTTTGAACGTAGTTCCCTTACTGAGTTCGCTATAAACCCAGATATATCCGCCACTCTGTTTGACGATGCCATACACAGTCGACAGGCCGAGGCCGGTGCCTTTGGGTCCTTTGGTGGTGAAGAACGGTTCGAAGATGTGCGACTGGGTCTCCGTGTCCATGCCGGCGCCGGTATCGCTGATGGCGATCATGACGTATTCTCCGGGGCGCAGTGGCGTATGCAGGCGCACGTAGTCTTCGTCGAGGGTAACGTTCGAAGTTTCGATGGTGAGCTTGCCGCCCGAAGGCATCGCATCCCTTGCGTTCACGGCAAGGTTCATAATGACTTGATCGATCTGCCCGGCGTCGGCACGCACCGGCCACAGAGTCGTTGCAGGAACCCAAACCAGGTCGATGTCTTCTCCGATCATGCGGGTCAGCATCTTCAGGTTTTCGCTGGCGACGTCGTTGAGGTTGACAATGCGCGGAGCGAGCATCTGCTTGCGGCTAAAAGCCAGCAGCTGACGGGTGAGCGACGAGGCGCGCTCGGCGGCGCTGGCGATTTCCTGAGCCGGCGCGCGCAGTTGGGGTTCCGAGCCCAGGCGCTCGAGCAAAAATTCCGAATAGCCGGAGATCACCATCAGCAGATTGTTGAAGTCGTGCGCGATGCCTCCGGCGAGGCGTCCGACGGCTTCCATTTTCTGCGATTGGCGCAGTTGCTGCTCCAGGGCGCGCCGTTCGGTGACGTCTTCGGTGAAGAGTTCAAACACCACGCCGGTCTTGCGGCCGTTGGTCACCGAGCGGCCGGAGACGCGAACCGCGGTCGTGGTCCCGTTCTTCCGCTTCCACTCCGCCGTCAGTCCTTTGAATGGCGTCGACGAGCGGAAGAAGTCGGCCAGATCGAACCAGCGATCAGTATCAGCATAGAGAGAATAAATGTGCTGCCCGATCAGCTCCGCGGCGGAGGCGTAGCCCAACATTTCCACCAGCGCGGGATTCAGGTCGAGAATCTTTCCGGTCGAGTCGCAGCGGCAAATGCCGTAAGGAGCATTGGTCACCAGGGAGCGGAAGTTGAGCTCCGAGCGGTGCAGGTCTTCCTGTGCCGCACGCAAAGCTGCATTGAGCCAGCAGACCAGCATGGCCACAAAAAAGAAGAGGGAGAGGCGGATGATCGCGGTGCGGGATTGGGCAGGGGTGTGATATCCGGCGAGAGAAAAGTAGGCGCTGACCGTAAGGGCGAACGAGGTGGCAACCAGGCCGGGCTTCCACCCGCCGTACCAGGCGCTCATCATGACGGCGACGCCGAACAGCGCCAGGCGGCTCTCCGACACGTCGGCCAGCATGACGGTGGGAATCAGGGCCAGGGCGGTGCTCAGCACCGCAACGCCATACCTGAGGATAGGCGTACGAGCAGGCGGAATGCGGAGTAGGGGGAGGGTTACTCGCATGTAACGATCCTAGTTCCAAAAGGGGAAACACGATAGTTACAGGAGTTCATTTTGAGACTGGAGAGGGGCCGTGGTGATGATCAGCTTGGTTCCACGCATCCGAGCCATTCGGCGACGCCCGGGGCAGTGGCCGGTAGGACAATAGCGGAGTGCGCGCTTGGCCGCGCAGCACAGGGAGCAGCTACTCAACCTGCAAGCGAGAGAGTACACTGCTGGTTCCCCGCACGAGTCACGACGTTTATGAACATTGGGCTATTCGGCGGAACATTCGATCCAGTGCATCGCGGGCACCTGGCGCTGGCGCGCGCCGCGGCGGAACGGTGCAAATTGCATCGGGTATATTTCGTGCCGCCGAACATCCCACCACACAAACAGAAACATGCACTCACAGCATTTGTGCATCGCTTTGCCATGGTGGTTTTGGCGACCGCCGAGGAAAAGAGTTTTGTGCCTTCACTCTTGGAGGCTCCGGATGAAAGTGAATTCGGCGCGCACAAAAACCGTCCGCCGAAGCCGAACTATACGATTGACACGGTCCATCGGCTGAAGGAAACCTTCAGAGCCAGCGACAAGCTTTTTCTGCTGATTGGCATGGACGCATTTGCCGACATCGCCAAGTGGCATCAAGCCGAGGCGCTGTTTCGGGAGTGCGAATTCATCGTGGCGAGCCGCCCGGGATATTCCCTGGCAGACGTGGCCAACGCGCTGCCGGAAAGCCTGCGTCCGCGGCCGGAGGTCACGAAGCCGTTTCATAAGCAGGCGGCCACAGGAGATCTGGTGCTGCCGGGGGTGACGATCCATTTGCTGGCCGACCTGCGCCAGCCGGCGGCGGCCACCGCGATTCGTGCCGCCGCGGCCGCGGGCAAACCGCTGGGCCGGTTCGTGGAGCCGGCGGTGGCGGAGTACATCCGGAAGATGGGGCTATACAAATAGTCGTTGGGCGTTTGGTCATTGGTCGTTCGCCGGAGGCGTTGCCGAAATCCATCCTGGACAAAAGATACGTCGCCTCGCTGCCACGCCCACAGCGCAGAAAGTGTCAGTTACAATGGAAGTCCCAAGCTAGCGACCAGCGGCAACATCTAGGAGAAAGTGCCAATGTCCAAGAACCACTACGTCACCAAGCCCAAGCGCCGCAACAAGAACACGAATCGCAAGGATCCATCGGCGTCAACCATGGCGGCCCTGCGCAAACGTGCCGCAGCCGAGGCAAAAACATCGGGCAAGTGACACAATCGCGTGACCAACGACTGACGACCGACGACCGACGACTAATTTCTGAATGAAGAAGACCGAACTGAAAAAACAAGTTTCCGCCGCCATTCAAGCCTGCCTGGAAAAGAAGGCCGAAGAGCTCAGCATCCTGGAAATGGAAAAAGGGTCGGGAGCGTTCACCGACTACTTTGTCTTATGCAGCGGAACCAATCCGCGGCAAGTTCAGGCGATTGCCGACGAGGTGGAGCTGCGCCTGAAAGCGGCGGGCCTGCGCCCGACGAACGTTGAAGGCTACAACCAGGCCGAGTGGGTGCTGATCGACTATTTTGATTTCGTGGTGCATGTCTTCTCGGAGAAGGCGCGGAAGTTCTACGACCTGGAACGGCTGTGGAAGTCGGCAAAGCACCTGCGGCCCGCCGATTTGAAAGCGGCGCCTCGAAGAAAAGCGGCAACGACTCGGCCCAAGGCAAAAAAGAAGACAAAGCGGAAAGCGTAGGCGGGCGCGTGAGGATCAAGATCGTCTGGATCGGCAAGACCAAAGAACCTGCGATCCAGGCGCTGACCGACGAGTACCTCAAGCGAATCGCGCGTTACGCGCAAGTGGATGGGCGCGCGGTGCGCGACGAAGCGGCGCTGCTGGAGTCATGCGGCCCGGGAAGGACCGGGAAAGGCGCTGCGAAAACGACCCTCGCGGTGCTGGACTCGCGCGGCAAGGAATTCTCTTCCGAGCAATTCGCCAAGTTTTTCGGAGATTATCAGGAACGCAATCCGTTACCACTTGTGATTGCTGTGGGCGGCGCCGATGGCTTCAGCGCCGAAACGAAAGCCGCTGCGCAACATGTGATCTCCCTGGGAAAGATGACTCTTTCCCATGAACTGGCGCGGGTGGTTCT
>Ga0210384_10007835_pt1 | contig 11231 bp, 9 predicted proteins | sample IncBWH2MmetaG_FD_160574 | JGI IMG/M metagenome (GOLD analysis project Ga0210384, IMG submission 160574) | Forest soil microbial communities from Barre Woods Harvard Forest LTER site, Petersham, Massachusetts, United States - Inc-BW-H-2-M | ecosystem: Environmental > Terrestrial > Soil >...
CGACAATTGCCGTCGCATGAATTTTCACAGCACGCCTGCTTCTCTAAAACTGAAATAACCGGCGCCTTGCTCGCTCGGCGCACCGATGATGATGTGGTCGAGCAGTTTGATTTGCAGCAATTCCGCCGCCTCCGCCAATCGTCTTGTCAAGCTGTGGTCCGTCTGGCTCGGTGACGAATCGCCGGAGGGATGATTATGCACGACGATCACAGCATAGGCGGAAGAAACGACCGCCGGACGAAACACATCGCGGGGATGGGCGATACTCTCGTTCACACTGCCAATCGAGACTTCCTCGATGCGGATGAGATGATAGCGAGTGTCGAGCAGAATCACGCGCAACGATTCCTTGTGCAATCGTCGCATCTCCGCACCGACGAGTTCGTTTGCCAGCTCGGGTGAGTCGATTTTTTGTTTCGACAATGTCTCGCGCGCCAAACGCTGCCCCAGTCCAAATGCCGCCACCAGCTGGACCGCTTTCGCGAAGCCAACCCCACGAATTTTTGCCAGTTCGTCAACTGTGCAGCGACTCAGACCGGCCAGCGAGCCGTATTTTTTCAAGAGTTCACGCCCCACTTCCACCGCGTTCGCGCCCACGACTCCGGTGCGCAGAAGAATCGCAATCAATTCCGGGTCCGTGAGGGCGGCCGCGCCGTGCGCCGCAAGTTTCTCACGCGGCCGCTCTTCCTGCGGCATCTCACGGATCTTCAGCTGCGCCATCGCTACACGCGCAACTGCTCGAACATCTCGCGCATCGCGTTGCCGAGCGCAAACAGGCCCTCGGCGTGCGAATTCGATGAGAGCGACTCGATGCTCCGTTGCGCCTCGCAGATGAGATCGTTGCCCGCTGCAATCGATTCGTCCAACGCGCCATTTGCTGAACGGTTCTTCAAAATCTCACTCATCTCCTCGCATTTGCCGTCGAGAATAAGACTCGAACAGCGTTCGCGCTCGAACTCAGAGGCTGAGCGCAGGAAAATTAGCACCGGAAGTGTGAACTTGCCTTTGCGCAAATCGGTCCCGAGCGTTTTGCCCGTGGCGCTTTCGGTTCCGGCGATGTCCAAACAGTCATCGTAGATCTGATAGGCTGTGCCGACGCGCAGGCCGAAGTCCTTCAGAATCTCGACGACCGAGGGCTTTGCCTTGCTGATCGTCGCGCCCAATTCCGACGCAGCAGAGAAAAGCGATCCGGTTTTCATTTTCACGATGCGCAAATAATCTTCCACCCCGAGTTTGAGATCGAAACGGCGCTGGGTCTGGATCATTTCACCGGAACAAATTTCGGCTGCTGTCCGCGCAATCGCGCGGCTAATCTGCGAATTTTCAAAGCTCGCGGACAGATTCAACGCATGGGCGAAGAGACAGTCGCCTAACAAAACGCTGAGCGAATTTCCCCAGCGCGCATTCACCGTTGGCTGTGCGCGGCGCCGCTCCGCTTCGTCCATCACGTCGTCGTGCACCAGCGTCGCGAGATGGATCAGCTCCACGATCACGGCAAGATCGACATGTCCGGAATTGATCTCGCCGGACGCACCTCCGGCGAGCAGCGCCACCAGCGGGCGAAGCCGTTTACCGCGTCCACCAATCGCATAAGTAACGTACCCTTCGATTGCCGGATCGAACGCTGCGACTTGCTGAATAATTCGCTCTTCGACTTGGTCGAGGTGCGGCTGGACGAGGCGTGTCACCCGGGCGAGCGGATTGATTGAATGCGCCGTTGCCGTGGTTGGGCGTGCGGAAGCTTCCACACGCGCAGAATGGCGGGCGCTTTGCTAAAAGTCAAAACAACACGCTCGCAATTTTGTCCGGGAGCAGTCGCCGCGGCGACCCAGTCTGTCGCTTTCGGCAACTTGCCGAAAAATCACCGTCGCCGTAACCAGGCCTCATTTGCGTATTTCTGCTGTCCGATTTCCTGGGCACGATTGAAGATGGTCTGGTCCAAATTCCGGGCCGTCCATTTGCCCGATAATTCTTGCGCGAATCGCTCTGTGAAATCCGTCCCCAGATCGATCTGTTGAATGCTGCCTTGATGGAGCAAACCGGCCCGCGTCCTTCTTTGCGCTGCGCCGGCAACCTTGCGCCCGTTCACCAACACGTCTGCGCGCACTGGGTTTGCGAAACAATCATTGTAGCGGCGGTCTGTGACCGTCGCATTTATTTCCCTCTCGGTAATTTCACAACTATGGATGGATCGATCTTGACTAGTGCGATGGTCACAGGCCGCCGCTACGGCTAACAAATCTGCGTGCTTCCCGATTATGCTCAGCGCCTCGCACAAAGCGCGATGAACATTCTCGTAGATTGACATGGACGATCCGGCGAACATGGGATCGTCCCGAGGGACGATTACCGAGTAGGTGAGATCATCCCCATGCAAAACAATTCCTCCGCCCGTCCATCGGCGGACGAGGTCGCGCTGCGCCGCATAATCAACAACGTCGGCAAACCTTCCAAAGTATCCAAACGAAAGAGCGGGGGAGTGCCACCGATAAAAACGAATCGAAGGATTGGTTGCCATTTCGAGCAAAGCTTCGTCGATCGCCATGTTCATCGCCGCGGATCGGGCGGCGTCGTCGTGATAAACCTCAAGCGCACCAAAGAGCGACATCTGAATTCGTTAGGCTTCGATCTCGGCCAAAATCCTTGCGACTGCTTCATGCGGATTCGGATGTGCGGTGATCGGGCGGCCAATCACCAAGTAATCCGCGCCCGCCTCGAGCGCTTCACGTGGTGTCATCACTCGCTTCTGATCAACCACTTCCGCCCAGCTTGGCCGAACTCCCGGTGTGACGATCTTGATTTCTTTGCCGAATTCCGCACGTAACATTTTTGCTTCGCGCGGACTCGCTACCAGTCCACCGATTCCTGCTGATACGCCAAGTTTCGCCAGTCGCAAAACGTGATTGTTGATCTTGTCCGGGATTCCAATTTCGCGAAGCGTCTGTTCGTTTGCACTAGTTAGAAGGGTTACGCCAAGCAAAAGCAAGTCGCCCGAGCGCGCGGAACCGGCTGCGCGAATCATTGCGCCGCCGCCGCTCAAATGGATGGTGACCATTTGCACTCCTAGCTCGGCCGCCGATCCGACTGCGCGGCCGACCGTGCTCGGAATGTCGTGCAGTTTAAGATCGAGAAAGACTTTTGCACCGGTCCCAAGGACCGCGCCTACGATCTCCGGACCTTCCGCCGTGTAAAGCTGCAAGCCAATTTTGAAAAATGAAATCTGTCCCGCCAGGCGCCTAACGAGATCAAGCGCCGCCTCTTTTCTTGGAACATCGAGAGCGACAATAATTTTGTCGCGTGCAGCTTTTGATCGAGAATTCATCCTGTTCTTCTTCGAGTTTGGCGGACAAATTGCAAACTATGCAGGTTTTGGCGCCGGCGAAGATCAATCTTTTCCTGAAAGTTTTGCGCCGTCGACCGGATGGCTTTCACGAGATCGAAACTTTCATTTCGCCGATTTCACTCTGCGATCAAATTAAGATCGATAAGAACAAGCGAGGGCAGGGCATCAGTTTTCGTTGCGATGATCCATCTGTTCCGCGAGGCGGCGAGAATCTTGCGGTGCGCGCGGCGAATGCATTTTTCGCTGCGACGCAAATGAAGCCGGCGGTCTCGATCGTTCTCAAAAAGAGAATTCCGCACGGCGCAGGCTTGGGTGGTGGCAGCAGCGATGCCGCGGCGGTGTTGCTCGCGCTCAATCAGCTCTTTGCAACCAAAACGTCCCGCGAAAAATTGGCCAAACTTGGATCGACCATAGGGTCGGACGTTCCGTTTTTTATTTTTGAATCGGCTGCGGTATGCACAGGTCGCGGCGAGATCGTCACGCCCAGAAAGTTGACCGAGCGATTATCGATCCTGCTCGTGAAACCGGATTTCGGAGTGTCAACACCGTGGGCCTATAAACGTTGGCAGAATTCGCGCGAGCTTCCCGGTATCTCTTACGTGCAGCAAGATTTTTGCGGTCAAAAATTCCACAACGAACTCGAGCGCCCGGTTTTCGAGAAATTTGTTTTTCTTGCGCGAATCAAGATGTGGCTGTTGGAACAAAAAGAAGTCGCTGCCGCGTTAATGTCCGGCTCCGGCTCAACCGTGTTCGCCGTGTTGCGGCAAAATGCAGATGTCGACCTTGTCTCGAAGCGCGCGAAGGCTCAGCTTGATCCGGAGCTTTGGACTTGCGTTGTGGAAACGCGCGAGGTACATCGCCCGACGGGACGGTGATCTACCTAGTCGCCGACGCTGCGTTGCAAGCTTGCGCGCGCGTATTCGCGATTCAGTTTTCCGATGAAACTGGCGCTGATCTCGGCAGGGCAGACAGCTTCGCATTCGTAGGTGTTTGTGCAGTTGCCGAAACCTTCCGCGTCCATCGTGCGCACCATTTTCAAGACGCGACTCGCGCGTTCGGGGTCTCCTTGGGGCAAAAGCGCAAGGTGCGAAACTTTGGCAGCGGTAAAAAGCATGGCCGACGCGTTCGGACACGCGGCCGCGCATGCGCCGCAGCCGATGCACCCGGCCGCTTCCATTGCCAGATCGACATCGTGCTTCGGAATCGGAATTGAATTCGCTTCCGGCGCGGAACCGGCCCGCGCGGAAATGAATCCGCCCGCCTGCACAATGCGATCCAGCGCGCTCCGATCGACCACCAAATCTTTGATGACCGGAAACGATCTTACGCGAAACGGCTCGACGATGATGGTCGTGCCGTCGCGAAATTTGCGCATGTAAAGCTCACAGGCCGCTCCGGGATGGTCCGGCCCGTGAGCTTCGCCGTTAATGGTGAGCGCGCACGTGCCGCAAATGCCTTCGCGACAATCGGAGTCGAAGGCGATCGGTTCTTCGTTACGTCCGAGCAAATTTTCGTTTACGATGTCGAGCATCTCCAAAAAAGAAGTGTGCGGCGAAATATCGCGCGCTTCATAGTCGACGAGCTTGCCTTTTGATCGTCGATCTTGTTGTCGCCAGATCTTCAAGAGGAAGTTCATAGTTGAGAGTTGAGAGTTGAGAGTTCGGAAAAGCCCATCTGAATTCAATTTGCAAGCAGCGACTTTCGCAACCCACTAAGCATCCGACTTTGTTCTTCGCCCGCTTCATAAATGGCGCGAAAATGAGCCTCGCTCAGAAAGGCCTGACGTCGCGCGATAAAAGATTGCGACACAACTTCAAAGACTGATCCGGTCGCAATCTCGACAAAACGCGCGAAATCGCTCGTTGAAGATCGTGAGCATCCCTCAGCAATGTTTGACGAAATTGAAACAGCAGCGCGGCGCAACTGATTGGTCAAACCGAATCGTTCATCAGGTGGAAAACTGCGCGTATGATCATAAATGACATCAGCGAAATCGATCGCTTTGTGCCAAACATCGAGTTTCTCAAAGTTAAACATACGGGTTTGCCTTTCTTTTCTCTCAACTCTCAACTAACGACTCTCAACTTCACTTGTAGCTCCTTTGCGTTAAATGCACCGTTTCGAAATGGAGCGGCTCGCGATGCAGCTTTGGCTCTGCGATTTTGCCGTTGCCTTGAAATTCCCAGGCGAAAACGTCGGCAAAATTTTCGTCGTCGCGGAGCGCTTCGCCCTCCGAGGTTTGATGCTCTTCTCGAAAATGTGCGCCGCATGATTCGTCGCGGGCGAGCGCATCGATGCACATCAACTCGGCGAACTCGAGGAAATCGGCGACGCGACCGGCGCGTTCGAGTGATTGATTGAAATCTTCATCATCACCGGGGACGTGCACGTTGTTCCAAAATTCGTTGCGCAACTCCGGAATTTTCGTGAGCGCCTCCTGCAAGCCTGGTTTGTTTCGCAACATTCCACATTTTTCCCAGAGAAGTGCCCCGAGCTCGCGATGAATGGAATCGAGGGAGCGTTTTCCGTTTATTTTGAGAAGGTTCTCGATCTTGGCGCGGACATCGCTCTCTGTTTTCTTGAATTCGAAATGATCGGTTGAAGGCCGCTTGCTCATCTGACCTGCGAGATAATTCGGCAATGTGTAGGGCAAGATAAAATAACCGTCGGCCAATCCTTGCATGAGTGCGCTGGCGCCGAGCCGGTTCGCGCCGTGATCGGAGAAGTTCGCTTCCCCGATCACATAGAGGCCGGGAAGATTGCTCATCAAATTGTAATCGACCCACAAACCGCCCATCGTGTAATGGATGGCGGGATAAATGCGCATCGGCATTTTATATGCATTCTCGCCCGTGATCTTCTCGTAAATCTCGAACAGGTTGCCGTAGCGCTCGCAGATCGTTCGTTCGCCAAGCCGCTTAATTGCATCCGCCAGATCCAGATAAACGCCGCGTCCGCCGGGCCCAACACCGCGTCCTTCGTCGCAAACTTCCTTGGCCGCACGCGAAGAGATGTCGCGCGGCGCGAGATTGCCATAGCTCGGATATTTTCGCTCGAGATAATAATCGCGCTCCGTTTCTGGAATTTCGTCAGGCGCTTTGTCGCAATCTTCCTTGCGCTTCGGGACCCAGACCCGTCCATCGTTGCGCAACGATTCCGACATGAGGGTCAACTTGGATTGATGTTCGCCGCTGACCGGAATGCAGGTGGGATGAATTTGGGTGAAACACGGATTCGCGAAAAGCGCGCCTTTTTTATAAGCGCGATAGGTGGCGGTGACATTGCAGCCGCGCGCATTGGTTGAGAGATAAAAAACGTTTCCATAACCGCCGGTGGCGAGCACGACAGCGTCGGCCGCGTACTTGTCGATCTTTCCCGAAACGAGATTGCGCGAAACGATTCCCTTGGCGTGACCATCGACAATCACCAGGTCGAGCATCTCGGTTTGCGGAAACATCTCCACCGTGCCGGCAGCGATCTGGCGGCAGAGCGCCTGGTAGCAGCCCAGCAAAAGCTGCTGCCCGGTTTGGCCGCGGGCGTAAAACGTTCGTGACACTTGGGCGCCACCGAAGGAACGGTTGGCCAGCAGGCCGCTGTACTCCCGCGCGAAGGGAACACCTTGCGCGACGCATTGGTCGATGATGTTCGAGCTGACCTCGGCGAGCCGATAAACGTTTGCCTCGCGCGAGCGAAAATCGCCGCCTTTAATCGTGTCGTAGAACAACCGATAAACACTGTCGCCGTCGTTCTGATAATTTTTTGCGGCGTTGATTCCGCCTTGCGCAGCGATCGAATGCGCGCGACGCGCCGAGTCTTGATAGCAAAAACATTTTACTCCATAGCCAAGCTCGCCCAGTGTCGCCGCGGCCGATCCGCCGGCGAGGCCGCTGCCGACAATGATGATCTCGAACTTGCGCCGATTAGTCGGACTAACCAATCGCGAATGGTCGCGATGGTTCCGCCATTTTTGGTCGAGCGGACCGGGCGGAATCTTTGCGTCCAGCGTGCCAATCATGTCGGACAACCAAATTCGACACAGACAATTTGAAAATCACCAAGGAATGACGAATGACGAATGACGAATGAAGAATGAAGAACAAAGCACGAATGACGAAGAACCGACATTCTCATTTGATCATTTGTCATTCCTTCGAGCTTCGTCATTCGGGTTTTGTCATTCTCCGTCTTGTTTCAATATTTGATAATCGGAGTTCGACTTTTTAACTCATAATTGCTGCGCCGGTTTGACGAGACCGAGCAAAACCGCGACGGGAATCGAAGTGTAGCCAACGAATAATAGCCACGCGAAAACTCGTCCGCCGAATGCGAGACGCGGCGTTAGCGTCCTGTTATTGAGTCCGAGCGATTGAAAAAAGCTCGATGATCCGTGGCTCAAGTGAAGTGCGAGCAACCACATGCCAAGAATGTAAAATCCCGAGACTAGATAATTTTGAAATCCGTAAATCATCATCGAGTAAACATCGTAATGATTTAGGGGATCGGGCTCGAGCAGCGCAAAGCGCGCATCGGTTTTTCGGAAAGTGAAATGAGCGAGGTGATAAATGAGAAACGCGAGGATGATCAGTCCGCTCATCACCATGTGACGTGACGCGAAAGTGGCTTTGACATGTTCCTTGTCGATGTAGGCTTCAGGTCGAGCGCGCCGATTTTCGATGGCCAGCCGAATCGTCACGTAGATGTGGACTACGACAGTGCAGAGCAAAAGAAGGCGAATGGCCCACAGAAGTGGCCCGAGATCGCGCAAATGTTGGGAGTAGCCGTTAATCCAATCCGGCCCGAGAAAAATCTGCAGATTGCCTAACAAATGGCCGATGACAAACAGGATCAAAATGATGCCGGTGATCGCGACGATCATTTTTTTCCCAACGGACGAATGATAGAAAGCAGAGATCGCGTTCACAATTAAACGCCGTGGGATGGCGAAGATTGAGATTATGAGCGCTCGTTAGAGCGTCAAGGAAGCTTCTGTAGCGGCACCCGTGTCAGGCGTGAAAGAGCAGCCGGCACGGCTGCCACCACAGTTATTTGCTGCGGCAATTTTCGCCCGCCTTCGCAAACTTTGCGGCCCGGCCACAAAACAACGCGAGCAAATCTTCGCTCATTTGGACTTTCTTCTGTAGCGGCACTCTATGAGTGTCGCATTGATTTTTTGATTTCGAGCGACCCCGAATGCTTTCGGGGCCGCTACAGTTAAAATTCAACCCGACGTGTCGTAAGCTGTTTGCCCGCTCGGTGCGCCTTCGTTGACAACGGCAATGGCTTCGATTTCGATGCGCGCACCTTTTGGCAAAGCCGGCACTTGGACCGTCGATCGTGCCGGGGGCTCTTTCTTGAAATAGGACGCGTAAATTTCATTCACCGTCTGGAAATCGGCGAGGTCGGTGAGAAAAATTGTGGTCTTCACGATGTTCTCAAACTTCAGCCCTTCCGAGCGAAGAACGGCGCCGATGTTCTCCAGCACCCGCCCGGTCTGCTCGGAGATATCCTGCGAAATGATCTGGCCGCTTTTCGGATCGAGCGGGATTTGTCCGGCGCAGTAGATTGTCGATCCAACACGCACGGCTTGCGAATAGGGACCGATGGCGGCGGGCGCTTCCGGAGTAGAAATGATTTTCTTCATGCGACCGATATTAGCCGCAAAAAAGCCTCGCACAATACGACCGGCGGGCGACGAGTCGGATAGACGGGCAGCCCGAGAGGGTGAGCGACCGGGAAGGAGCGAATCAACGGTCGGAACCGACACAATGAAAAGGGTTTTAGATCGTTTGCGGCCTTTGCGGCCTTGGTGCGAGATCTTCGCGGTAATTGCGACTGATCGATTTTCGCCGATATTAACGGCGGAATGGTTGGCTGGATTTTAAAGAAAATACTCGGGTCGAAAAATCAGCGCGAGCTCAAGCGCATGATGCCGATCGTGCGCCGGATCAACGAATTCGAATCGCAGTTCCAGAACTTGTCCGACGAGGCTTTGCGCGCGAAAACGGCGGCGTGGAAGGAAGAACTCGCGAAAATTCCGGCGCTCGAGGACCAATGGCGGCGGCTCGAGGAAATTTTGCCGGAAGCGTTTGCGGTGGTAAAAAACGCGGCCCGGCGATTAAACGACCGGAAGCATACTTTCACCGTGTGCGACCAACCGATGGTTTGGAACATGGTGCACTTCGATATGCAATTGCTCGGCGGAGTCGTCCTGCACCGAGGGCGGATCGCGGAGATGGCGACGGGCGAAGGCAAGACGCTCGTGGCGACATTGCCGCTTTATCTCAATGCGCTCACTGGTCGCGGCGCGCATCTGGTTACGGTCAATGATTATCTGGCCCGCCGCGACGCGGAGTGGATGGGCCAACTCTATGATTTTCTCGGCCTCACCGTTGGTTGCATCGAGCACGATCAAGAGCCGAACGTCCGTCGCGAGCAGTACGCGATGGACATCACCTACGGAACTAACAGCGAGTTCGGCTTCGATTATCTGCGCGACAACGGCATGGCCACGACGCGCGAGCAGCAAGTTCAACGCGGATATTATTATGCGATTGTCGATGAAGTTGATTCCATCCTGATCGACGAGGCGCGCACGCCGCTCATCATTAGCGGGCCGACGACCATTTCCACTCATCAATACGACAAATGGAAAGCACTCATCGATCAGTTGGTGCGCAAGCAAACCATGCTTTGCAACCGGGTGGCGAGCGAAGCGATCGAGAAGTTTGAGCAGGGCAAGATTGAAGAAGGCGGTCGCCTTATGTTCAAAGTGAAGCTCGGCCAGCCGCGCAACAAACAATTGCTGCGCATGATGGAGGACCCGGAAAAGCGCCGGGCGATTGACAAAGCCGAGCTCTCTTTCTATCAGGACACGCGCAAGGAGGAATTGTTTGCGCTCAAGGAAGAACTCTTCTTCACCATCGACGAAAAATCGAACGAATCCGATCTCTCCGAACAGGGCCGCAATTTCCTGAATCCGGGTGACCCGAATGCGTTTGTGCTGCCGGATTTAATCAGCGAGTTCACGGAGATCGATCTCGATCCCAATCTCTCCGACGACGAAAAAGAGCGGGCCAAGACCGAGCGGCAACAACATTGCGACGCGCAAGCCGAGCGCATTCATAACATCTCGCAGTTATTGCGCGCCTACTGCCTCTTCGAAAAAGACGTTCAGTACGTCATCGAGGACAACAAGGTCGTGATTGTCGATGAATTCACCGGCCGCAAAATGCCCGGGCGCCGCTGGAGCGACGGTTTGCATCAAGCGGTCGAAGCGAAGGAAGGGGTGCAAATCGATCGCGAAACGCAAACCCTCGCCACGATCACGATTCAAAATTATTTCCGGCTTTACCAGAAACTGGCCGGCATGACCGGAACGGCCGAAACCGAAGCGGCGGAGTTTCACGACATTTACAAACTGGACGTCAATGTCATCCCCACGAATCGACCGGTGGCGCGCAAAGACCATAACGACCGCATCTACAAAACGCGGCGGGAGAAATACAACGCCGTGATCAATGAGATTAGAGATTGCCACAGCAAGGCGCAGCCTGTGCTTGTCGGCACGGTGAGCGTGGAAGCGTCGGAATTGGTGAGTCGAATGCTGAAGCGCGAAAAAATTCCGCACAACGTCTTGAACGCAAAATTCCACATGCAGGAAGCGGAGATCGTGGCGCGTGCGGGCCAGCCCGGGACGGTCACGATTTCGACAAACATGGCCGGTCGCGGCACCGACATTAAACTGGGCGATCGCGTGGCCGAGCGCGGTGGTCTTTACGTCATCGGCACCGAGCGGCATGAAGCGCGCCGGATCGATCGACAATTGCGCGGGCGTTGCGCGCGGCAGGGTGATCCTGGCACGTCGCGATTTTATGTCAGTTTTGAAGAT
>Ga0210384_10007836_pt1 | contig 11229 bp, 8 predicted proteins | sample IncBWH2MmetaG_FD_160574 | JGI IMG/M metagenome (GOLD analysis project Ga0210384, IMG submission 160574) | Forest soil microbial communities from Barre Woods Harvard Forest LTER site, Petersham, Massachusetts, United States - Inc-BW-H-2-M | ecosystem: Environmental > Terrestrial > Soil >...
GCGTCTCCTTAGGAGTACGATAGGCGACGGGCTGGCAGGCGAGATAACCGGAAACGGCCTTCCTCATCTCTTCCATTGGTCTGAGCATGTGCTCTGGCGGACGCAGGCAATTCATGCCAACGATGTCCGCGCCCGCGTCCAGCAGAGCTTTGGCAGCTTCGCCAGCGGTCTTTCCCTCCGCAGTCTCATCTTTATTTTCGAAGCAGATGGTCACCATGACCGGTAAGCCAGTCTGCCTAGCGCGCTCGACAGCGATCAGCGCTTCTCCCAGCCATGAAAAGGTTTCGCCGATGATGAAGTCCACACCTTCGTCGATTTGGATCGCGAGCTGCTCATCAAAGGTCTTCCGAACACGGTCCTCGGCTGTCGTGTTGTTAGGTTCATACATCCAGGTCAAGCTCAAGTTGCCGGCCACTAGACATTTCTCGCCGGCAACCTCACGCGCGATTCTTACCGCGGCTCGATTAAGTTCTTCGAGCCGGTTTTCGAGCCCGACCGTGGCCAGTTTGTCCCGACTGGCGTAGAAGGTGAGCGCTTGCAGGACATCGGCGCCAGCCTCGCGGAATTCCACGTGCAATTCGCGGAGGGCATCCGGATACAGCAACGCGACCTCTGGAGTAAACGGACCCGCGCGCACCCAGCCCCGCCTCTCCAGTTCCAGCAAATAACCACCGTCGCCGAGGACCGGTCCCTCTTTAAGCCGTTCGAGGATCCCTTTTTTCGTCATACATGCTCCTTAGTCGTCAGCAGTCTTTGTATTCGTACTCCGCCTTGTCACCCGGCCCGCGCGATCTTTGTCAATGACGGCGATGTTTCCAGGCTTACGCCGCGCCAGGTGAAATGCAATCGAAGCACCCATTACACCAGCGCCGAAAGTCACGAATGGCGGCGGATCTAGGATCGGAGTTGCCGCTATTCATGCGACGGCCTCCTTGAATTGTCCCTTTTTCCAGTCACGCAAAACCTGTTGCGCCGCGTTATGACCGGGTGCGCCAGTGACCCCACCGCCCGGATGGGTTCCGGCTCCGCAGAGATAGAGACCATCGATGGGCGTGCGGTATTGCGACCAACCCGGAACGGGCCGCATAAAGAAGAGTTGCTCTAAACGAAGGTCGCCGTGAAAAATGTTGCCTTCGGTCAGTCCGTAGGTGCGCTCCAAATCAAGCGGAGTCAACACTTGTCTAGTGATGATTGCATTTGGGACGTTGGGCGCGTATTCGGCAATTTTCTTGACGACGCGGTCGCCGAGCAGCTCACGCTTTTCGTTCCAGGAGCCCTGCCGCAAATGATACGGGACATATTGCACAAAGCAGGTGAGGATGTGCTTGCCTTTCGGCGCTAAAGAATCGTCGGCATTCGACGAGACGACGCAGTCCACCCATAGCTCTTCCGGAATCTCCCCGAGCTTGGCGATGTCGTAGCAACGTTCAGCAAACTCAAGGGACGGTATAAGTGTGTAAAAGGTTCGCTCGAGGGGAGTGGCGTCTGACCTCGTCCCTTTGAAGCATGGTTCTTCTGCCAGCACCATATTTACCTTGGCGCAGGGCCCGTTCATCTTGATGCCTCGAATTGCGTGTAGAAAATCGTCAGGCAATTCTTTGCTAGGGACCATTCCCAGGAAGGTGCGTTTGGGATCGGCGTTCGACAGCACCATGCGCGCGCGGATCTCTGTGCCATCTTCCATCACGATGCCACGCGCGCGGCCGTGACGAATGTCAATTTGAGCGACTGGAGACGAAGTGCGGACCTCTACCCCCAACTTTTGTCCCGCGGCTGCTAATGCTTGCGAGATCGCGCCCATGCCCCCGATGACGTGTCCGGAGAAGCCTTGCAACTGCTGTTCGCCGCCGCCCAGCAGGTGGAATAGCAGGCCGATTGCCGTTCCAGACTGATAGGGGCCGCCGTGCTTGCCGTATACGTTGTTGGCAAGGAACATGGTTTTGATCTTGTCGGACTCGTAGTTGCGATCAAGAAATTCACCCAAACTTCCGGTCAGAAACGAAACTAGTTGTGAAATCTCGCCAGTTGAGATGCCACGAAACCGCTTGCCTAGGCGAAATAGATCAGCCCAGCCATTCATGCTGCTGGTGTCAACCTCGGGCGGTGGCTCCATGAAGAACGGCTGCAAGTAGCGCACCAGTTTTTTTAGTTGGTCATCGACGCGAACGAAAGTCTCGGCGTCTTTCGCGGAAATCTTGGCGAATTCCTCCTGGGCTCGTTCTCGGTCGACCCACCACGAGACCACATGGCCATCCGGAAATGGGACCTGGATGGCAGGATCACACGGAATCATGCGGAGCCCGTGTTCGGCTAGACGCAGATCTCGAACTACTTCCTGGCGCAACATGCTGGCGATATAGGATGTCGTGGAGACGCGGCAACCTGGAGCAATCTCCTCAGTGACGCAGCAGCCGCCGACGATCTCTCGGCGTTCGAGTACGAGCGTGGAGAGGCCGGCACGCGCCAGGTAAGCGGCCGCGGTTAGACCGTTATGGCCGCCGCCGATTACAATCGCGTCATAGATTTTTTCTGAATTTCCAGCCATGATTTTGGGATTGACCAACGGTCAATCTATCACGACGAAGGCAAGATACATTACCGCACGAGCCCCTAAAATAGAATTGAAATTCAAGCAATCTTTCGATACAGTGCTATGACTTGAGGTCAGATTATGGGTGGTATCAGCAGTATCGTCTCCCCACCACGTTATCGTCGCATGCCGCAACGGCCCCGCTCCGAAGGTAAGCGGGCGAAAATCGTTGATGCCGCAATGCGTCATTTTGCCGAACAGGGTTATCAAGCGGCGCGGATGGGCGACATCGCGTCAGCTCTAGGCATTGCCAAAGGATCGATTTTCCAACACTTCGGTAGTAAAGACGGGCTGTTCTTCGAGGTCTATAAGAAGGCTGTGCGTTCGTTCCCGCGCTACCTAGATGCCCCGGCGGAGGTGTGCGAGGCCGGGTTCTTCGAAGTGTTGCGTTATTGGCTGGCCCGGACAGAACACCTACTGCACGAAGACTGGATTCCGTACCGCGTATCGCTGTTAGGAAATTATGGTACCGATCTCAGCTTGAAGCGCGAAATCAATCGCTTTCTTTTGGCGGAGGACCCGTACGGCACGGTCCCGTTTGTTCGCTTCGGCCTGGAGCGTGAGGAACTGCGCCGCGATCTTGACCAGGAGATGATTGTTTCCATCTTGGACTGGACGATGGAGCGCTTCCAGGATGCACTTCTCACGGAAGAACTGGATCCCGGACTCTTCCGTCGTCAAGGCAATGTGATGGAGAAAAAGGAAGCCCGTATTGCGCAATTTCTCGACGTACTGAGACGGGCAATTGGAACGGAACGGCGTGGTTGAGGCGTCACGCGGTTGAGCTTAGAAGGTACGTCTTCACATATCTCGAAAGGGAAAAACCGAGAGTCACGATTATGCCAATGTCCGTGCAGGAGATCCTGGCGAGTTACGATGACAGGGCGCCGCTGTCGGAAGCCTCGACCATTCCGGCGGCATTTTACGTGGACGCCCGCATTGCCGAAATCGAGGCCAGAACTGTCTTCAGCCAGACCTGGCAACTGGTGGGGCGCATCGACCAGGTTGAGAAACCCGGCCAGTTCGTCACGGCTACCGTTACCGAGGAGCCGATCGTGGTAGTACGCGGCAATGATAGTGTGCTGCGCGGCTTTTACAATGTGTGCCGTCACCATGCTGCAGCCGTTATTACCGAAGCTTGCGGCCAAGCATCACTGTTGCATTGCTCTTATCACGGCTGGAACTACGGATTAGACGGATCGCTAAAGGGGATGCCCGAGTTCGAGGGCGTCAATAATTTTGAGCGCCAGAAAAATGGGTTGGTGCCCGTGAGGGCGGATACGTGGGAGAAGTTCGTCTTCGTGAATCTAGATCCCCAAGCCGCGCCGCTCAATGATTTTCTTGGTGGCCTGGTCAAGCGAGTTGCACCGCTTGGGGTGAGCAAATTGCGTTACTTCGATAGTCGCAGCTACGACATTCACTGCAACTGGAAAGTCTTCGTCGATAACTACCTCGATGGCGGATATCACGTTCCTCATTTGCATAAGGGTTTGAGTTCGGTGCTGGACTATAAGCAGTACACCATCGAGAACGAAGATCGGTATTGCCTGCAATCGAGCCCCATGGTGTCGTCAGAAGAGGACGCCGCGACTGGGGCCACGCGCAAGGGCGACCGCGCCTGGTATTTCTGGCAATATCCCAATTTGATGATTAATTGCTACGAAGGTTATATGGATACCAATCTCGTGTTGCCCGTAGACGTCGACCACTGTCGCGTGATCTTCGATTTTTATTTTGCGGATGTGAGTGACGCCCGTCGGGAATATAACCAGCAGAGCGTGGCAGTAGGCGCCCGAGTGCAGGACGAAGACCTGGCCATCTGTGAGGCAGTACAACGCGGTCTGAAGTCACGTGCCTACGGGGCAGGAAGACTTTCGGTTCGACGTGAGGCGGGCGAACACTTGTTCCACCGCTTGCTGGCAGCAGACTTGAAGACTGGAGCGGGTCGTGGTGCGGTAGCTGCCGACTAAGCTAGCGATCGCATTCGGAAATAGTCTGTCCTCCGTTTCTATATTACGAACGAGGTGAGGTGGTGAAAAGAACTCTCGCATTCGTGCTGGGGTTGTGGTTTTCGTGTGTCGCGTCCAATGCCCAAGTCACTGTGGTCAAAGCTGGGAGGCTGATCGATCCCCATGCCGGCACGGTACTGAACGATCAGGTCATTCTTATCCGCGACAATAAGGTTGAGGCTGTGGGCAAGGGGCTGGCTATCCCAGCCGAGGGGAAGGTCATTGATCTTTCGCGGATGACCGTGCTGCCGGGGCTCATCGACTGCCATACTCATGTGGCGGACGGGGCGTCGGACAACGGCGAGCCGCTCTCTCAACTCAAGAAAACGGCATCGCAGGTCGTGTTGGAGTCCATTCCCAACGCCCGCACCATGCTGGAATCCGGATTCACCACGGTGCGTGACGTTGGCGTCTATCGAGCACTCAATGACATTGCCCTGCGAGACGCGATCGCGAAGGGATATGTCGAAGGACCGCGAATGTTTGTAGCGGGTGCCTACGTTACGATCACGGGTGGAGCCGGTGCGATGACGGGCTTCGCCCCAGACATTCAACTTCCCTGGGACTTTCATTACGGTGAGGCGAACAGTCCTTGGGAGGTGCGGCAGGTGATCCGTAAGTTGGCTCACGACGGCGTGGATCACATCAAGGTTCTCTCCAGTGGAGCCGTCCTCACCCATGGCAGTAATCCGAAGTCGCAAGAGTTCACACCGGAGGAATTACAGGCGGCGGTAGACGAGGCCAGCCACTTCGGCTTACGCGTGGAGTCGCACGCGCACTCGGCCGAAGGCATCAAGAATGCGATCCGGGCGGGAGTGGCGTCGGTTGAGCACGCGACCATGATTGACGACGAAGGCATCGCCCTGGCGAAGGCGAAGGGCACTTACTTGGACATGGACATCTACGACGAAGAATGCATTCAGGAGGCGGGGAGGAAAGGGAATATTCCAAAGGATTTCTTGCAGCACGATGCTGAGTTGGGGCAAATCCAACGAGACAATTTCCGAAAAGCTGTCAAGGCGGGAGTAAAGATGTCATTTGGGACGGATGCGGGAGTTTGTCCGTACGATCGCAGCGTCAGGCAGTTCGCGTTGATGGTGAAATATGGGATGACTCCCATGCAGGCGATTCAGGCGGCTACTACCTCAGCCGCGGACCTGCTGGGACATTCAGATGTAGTCGGATCAATCAAGCCGGGCAGGTACGCCGATGTGATTGCCGTTTCTGGAGATCCTCTGCAAGACGTCAGCGTGCTGGAGCACGTGCAGTTCGTGATGAAGGATGGGAAGGTCTACAAGCAATAGCGAATTTGTCCAAACGAAACTTGTAGTTGGCGATCCCAAAAAGCAGGTCCCTCGACTCCGCTCGGGATGGCAAAATCGCGCGAATGATACAGCAACAAATCTATTGGTGATCTCTGGGAATCGTTTCCTCCCAGGTTTTCTGCTTCAACATCTGACCATCTTTCAGTAACTCACGAGTGTACTTGTAGTAGAAATTCTTCTGGTCGGTGGTCACCGACAGATGCCCTCGCCATCTGAGTTCGCGTCCTTTTAGTGTGAAGATGCTCTCCGCCTCGCCATGGACTGAGCACAGGTCAGGGTGAGAATCGTCGGCATCATAAGTCAGGTTCTCGTAGTCGGTCTCTTTCCCCCAGGGATAGTCAGTTTCGGCTTTTCCCTTCCAGCGGACTGTGGCCTTCTGATGGGACTCATCACGTTCGACGGTCCATTCACCGGGCCAAGGGTAGCCAATGCTTTTGATGTCCTTGCGCTCTTCGGAAGGTTCTGGCCGCGCAAACGTAGGAACTGAGGCACCTTGTACCGGAACGACCGGTAGAACCAGCCGTGAGCTCTTCGCTCCACCGAGTTCCAGTGAGGTTGTCATTGAGTAGGGCGTGGGCAACATCATCGGCCACAATGCATTCGAAATGGCTAGGCGAATAAGATGGCCTTTCGGGAAAACCCACGACGTCAAGTGCATTGTGATTTCGACCGCATAAGTTTTGCCAGGCTGGAGATCGCGCGGCTCGCTCATGGATTCTCGCTGTGCACCGTTCAGTCCGGCACCTGTGATCTGAGTAACCGTTCCGTCAGGCGCTATATCGGAGAGGCGCGCGAACCAGTCTGCCAGGGTCGCAGTGGCGGACGCTTGCAGCAGAGCCGTCGGTTCCCCAAGGATCGCAACCTCTTCTTTTAGCGGCGCCGAATCGTAGACCAGACTGAAAGCATCCACCGGACGCGGATCGCTGAGAAGCTCGCCCCACCAGAATCCGGCCTCAACTCCAACCGAAGGAATGTATTTTAATTGATGAAAGCCCGACTCTCCAGGCGAGTCCGCGAGCGTGTGGTTGTGTTGCAGAAACAGAGTTGTATTCTGCAGATTTTTCGGCGGCCAACCGTCTTCGCGCCGCCATTCTCCGGGCACGTTCTCCAGATTGGGGTCGGGCGGATGCCAGTGTTGCATGTAAATAGTCAGCCGCGGGTCCTGTAGAACTCCGGTATCTTGCTCTTTCAGCCAGTAATCCCACCAGCGCACCGCTTGATCGCGCCACTCGATCTGGGGACCGGGCACGGCGTCATGGGGAAACGTATGGTTCCACGGTCCAATGATGGCTTTTATGGGGGCCTTCGTCTGCTCGAGCATTGCGGGGATGCTGTCGCGATAGCCATCGAGCAAGCCGCCAATCAGAAAGCAAGGCACTTTGATTTCACTGAGCGGGCGAACCGGACTGCGCCAGAACGGCCCGTCGTGCTGATGTTTGAGGTAAAGCAGCGACCAAGGTGGGGCATCGAAGCGTGGGCCTAAAACTCTTTCGTCGAGGGTGTAATCGGGAGCGCCGGTCATGCCCGGAGCCATGTCCATGTTTAGCTCGAACTCATCGATGTGCGCCATGCCATCTATGTAGTGAACGTCGTCGTGAAACAGCTCTGCCGTCGCGTCGACCGCGAGAACTGCCTTCAACTCTGGCGGATTCCGCATGGCCAGCTGCAGAGAATTAAATCCGCTCCAGGAGATGCCCATCATCCCCACATTGCCGTTCGACCAGGGTTGGTGCGCAAGCCAGGTAAGTATTTGCAAGCCGTCGAACTTTTCCTGCTCCGAGTATTCACGGTCGGGCGGGACGCCTTCGCTGGAGCCAAAGCCGCGAATGTCCACGCGGGCGCAAACATACCCGCGGCGGGCGAAGTAGGCATACAGTCCGTAGTCGCGAGACGCCGTGGCGTCGTCTTTGCGATAGGGATGATATTCGAGCAGGGCAGGGAATCTCTCGCTTACGTTGGCACCATCGGGCATGTAGAGAGTCGCGGCGAGGCGGATCCCATCTTTCATGGGAATCCAGGTGTTCTCCATGCGCACACCGTAAGATGCGGGCGAAGGAGGCTGGACGGCGAACGTAGATAGAGTCGCAGCGCTGACCAGAACGAGAACTGCTGCGGACCTGATCAAAATTCTAAGTTCCTCACTTACCCATTGGTCGGGGGCAGCGAACCACCGCAGACCGATGCAGAAAACGGTATCGGCACTGTCGACCTCAGGAGAATTTTGTGAAAGCAGGGCATTATAGTGCTAGCCGGTTTTTCGCCGGGCCTAAATAAAAAACGGGGAGCTTTCGCTCCCCGCTTCAACTCGACTTCATGTCTTACGGAGTGCAACCCCAGCCCACTTATTTCTGCCTAAAAGGGCAGGCTCGGTAGCAGTTCGGTTCCCTCGACCCTCACTGACCGTAGGCCCTGGGGATCTATGCCTAGTGCATGCAGGAGACTCGGCGCGACCTGCGAAGTAGCCACTGGAGTCTTCACCACCCTGGGTTTGAATCCCGGATTCGAAACAATCAGGCCAACGTTGGTGTCGCCAAAGCTGAAACCGCCATGCTCCGCGTTCTTCGCGGTTGAGGCGGTATAGGTAGTGCCGTACACGGGTTGGACGATGATGTCCGGAGTGCGGCTGTCTTTCGCCGGGTCGTTGAACTTCAGCAGAAGCTCATTCCCTCCCATTACCTCTTCGATGAACAGCGCCCGCGCATGGATGTTCAGGTAGTCCACAACCTGCTGGGTGGCGATGTTCTGTCCTTGCAACCAGATCAATGCGATGTCGTCGTCCTGGACGAAGCCGCAAGAGCCAGTAGGACAACCAGCAGCACCGGCGATGGCGAGTGCGGCGGGATTGGTACCCGCATCCGGCAATTTGGCAACCAGATCTGCGAAGTGGCCCGGCTTGTTGACCTTCGCCGGGTTGATTGGCGACTGGCCGTGCTTGGCGGTGACGATGAATAGAGTGGAGTCGTAGATACCTGCGTTCTTAAGTGCCACAATCATGCTGGCGAGAGCCTCGTCGGTCTTCTGCAAGCCATAAGCGAGAACCGGGCTCGGAGTTCCGGACCCGTCCGTGTACCCGCCACGCCGCTGGTTTATCGTTGGATCCGTGTCATCAATGCAGCTGTTGTCGAAGTTGTCCTTCACAAGCTTTTGTCCCACGCTAACAGCCTGGAAGTTCATGCCAAAGACTTCAGGAGTGCCGGGTGCAGATGAGCCATCGTGGCTAAGGCCATTGATCTCGTTGATGATAGCCTGGGCCTTCTTCTGATCGTTCTCCACGGTGCAAACCACACTGTGAGTGTTGTCCAGTCCGCCGACATTGGTGACTTCGGGCGTGTAGAGATCGTCCACTCCCTTGCCCGAAGGACCGTTCACCAGATCATAAGCTGGATGCTTGTCCGCCCAGGCGGTGTGTCCGCCAGCGGCGTTTACTACTTCGAAGATTGTGTTGGTTCTGATCGCGTTGTGGGGAAATACGCGCACGCAATTGCCGTTCAACAGACGATTCGGCAACTTGGTTGGATCGATTACATTCTGGGAAACATTCTGTGAATTGTACAAATCGATGCTCTCGTGAAACACCATGAAGTTCCCAGGGGATCCGCTGCATGTCGTATTCTTAGGATCAAAAAGAGTTCGGTCGTAGCTGACGTCGTAAAACAATTCGTGGCTAATTGGTGAGCCGCCAGTCACCAGGGCCAAAAGGCCAGGGAAGGAATCCGAGTTCGCCGGCGTGCGTGCGTTGGTGTAGGTAATGCCACTCCGCGACAGCTCGGCTAGAGCGGACCTGGGGTTGTTGGCGACATAGTTCGCCACGTCGAGAGCGTGTAAGCCGTCAACGCTGATCAGAAGAACATGTTTCATCCGACCTGATTGGGCATAGAGTGATGGTGCCGAGACCGTAGCGAGCAAAAAGAGACCAATGAAGGCTGAGGCCTTCAGCCTGCCTGCAATTGCCATTTGTGTCCTCCTGGGAGAGTACCTAAAGCGGAGGATTCCACTGTAGTCGTTGGCTTATGACAGGCAGGTTAATGGCAAGTTAATAGTATGTGAAAAGGCGGTTAAGATTGGATCACGGTTGTGGATGTCTAAGCTCGGAGTTGTGCGGTTCGGCGCTTCACAACGGCCGTCTAGAACCTCAATTAGCGCAGAGATAGCGCTTAGAGGTCGCCGTGGAACAGAATCCCTCTCTATGGGTACCGGGTTTCAATGCGCCGGGTGCGGTGAGTGGAATGAGACCACCGTGGATAAGTCGGCTGGTCGCGACCAAACCTACGTCGAGGACTGCCAAGTCTGCTGCAAGCCGAATGTGCTTCATGTGGAATGGGACGGGCAAGCGCAAGAAGCTGTTATTACGGCGGAGTTGGAATAGCAGAGGAGAGGAGACGCGCTATATTGGATAATGCGAGAGGAAGGGGATAAGCTCGATGGGCACAAGCTACAGCGGGCCGATCCGAATGGTCGCCCATAACATGGTGACTACCCAGTTCGAGCTCGACGGGTTTCGGGTAGTCCGGACTCTAGGAGTCGTGCGCGGCATAGTGGTCCGCTCACGCTCTATTTTTGGCACGATCGGAGCCGGCCTGCAAACGATACTCGGCGGCAATATTACTCTGCTTACGAACCTATGCGAGAAAACGCGCGCTGAGGCTTTTGACCTCATGCTGCAACATGCCGCCGAGTTGGGAGGAAATGCTGTTGTCGGTGCCCGCTACGATGCTACTGAAGTCATGCAAGGTGTCACCGAGGTGCTCGCGTATGGGACCGCAGTTGTCGTCGAGCCCACAAAGTAAGGTCGCTCTACCTGGCTGGTCGCGAGGTGAATAGGTTCTCCAGCGTGCCCTGTTCGTAGGCCTGGACAGTTCGGAATTTTTTCCACAAGGCGTTCAGCGGCTGAGATGCGGATTTTTCACGGCGGGATACATTCAGTAAACGCAATACGTTGTGGTCATCTAATGAGTTAGCCACAACTTCTGGTATTTTGTCGGCTGAGCCCTGTAGCCTCCCATAGACCTATAACTTTCCTATTGACAACAAATGGTTTAGGCGTAGGATGTGGACAAAAGTGGTCTAAAGTGGTCATTGCGATAGAGGTCTTGGGCAGAAGTACAACCATGAGAGGCGCCAGTGGATTTTGAAGCTGACACCCCCAAAAACAGCCCCATCGAACCGAATCCGACCAGTATTTTGGCTGCTTTTACCTCCCTCGTTTTTGTAGCAGCGGTAACTGCCAAGAGATTTTCCGCCCCGGTAAAGGGCAGAACAAATGTTTCGCGGCAATCACCCAACCCGCGTGGACGAAAAAGGACGG
>Ga0210384_10007838_pt1 | contig 11228 bp, 8 predicted proteins | sample IncBWH2MmetaG_FD_160574 | JGI IMG/M metagenome (GOLD analysis project Ga0210384, IMG submission 160574) | Forest soil microbial communities from Barre Woods Harvard Forest LTER site, Petersham, Massachusetts, United States - Inc-BW-H-2-M | ecosystem: Environmental > Terrestrial > Soil >...
GGCAGGGTCGAAGATTCTGGGCAACTACATTCCGCCGTATGACTGCACGGCGGTGGCTCGGATGGAGGCCGCCGGCGCGGTTGTTCTGGGCAAGCTGAACTGCGACGAATTTGCCATGGGATCGTCAAACGAGAATTCCGCATGGCGTCCGGTTCACAATCCCCGCGATCTGAGCCGGGTGCCCGGAGGCTCATCGGGAGGATCTGCGGCAGCGGTGGCAGCGGATATGGCTGTGGCAACGCTAGGTTCAGACACAGGAGGCTCGATCCGACAACCCGCATCGTTTTGCGGCGTGGTCGGGCTGATGCCGACATATGGCCGCGTATCGCGCTGTGGGCTGATCGCGTTCGCGTCGTCGCTCGATCGCATCGGGCCACTCACGAAAACGGTGAAGGACGCGGCAGTCGTGTTGCGCACCATCGCGGGCCGAGATCCGATGGATGCCACTTCCGCCGACGTGCCGGTCCCCGACTATGTTGCGGAACTGGAGAAGCCGGTGCGTGGGCTGAAGCTTGGCGTGGCAAAAGAATATTTCGGAGAAGGACTCGACTCCGAAGTCCGAAAATCGGTAGAAGGCGCGATTCAGAAGCTGGCGCAATCGGGCTGTGAAATCGCTTCGGTCTCGCTGCCGCACACGGAATATGCGATTCCGACTTACTACATCGTGGCCACGGCCGAGGCGTCGTCGAACTTGGCTCGCTTCGACGGCGTTCGCTACGGCTACCGGGTTGCCGACGCACGCACGCTTTCTGAGATGTACCGCCGTAGCCGCGATCACGGATTTGGCGCCGAGGTGAAGCGACGAATCATGTTGGGCACCTACGCATTGAGCGCCGGATATTACGACGCCTACTATCTGAAGGCGCAGAAGGTGCGCACCCTGCTAGTCCGCGACTTCGAGGAAGCGTTCAAAAAGGTGGACGCCATTGTGACTCCGACGAGCCCAACTGCCGCATTCAAGCTGGGTGAGAAGGTCGATGATCCTCTATCCATGTACCTCGCCGACATTTTTACGGTCACTGCGGACCTGGCAGGCATTCCGGGAATTTCAGTGCCCTGCGGTGAGACAAAAGAGAACTTGCCGATCGGGCTGCAGATTCTGGGCAAACACTTCGACGAAGCGACGATCCTTAGGGTGGCCCATGCCTGCGAGCGGGCGGCGTAGGTCCGCCTACAGTGGCTCGTAGTACCGTTCGCCGGCGCAGGCGCGGCAAAGCAAGTTGCCGTCACGATGCACTTCACGGCGAAAGTTGATTCCTTCGCCGCAGACTTCGCAAACAATACGATCACCCTTGTATCCGGGAAATTCCTCGGGGGGCAGTTCGACTTTCACCCATTGAGCGGTGAATAGATCGTCCTCTGGCATTTCGCGATAAGCCAGCATCTGCTGGCTATTTTTGTTTTCAAGTTCAGGATGCATCTGGCGGGCCAAGGCCTTTGATGACTCTTTGGCGGCGATGCGCACGGCTTTGCCGGTGCTCAGGTCGACAAAGGTGGCAGCCATCTTGCCCCAGTCGCGGAACTTGAGGGCACGTTTGCCGAGACGGCAGCCAGTAACCACTGCGACCGCATCGGTCGCACAACGATCGATTTCCACAAAAGTGACCAGGCGTTTTCGATCCTTACCGCGGGGATCGTCAATGCCGAGCTTCGTCAGGCCGAGCATGGCCAGGCGCACGCCGAGGACTTGTCCAGCGCAGAGATGCCCGTGCGCTTGTTCGGCCTCCTGAAGATATTCGTCGAGAGATTTCATTTAGTGGCCGGTTGCCGTCTGCATTGCATTGTAGCCCGCGAACCGGCAAAGAGTCAGAACTCGAAACCAACACCAACCAAAACCAAGGAGAAGTTTCATCATGAAGTCAAGCTCAAACCCAATCCTAAGCGCGATCTCGAAATCGAGAGCGGTTCTCGCGATTGTGCTGTCGATTTCGCTGCTCGCAACTGGTTGCAGCGCCAACTGGATCAGCATTGCTCTGGCCGATCTGCCGGTCTTAACCCAGATGGCACTGAACATCGGCACAATCATTACCACGCTGCAATCCGGAAAGCAGATCAGCGCCGCGGATGCCGCCGCCATCCAGAACATCTCGGCGCAAGCCAGTAAGGACCTGAATCTGCTGGAAACACTCTACAACGAATACAAATCGAATCCGAGCACGAGCGCCCTGCAAAAGATCCAGAGCGTGATCGCTGACATCAACCAGAATCTGCCGGCCCTGCTGCAGGCGGCACATCTCGGTGATCCGGTGCTGTCGGCGCGAGTCGCAGCAGGAGTCAATCTCATCCTGACTACGGTCGCCAGCTTTGCCGCTCTGATCCCGCAGACCACCGGGCAACCCACGGCACAAAAGATAACTCAGCAGAAGTTTGCCATCCCCAAAGCGAGTGATCTGAAGAAACAGTGGAATCAGCAGGTGTGCGGACCGACGAATAATCCTGCGTTGGACTTCAGCACCGCTGGTTGCACGCTGAGATAGCGGAATCCGGAAGCGCACAACTAGCGCCTCTACCTGCCTCGAAAGAGCGCCGGTAGAGGCGCTATTTCTCTATTTTCGTTTCCAGCGCGCACCGTCTTTGGTGATTTCCACAATGATGCCGCTGGCGGCGAGTTCGGCACGGATCGCATCCGACACCTTAAAATTACGCGAGCGTCGCGCGGCTTCCATTTCTGCAACTTTGTTTTCAATTTCGGAGTCGGAGAGTTGGTCGACGCCGACAGTGTCGAGCAATTCCTTACTGATCTCGCTCTCGCGGCCCTCCGCCTTCGCCCACTCCACGATGCCGCGAATCTTCGCCGCGTCGTCATCTTTGAGAACCGCGAACAACTCGTCAAAGCTCTGCAAGGCAGCAAGCAGCGCAGGAGCATCCTCTCTCTTGAATTGGCCGGCATCCATCGCGGCATTCGCCTTGCGCACCATATCGAAGATCGCCGCCTGGGCTTGCGCAGTGTTAAGGTCGTCGTCCATGCCTGCTCGCATTCGCCCAGAGGTCTCGCGCGCGAGATTGGCCATGCCGGGCGTCGTGCCTGTGGGAAATTGTCCGCTGCTCAAACGCAGTTGAAAATTCCGTAGTCGTTCCACTGACACCGCGGCTTGTTTGAGTCCGTCGAAAGTGAAGTTAAGCTGATTGCGGTAAGGGACCGAAGCCAGAAGATACCGAATCGACGATGGCTTATGTCCCTTGAGCACCAGGTCGCGCAACGTGAAAAAGTTCCCCAGGCTCTTGGACATCTTCTCGCCCTCGACCAGCAGAAAGCGCACGTGAAACCAGAAGCGCGCGAACGGTTTCCCGCTAAGCGCCTCGGACTGCGCGATTTCATTCTCATGGTGAGGGAAGATCAAATCTTCGCCGCCTGCGTGCAGATCGAAGGTGTCGCCCAATTCCTCCATCGCCATGACGGAACACTCGATGTGCCAACCGGGGCGGCCGGGGCCAATCGACGTCTCCCAAAAAGTCTCGTTGGGTTTTGGCGCTTTCCACAGGGCAAAATCGCGGGCGCTGTCTTTCTCGTATTCGTCCACATCCACGCGCGCTCCGTCTTCCATCCCGGCAAAATCTTTTTTTGAAAGCTTTCCGTAAGCCGGGAAGTTCGCAATTCTGAAGTAGTAAGATCCGTCGTCCGTTCGGTAAGCGAATCCTTTCTTCTCCAGTTGGGCGATGAATTCCGCCATCTCCGGAATGTGCTCCGTAGCGCGCGCCAAGGTCGGCTGCTCAATGTTCAACGTGGACATATCTTCGAGAAAAGCCTTCTCGTACTTCGCGGTGTATTGCTGCACGCTCACGCCCGCCTGCGCCGAATTGCGGATGATCTTGTCATCGACGTCGGTGATATTCATCACGTGGCGGATCTTGTATCCGCTCTGCCGCAAAAAACGACGAAGAATATCCACCGCGATGAATGTCCGGAAGTTGCCAATGTGCCCGTAATCGTAAACCGTGGGCCCGCAAGAATACATGCGAACTTCGTTGTCCTGAAGCGGCTGGAAGTCCTCGGCTTCGCCAGAAAGTGTGTTGTAAAGATGGAGTGCCATAGTGAGAGCCAAACCGAAAACAGAACGTTCATTCTAGGGGTACCAAAGAATGAGGGTCAAATTTTGCCAGCGGCCGGGGATCCCTCCGCAACGGGCTGAGCATTCGCCCGGAGACGCTGTCCCACGACGAACACGTAGTGCATGGCAGACACAATGGTAAAGATGAAGGTCGCGCGCAAAAACACAAGACGCGCAATGCTGACCCAGCGCGCGTGATCGACCTCGAGCAGCAGCACAAAAAAAACGGCGGCTACCTGCGCGAATGTGTTGGCCTTGCCAAAGATGCTGGGACGGAAATCACGAAGTCCGGCGATGGCATAGAGCACCGCGCTAGCCGCCAAAATGGAAATGTCGCGGCTGAAAACCACGACCGTAAATTTCCATGGAATCTTGTGCAGAATCGAGAGCACGAGAAACATAGTGCTGAGCAGGAGTTTGTCGGCGATCGGATCGAGATACTGTCCCAGCACGGTTTGCTGTTTCAGAGCACGGGCGAGCAGGCCGTCGAGCCCATCGCTCATTCCAGCCAGCACAAACAAGATCAAGGCCGATGAATAGTGGCCTTCGACCAGGTTGATCACGATGAAGGGCAGAAACATCATCCGCAGCAACGTGAGCTGGTTCGGAGCCGTCAGGAGTTGTGAAAGCTTCACGTCTGCTCCTCGATCGTTTGGGGCACAGCGCTATGACGGACGAGTGCGGTGGCGGGATCGAGCCCCGTCTTGCTGGTGAAGCGTTGGGACAACGATGGGATATTGCCGTCGGGCAGATCGAGTTCCATGCGTTCCAACCGGTGCATGGGGAAGAAGACCACGCCGGAAGAAAACGGCTCGCCATCCTTGACCAGGGATACGAAATCGTCGAACGAAGCCAGTTCGACGCCGCACAAACTCAACCCTTCAGAAGTGAGAGAAAGGATGGCCCCCCAAAACTTCTCCCTCGGATTGCCGAGTGTAACCAGCACCATGATGCCAGCGCGAAACGGATTCCCACCTGGATGGGCAAGCGCGTCGCTCCGATTCACATTCTCCACCAAAGCGATTGTCGCCGGGACCCAGCCACTTTGCAACCGCAGTCCGCAGCCGCCCACGGGATTGCCGGGAGGGGATGAGCCCGGTACAATTAAATCTGCCCGTAGGCGCGTAGCTCAGTTGGTTAGAGCGCTACCTTGACACGGTAGAGGTCAGGAGTTCGAGTCTCCTCGTGCCTACCATTTCTTTTTTCCAGTATTCACGGGCTTTTCGGCCGCTTCTCACCGCTCTTGAGCAGTCTGACTTCATACCATCGGCACCCGTTCAGCACCCGTTGGTGGACGGCTTACGTTTTCGGCGTGATCCGTTCAAGCGTATGGCGGAAGCAATGGGAGCCGAACCTCTTGACCAGTCGCGTCATACGTACTGTCATCCTTCACGGTGATGACCCCCAACTTGATCGCTGCCGGACGGAGATAGTCTTCCACGATCATGTTGCCAGTTCGGGGCTTATTTCCATGCAACTTGAAGCTGGCGAACACAAGTCGTCCGGCTTGTTGTGGGGAGCCTCAGTCTGGCCTCTATCTAGGTAACGCGCAAAAACCACGGAAAAGGCCCATATTTTTGGGGCATAGGCCGGGGCGTTTGTGGTTTTCGGCGTGGACGAGCCTCAAATAGGCGAAAACAAAGGCGTAAACCCGGTTTGTTTTGCCTTCGACGTGATATATACTCGTGGCCTTAGAGATCGCGATTCCTTCATGTGAAATGGAAACGTTCGCGAGCTCATGTCGGATCCTCCCTCGCTTTCATCTTTTTCTTTCTAGATTTTCTAAGTTTGAATAATTGCGACCGCGCTGTCTTTTCGCACTCCGGTGCTTCCGGTCATCACCTTCGAGGTCCTTATGGATGTGCCCACAGACGTAGCCACCCTCCTGAGTGAAATCGACGTCGGCAACGACAAGGCAGCGGCCGAGTTGGTGGTGCTGCTCTACTCGGAGCTGCACGGCCTGGCGTCTCGCTACTTGCGGCGGGAACGCAGTGATCACACCCTGCAAACCACCGCTCTGGTGAATGAAGCCTATCTTCGCTTAGCCGGTCAGAGAGAAGTTCGTTGGAAAAACAGAGAGCAGTTCCTGGGCGTTGCTGCGCAACTGATGCGTCGTATCCTGGTTGACTACGGCCGTGGCCGTGGCGCCCAGAAACGTGGCAAAGGCTTTGAGAAGGTTTTCCTGGACGAAGCGGCAGGTATTTCCAAGGGCAAGGCGGCAGACGTCATTGCATTGGATGAAGCTCTCACCCGACTGGCCGAATTCGATCCACAGCAGGCTCACCTCGTTGAGTTGCGCTTTTTCGGTGGTTTAGACATTGAGGAGTCGGCCGCAGTACTAGGTGTTTCCCGGACGACTCTCAAGCGCAATTGGAACGTGGCAAAGGCGTGGCTGGCGCGTGAGCTGCGAAAAGGCGACCAGAAAGATGCCTGAAAAATGGGATCAAGTGAAGGAGCTGTTCACGCTGGCCCTGGAGCGAGACCCCGAGGAGCGAAGTGATTTTTTGCGTCAAGCCTGCGCCGGCGATGACTCGCTGCGCACCGAAGTCGAATCGCTGCTGTCGAGCTTCGATGGCACGGCCACTTTTCTTGAGGATTGTCCCGCCTCAGACCTGCTGTCCGCGCAGTCGCGCACAGTAACGGGGAAAAAAATTGGGGCGTACCGCATCATCCGCGAGATTGGGCAGGGCGGCATGGCGGTGGTTTATTTGGGCGAGCGCGACGACCAGAACTATCGCAAGCAAGTTGCGATCAAGATGGTCAAGCCCGGAATCGACACTGAGCAAGTCCTGCACCGTTTTCGCAATGAGCGACAGACACTCGCTTCGCTGGACCATTCCAATATAGTGAAACTCCTCGACGGCGGCAGCAGCGAAGATGGGGCCCCGTATCTGGTCATGGAGCATGTAGAGGGCCTGCCTATCGACCAGTATTGCGATCTTAACAAGCTCTCCATCGACGACCGTCTGCGGCTGTTTTGCGAAGTCTGTTCCGCGGTGCAGTACGCACATGAGAATCTGGTCATTCATCGCGATCTCAAGCCTGCCAATATCCTGATCGCAAAGGGAGGTGTGGCCAGACTCCTGGACTTTGGCATCGCCAAACTGCTGAACCCCGAATGCTTCCAAACTCCACTTGTCACTCGAACCGACTGGCGTCCGATGACCCCGGAATACGCAAGCCCAGAGCAGATTCGCGGGCATGCGGTCACCACCGCCACCGACGTCTATTCGTTGGGAGTATTGCTCTTTGAATTGTTAACTGGCCACCGGCCCTATCGCTCTCTGGGCCAGTCTCTTCTGGAAATGGAGCGGCTGGTTTGCGAAACTGAGCCCGAAAAACCGAGCACTGCCATTAACAGGACAGAAGAAAAGGCATCTGGTGATGGCGATGCACGAGCTGCAATTACCGTGGAATCGGTAAGCATGCAGCGCGGCTTGCGGCCGACTGAACTGCGGCGCCGGTTGCTCGGCGATCTCGACACAATCGTGATGAAGGCGCTACGCAAGGAGCCTGAACGCCGTTATGATTCGGTCCAAGAGTTCTCACAGGACATCGAGCGCTATCTGACCGGAATGCCGGTCAAGGCACGTAAATCCACGCTCGCCTATCGTGGCGGGCGATTCCTTCGCCGGCATAAGGAATCATTGGCCGCGGCTTTGGTGGTTCTTGGCATAGTCGCGGGCATAGCGATCTGGCAAGCGCACAGGGGCCCTCGCCAAAATGCCGCCGCCTCGGAAGCCAGAAATGCTCCGGTTCAAGCGCGGCGTTCCGTGGCCATTCTAGGCTTCAAGAATCTTTCCGATCGCTCCGACACGAAGTGGGTCTCAACTGCGTTGTCCGAAATGTTGGCGACGGAACTTGCGGCCGGTGAAAAGTTGCGCGCGGTCCCGGGAGAGACCGTTGCTCGCATGAAAATTGACCTCGGCCTTCCCGACACGGAAAGCCTCGCTCCCGAAGCACTTGGCCCCATTCGGAAGAATCTGGGCAGCGACTTCGTCGTGGTTGGGTCCTATTTTGATTTGGGAAAAGATCCCGGAGGTCAAGTCCGGCTTGATCTTCGTCTTCAGGACACAGCAAAGGGCGAAACCATCGCGGCTGTTTCGGAGATAAGTACGGAGGCGCAACTGCCGGATCTGGTCTCCCGCGTCGGAAGAAAGTTGCGAGAGGATTTGGGGGTCGCGGATGTTTCCCAGATCGAGTCGGTGGGAATTCGGGCGTCGATAGCTTCCAACCCCGAGGCGATGCGGCTCTACTCCGAAGGCTTGGCGAAACTGCGAACTTTTGATGCCCTCGCCGCTAGGGAGCTGCTGACGCGGGCCGCCAGCTCGGACCCCGCCTACCCTCTCGCTCACGCGGAACTGGCGAAAGCATGGATGGCCCTCGGCTACAACGCAACTGCGCTCCAGGAAGCCAAGAAGGCGTTGGAACTCTCCGGCAAGCTCTCTCGTGAAGATCATTTGCTGGTAGAAGCGCGCTACTACGAGGTCAATAAGGATTGGGACAAGGCGATTGAGGTTTATCGGACGTTGTCCAACTCCTCGCCGGATAGCGTCGAGGATGGCCTTTCTCTCGCCAACGCTCAGATCCAGGGAGGACGGGGGAGCGACGCCTTGCAATCGATCAACCGGTTGCGGGGGCTATCAGCGCAAGCAAAAGAGGATCCCCGTATCGATTTGGCGGAAGCGGAGGCCGACGCTTCCCTTTCCGACAATAAGGGGGCGGTAGCTGCGGCCGATATCGCAATCCGAAAAGCTCGCGCCTCAGGCGCAAAACTTCTGTTGGCTCGGGCGAAAACATTTCAATGCCGGTCTCTAGCTAATCTTGCACAATTCAAGCAAGCAACCGCCGACGGTGAAGAGGGTCGGCGGATTTTTCATGACGCTGGAGACTTGGCGGGCGAGTCTGGAGCATTGCATGCCATGGCCGAAGTGCCGATCGACCAAGGCGATTTGGAACACGCAAAAACCCTATACGAACAAGCGCTTACACTGGCGCGACAGACCGGCGACAAGAAAGCCACAGCCCGAGAACTCGGAAACATCGGTGTGATTTACGCCCAAGAAGGGGACTTTTCAACTGGTCTGAAGTTCTACGGGGAAGCCCTCGAAGCTTTCCGGGATATCGGTGACAAACATGGAATGACCGTAGTCACCGGCAATACCGGCGACATCCTTCATGCCGAAGGACGGCTAGGCGACGCTTTTGCAGAATATAAGGACGCCCTGGTATTGGCCCGAGAGATAGGACATAGAAGTTCAGAAGCAATCGACATTAAGCTCATGGGAGATGTCCTGTCGGATCAAGGTGATCTTAAAGGCGCGATGCAGATGTACCAGCAGGCCGTCAGCATCCAACGCGAAATTGACGACAAGCGGTCCTACGCAGACTCTCTTACGTCGATCGGAAGGCTCCAGCGGCAGAAGGGGGACGGTGACGGGGCCAGGAAAGACTACGAAGAGGCTCTTGCTGTGCACCGCCAATCAGGAGAAAAAGGCTTAGCCGCTGATGCGCAGCTGGCCCTCGGAGAATTGGATTGCGACTCTGGCCAAGCCTATGAAGCGGAGACTCTCGCCCGGGCGGCCATACAGGAATTTCGAGCGGAACGGGAAGCAGATTCTGAGATCCAGTCCGAAACGCTGCTGTCGAGGTCGCTTCTGCAACAGGGGAAGCTCGACGATGCCCGACAGGCTATCGCTAGAGCGCTCATCCTTTCCAAGAAGAGTAGTGATGTAACTATCCGCCTCCCACTCGCGATCCAAAATGCCTATACGCAAGCAGCGGCAAAAGACCTGGCTAACGCCGAGCGGCTTGCCCGAAATGTGTTAGTGGAAGCTCATAAGTTGGGATTTGTTCGAATCGAGTTAGAAGCTTCCCTTGCCATCGCAGAAATTGAACTGCAAGGAAAGAACCCTGCCCTGGGTCGCAAACAGCTTGAGGAAACGGAAACAGCCGCGCGTTCAAAGGGTTTCGAGCTCATCGCACGGAAGGCGATTGCGGCACGACATGCAACGAACCGAGGCTGAACAAAGAGCTGCGGGGACGCCTTTGTTTTCGATCACTTGGAGCTACTGGTGCCGGCGGAACCAAAATATCCAAGAAAATGTGGACCTTTTTCCGGCGTTTCTGCGCGTTGCTAGATAGAGGCCGAGTTCGGATCAACACGGCGGCCAAACTAGAATTCGCAAATTTCGAAAAAGGAGATACTCCCATGAAGCGTCGAATCGGTTGTGTGGTAGTTGGATTCTTATCGTTGGTTCTCTCACTTCAAACTGCATCCGCAGCCCCAGTGAAGGGAGAGAGGTTGAACCTCACAGGAGCGGCGTTCATTTGTATAAATGCTGCGCAAGCGGGCTGTCCCCAGGCGGCCTTTGACCCTGCTCTCGGCTTCCTTACCAACGCCCAAGGAACATGGGTGGCCAACGTCGCCCTTCCCGGGCAGACCGTGGTGACCGCCCTCACTCTGTGCGGCAACTTCAACGAGGTGGGTTCGTCAATTACAGCGACACTGGAAAGCATTCCTCTCACGGCGACGGTGGGATTCCCCTCGGCCGTCCCCATGGCAAGCATTCAAAGCACCGGCGCCTCCGACCAGACGCAGTGTTTTACGACCACGAAAATCACCCATCCAATCATCGTCAACAAAGATAACCAATACTATGTTGTGGTCGTAGTGCCGGACAACGACGGGGTCAATTTCACCAGCGTCCAGATCAAGTACTAAGGGCTGAGCAGGCTGCGGAAAAACGACTCCGGCAAGCATGAGATTGGAGTCATTAGGAGAAAGCGCAAGTAGCCGCTGCCTGGCCTGCGTCAGTGGCGGCGAAGAACGCCGTGAGTCAACCAGCGCAGAATGGCCGCCCGGTCTCGGGCGGCCTTTGTTGTGAAAGAACTCCAGGGTAGGCGCAAGCGTCGAGTGGCTCGCTCTAGCTGATTTGCCAGTGATCTGATCACCGCTAAGCCGTTGAATCTTGACGGAAGCGAGTGGGAGCCGAAAACACCTGGGAACGTCAACTCAACACGATGCAGAGCAACTGATGGCAGTCTTACCGACGCAGAGCAGTGCAAGGCTGTCCAGGTAAAAAATCGGCGATGGATGAGGGAATCGTGCGATCTTTTCCGCCTTATGACATAGAAGGTGAATTCCCGCGCTACCCGCGGAGATGTCCGACAAACCCA
>Ga0210384_10007840_pt1 | contig 11225 bp, 16 predicted proteins | sample IncBWH2MmetaG_FD_160574 | JGI IMG/M metagenome (GOLD analysis project Ga0210384, IMG submission 160574) | Forest soil microbial communities from Barre Woods Harvard Forest LTER site, Petersham, Massachusetts, United States - Inc-BW-H-2-M | ecosystem: Environmental > Terrestrial > Soil >...
TCCGCAAAAGGGCTTACAGCAGACCAACGATGGTTTGTGGTTTCGGTTGCCGCGTTCACAGATTCCTTGTTCGCCATTCTCCATAATTCGCGTCGCAGCGCGGCAGCCGGGAGAGTTGCAGGCTGCCTATTGCTTAAAGACCAACGGACGCCCGCTGATTGCGATGGCAGCACACAATTCTTCATTCGGTCATGTTCGGCTTGATTCAAAAGTAGATTTCTCTTCAAAGGAGAGGTTTATATCACAGGCGGGTGAAGACACAAACGTGGGGCGGGGCTTCGTAGTGCATCGAACAGTGGGGCAAACAGTTTAGGCCGACCGCTTCTCAAGAGGCCCAATAGCCCGAACAATGTGCTCGCACTTCACCGGTACATTCTTGCAACCTTCACCCCGACGACATTTTCGCGGTGTCTACGGACTGCTCTATTAGCGAACATAATTCCCAGGCAAAATCCAATCATCGCGCCGAGAAATGCTGCTGTGATCATGATGCTGAGCGAGGAGACACTCTTTGTGCCCGCCAACAAGAAGGCGACATATGCCGTACACAGAGGCCATATGATTAGGCGGAGGCGGCTCATAGCAGGGGATTACCTCCAGGTGGAATAGTCTTACGCATGGAACGGGGAATGGCAAGAGTCTTTTCAGGAAATTGCAAATTCTCACGAGGAGGGTTATCAGTCTGGAAAACGAAAAGGGCATCAACAGTCGTTATCCAGCCTTGCGTTTGGCTCGTGGTCTGCGTAGCAGGATGCGCCTCACAGCTGCGCTCATCTTGCGGCCATTCACTTCGCGGAATATACGCTCGATAGGAGTTTCGCGGCGGGGCCTGTCACGCATACATCCTCCCCACGAAGACAGGAGAATATACCTCCGAGCGTGAAAACGCACGAAACAAGCAGGCGCGTCGCCCTTTAGCCGCTGATTCAGCAGCCTGCTTTAAGGGTGATGGCTGGGAACGCGATTCGCCTGAGCAGCAGCCGACTAATCCAAGCGAGGAATAGCTGCGCCAGCGTCGGATTGGCCTACAATTGCCGACAACTCCGAACACAAGTAATTCCACCGAGTACAAAAACCCGCTGTTCCTTTTGCCACTTATCCAGCATCATGAAGGCGTCTTGCAATGGCAGGTCGGGCATACAGTAGCGGTGCTGTTTGAAATCCACGGCCAAGACGTTGGCTGTACACTGTACCTGCATGAGCAGTGAACGATTCACTCCCCAAAAAGGCCAAGTGGTAACAGCGCAAGGATACATTGGTACGTTCAAAATCCTGGATATTTCCGCAGATGGCCAGACTGCCGACCTGCAGGCTTTCAGCCAGTTGGCGTGGACACAACATCCGGCGGTCTGGCTTTGCGAGTCCTGCGCAATCCTGTGGCTGGTGGTCCGTACAGTTCGGTCGCCTTGGGTTCGAATCGGCGTTCTGCTAATGCTCTGTGGACTGATGCTGAATGCCCTAGTGACCGAGGCCAACGTTGGAAGGATGCCAGTTGTCGGAATGTCCTCCACACTGCATCCCGCGAGCCCGATGTGGCGGGCTGCGACGTCGAAAACGCGGCTGCCATTTCTCGCAGACCAAGCGCGGCTGGGACTGTTTAGCGTCGGTGATCTCGTGTTGATCTTCGGGGGCATTCTTATTGTTGCCATTTGCCTGCATCGAAGCCTCAGGATGGAGGGCAGCCTAAATTGCAAGCGGCTGGGGTGGATTCTCCGAGACACGACCGGTCACGTGACCTGCCCGATACGACTCTTCCCTAGGGGTTAACCGGTACGGACACCAACTCTGGATTGCACCGGGGATTTTGAATGGATTTCACCGCATCTTCGGCGGTGAATCTCCCCATAACCAGCGCCAACCTACGGTCGGGAGTCATTTGGATCGGGACTCGATTAATCCGCTGCACCCATTTGGGTTTACGGATACCGCCACGGTTCACTTTCGCAACAAATTTTTAGGCCGCTGGCCAAGAGGACGTGGGTTCGACGTAACTGAGCATCGCCTGCTTCAATTGCGAATCCACTTCGTCTGCGATGGTCATAACATCCAGCAAAACTTTGCTGAAATCAACTCGGGCAAGATTATTTTGCAGAGTGTTAAAGATGCTGACCTGCAGGATTCGCGACTCCTCTACCACCATGGCGGCAGTGTATCCTTGTTGGCGTCTCAAATCTCCGTGTTCGCGGGCTGCGACGGAGATTTCTGCCTTTGTTGCTATTGGCAATCGTAAACGATAAATCAGGTCAGCGAGTATGCCGGGAAGATGCCCGGTGCGATCTTCAAAGTTCAGCCGAATACAGGTTAGCTCGGCGTCCTTCTGCACCAGTGCCATCCAGTATTGAATCGTAGCCTCAAGGTCATGTTCCAGTATGTCTGCCACGCTCTCAGCTGGAACCAGACGGTGAGCAGCGGGGTGCTCTAGCTTTTCGTGGATGAGTTTTCTGAGTGATGCGATCTCAATTGGTTTGCAGAGGACTTCGTCAGCTTGCAAGCGGATCGCAGCCAAACCCTCTTCCAGAGCGGGGTAGCCACTGAGTACCAGCGTTACCGCGTTCGGGTGGGTATGGCGCATGGCGGTGACGACCGTGAAACCATCGCCGGCTTGCGGCATGTGCAGGTCGGAAAGCAGTACATCGAATTTCTCATTCGCGATACGAGTGAGGGCCTCGGTTACGTTCATTACTGATACGACTTCAAACCCGTCGCGTTCCAGAGCCGCTTGCAGCATGAACCGTACTGAGTCGTCATCGTCGGCTATCAGAACTCTAAGCGCAATTGATTGTCCGCTCGGAGCCATACAGCACCGCCTCTGTCACGAACAGTGACATTTTAACTCCGAGACCATCTTCAAAAAGTGGTCAATTTTGAACACGTGCCATTTAGGTAAAAGATCCTACAATCGTGACTGGATGAACCGAATAACAAAGAAAAAGGCCGCAGCCGATATTGGGTAAAACAGTTTAAGCCTTGAATCGCGCCCGCTCTGGGCTATCGTGGCTAAGCATCACCGTTTGTGTGGGCTTTCCTGCGAAATTTCTCTTCTGTGGACGGTTGCTCTGGCTTGGCTCCACGGCCTCGGCTGCGGAAAGTTTCCGATCTCGGTGTGGCTCGGTGCGCAGGGCACCCGTAAGCAGTGCACAAGCTTTCCCGATCGCCGCCCGGCAAGTAGGACAAGGCACGGATAATATCTGTTTCCGGGTGAGTTCCTGGGTTTTCACCACCATATGATGCAGCCTTCCACACCTGGAAAATGCTCAATATTGCTCATTTTTCAATACCTTAGCCGAGGGGCAGGTTTCATTGGGGCCGCCAGCGGTTTTTATCAATTCTGAGCAAAAGTGAACATCTTTGGTGGCACACCATTTTGATAGAATTCTCAAGGGTATAGCTCCGCGCAGGTGAAACCCTTTGGTGCCACCAACCAAATCGGCCAAGAAAAAGGGCGACTTCGACCCAAGGAAATTCCTTGCCACTATCGGCGAGGGTAGGAAAGTCGTGGCCTTTCCCAAGAAACAAACAATCTTCGCGCAAGGGGACGCGGCTGACGCAGTCTTCTACATTCAGCAAGGCAAGGTGAGACTCACAGTCGTATCCGAAATTGGCAAGGAAGCAACCCTGGGCATATTGAGTGAGGGAGAGTTTTTCGGAGAAGGGGGCCTGGCTGGACAGCCTTTACGCATGGGGTCTGCAACCTCCATGACGGACTGCGAACTTCTGCAAATTGACAAGAAAGCAATGATGCTTGCGCTCCACCGAGAACACACGTTCTCGGACCTGTTCGTAGCGTATCTGCTGGCACGGAACATCCGATACGAAGAGGATTTAGTTGACCAACTCTTCAATTCCAGCGAAAAGAGGCTAGCTCGGATTCTGCTCTTGCTGGCTCACTTCGGCAAGGAAGGCGTACCCGAGACTGTAATCCCCAAGATGAGTCAGGAGACGCTCGCCGAGATGGTAGGCACAACCCGGTCACGGGTCAGTTTTTTCATGAATCGGTTCAGAACGTTAGGCTTCGTTGACTATGGCGAGAGCGGGCTGCAAGTTCATAGTTCACTTCTAAGTGTCGTTCTCCACGACTAGCTTCCGCGCCGCAATCCCAAAGACCAAGCTCCAAGATAGCGATCGGGCGATGGGGGAAATTAGGCACTGGCTGAATCTAATCCGGAAATCGGAGCTATTTTCGTTGCCACCAGCACCTCCAACAACGTGGCGGTCTTCCGAACGCTTCCTGCGATGGTGATTAGTCCTTCTGAGACGAGGGGATGTTGCCCCGCCAGCGAGTCGAGGCGGTCGCTCACCGTGTAGAGTTTTTGAACTTCGTGCAAAATTGCAATCGGATGCATGGGTACGGCTTTCCTCAGAACCTTAAGGAGAGAGAAACTTCAGGTGGGCCCTTAGTGAACCTGATAGAGGGTTCGCGGGTCCATCCCAAAGTCGAACCCCCTCATAAATGCCAAAAATGGGATTAAGCGGCCTGGTCAGGCGTCCATCCTGCAATCGCGCTAAGCGCGCCAACGAGAGTATCCCCAGCCCCCGCCACCGAGCAAAAACAGCACCAGAAGCACAATCAATACGGTTTCCATATTGTAACCTCACTTGTTAGAGGAAGCTGGACTGGCCTTTGTCGTCTCACTTCTTCACTCACATGATAGAACTGGCCAAGGCGGATGTCTGATCACATTAGACCACTTTGGCGCTCGATTTGTACGGCGCCATGCGAGGTTGTGAGCGGATTTGTGCTCTGATTCATAGGGAATTTACACTCCAACTCTTTCGTGCCGACATTTGCCTCAGCTCGATGGACGCGATTGCTGTGGAGGTCGCTCGGCCCGGGCGTTATCACCGGGGCCGCTGACGATGATCCATCAGGCATTGCCACATATTCTGTTGCGGGCGCGCAGCTTGGAACTAAGCTTCTCTGGACTGCACTCCTGACGTGGCCACTGATGGCCGCGGTTCAAATCATGTGTGCCCGAATCGGCATGGTGACAGGGCAGGGATTGGCCGGTAACTTCAAGCAGCGATTTCCAAGGTGGCTGCTAGTCGTCTTCGTTGTGGCCCTGCTTGCAGCAAACACGATTAACATCGCAGCAGACCTCGCCGGCATGGCTGATGCAGCTGAAATGCTGTCCGGGATCAATGCGCACTGGTTTGTCGTGGTTTTCGCAATCTTGATTTCGTGGGCTACGGTTTGGCTCCCCTATCGCCAGATAGCGAACGTACTTAAATGGCTGGTGTTGGTGCTCTTCGCATACCCCATAACAGCGTTTGTGGTGGGAGCTGATTGGGGCCGAGTGGTACGCGCTACCCTCATACCGTCGATGCCGCATACCAGAGATGAATGGTCGATGCTGGTGGCCATTCTCGGCACCACGATCAGTCCGTATTTGTTTTTCTGGCAAGCGAGTGAAGAGGTTGAAGAGGAAAAGGCGGCCGGTCAGAGTACGCTTGCTAAACGGACAGGGGCGACGGTCAAAGAACTTCAGCTGAGACGAATGGATGTAGGCGTGGGAACGTTTTTCTCGAATCTGGTCATGTTCTTTATCGTCCTGACAACCGCCATCACACTCAACCGCCATGGCGTCACCCACATCGAGACGTCTCGCCAGGCCGCCGAAGCGCTTCGACCCCTCGCTGGCAGGTTTGCTGCGAGCCTGTTTACCGTCGGCATTGTCGGTGTTGGATTTCTTGCGATCCCGACGTTGGCGGGGTCAGCGGCATATGCATTCGCGGAAACGCTGGGGTGGCGCCAAGGCCTGGACAAGAAGCTGAAGCAGGCACGCGCCTTTTACAGCCTCATTCTGGTCTCGACTGGGGTGGGTGTCGGACTGGACTTTGCAGGCATAAACCCCGTGAAGGCGCTCTATTGGACGGCCGTCATCAACGGATTGTTAGCCCCCTTCCTCCTTGTCGCAATCCTGGTTATCGCTTGGGACAAGAAACTGATGCAGGGCCAACCGAGTTCACGTTTGGGATGGACCGTCGTGGCAATCACCACAGTGGCAATGTTCGCCGCGGGCGTTGCCATGTTTGTTATGTAGACTGCCGATCTCCCTCGCGTCGAGTTGCGCGCTCGACAGATACCCCTGCGTCATTGTCAGAACTGTGCAGTTTGGACCAGCCGGACCATTCTTTCCAAGCCTATGCTGTATCTATACGAGCAGATAAACAGTCGTGGCGAAACGTGCTGCTCCGACCTTTTGGAAAAGAAGCAATGGAATATGACCCATATCACGAACAAGCGGATACTCAAATTGCATAAAGCTTCCCAACCGCCCCTGTCATACCCCGGGGCGACCCCTGACTCAGACCGTGCCAAGAAGCCACCGCTCGCGGAGCCCGCTGCCACCGACCAGGAGTTGAATCCTGGAGATCGGGTCGAGGGTTTGGGCGACTTCGGAAAGCCGACTGGAGAATTCGGCACAGTTGAGCAAGCTAACGAAGATGACGCGGTCGTCAAATGGGATGATGACGGTCGTATGAGACTCCACCAACCATCGCTCAAGAAAGTCTAGGCCATCTGGTCAAGCTGGGTATCGACCTGGAGACGCTCGCACTGGGTGCCTTCGCCGAGGTTGAAGGAATATAAGAAAGGAAAGATCAATGCGACATAAACTCGCCCTTTGGTTTGTGTTATTGATTGCTGGATTTCTTACTGGGCTCATCCTGCAATACGCCAGACTGCAGCGAGTACAACAGGAACTGTCGGCCTCGACAAAACAATTGGGCTCCTGTCAGTCCAGCCAACAATTGTCGCAGCTTCGCGACACAGCCACGATAATGTATCTGGAGGTAGTGCAAAAAAACTATGGGAAGGCCGGGGAGTATTCCAGGGAGGTTTTTAATCAAGCTCAGCAAATTGCGAGTAGCACGCAGGAACCCGCAGTCCGCAACTTGCTTCGTGATGTCCTGGCAACCCGCGATCAAGTCACGGCGGACCTGGCGAAGGGAGATGCGGCTGCACTTTCAGAAATACAGCCACTCTTATCTAAACTCGAGCAGACTTCGAAGCATTGACGGACTGGGGCAGTAAATCCTGAGCGACCTCCGAGACACTCAGAACCGGTATAAGCGGGAGAACGTTAATGATTTTTTCTCTGCACCCCTTGCACACATTGGGCTAGATGCCGCAGCACTGATTTGCAACACCATCAATTCTGATCAGTTTTCCAAAGCCCAAAGTTTGATATTAGCGATTCACAAGGTTCTGCGGGTCCAGGGAACTTCGTGAACACATTTGGGTTTGTGGACATTCTTGATGCAGGGAGGTTTCGATGAATCTAAGTCTGCCGGATCCGAAGCTGATTGTGCTCGTCGCATGGAACACGAACGCTTTTTGAAACGGTGGGAGTCCGTACAGTCTCGTTTTGTCGATTCCCCCAAAGGGGCGGTCACAGAAGGCGATGACCTGGTGTCCTCTTTGATGAAAACTCGTGGCTATCCCCGAGATACCAGCAGCACGCCGCAGCCGACCAGCGAAGCGCCCGCCCAACGCCTCCACCCGATATGTTCTTTCAGGATGTACTTTGCCAGCGCCGTTTCCAGTACATAGCTGGACGCCGTGGCTGGCACCGCGAAGCTCAGGTTGGCAATGGAAAGCAGCGCCATTAGCGCGAAAAACGAAACGGCCATGGCTGGTACGCCAACAGCAAGATGAGGACTGCGTGCGAGGGAAGCGATCAACCGCAAAATCGCGTATGGTCGAAAGTCGTACACCTCGCCGTTGCGCCTCATGCCCATGGTGTTCAGCACATCTGCAATCGTGCCGGGAATCACGATCAGCGCAATCAGCAGCCACCTCATTGCGCCGCCTCGTAAGGCAGATCGCCGAATTTATGCAGCACCGGCGCCGTGCGCGGCACGGTTCGTGCCACCAGGCTAACGCCCAGGCCAATCAGGCCAATTCCAATCCAACTCTCAGTGGAGACCCGTTCATGCAGCAGGAACTCGCCCATCAGCGCCGTCAGCACGTAGGAAACCGAGGTCACCGGCAGCATATAACTGAGGTCCACCCGGCTTAGCAGCGATAGCTGCGAGATCAGCCACACGATCAGCAGTAGCACCCCTACCTCCACCAGCGGGTTTAAAAATGCATGTATGTAGGGCCAGGGGGAAAAAGAGACGAGCCGACCGACTTCGTGCAGCCCACGGCTCAAGGTAAAGTTACCCAGGACATTGCTGACGACCAGCAGCAAAATTATAGTCCGGGTTTTTAGGCAGAAAGGCTGAGACCGGTCCTCGAAAACGCCGGCGGCGAGGGTCGCAGTGGACGGGCCCGCTCCCAGAATTGGGGCTGGGACCTCGTGCGTCAGCTGAAGCTCCGCGGAGTCAGCTTGATCATGAGCCATGAGCAGCCACTTTCGCAAATCGCTCTTCCACTTCTATAGATGCCGTTTTAGGCAGCGATCCAGGTCATGTGCACGAACTCTTCATGAGGCAACCAATGCTACAGCGAGAGGGCTTCGCATAGATGGTCACTTGTGACCATCTATCCAAAGCCATGTGCTATAGCCTTAGGTTTCCTAGCATTTTAGGAGGGCACTTGTCCGCTGTGAATAGCTGGTTCAAGACGTGCTGTGCGCTGTCGCGACGACGGGTTGTGCGATTGGTATACAGCACTGCGACTGTTTTGGTGAGCATCATTCTGCTCGGATCGACCACACTTCCCCAATCGGATTCCGGGAGTCCAGGAGTGTCGGCTAACGAGCTGGCACGGAAAATCGTCAGAAACGAACTGAAATTCCAAGATGAGGATCACGGCCACTGGATGTACCGACTCGAGAAAGAAGAATCCGGGAAGAAACAGGTCCAGGAAATCGTCGAAACAAAAGATGGTTCTCTCACTCGATTCCTCTCCATTGATGGCCGCCCACTTGACGCCATACAGCAGCAGAAAGAGGGCCAGCGCATTCAGAGGCTTGTGAGCAATCCAGATGAGCAACGAAAATTACAGCAGGCAAGAAACAAGAGGGCAGAACAAGGAGAGCGATTGTTCAAGTTGCTGCCTGATGCATTTGTGTTCAACTACGCGGGTGGTGACGGAAACCTGGTAAAGCTGAGCTTTAGACCGAACCCGAAATTTCATGCGCCCTCCCTGGAGGCCCGCGTTTTCCACGACATGGAAGGCGAGATGTGGGTTGACTGCAAACAGGAGCGACTGGCTGTGTTTAACGGTCGCCTCACACAGGACGCGAAATTCGGACTCGGCCTGCTGGGACACTTGGACAGGGGAGGCCACTTTGAGGTTAGGCAGGCAGAAGTTGCACCGGGTTTTTGGGAAATGACTGTCCTGAGCGTGGACATGAAAGGCAAAGCTCTCCTCTTCAAGACAGTCGGCGTGCACGAGACCGAAAACCACAGCGACTTCCATCGAGTGCCCAATGACCTTGCACTTGCTGAGGCGGCTGACATACTCAACAGACAGATAGTTGTCGCAAGTAATCGCTAAGGCGTCGCAAAAAGAAAGCTCTAAGCCAAGTCACGCGTCAAGTCGGAGAGCCCCGTTTACCTGGACGGTCGAATTGGTGAATCGAGCTGGCGAGTCCAATCAGCGGATGGTTTCAAATCAGGGGAAGCCCAGATTGACAGAGATTGTGTCAGGTGGCCCACGACATGAGCCATTCTGTACAGTATTGGGCTCGTAAATGAGCGAACCTATTGATGCTTCAAGAGAGCAGTTTTGCCCGTCAAACCAGGCGGCCGATCTTCTCTCTTGAGGCAGGCCCTCCCCGAGAGACAGGGTGTAGTAGCGCTGCCGGTCATGTTCGGCAGCCAGCATCCGCAATCCATGCTGTCCGGATGGACGGCGGTTCGCCTGGGCCGGCCCGAGGAGGTGAGCCCCCGATGGCACAGGAACGCTCAGGGCTTTACTTTGGACCGGCAGCGCGCAATATAAGGAGAAGGAATGTTTTTAGCCAGCAAAGCCGCGTGGGCTGGGGTTGTCTTCGTATTCCTGGCGACGGGGATCTCGGGACCACGCCCGACGCCTCTCGCTTCGAAACCCAACCTCAGCAAAGAAGAGCCAGGGATCCGGCAGCGGGATCGGGACGATGTCAAGAAGATGCAGGAAACTCTACGCGATAAGGGACACTACCGAGGTAAGGTCGATGGCATCTTCGGTCTACGGACCCGAGCGAGTATTCGCGCGTATCAGAAGGCTGCGAATTTGCCAGTCACCGGGCAGGTTGATACCCGGACTGCAGACGGACTCGGAGTCAGCCCTGAGGGTCACGTGGAGACTGGCGAGACTACGAAAGGTAAACCTTCGGCAGGCATAAAATGGGCGAAAGGTTCGGGGCGAACAAGCCAGACACTCCGGAAGGCAGTCGAGACAGTGGCTACTCCTGAAAGTTGCCGGGAAGACTGCGAGAAGGCACTCCAAGCCGAGAACAGCAGCGACCCACAATAGTCTGAGTTCTTTCCAGTTCGCAAAGCATGTTATCTCTTACTCCCTTTCTCACATTGTCCGAATCGAGGAAGACTTCGTAGATCAGATTTCCATTCGAGCGAAAAGCTATTAGCGCGGATTCTATTGCTGCTAGCGCGGTTTGGAAGCCAATCCGAGTCGAAGTCGGCGGTGCTGAAGGTGAGCCAGCAAACTCTCGCGGAGATGATGGTCGGTACGACGTGCTCGCGAGTGAGTGACTTCATGAATGAGTTCAGAAAAATGGGATTCATCCACTACGGCGAGGCTTGCAGATGCATCGGCGGCTATTCACCTTCGCCCCGCCAGGAGTAAGTGAAATGTGAGTTCCGACGCGGTTTCAATCTGGACTCGTGCAGAACAGAACAAAAAAGATTTCTTCCCGACAATTTGTCGGCAATTCCGTGTGGCAAGTGTGAGCATTATTGCTCAGACCTTTTGAATTCTGATTTGCTAAGGTCGGAACTGACTTGGTGTGCCGTCATGTCCACTCGGATTTGGGTGCGAGTGTACTCACCACGAAACCAGAGAAGCGGCGCAGAGGTCACAGAAATGAGGTTGTCCATGAAAAAAGTAATGTTCGTACTTGCGATGTTGAGTCTCGGCGCGCTGTGCTGGGCCGGGTCGGCGCGGGAAGATGCCACCGACCGACTGGACAATGCCACCACAGTGTTACACGAAATTATGGGAATGCCCGACAAAGGAATCCCGGAAGAAGTGTTGGAGCACGCAAAATGCGTAGCCGTTGTGCCCCACATGGTCAAGGGCGGCTTTATCTTCGGAGGCAAAGGAGGCAAAGGCG
>Ga0210384_10007842_pt1 | contig 11225 bp, 6 predicted proteins | sample IncBWH2MmetaG_FD_160574 | JGI IMG/M metagenome (GOLD analysis project Ga0210384, IMG submission 160574) | Forest soil microbial communities from Barre Woods Harvard Forest LTER site, Petersham, Massachusetts, United States - Inc-BW-H-2-M | ecosystem: Environmental > Terrestrial > Soil >...
AAAGTCCCGGCCGGGGCGGAACGGATCGAGGCCACGGGGAAGACAATTATCCCCGGCCTGATAAACGCCCACGGCCACGTCAATACCGAAAATCAACTTGGAGTCTACCTGCGCGACGGCATTACCACCATTCTGAGTCTGGGCGGCGATAAAGAATTTGCTTTGCGGGAATTTTGCGCCAAAGCTCCACCCGGAACAGCGCCGCGCTTGTATGTCGCCGGGCCGATACAAGATTCGTCCGCCATTCCTGGCGCCGTCGCGGTCAGCACTCCAGAACAGGCGCGTAAGAGCGTCGACGAACTGATTGGTAACAAGCCCGACATCATCAAGCTGCGGGTGGACGATTTCCGCGGCGCGCGACAGAAAATGAGTCCTGAGGTCTACGGGGCGGTTATTGACGAGGCCCACAAGCATGGATTTCGCACGGCCGCGCATATTGTTTTTCTGGACGACGCCAAGGGCGTGTTGCGAGCGGGAGTCGACTACATCGCGCACAGCGTTCGTGACCGCGAAGTAGACCAGGACTTCATTGATCTCATGAAGCAGCGCCACGCTTCTTACTCGCCCACACTCACCCGCGAGCTGGCGGTCTTCACTTATTCGGAAACGCCGTCATTCTTCAGCGATCCGTTCTTCCTCAAGGAAGCTGATCCGGCAGAAATAGCACAAATGCAGGACCCGAAACGGCAGAGCGCCATGAAGACCGATCCAGCAGCCCAGTGGTACAAGGACCACCTGCCGGTTGCCATGCGCAATCTGAAAATACTTTCGGACGCAGGCATCAACATCGCCATGGGCACCGACAGTGGCGGCGGGCCCGGCCGCTTCCAGGGCTACTTCGAGCACCTTGAACTGGAGTATGAAACCAAGGCAGGTCTCACGCCGATGCAGGCGCTCGTGTCCGCCACCAGCGGCGCGGCTAAAGCGATCAACATCAGTACGGAAGTCGGCACGCTGGAAAAAGGCAAGCTGGCGGATTTCCTGGTGCTGACCGCGAACCCGCTCGACGACATCAGGAACACGCGGGCCATCGAGTCGGTCTGGGTCGGCGGGGTGCGAGTCCCGGCCAGGAACTAGCCCCGGTAATTTAGTTTGGCGCAGTACTGAAAGTCTTCTGTGTCGCTTAAGGTCAAACTATGCGAACTCGATTCGGTTTTTGCTTGTTGCTCTGTCTTCCAAGCTGCTTTCTGCTGGCCGAGGACTATCCCAAGGCTGAGATCTCGAATGGATTGATTCATGCTGAAGTGCTGCTTCCCGATGCCCGGAACGGCTCGTACCGCGGCACGCGGTTCGACTGGTCCGGCGTCATTTCCAGTCTTCAATTCAGTGGGCATGAATATTTCGGGCGCTGGTACGAGCACCACGATCCGAAAATTCATGATGCCATCACCGGTCCGGTCGAGGCCTTTCAGACCAATGATAAAGGGCTGGGCTATGACGAGGCCAAAGCCGGCGGGACATTTGTGCGCATCGGCATTGGCACCCTTCGCAAGCCCGAAGAGAAGGATTACCGTCCTTATGATACGTACGAGATTGTGGACCCGGGTAAGTGGACGGTCGGCAGGCACAAAGACCGGATCGAGTTCACGCAGCGATTAAAATCGGAACAAGGATACGCGTACGTCTACCGCAAGACCGTCCGCCTGGTCAAAGGAAAGCCGCAACTGCTGCTGGAACACTCGTTAAAAAACACCGGCCGCAAGGTGATTGAGACCAACCAGTACAACCACAATTTCTTTGTCATCGATCACGAGGTGGTAGGCCCGGATGTTGTAGTCAAGTTCGTATTTACTCCCAACCCCACGCGCGGATTCAAGGATCGCGCAGAAGTTCACGGTCAGGAAATCGTCTGCCCCCGTGAACTGGAGCGCAGGAACGGCGGCGTCTTCTCGGAACTGGAGGGAGCGGGCACTCAGGTGAAGGACTACGATTTTCGAATCGAGAATCTGAAGACCGGAGCCGGGGTTCGATTCACCAGTGATCAGCCACTGCAGAAGGTAAACTTCTGGGCCATTCGCACGGTCGCGGTCGCGGAGCCTTATATCGAACTGAAGATTGAACCGGGCAAGGAGTCGCGCTGGACCATCCGCTACGACTTTTACACCATGCCGCTCGCGGCCAAACCATGATCGCCAGAGTTCCCTGGCGTAACAATCCAGCACAACGTTAGGCGGCAGTCGCGGACCGGCAATCGGAATTGTCGCATCCCGCATCTGTCGCGCCGGGGGGAGTGAGTCGATGAAGTTTCCGATGAGACTGGGGCGTACCGAGGCTGTGGTCGCCGTAACCGTAGTCTTGATCTTCGGAGCTTGCAGAAGCGCACATACCCAGACGCCCTCCACGGGTGGGCACAAATCTGGAATGGAGACGTCCCTCGACTGGCCGGTCTATGGCGGGCAGGCTGCGGGCAACCACTACTCGAGCCTTTCCCAGATCAACCGGAATAATGTGCAAAAGCTGCAGGTTGCCTGGAAGTTTGACGCCGGGGAAGAGGGTGGCCTGGAGACGAGTCCGATTATCGTGAGGCGCGTGCTTTATGCGTACACGGCGACACAAAAAGTGGTCGCCCTCGACGCCGCGTCCGGCAAGCTCATCTGGAAATTCGATTCAGGAATCACAGGCAAGAATCCAGTACGCGGTCTTTCCTATTGGACAGACGGCAAACAGAGCCGAATCTTCGCCCCCGTCACCAATTTTCTTTACGCTCTGGACGCTCGAACCGGCAAGCCCATCGCTGACTTCGCCGAAGGTGGGAGAATCGATTTGCGCAAAGATCTCCGCGGCGACTATCGATTGCAATCGATCGCGCTTACCAGCCCAGGCATTGTCTACAAAGATCTGATTATCGTCGGCGGGCGCAATCCTGAAACCCATCCTTCTCCTCCCGGAGATATTCGTGCATTCGATGTACGCACCGGCGAGCTGCGCTGGAGATTCCACACCATTCCTCATCCCGGGGAGTTTGGAAACGAAACCTGGCCGAAAGATGCCTGGCAAGAGGCCGGCGCTGCCAACAATTGGGCAGGAATGGCGCTCGATGCCGAGCGAGGCATTGTGTATGTGCCCACGGGGTCGCCAGTCTTCGATTTTTACGGCGCCGACCGCGTGGGTGACGATCTATTTGCCGATACGCTGCTGGCTCTGGATGCGCAGACCGGAAAGCGCATCTGGCACTTCCAAGGCGTACATCATGACATCTGGGACCGCGACTTCCCTTCCCCTCCGGCGCTGGTGACAGTAAATCGCAAGGGCAAACGTGTCGATGCCGTGGCGCAGACAAGCAAACAGGGATTTCTTTTTCTATTTGACCGCGCGACGGGCAAGCCATTGTTCCCCATCGAGGAACGTAGCTATCCCGCCAGCAGGGTTCCCGGAGAAGTAACGGCGCCAACCCAGCCTGTCCCGCTTTTGCCGGAACCTTTCGCGCGACAAGTTCTTACGGCAGACTTGCTCACACAACGGACCCCGGCAGCCCATGCGTGGGCAGTGCAGGAATTCAGCACATACCTCAGCGCGGGACAATTTGTTCCCACCGCGCTCGACAAAGAGACTGTCGTCTTCCCCTGTTTTCTTGGCGGCGCGGAATGGGGCGGACCTGCGGTGGATCCCAAACGCGGCATAATCTTTATCAATTCAAATGAGTGGGCGTGTGTGGTTGCATTGACCGAGAACAAGCCAGCGCGGAGCACAGGCGAGAGGACTTACCACAATCTGTGCAGTGTCTGTCACAACGACGACAGGAAGGGGTCGCCACCTACGTATCCTTCCTTGGTTGACGTCGGGACAAGGCTGACGCAAGCACAGACTGAGACCACGATTCTTCAGGGAAAGGGACGGATGCCGGCCTTCCCCAGCCTGCAAGGCGAATACCTGCAGTCGTTGGTCCAGTTCGTGAGGAGTGCCGTCGACTCCGGTCCAAAGAATCAGAGCGAGAAGGCAGAGAACGCCCGGAGTTCTGCGACACCCGAGGAATCGCAGGATGCCGCGACACCAACCGCAGGAGCCAAGATCTACGAGAGCAAATGCGCGACTTGCCACGGCGACCACCGTGCGGGGAAACCGCCTGCGTTTCCGGCGTTGGCAGGCGTCGCAAGCCGACTCTCGGCTCAAGAGATCCAGGACAGAATCCACCAGGGCAAAGGGCTAATGCCTGGGTTCCCTGGACTCGCGGGCAAGGAACTGGATGGTCTGGTGGCATACCTGGCTACGACGCAGAATGCGATTGATCCCGACCCGGACCACGACGCCATCTACTCGAGCACGGCCGAAGGCGCACCGATGAAGTACCGCATCACAGGATCGCGCGATTTCCTGGATCCGGATGGCTATCCGGCGATCAAGCCACCTTGGGGCACCCTCAACGCCATCGATCTGAACACGGGCAAATATCTTTGGAAGATCCCCCTGGGCGAATATCCGGCGCTGGCGGCACAGGGCTTGAAGAATACCGGCACTGAAAACTACGGCGGTCCGATTGTGACTGCGGGCAATGTCCTGTTCATCGGCGCTACCGTATACGACAAGAAGTTTCGCGCCTTCGATAGTCGTTCCGGTAAATTGCTCTGGGAAACCGTTCTGCCATTTGCAGCCGTGGCCACACCAGCAACCTACATGATCGGTGGAAAGCAGTATGTAGTCGTTGCCAGCGGTGGCGGAAAAGATCCAAAATCGCCCTCGGGTAGCGCATACATCGCGTTTGCCCTGCCGTAACCAATCAGATGTCCGGTTGCTCTCGAACCGGAGGATCGTTAGTATCGTGCAAACCACGCCCGTGGGGATCGGCAACTTAAGAGGAGCCCGGAAAGCGCATGACAAATAACGGCAGGGTGAAAGTCGGGATTATTGGATCGCAATTTCAAGCGGATATTCACGCCGCATCGCTTCAAATCATGTCGGACGAGGCGGAGGTGGTTGCCGTGGCTTCCCCCACGCCGGGCAACGCCCCGGCGTTAGCCAGGAAATTTGGGATTCCGCGCGTGTTCGCTGACTATCGCGATATGCTCAAAGAAAAAGACATCGAGATGGTGACCATCGCCGCTCCGAACAGCCTGCATGCGCAGATGACCAAGGATTGCGCGGCTGGCGGGAAACATATCGTCTGTGAAAAGCCGCTGGCCATGACCATTGCGGAAGGCGAGGAGATGATCGCCGCCGCAAAACATCACGGCGTTCTGTTGATGTATGGCGAGGAGCTTGTCTTCACCCCGAAATATTTGAAAGCGAAAGAAATGGCCGATGCCGGCGCTTTCGGCAAGATTTATCTCGTGAAACAAAGCGAAAAGCATTTCGGCCCGCACAGCGAGTGGTTTTGGGACGTCAATCGCTCCGGCGGCGGCGCGTTCATGGACCTAGGCTGTCACGGCATTGCCTTCTGCTACTGGTTCCTCGGCCGCTCCGCCATCCAATCGATCTATTGCCAGATGGGCACCTACGTTCACGCCGACAAGACTCAAGCCGAGGACGATTCGCTCTGCATTCTTGAGTTCGCGAACGGCGCGACAGCATTGATTGAGAACAGTTGGGCGCGTCGCGGCGGCATGGACGATCGCATTGAGGTCTACGGCGAGGCCGGCGTAACCTACGCCAACCTGCACATGGGCAATGCCCTGCCCACCTACAGCGAAAACGGCTACGGCTACGCCGCTGAAAAAGTTCCTACCACCAAAGGCTGGACGTACCCGGTCTTCGAAGAACTCTGGAATTACGGCACACCACAAGAGTTGACCCACTTCGCTCGCTGCGCCCGTGGAAGAGAAATTCCGAAAGTCACAGGAGAAGATGGTCTGGTCGTGTTACATGCGCTCCATGCCGGATATGCCTCGGCCGGCGAAGGACGACGAATAGCATTGCCGTTTCAGGCACCTGCGGTGAAGAAGCCCATCGACCTCTGGCTGAATGGTCCGGCACGGCGGCGAGCCCCTAGCAAATGAGCCACGAGAATTCACCAACTCCCCACTGACATGCCCGTCGTCGACAGAATTCGTCTGAGCCTCATGATGTTCCTCAACTACGTGATCTGGGGATCCTGGTATGTCACGCTCGGTGCGTATCTTACGATCACCCTGAAATTCACCGGGACGCAGGCCGGCGCTGTGTTTGGAACGACCGCATTTGCCTGCATGATCTCTCCTTTTTTTGTAGGGCTGATCGCGGACCGGTTCTTTGCTTCGGAGCGAGTTCTCGCAGTCTTACATCTGGTGGGCGCGGTGCTTCTCTTTTTCGTTACCAAAGCAACCAGCTTTGGCCCGGTCTACGCCTTGATGTTCTCGTACTGCCTCTGCTACTTCCCCACGATCGCTCTGACTAATTCCCTCACACTGCAACACCTGAAAGACACTGGCCGCGATTTCCCTTTGATTCGTGTTTTCGGCACGCTGGGATGGATCGCGATCGGTGTGACCATCGGACGTCTAAAAATCGAAACATCCAATGTAACGTTCCTGCTGGCCGCGGGAGCGTCCGTGGTGATGAGCCTCTTCAGCCTCACTCTCCCGCACACTCCTCCGCCCAGCAGGGGCCAGTTGGTTACTCTGCGGCGTATCCTCGGACTCGATGCGTTGGTGATGTTCAAACGACCTTCGTTCGCAATTTTCGCCGTGGCGTCGATCCTGGCGTGCATTCCGCTCACCTTCTACTTCTCGTTTACCGATGCCTATCTGAATTCGCTGCACGTCGCAAATGCAGCCGGGAAGATGGCGCTGGGACAAGCGTCCGAGGTTGTGATGATGCTTCTGATGCCGTTCATCCTGCGACGGGTCAGCGTCAGGAGCATTCTGATCATGGGCCTGCTCGCCTGGTCGGTACGTTACCTGCTGCTCGCCTACGGCAACCCGACTAGTGGAATCTGGATGTTTTATGTGGCCATCCTGCTCCATGGTATCTGCTACGACTTCTTTTTCATGACCGGGCAGCTTTACACCGACCAGGAGGCTCCCGCTAATCTACGAAGCGCCGCACAAGGATTGATTACGTTCCTGACCTATGGAGTGGGTATGCTGATCGGGTCTCTGATTTCGGGGCGCACCGTCGATTATTTTACTCACACCTTGGGAAGCGAAGTGACTCGCAACTGGCAAGCCTTCTGGATGACCTCCGCGTTAAGCGCCTTTATTATTCTGCTGCTGATCGCAATCTTCTTCCGCAGCCGCAGCAAAATCGAAGCGGCCCAATCGCCCGCCTCGGAGCTTCTCGCGAGCTGAGGACAAGCGCGGCTTCGCGAGCCTGTCGAGACTTCGCATTTTGCCCAAATAGTTTTTTGAGGGGAGAACAGGGTTATTCCGGTGACAGTGAATATCCCGCTCGAAGATCACTCCAAGATCGACGACTTTCTGCCGGATCACGTGTTTTGCGGGGCAAAGGTGGCATTCCGGCAAATTAGATGGCGGGCGTGGCTCGACGGGAAGCCTTCACTGTTTAAGATATCGGCGCGCCTGTGCCGGAATAGCTTATCTGGGGGAAGTTGAGGCTCGGGCTATGTTGGAGTAAGCTGACTCGCCATCGGAGCTGACTGCGCGGACCCGAAAGGCGAACCGTTGGCCCTTTCCAACATCGGAATCACTGTATTCGGTCGTGCCGGGCGCCAGTTTTGCGATCCTCTTCCACGCTCCTCGCGCTTCTTTTCCGTCCTCGATCCGCCGCTCGACGACTATGCCAGTCGGATTTCCACCGTGGAGTTGCCATGTCAGTTTCTGAGTTGCCCCGGCAGCGACGACATTGAGCGAACTGGGAGCTTCGGGGAGCACAGGCCAGTCGAAATAGTTTTCGTCGGCGATCGCCATGATGCTATCCCTTATCGGCACCGATTCAAGGGTGTCGGTCGTCCCCTGTTTCCAGACAAGGGGCCTGATCTCTCCGCTTACGACGTCAATGAGGACGGGATGCGTGATTCCCGTATTCTTCAGCGAAAGACTCGAATAGAGCGGGGGAAAGGAATTTCCCCGGAGGCTGTGTGCCGCCAGCCAGTATGCGACGATCGCCTTGCCGTGATTTGAGCGAAACCCGTATGCCATGAACGGAAATCCGGTTTGACGACGCAGCGCGGGCAGGTCGGCTCCTGAGATTTCTATGGAACCATCGAACTTGGTATCGGAGAAGAGCGCGTTTGTGTTTTGCAGGGCGTGGAAGACGGGCCGCGGCGTGAAATCGGTATCGTGGTTGGTGATGCCGTGGATGATCCCAAAATCGTCGTACTCATTGCCGTCGGCCCCGGCGGCGAGCAGCCATACGAAAGTCTTTACTCCTGCCGCGTGGTTGTATATAAGCCCGCGGGGCACGTATTTCGCCTGCACCGATTCATCCGAGCCTACCCAGGAAGGAATCGAATTGAATTCGTCATCAAAGAACGGGACGTCAGGTTTAATGCCGGGATAGTGTGTGACCAAATCGCGCAAGGCCCGCGGTGATTCGTTCAGGTAAGCGCCGTAATCCATGGATTCAGGATTCAAGTTCTGTCCGTAACCGGGATATGTGTGATACGCGTACACATCGATTCCTGCGGCGCACTTGCAGGTATCGAGCGCCCGCTGAGTAAAGTCACGCGAGGGGTCGGCTTGGCCGCCATAAATCACTTTTGCTTTCGGGTCTGCCTGGTGCACAGTCTGGATAAAAGGCGCGAGCAAATTTCCGTATTGTTCGGGATTGCCCCAGGAATTCCAGTATCCAATGTCCTGTTCGTTCCACAGGGCCCAATAGTGGATACGATCATGGAACCGGTTCACCATCCAGGCGACATACCGGTTGAACGCCGCAATTTGCTCGGGCGTGGTGGGCGCCCAGAATACCGAGTACAAGCTGCGATCATCGTTGTGAAACGACCCTGGCTCCGGAGTGCTCACGTCCGGCAGCTTGCCCGACGGCGAGGTGTACATCACGTTGCCATACATAAGTTGAACCTGGATATTCACGCCGTTGTCTACCAGCGAGTCGACATAGTCGTCCAGCTCCGGCACCGCGGCCATGACCCCGCGCTTCTGCTCGATCCAGTCCCAGCTCGTGTAGTCCGAACTGTTCTCGTACTGGCCGATGCGAATCCACTTAAAGCCGGCGTCAAACATCCGAGTCCACCACCAACGGTTCCACGGCAGGTACGGATCTCGCGGCAGGTCGGAGTTGATGCCGAAGCCGTCCTGGATCTGCGATGAGCGCTTGGGAGGGACGTGGTCGGGAACGTGCCGCTGTTCCTGGCTCAGGCAGCGCGCCGTAGCCACGATTGAAAGTACGATGAGACAAGAAACAAAGAGCAACTGTCGGTGAAGACTGCGGGACGTCTGTGTTCGCACTGTTTCCCTCCACCCGGACCAGCAAGGTTTTACAAATCTGAATTGCGCACGCGTACCATACATTATTCTTTGGCCATTGTCAGCGAGCCTTGCGCGCGTTTATGACTCAGCGGCAAGGGGCGCTACGGCGCGGCGGATCCACGAGTCGTCCTCGCCTTCAGGAACATTTTGGAAAAGACTCCAGATTTCTGTGTGCATCGTACTTTCCCCGGGAGCCAGTTGAACCTTGGGACCGAGGCTTTCGAGCTCAAGGAATTCCGGGTTCGTAAACACTTCAAAATTACAACCGAAATCTGGATACTGTGCTCCGGGTGTTGCGGGAGCGCGCTTGACGAATACCGTCCCGTTCAAGACGTAGGCTCCCCAACCTGCCGGATTGAAAACTCCGGCCATCTGTTCCTGAAAACGTCCTGTGGGATTCGATTGCTGTCGTAACTGGACGAATTCCGTCCCCAATCGCCATCGTGTATCGGCGAAATCGGTAAAGGACCAGAGCGTCAAAGGACCAACCGACTGGAAGTGATCCTTGTCCATCGCCGCTCGCGGAGGCAACGGTAAGATCGCACGGCCCCCAGCTTTCATCATAGTCGGCGCCCAGGGCGCCAGTTCGGTGGGCTGGGTATCGCGATTCGTGATGCGGTGGCTCACAGTGACCCGCGATCCCACTTCATTCAACTGGATTTCAAGTTCCTTCTGGAGATTACTTCCTGGGGACACCCCCTCCAGGGGAGCTGTGAACCGCACCACGTTGTTGTCGTGACACACAGCCACCGCCGCGTTATCAGGAAAGTAGGTGCGCTGGACTTCCGGCCAAACCCAAAGCCGATGGCCGCCGTAAAGCCGGAAATCTTTCCCGCTGGTCAGACCCGCTTGCTCGGCGACTTCATGAAAAATATTTTCGCCGCCCACGAAGCTGTAGGAAATCACTCGCGGACCTACGTCGGCCAGAACCACAAGTTCGACCGTGCCATTCGAGATCCTGTATGCGTTCTCCCAACCCCGATAACTGATCCTGTCCAGCATGGGTCGGTTTGGCACTCAACCCCGGGCTGGCACCGGCGTGGCATGCGTGTCATGGGCTGCAAGTTCTTTGGCGCTTTTCTGGATTTTCCGGATCGCAGCTACGATTTCGCGCATATCGGTTTCGTCTCCCAGCAATGCGGGCTGCGGTATCCACACCGTCTCCCAGGCGGCGCTGTGCGTGTGCGGAAACGACTGCCGCAAAAAGACATGGTCTGCCGTGGCCTGCGATCCGCTAAGACGTTTGCGATATTCTCCGTTGCGGAACATGTCCAGATCGTGCAGCGGAGGATAGCTGGCCTGGTTGGGAATGCCTTCAGCATTGATGGCCGCAATGAAGCTCTCGGTCGAGATGCCGGCAAATTGCTTGCTGTCGAAGTGAAAAATGTAAGCGTACTGGCCATTGCGAGTGCAGCGTTCATCGAGTTTTTGGGGAGTAATGCCGGGTATCTGGCTTAGCTCGTGATCCAGCAGCCGGGCGTTTTGATGGCGCCGCCGGGTTTGTTCGTCCAGACGTCCCAGTTGCGCCAGGAGGATGACTCCCTGCCATTCGCTGAGGCGATAGTTGGAACCGTAACTGAAGTGGCTATAAAACCATTCTCCCGGCAAGCGGCCGCAGTCGTGGACGGAGCGCGCCTGACGCTCAAATGCGTCGTCGTTGGAGACAACGATGCCGCCTTCGCCGGCGGTCATCAACTTACTGGATTGAAAACTAAATGTTCCGCCGAGGCCGAAGGTGCCGACCCGCTTTCCCCGCCATTCGCTGGCGTGCGCGTGAGCGCAGTCCTCGATCAGCGCAATTCCTTTTCTACTCGCGAGGTCTTTCAGCACGTCAAGGTCGGCGGGGTGACCACCCATGTGCACCGCGATGATTGCCTTGGTGTGCGGGGTGATGGCAGCTTCCGTAAGTTCGGGATCGAGGCAGTG
>Ga0210384_10007843_pt1 | contig 11225 bp, 12 predicted proteins | sample IncBWH2MmetaG_FD_160574 | JGI IMG/M metagenome (GOLD analysis project Ga0210384, IMG submission 160574) | Forest soil microbial communities from Barre Woods Harvard Forest LTER site, Petersham, Massachusetts, United States - Inc-BW-H-2-M | ecosystem: Environmental > Terrestrial > Soil >...
GCAGCAGAGCAGAAAGACAGAAGTGAATCTTGGCAACTGGCAATCGGAGAAAACCAATGCTACTGCAGGGCCGAGGCCCTTTCTAGCGTATTTCGCCTGCGGTGTCCGGTAGTCTGCAACGGCGGTCTCGAATCCTTAACTCTCTTGAACCAGGCCGCATCAATACCGAGTCTAGTACGCATACGCCCTGAGGAACACGAAAACCACGACCCCGGTGATCGAAACGTAGAGCCAAATGGGGAACGTCAAGCGTGCGATCCGGCGGTGCATCGCGAACCGGCCCGTCAGTGAGAAAAAGAACGTCGTGAGCACCATCGGCAGCGCGACGATCGAAAGGATTACGTGGCTGGCTAAAATGGAAAGGTACAGCGTGCGCACCAGGCCGTGGCCGGGGAAAATCGTGTCGCCGTGCAGTGCGTGGTTCACGATGTAGCTGATGAGAAAAACGGATGAGAACGCGAAGGCCAAGAGCATGCTCGTGCGATGCGCTTCCTTGTTGCGATGTTTAATGAAATACAATCCCACGCAGAGGGCCATCGCGCACAATCCGTTCAGAAGCGCGTTGAGGGCCGGCAAAAACATCCAGCGCCCGGCGAAATCAGCCGAAGCATGATGCACGTACAGCAGCCACAGCAGGAATGACACAGCGAGGCCGCTGACCACGACGATCGCCCCAACTACCGGGCGCGAACTGAATTCAGCCTGTTCCATGCTGACAATTAAATCATAAAAATCCGTGCGGAAGTCACATACACGCCGTCCGAAGAGCGGGGTGCGCCGTGACCCAACCACATTCAGCGCAGCCTCGGCGCTCCGCGTCTAGAAACTCGCTTCTAGATAGCCAGTGACCTGTGTATGAGAGGATTTCGGAGGAGGCGTCCCATTAGTAATGAAACTCTGTGCAGACAGCGTTATCGTCAAACTGGCGCACGATCGACAATCCAGCTCGCTAGAATTCGTGTCTAGCGCGGCACTGATTGCGGCGGCACAACAAATGGCATGTCCCGGTCCGCGTTTAACTGCACGGTCTTCGCAAAATCAATGCGCTCGAAGGGCAGGGAGTTTTCACCACCATAAGTGGTCCGGTAATGCAATTCGCCGTCTTTAAACCAATAGTCTGTGAGGCCGTACATGGATCCGTCCCGCAACTGCAACAACGTGATCGGGGTCCCGGCTTTCACATCTCGTGATGAAGTGGTGCTGTCGCTCGGGTCCGGTGTCTCGTTTGTCGCGTCTGAAATCGTGCGTTGATACGCCGTGTTTGGCTCGGCTGGAGACCACACCGCTGAGTCGGGTTCCGTCCCACCTCTTAACCATATGCCGCCAAACGCCGAGCCGTAAGAAGGCAAACCGGAAAACCAGCCAAAGAAAAAGGGATCGAAAAAGAAGCCATCGCTAGAACAGTTCCAACTGTCGCCGAACCGGAAATTATGCTCGAACCATCCGTCGAGGCATTCGCCAGAGCCGAAAGCTCTGCGCCGGAGGAAGAAACCGATGGGGGGCCTGAAAACGAACCGATCTCTCGGCTGACGGTCCGACCGCCGCCGGACGGATTCCGGCAACGCAGAAACTCTCCCGTGCCCTGGTGGTACCGCTGTTAGGGCCGCCGCGCTGGCTCCTTGCCCGCGATGTCCAAAGAGATGAGCAAAAGAGTGCCCGATCGAGCGTCCAATCGGTTGACCTGCGGAGTGCTTTGAAGAAGATCCACTCGACGAGTGTCCGCCGTGTCCGCTTGAGCCATGGCCGCCGGATCCACCGTGTCCCCCGCCCTGCCCACCGGCGCACACACAAGCCGATGTCATGGCCAACAATCCTGCGAGGATGAGCGTCGATGCGCGAGCCGCGTGCCTCATGACGAATCGTTGCCGCTAACAGACAGCGTACTCCAGAGTTTTTCTGATTTCCACTACCCCGGCCACGACGGCCCGAAGGCACTGCGGAGTGCAGACGAAATTAGTCCTGGCTCTCGGCCAGCGGGAGTTGCGAAGTCGGTTGCACGTCGATCATCATCCTAATGCGGCGGTCCAGTTGAAAGAAGGTCAAGTACTCTTTGATCAGAGCGGCTCTCGTATCGTTGATCTTTCCGAAGTCCGCCGAATATTGCTCGTAAACGGGCCAGAACTTTGTCGCTTCGTTATCCGCGAGAGTCAAATTCGCGCGCACGCGCTGGTTCGGAAGATGCATCTTGGGCGGCAACTCTTGGACCTCCGAGCACACACACACCGATAAATGCGAGCACCACAAACGCGATTTTCTACACAGTATTCCCTCTCCTTATAATAGGTATCAAGCCGCGAGCCCCATAGCAGAACCGGCTAGGAAATTCCGGCGGCCATGGGCTCGCCGACGCACTGTTGCAACCTGCTTGCCAACAGAACTGCCGTGGCATGGCTGCAAGATGCTGAGGAGACAGGGGGACGCGGGATCATAGCGTATATGAATTGGGAAGCAGGAGGGGCGCTGTCAAGCGATCAGCGCCTTCGCCATACGGTTTGCACCGCGCTCGACCGAACCGCCTCCATCAGTACTTCCCGTGGAAAATGGCTTGGTTGATATCGGGCCAGAACTCTTTCACAATGTTGAACACGCCGTCTAAGGCGATTTGCGTCACCCACTTTTGGCCCGTCTTCGTCCAGGTGCGTTCCCTCGACGGATAATACAAGTCCGATATACCCGCGCCGGCTCCGTTGCCCACTATCTCGGAAAAATTGACAGTTCGAGCCCCGGCGTCAGTGCGGGTGACAAGCAAACGGCTGACCGCATAGCCCGTGCGCTTGAAAAAACCGCCGTGTCCGAGCGTGTAATATCGCGGGTCTTCGTGCGTTACCGAAGGTACGATGGCTTCCGTGAGATAGTTGCCAACGGCCTGGTCGGCCACAGCATGCCAGTAGTATCGGCCAAAGCCTTTGGCGCCTTGTCCGAATTCCGGGTAAGACTTATTCGCCTGGCTAGCACCGGCAATGATGCCCGCGGAAACAAAGGACGAATAATCGAAGCTGTCCTGCGTAGCTAGCCAGAACTTATCCTTCAACGACATGGGAGGCAAGTGCGTGTCGGCGCTCACAGCCCGGTAGTTGGGAAAAATCCAAAAAATGCGCTTGGACTGTTTGACTTCGGCGATGCTTCCGAGGGAACTTGAATCAAGAGCTGTGCTCGCGCTACTCGATTGCGGCGGCTTTTTCGAATCGGCCTCCACCTGCGCCGAGGACACTGGCTCGCTCAAGGGCAGCTGTTTCGGCGCGACAATTGGCCGAGGCGCATCTTCAGATGAAGTTTCGCAGAATGCCGTGGGCGCCCAAAACAGGAGAGCGAGGACCATCGCTGCGCAAGTGTTGCGGGACAAGCAGAGACCCTGGCCGAGAGATAGAGGGCGCCTGACGGGACGGAACGGAACGGCTATGGGAAATCTGTTTGGAAGCATAATCGTTTGATTCACAATACTCCTGTATCGGTTCAAATTCACCGGCGAGAAATCATGAAGGCAGACCGCCCCCGGCCCCCTGGAGAATTTTTTGGAAGGTCTGTGCGTATGGCCGCGCATTATGCCCTCGACATTTTTGCGACCAACCTGGGCACAAGCCTCCGGGGGATCAAACGCTGCGCGAAAACGCTGAACTTATTGAGCGCTCCGGGAACCGTCAGGCCGCCGCCGTTGGCCAGCGCTCGCAGTGCCTCCTCGACGACTTCCTCTGGACTCTGATAGATGCCAGCCCATTTTCCTTTGACCGGCTGCGCCGAGTCTCCGTTCTGATTCTTGTGCAACCTTCCGGGGCAGACAGTCACGACGGTTACGCCCTCGCCGCGCAGTTCCTGTTCAAGGGCGAGAGAAAAGGTGGTCAGGAAAGCCTTGGTTGCGGAATAGGCGCTCGCAAATGGAATGGGCTGAAAGCCTGCCGTCGAGGAGATATTGATGATGCCCTTTTGCTGTCGCGCCAACATTCCCGGAAGAAGGCTGTAGGTGAGCTCAACGACGGCTTGGTTGTTGAGACGGAGCATCTCCAACTGCCGGGGGAGGGGCAGATCGCGGAATTCTCCGCGAAGACCGAAGCCGGCGTTGTTGACGAGCAGGTCGATTGGAATACCACTCCTCGAGAGTTGTTCCGCCAGAACCTGGCAAGCTCCGGGGGAAGATAGATCAACCTGAATAGCGACTACGGCGACCGGGTTTGACCGGCGTAACTCGGATGCGAACGTGTGAAGAGGTTCCGACGAACGGGCGACGAGAACCAGATTGTAACGTCGTTCCGCGAACGCGCGGGCAAAGGCCATTCCGAGCCCGCGGGAAGCACCTGTGATGAGAGCGAAGCCGTCGTGCGCCATTTTCAGTCTCTGCCGAGAGAGCGGCGCACGGATTGCGGGAATCGAGTATCGAAAACACCGTCCCAGAAGCGAGTGGTGATGCCGTAACCCTTGTCGATTCCGCGGGGGCTGTGGTGGTACAGATGGTATTTCTTCATGCGCCGGAAGAGGGGGAACCTGGAATTCGAAAAGTGCAGCGCGTAGTGCAGCCATTCTTCGCTGACGTAGCTTTGTACCACACCTGCGAGCACGACGGGCGCGGTATAGACAGGAAAGAGAAAGCTGACAGGAGCTGCGACGAAAAACAACGGCAGAATATCCTTCAATTCGCCGCTGATGTGCCTTCCATCGAAGGGGCGCATATGGTGATCCCAGTGGAGAGGGTCGAGTCGTTGATGCAGGAACCGCCGGATGACGCCTTTTCCTGGGGGGAAACGGCCGTGCAGAACATAGCGATGGAAGAGATACTCGACGAGAGTCCATGTCACGCAACCGGCCGAGAAGAAAACCACGGCGGTCCAGGGATGCGTTGTCGAAAACGCGATAATTAACACGAGGATGGCGTACAGAGTGTAGAACACGGTCAGCGGGTAGAGACGATAGCGAGCCAGAGCGGCCTGACGCCGCTTGTAGGTCTCGAAAGGAACTTCGACCGGGCGCTGCTGCTGCGAGGCGGCTGTGAGTTGAGACATCGGTTTCCTCCTACTCTCGTGACCGGGGTCTGGGAGAGTTATTCAAAGCTTCCGGTTACGCCCTGGAAGCCGTTCATGGCTTGTTTCCAAAGCCATTTCATCACGCGAGCCGCGCTGTAGCAGTAAGCGACGTTGTACCCCAGCGTCGAAAAGCAATTCGGCTCGCAGCCTTTTTTCATCTCCGAGAGTTGCTGGACGTCGAACTTCTGATTACCGACGGTGCCCCAGTCGTACGACGCGTTGTACAGCGGAAAGCACGGAGCGAGTGTCCCGTTGGTCCGAATGATCAGCCAGTTCTGTCCGGCGCGGCATCCCCAGTGCTCGCCGCCCCCGCGCATAAAGCCCTTCATGTTCTGGAGGCGAGGAATCGAATCCACCATCTTCCATCCCTGGCGCTGCTTGTCGATGAGCCAGTCGAGAAGTTCGTCCACCACGGGAAAGTCTTCAGGCCGGATGTAGGTGTCGTTTTCGTGGAGATGTTTGAAATGTCCCTGCTCCATCATGGGAGCCTCATTGATGTGGAAAGTGATAGAGATCCCATTTTCGTGAGCGATGGTGGCGAGTTGTTTCACGTCGTCGATATTGGTGCGGCAGATGTTGGTATTGAAAAAGACCGTGTAGCCGTAGCGGTACTGCCGCCGCACGAGGTAGTCAAAGTTCGAACGCACGTGCTCAAAGGCTTTCGGAAGCCCCGGCTTTTCCTTGATTGCGTCCACGGCGAAGTTAACTGTGGCAATGCCCGCATCAGCAAGACGGTCGGTAACTTCGGGCCGCAATAGTCGCGCGTTCGTCGCAAGATAGACCCAGAAGTCTTTCTTGGCGGCGTAGTAGATCACTTTGTGAACGAAGTCAGGGCGGAGCAGCGGTTCGCCCCCCGTCGGAGCGAGCACACGACACGGCGTGGATTCGAGCCAATCGATGGCGCGTCGCGCCGTATCCTCCGTCATGCCTTTAATGCGGTTGTCATACGACCAGCAGTAGTGGCAGTCCAGATTGCATTTCCACTCGGTGAACAGGTAGGCAATGATGGGCTGAAATTCGCCTGGCAGGATGCGTGATTTGAAATACGGGACCATCCAGCCGCGCATGGTCTTCAGGACCTTGGAAGCAGGCCAGTGTCGCTTGCCCGTCTGGAGAACGGTCTCATGCGCGAAAATATCCTGTTCGTCGAGATCGTGAAACAACTCCGGATATTGAGGAAACACAGCTGTAGGTAACGTCTGGGATTTCGTCAACGTCGGCGGGCTAGGCGAGGGTTTGTGCGAAGGTTGTTGCAGAAGCTCGTGTAAAGGCACATCGAGCCGGAACGGCTGACTGGGTAGAGTGGGAAACTGATGCAGTTCGGACATACAACCTCCTCATGTTCTTGACCCTCCGAGTTCCGTGCCGGATGGCCGACGATACTTTGTTTCGCGCTTCACCTTTCGGGGCTTCGATGCTTGATGCAGGCCGAGCGGCACAAAAAACTTCTTAAGGCCGCCGATCCCCGTCGCGAGACGCTCGGCGGAGTCGCATCGCTATCCGCGCAAAAATTTGTGTCCTCTTCTTCTCGTCGAACATCTAAGTGTCAAGACGGGCAGCGAAATTGTCTGTGTGCCCTTTGGCGCGGAGGAGCGAGAGGTTGGCTCGCCATCGGCTCAATTCGCCTACGATTCTCTTATCTCGTGCCCCGCCCGCTGCAGCGTGCAGGGGTCGGAGGATTTGTCGCAGAACCTCGAGAGGCAAATCCGGGTGGCCAGTCTCGGCAGCTGGCATAGGTAGCAACCGAAGCGGTTGTGGCGTCGATCCGGACATGGACTCTCCTCGCCCGACACAGTGCATCTCGCTTACCAGTTCAAAGGGCGTGCAGGGTGAGCGAATTCGCGAACAACGACCTCCTTATGCCACGCAAGGGCAAGCGGTTAGGGTGTAACCGAGCCCCGAAGTGTGGGAGCCGCAGGTTATTTACTGCCGTTCGCCACCGTCGAGTTTTGGACGTTTTCGTCACTTCTTCGTCAGTGTCTATCCCGTTCGATGGCGGTGCGGTCCGGCATTTTGATCAAGGCAATCAAGTCTATTCCGTTCAAGCGGCTGCTCTCACTGGATTGAACTAGCGGGTCCGTCGAGGCCCTCGTGAATGGAAGCCAGAATGCACTGAAGTCCGGGGAACGCTGGTCGCAGAGGATGATGATCTTCAGACGTTCCAGCGCCAGCGGGTTGAATGGATGTCCGCAAGTGCTATTCATACTGAAGCCTTTCCCGTTCTGGTGTTTCCGGAGGGCGTCGACGTGCGCTGGGAAACGGAAAATCGGATGGTGTGGAATGAACAGCAGAACACGCGCGAAGAACGCGAGCTGGTCTACGAGGTCAGTTGGATTCGAGAGCTCGGCGCCTGGCGGCGGTTTCTACGTTCGCAGCAGAAGGTGAAAAGCTGAAGCCACCATGAGATGCGTAGCGCGCGGATTCTCCAATGCAGTTCGTTGCCTGGTAAGTGCCTGGCTCCTGGGGACGACGCTCCTGTGCGTTACACGTCTGTCGGCACAGGCAACGACGCAGAAGCGCGGCGCCGTCAAGGGAACGGTATCGCTGGCTAATGCATCCGAGCAAAGCGCTACGCCCGAAGGCATATTGCTTGAACTGCGGCCCCTCGGCGATGGTTCGGCTTCGCTCACAGCGGAGACCGACGGAGCAGGGAACTACGAATTCAGAGAGGTACCGGACGGTGACTACCTTCTTCAACTCCAGCGAGATGGATTTGAGCCATTTGCCGCGGCGCTTCACGTCCAGGATGGAGCGTCCGTCGTTCAAAACATTTCCGTCAAGTTGACCGGGCTCGCGCAAAAAATCGAAGTGAAGGAACAGGTTGAACCACTCTCGACTACTTCTTCCAGCGCTTCCAAGCTAACCGAAAAACAGCTCTCCGGTTTGCCGCTCGTTGAAGAGAATTTTAAGGAAGCGCTGCCCCTGACCCCCGGAGTAATTCGCACTCCCGAAGGAAAGCTGAATTTTCGCGGCTCAGGCGAAGATCAGTCGATGCTCCAGGTGAACGACGCGAAGATGACCGACCCTGTGACGGGCTCGTTTTCAATTCCCGTGCCTCTCGATGCGGTGCAGTCGGTGCGCGTCGAGCAGACTCCCTATAGCGCCGAAAACGGTGGATTCTCCGGCGGCCTTACGTTGGTAGAAACGATGCCGCCGCCTGAAAATTGGAAATTTGGCGTGCGCGACCTGAACGTCAGCGTGCGAGGGAAAAACGATCATGTTGTCGGCATCTCACGGGCTACGCCGCGGGTGGTCTTTGGCGGTCCGCTGCTAAAGGACAAAATAAGCTTTTCCGAAGTGTTTGAGTACGACGTGATCCGGTATCCGGTGCGAGGGCTGGCTTGGCCGCGCAACGAAATCAAGAAGCAGGGATTCACTTCCTACAGTACGCTTCAGGCGATCCTTTCCCCGCGGCAAGTCGTGACGGCGACGTTGAATGTGTTTCCGCTGAGAACACAATTCGCCAATATCAACGCGCTCGTCCCTCAGACTGCTTCTTCGGACTACGACCGCAAAGGTGCCTCTGCAAGCCTCTCGGAGGTCTACAGCCTCCCCTCAGGTGCGCTGTTCCGCATGGCCCTGACGTATACCCGCTTCGACAGCAACGCGCACGGACAAGGCAGCGACGCGATGCTGCTCACGCCTGAGGGCTGGGGAGGAAATTTCTTCAACTCCTGGGCGCGGTCTTCCAGCCAGGTCGAAGCCGCTCCCAACTTTCAGTTTCAATCGAAGAAATTCCTTGGGCGGCATGAAATCCGGATTGGCGCCAACGTGAATCGCCGGTCATTTCGTGGCAGCAGTAGGTCACAGGACGTCCGCCTACTGCGTGAAGACGGCAGTCTCGCCGAGCAGATCGGGTTCGCCGGGCCAGGAGTGTTGGATACTTCTGTGACCGATGTGGAGGAGTTCGTCCGAGACCATTGGATGCTCAACGAGCGCCTCGCCGCGGACCTTGGAGGACGATTCACCAGCCAGACCGTCGGCCGCACCAGGGCCTTTGCTCCACGCTTCGGCATCGCGTATTCACCGGGGAGAGACCAAAAAACGATCCTCCGTGCGGGCACGGGACTGTTCTACGACCGCGTTCCGTTGCTGGCGGCAGCCTTCGCCGGAAATCCCACGCGTGTCACGAGCGAGTACGACCTCAATGGTCAGGCGACCGGAAACGAAGTTGCGTTTGAGAACGCATACATCGCGAACGGAAACGGCTCCATCGCATCGCGAATTCGTCATTCGCCGAACTCGAGCGCTCGCAGTTTTGTCAGTAGCGCGGAAGTGGACCGCGCGCTGTGGAGCGGCGCGGTTCTAAAGCTGGGCTATCTTCACAGCAGCACCACTGACCTGTTCGTCGCTGATCCCATCACCGGAGCGGACATTCCCGGAACCGCCCGACCGGCGGCCGTGTTGGGCCTTTTCAGCACAGGGAGAGAAAACTACAGCCAAGCGGAAGCAACGCTGCGGTTCCATCCCATCAAGCAGAGCGATCTGAACATTTCCTACATCTGGAGCCGCTCACGGGGAGATTTGAACACGCTCGGAGACCTCTTCATCCCGTTCGAGCAGCCGGTCATCCGGCCCAACGTCTACGGTGTTCGCCCTTCGGATGTTCCAAACCGTGTAGTTGTCTGGGGAACCTTTCGTCTTCCCTATGCGTTGATTCTTGGCCCGGTCGTCGACGTCCATACCGGGTTTCCTTACTCCAAGGTTGATGAGCGGCAAAACTATGTTGGTATTCCGAATAGCCAGCACTTCCCGACTTTCTTTTCCCTCGATTTCCAGGTCTACCGCGACTTCCGTATTCCGCTTGTACGTAACAGCGGCTCGCGCAAGATCCGTCTGGGGCTCTACATGATCAATCTCACGAATCACGGCAACTTTAGTCAGGTCTATAACAACGTCACCTCGCCCCAGTTTGGACAGTTCACTGGATTCGAACGCCAGAAGACGGCCTTTCTGCTGAGCGTGGTCAATTGAGAGGGCGGTGTGAACTCCCGCTGTTGGCATAGTTCAAGGAGGTAATTCGTAGCAATGAACATCTCGCGAATGATGTATTGCGCTGCGATCGGCTGGCTGACGTTATTTACTCTGGGGCTTGCACCGCGGGCGCAGGCTAAACAGAGCGCTTTCCTAGCCAGCGAAAACACAAAAGGCAATGCGGATTCCTCGTTGGGTGGCGATCTGGCAGCTGGCGAGATCGTGTCGAAAGTGCTTGCGGAAAACGAACGCCGGAAAGAGTCATTGCAGCGCTACACGGTGATCCGCACATACGAAATCAGAACCCACGAAGGGAAACTCGACGCCCAGACCGTCGCCCGCATGGAGTATCGCGCGCCCGATGTGAAGACCTTTGAAAAAACTTCGGAGAAGGGGTCAGGAATTGTTCGCCGCATGGTTTTCGATGGCCTGATGAACAGCGAGATGGAGGCGTCGTCCGGGAAGCAGCATCACGACGCTGCGCTAACGCCTGCCAACTACCAGTTCTATTTTGTCGGGGAAGAGGATTTGGGCCCGTACCACTGTTTTGTGCTCCAGGCTGTCCCCAAGCGAAGAGATAAATATCTGTTCGAAGGAACGATCTGGATCGAGAGCCACGATTTTGCCGTCGCGAAGATTGACGGCCGTCCCGCCAAAAAACCATCGTTCTGGGTCAAACGTGCTGACTTTATCCGGCAGTACCAGAAGGTGGATGGGTTCTGGCTGCCATTGCGCGACGAGACGCAAGTGGATGTGAAGTTGTATGGTAAGAGAGTCTTCACCATCGATCATGGTCAGTATGTGATTCCGAACCAGTGGGAGGAAAAAGCCAAAGTCGAGTAGAGGGCAACCAGCGACCCCCGTTGCTGCAGCCAAAAAATGCTAAAGGTCAATTTGAAGGGAATGTTTTTTTGTGACGCAAGCGGTGGTGCGCCATCTTCGGTAATCGGGGCGCCCTGGAAAAATAATCAACCTCAGCTCGGCACACGAAGAACTTCCGTTTCCGCATTTTGCCTTGTATTGCGCGAGCAAAGGAGGAATCAGAATGCTGACGCGAGACCTGGCCATCGAGCTGGCCCCGAACAAGATCACCATCAACTCAATTGCGCCCGGAGCGATCGAAGCCCCATCAAAGGAAACTCTTGAACGATCCAGCGAAACTGAAAGAACTGCTGGAAAATATTCCGCTCGGAAGGCTCGGGAAACCCGAAGATGTGGCAGGTATCGCCAGCGCTTCAG